>VYME01000051.1_pt1 | contig 69524 bp, 60 predicted proteins | sample 5115281 | NCBI WGS metagenome assembly VYME01 (sample SAMN12291780, study PRJNA351875) | freshwater metagenome | isolation source: freshwater lake | place: USA: Michigan, Wintergreen Lake | collected 2013-08-08
GCGACACGGCGCGCGCGCCCCGCATCACGGGCGGTGACGAGCGCGCCGACCGGCTGTTCGCCGGGCTGCCGTTCGCGCTGACGGATGCCCAGCGCCGCGTGCTGGCGGAGATCCGGGCCGATCTCGCGCGGCCGCATCCGATGCAGCGGCTGCTGCAGGGCGATGTCGGCAGCGGCAAGACCATCGTCGCCGCGGCCGCGGCGCTGGCTGCGATCGATGCCGGCTACCAGGTGGCCGTGATGGCGCCGACGGAGATCCTCGCCGAGCAGCATCAGGCGAAGTTCCGCCAGTGGCTCGAACCCCTCGGGATCACGGTGGCCTGGCTCGCCGGCGGTCTGGGCGCGAAGGAGCGCCGCGCCGCGCTGGAGGCCGTCGAATCCGGGCGCGCCGCCGTTGCCGTGGGCACGCACGCGCTCTTCCAGAAGGAAGTGAACTTCGCCCGACTCGCGCTCGCCATCGTCGACGAGCAGCATCGATTCGGCGTGAGGCAGCGGCTGGCGCTCCGCCACAAGGGCGCCGACGGTGACGAGATCCCGCACCAGCTGATGATGAGCGCGACACCGATCCCGCGCACGCTCGCGATGAGCTACTACGCCGATCTCGACGTGTCCGTCATCGACGAGATGCCGCCGGGCCGCACGCCGGTCGTCACGAAACTGGTGTCCGAGTCCCGCCGCGACGACGTGCTGCACCTGGTGCGCGACACGTGTGCCGGGCGCAACCAGGTCTACTGGGTCTGCCCGCTCATCGAGGATCCGGGGAACGCGCCGCCCGCGCCCGGCGCCCGCGGCCGTGCGCCCGCCTTCCCGCTGGAGCTGCAGAACGCCATCGACACCAAGGCGCGTCTCGCGGAAGCCCTGCCGGAACTCCGCGTGGGGCTTGTCCACGGGCGGCTCAAGGCCGACGAGAAGGCCGAGGTGATGGGCGCCTTCAAGCGCGGCGAGGTCCATGTGCTCGTCGCCACCACCGTGATCGAAGTGGGCGTCGATGTCCCCGCGGCGACGCTGATGGTCATCGAACATGCGGAACGCATGGGGCTCGCCCAACTGCACCAGCTGCGTGGCCGCGTGGGCCGGGGCGGCGGGGAGTCCGCCTGCATCCTCTTGTATCAGCAGCCGTTGTCCGAGATGGCGCGGGCGCGGCTGCGCGTCATCTACGAGCACACGGACGGCTTCGCCATCGCCCGCGAGGACCTCCGCCTGCGCGGGCCCGGTGAGCTGCTGGGCAGTCGACAGAGCGGTGTGCCGATGCTCCGCTTCGCGGATCCCGAGCTGGACGTCGAACTCCTCGAAGCCGCCCGGACCGCGGCCGATACGCTGCTCCGCGAGGCGCCCGCCGCGGCGAACCGGCATGTGGAACGGTGGCTGGGCGGGCGGGAGGAACTGCTTCGCGTGTGACGCCGGCTCGTCGGCCGCAACCGGGCGCGGCGAGCATGACGACGGAGTGCCGGGTGCCTGCTCCGGCGTGCGTTCCCGCGTCGCGGAGGTCTGCATCGGGTGCAGGATTCGAGAGGCGCGGTGCTATGATTTCTGCACCCTCCCTGGCCGCCCATGAGCTTCGTCGCCTTTTCGCCTCTCCCCTGCGCTCTCGGGATCGCGGTCTACTGGATTGCACTCGGCCTGCTGGGGCTCACCCAGCGTGCGGATCGCGAGGCAGGTCGCATCCTCTATGCCGCGGGTGCGGCCGGCGGGCTGCTGCTGGCGGTGGCGGCGGCGTGGTCGCTCGGCGATCCCCCCGCGGCATTGCAGCTCCCCCTGGGTCTCCCGGATCTCCCGTTCCACCTGCGGCTCGACAGCCTCTCGGCCTTCTTCCTCGCCCTGCTCGGACTGACGGTCACGGGCACCTCGCTCTTCGCCACGGGTTACCTCACGTCGGGCAGCACCACCAATAGCGGCCTGACCTGCCTGCACTACCACCTGTTCGTGGCGGCGATGGTCCTCGTGCTGGTCGCCGACGATGCCTACGTCTTCATGTTCGCGTGGGAGTCGATGGCACTCACCTCCTACTTCCTCGTCACGTCCGATCACGGGGTCGCGGAGATCCGCAGCGCCGGATTCCTGTACCTCGTTGTCGCGCACGTGGGTGCGATGGCGATCCTCCTGTGCTTCGGTGTGCTGCACGGCGCGAACGGCGGGTACACCTTCGAAGCGATGCGTGCGGCGGAACGGACGCCCTTCCTGGCCACGACCGCCTTCCTGCTCGCGCTCGCCGGATTCGGTGCGAAGGCCGGCTTCCTTCCCCTGCACGCGTGGTTGCCCGAGGCGCATCCGGCCGCACCGTCGCCGGTATCGGCGTTGATGAGCGGCGTGATGCTGAAGACGGCGATCTACGGGCTGCTGCGGATCGGCTTCGACCTCCTGCCGGTCCAGCTCGCATCGTGGGGTGTGACCGCACTGGCGCTGGGGCTCGTCACGATGCTCTTCGGCGTGCTCTTCGCCGCGGTGCAGACCGACATGAAGCGGCTGCTCGCGTATTCGTCCATCGAGAACATCGGCCTCTTGCTGGCGGCCATCGGTCTGGCCATCGTCTTCCGCGTGCACGCCATGCCGGTGCTCGCGGCATTGGCGCTGTCCGCCGCGCTCTTCCACTGCCTCAATCACGCGCTCTTCAAGAGCCTGCTGTTCCTCGCCACCGGCGCGGTGATGCACGCGACGTCGCAGCGCAGCCTCGGCCGTCTCGGGGGCCTCATCCATCCGATGCCCTGGGTGGCCGGCACGGCACTGGTGGGCACGCTGGCGATCGCCGGCCTCCCGCCGCTCAACGGCTTCGCGTCGGAGTGGATGCTGCTGCAGACCTTCCTGCAGTCACCGGACTTGCCCGATCCGTACCTGCGCATGCTCGTGCCTGTCGCGACGGCTGCCCTCGTGCTGGCGGCGGCGGTCGCCGCCTACGTGATGGTGAAGTTCTACGGCGTCGTGTTCCTGGGCCAGCCGCGCGAACCGTCGCTGCGCTACGCCCACGACGCGGATGCCTGGCAGCGTGCCGGGCTCCTGTTCCTCGCCGCGTGCTGTGTCCTCGCCGGGCTCGTCCCGGGGGCCGTGCTGAAGGGGATCGATCACGTCGCGACCGGCCTGCTGGGCCGAGGCATGGGTGACGCCGTGGCGCGCCAGTGGCTCTACGTGACACCGGTGTCGGCCGAGCGCGCGAGCTACAGTCCGCTGCTCTTCCTTGCCGGCATCCTCGGCGTGGTCTCCGCGACGTTCCTGTACGTGCGGGTCCGCTACCACATGCGTTCGCGCCGCGCGCCCGCGTGGGATTGCGGGTTCCCCGCGCAGACCTCGCGGATGCAGGACACCGCGGAAGGCTTCGGCCAGCCGATCAAGCAGATCTTCGAACCCTTCTTCCGCATCGAGCGCGAGATGCCGTCGCCGTTCGACAGCGCACCCCGGTACCGCGCGAAGACCGAGGACAGGTTCTGGTACGCGCTGTATCTCCCGCTCGTTCGCCTCGCGCTGCGGATCGCCGGCTGGGTGGCGCGGCTGCAGCACGGCCGGATCCAGTGGTATCTCGTCTACAGCTTCGCGACGCTGCTCGCGCTGCTCGTGCTGATCAGGCTCCAGTGATGCTGCCCCAGTACGCGTTCTCGCAGCTGCTCGAAGCCCTCTTCGCGGTGCTCGTCGCGCCGCTCGCGCTCGGCTGGATCAACCAGTGCCGCGCGTGGTTGCAGAACCGTCGCGGACCCGGCGTCACGCAGCCGTACCGGGTGATCGCGAAGCTCTTCCGCAAGGAAGTCGTGCTGGCCCACCAGGCGTCGTTCCTGTTCCGCGCCGTGCCGTATCTCGTGTTCGGCTGCATGGTGCTCGCCAACGGCATCGTGCCGATGCTTGCGACAGGCCTGCCGTTCTCGCCGGCGGCCGATGTCATCGCACTCGTGGGGTTGCTCGCCCTCGCGCGGGTCTTCATGGCGCTCGCGGCGATGGATGCCGGCACCGCGTTCGGTTCGCTCGGGGCGAGGCGCGAGATGCTCGTGGCGGCGCTCGCGGAGCCGGCGCTGCTGATGGTGTTCTTCATGCCGTCGCTCATCGCGCGTTCCACGTCGCTCACGACGATCGTCGAGACGCTGTCGCATCAGCGATTCGCTGTGCATCCCAGCCTCGCCTTCGCGGCGGTGGCCTTCGTCATGGTGATGCTCGCGGAGAACGCGCGCCTCCCTGTCGACAATCCGGGGACGCACCTCGAACTCACGATGATCCACGAGGCCACGCTCCTCGAGTACTCCGGGCGCCATCTCGCGCTGATGGAGTGGGCGCACGCGCTGAAGTTGCTCGTGTACGCGACGATCGGCATCGCGCTCTTCGTGCCGTGGGGCATCGCCGAGGCGGGTCGGTGGGGCGGGCTCCCCACAGCCGTGCTCGCGCTGGCGGCGAAGCTCATGGTGGGGGGGGTGGCGCTCGCGGTCACCGAGACGGTGTCGGCGAAGCTGCGCATCTTCCGCGCGCCGGAGTTCCTCGCGACGGCGTTCCTGCTCGCCGTGCTGGGCATGCTCACCCACGTGCTGCTGGAGGCGACGTCGTGAGTCTCGCCAACCAGCTCGTCGACCTGATCGCGGCGCTGCTGCTGCTCACGTCGTTCGCGATGCTGGCGCAGCGCCGGCTCACGGGCCTCGTGGACCTGCTGACGCTGCAGGGCGGGCTGCTCACGGCGGCCACGCTGGTTGCCGCGTGGTCCACGGGCCATGCGCATCTCTATCTCTCCGCGCTCCTCAGCTTCGTCCTGAAGGTCGTCGTCCTGCCCACGCTCCTGCGGCGACTGGTGCGACGCCTCGATCTGCAGTGGGATCGCGAGGCGCTCGTCAACACGCCGACCACGATGCTCGTCGGCATCGTCCTCGTGATCATCGCGTTCAACCTGGCGCTGCCCATCTCCGCGTTGTCGGGGACGATCCTGCGCGGCGCCCTCGGCATCGCGCTGGCGAGTGTCCTCCTCGCCTTCCTCATGATGATCACGCGTCGCAAGGCGGTGTCCCAGGTGGTGGGCTTCCTCGCCATGGAGAACGGTCTCTTCTTCGCGGCGACGAGCGTCACGTACGGGATGCCGATGGTCGTCGAGCTGGGCATCGCGCTCGACGTGCTGGTCGGCGCCTTCGTCTTCGGGATCTTCTTCTTCCGCATCCGGGAGACGTTCGACAGTCTCGACACGCGCAATCTCGAGACGCTGGAGACCCGCCCGGCGGGCGAGGCGGAGGACGCCTGATGCCGGAGCTCGCCCTGCTGCTGCTCCTGCCGCTCGCGGGAGCCGTGACCTTCGCGTTCCTCGGGGCGTCGGCGCGCGCGCCGGAGGCGAACGCGACGTTCTCGGGACTCACGGCACTGGCGGCCGGGGTGCTGGCGTACCGCGTCCTGGTCGACGGACCGCAGCTCGGGATGAACGATCTCTTCCACGTCGACGCGCTGAGCGCCCTGCTCGTGGCGCTGACGGCGTTCGTCGCATTCACGACGGCGCTCTTCAGCCGACCGTACCTGCGCAACGAGCTCGACAGGGGCCGGGTGGGGCCGAAGGCGCTGCGTCTCTACCACGCGATGTACCAGCTCTTCGTCGCGACGATGCTGCTCGCCCTCACGACGAACAACATCGGCATCCTGTGGGTGGCGATGGAGACCGCGACGCTCGCGACCGTGCTGCTGGTGAGCCTCTATCGCACGCCGGCAAGCGTCCGGGCGGCGTGGAAGTACTTCATCCTCTGCGGGGTCGGCATCGCGCAGGCGCTCTTCGGCACGATCCTGCTGTACCTGGCCGCGGAGCGTGTCCTGGGCAGCGGCGGCTCGGCATTGCTCTGGACGCACCTGGAAGCGGTGAAGGATCAGCTGGAACCCTCGGTCGTCGCGATCGCCTTCGTCTTCCTGCTCGTGGGCTACGGCACGAAGGCCGGTCTCGTCCCGCTGCACAACTGGCTCCCCGACGCCCACGCCGAGGGGCCCACACCGATCACCGCGGTACTGTCGGGCCTGCTGCTCAACGTGGCCCTGTACGCCGTCGTGCGCAGCAAGGTGCTGGCGGACGGTGCGCTCGGCACGTCCCTGGCCGGGAATCTCATGATGGGATTCGGCCTGCTGACGGTCGTCGTCGCGGCTTTCATGATGCTGCGCCAGACGGACGTGAAGCGCCTGTTCGGCTACTCGTCGGTGAAGCACATGGGGCTCATCACGTTCGCCCTCGGGATGGGCGGTGCCGCCGCGACCTTTGCCGGGCTGCTGCACATGACCGTCCATTCGCTCACGAAATCCGCCATCTTCTTCGCGGTGGGACATGCCACGCAGAAGGCCGGCACGCAGGTCATGGACGACATCCGCGGCCTCGTGCACACCAGCCCCGCCGTGGGCTGGGGTCTGATGCTCGGCACCTTTGCGATCCTCGGCATGCCGCCCTTCGGCGTGTTCGCGGCGGAGTTCCTGCTGCTCACGACAGCGATGAGCGCGCAGCCCTGGGCGGCGCTGCTGCTGCTCCTCGCCCTGGCCGTGTCGTTCGGAGGCATCCTGTGGCGGGTGCAGGCGATGGTGTTCGGCGCACCCAACCTGAGGCCTCTGCGGCATCGCCCGATGATCGTGCCCGTGTTCCTGCATCTCGGGCTGACGCTGATGCTCGGCTGCTACCTCCCTCCGTTCCTCGCGGCGTGGTATCGCGAGGTGGCCCGCTTGATCGGGTGATTCCCATGCGGCTCGCCGACCTCCCCTTCGCCTTCGAGTCCGCGCCCGGTCCGGTCGTCGTCGGATTCGCCGAGGTGACTGCCGAGCAGTGGCTGGCGGCCGCGCGCACCATTCGATCCGCCGGCGGAACGCTCGTCGCGCTCTGGGCTGCCGATCGTCGCGATCTGCACGACGGGTTCGAGGTGCGGGCCGCGTTCGCGCTCGACGATGGTCTCGCGTGCCTGCGGCTCGCGCTCTCGGCGGAGGCGCCGGACTATCCCGATCTCGGGGAGCACTTCCCCGCGGCGGGACGCATGCAGCGGGCGGCGTTCGACCTGACCGGCGTGGCGCCGCTCGAGCCGGCGGATGGACGCGCGTGGCTGCGGCACGGCGCGTGGCCGGCGGGCGTGCATCCCCTGCGGCGCGATGTGGTCGCGCGAAGCGTCTGGCCCGCAGAGCCTGACGACTACGCGTTCGTGAGCGTCGCCGGCGATGGGGTGCACGAGATCCCCGTGGGGCCTGTGCACGCGGGGACCATCGAACCCGGCCACTTCCGGTTCTCGGTCGTGGGAGAGCGCGTGCTGCGCCTCGAGGCGCACCTGGGCTACAAGCACAAGGGCATCGAGAAACGCTTCGAGGCGATGACGCTCGACGAGGGCGCGGCACTGGCCGGGCGCGTGAGCGGGGACTCCACGGTCGCGTACGCGTGGGCCTATGCGATGGCGGTGGAGCAGCTCTCGGGCGCGTCGATTTCTCCGCGCGCGGCAGCGCTCCGGGCGATGCTGCTCGAGCGCGAACGGGTCGCGAATCACCTGGGGGACCTCGGCGCGATCGGCAACGACGCCGGCTTCGCGTTCGGGCTCGCGCAGTTCTCCCGCCTGAAGGAGGACTGGCTGCGGCTGAACGCGAAGGTCTGGGGGCATCGCTACCTGATGGACCGGATCGTCCCCGGCGGACTGACGGACGATCTCGACGAAGCGTACCTGGCAGCGCTGGCCCGACAGAGCCACGATCTCGCGGAGGAAGTCGCGCGCCTGCGGCGGATCTACGACGAGCACACCGGGCTGCAGGACCGCCTGCGCGACTGCGGGATCGTGTCGAACGACCTCGCGCGGCGTCTCGGACTGACCGGCCTCGCCGCGCGGGCGAGCGGCATTGCCGTGGATCTGCGGGTGGGACACCCGGTGCCGCCATACGACGGGCTCGATGTGCGATGTGCGACGCGACCGGAGGGGGATGTCGCAGCCCGCACCGCCGTCCGGTTCGACGAGCTGGTCGAATCGCTGCGCCTGATCGGCCTGCTGGCGGAGACGCTGCCCGACGGGCCGACGCGCGTCGCCGTGCCCTCGGCGCGCCAGGGCGCCTGCGGCATCGGGCGGGTCGAAGGCTGGCGGGGGGAGGTCCTGGTGTTCGTGGAGGCCGGCGCCGACGAGCGGATCCGTCGCTGCCATCCGCACGATCCGTCGTGGCAGAACTGGCCCTTGCTGGAACATGCGATCCTCGGGAACATCGTCCCCGACTTCCCGCTCATCAACAAGTCGTTCAACCTGAGCTACAGCGGGGTGGATCTGTGATCACCGCCGCACCTTCCGACCGGACCCGCGCGAGACCCTGAGCCGTGCAGCACATCCTCCGACAGATCGCCCGCACGGGCATCGTGACCGAGGCCTACCCGGAGGCCGACGAGTCCCTGCGCGCGACGACGGAGCGTCTCCAGCGGGAGGTCCTGATGGCGTTCGACGGCGCGCTGGTCATCCGCCACGTCGATGCCGGGTCCTGCAACGGGTGCGAGCTGGAGATCCATGCGGCCAACAACCCATATCACAACCTCGAAGGGCTCGGGATCCGCTTCGCCGCGAGCCCGCGCCACGCGGACCTCCTGCTCGTCACGGGGCCGGTGTCGCGGCACATGGAGGAAGCCCTGAAGCGCACGTACGACGCCATGCCCGCGCCGAAGCTCGTGGTCGCGATCGGGGATTGCGGCTGCACCGGCGGCATCTTCGGCGAGAGCTACGCGAGCTGCGGCCGCGTGTCGAACGTGATTCCGGTGGACGTCGCCGTGCCGGGTTGCCCGCCCACTCCGGTCGCGATCATGCAGGGGATCCTCACTGCCATCGCGAGGGCGCCTTGAGCATCGAGGTCTCGCCATCGTCCGGCGGGGTGTCTCTCCGCGACCGGCTCGGTCTGTACTTCCGGCTGACGCGTCTCGACAAGCCCATCGGCACGCTGCTCCTTGCCTGGCCGACGCTCTGGGCGCTTTGGATCGCCGGTGCGGGTCGGCCCGACTGGAAGGTGGTCGTCATCTTCATGCTGGGGACGCTGCTCATGCGCTCGGCCGGCTGCGCGATGAACGACTACGCCGACCGGGATTTCGACCCGCACGTCGCGCGCACGAAGCACCGCCCGCTGGCAGCACGCGCGATCTCGACGAAGGAGGCGCTCGCCATCGCGGCCGGCCTGTCGCTCGTCGCGTTCGTGCTGATCCTGCCGCTCAACGGCCTGACCATCGCGCTGTCGTTCCCGGCACTGGCGCTCGCGGCGTCGTACCCGTTCTTCAAGCGCTTCTTCGCGATCCCGCAGGCGTATCTCGGCATCGCGTTCGGCTTCGGGATCCCCATGGCGTTCGCGGCGTTGACGGGGACCGTCCCCCTGATCGCGTGGATGCTGCTGCTTGCGAACGTCTTCTGGACGATCGGCTACGACACCGAGTACGCCATGGTCGACCGCGCGGACGACGTCCGCATCGGCATCCGGACGTCGGCGCTCCTCTTCGGTCGATTCGACGTGGCGGCGGTGGCGATCTGCCACGCGCTCTTCCTGATGATCCTGGCGGGCTGCGGTCTGCGCATCGGACTCGGGCCGGCGTGGTTCGCGGGTCTCGTGGTGGCGGCCATCATGCTGGCGCGGCAGGTGTGGGGCATCCGTGACCGCGATCCCGCCGCCTGCTTCCGCGCCTTCCTGCACAACAATCGCGTCGGCGGCACCGTGTTCGCGGGCCTCGCCGCCGACGCCCTCATCTTCGGGAGTGATGCTTGGAACTGGGTCTGACGGGCAAGGTGGTGGTGGTCACGGGTGCGAGCCGCGGGATCGGGTTTGCCTGCGCGGCGGCGTTCCTGCAGGAGGGCGCGCGGGTGGCGATCGTGTCCCGCGATGCCGGGCGTCTGCAGCACGCCGCGGCCCGGCTGCACTCCGCGGGTGACTATCCGCCGGCTGCGATCGTGGCCGACCTGACCCGTCCCGAGGAGGCAAAGCGCATGGCCGAGGAGGTCTACGAGACGCTGGGCCCGACCGAGATCCTCGTGAACTCGGCCGGCGCGGCGAAGCGCTATCTGCCCGAGGAACTCGACGCCTCGGCGTGGCATGCGGCGATGGAGGCCAAGTACTTCACCTACATCCACGCCATGGACGCCCTGCTGCCGGCCATCGTGAAGCGCGGTGGCGGCGCGGTCGTGAACGTGATCGGCATGGGCGGCAAGGTGGCCGGCCCGATGCACCTCCCCGGTGGTGCAGCCAATTCCGCGCTCATGCTGGCGACCGTGGGGCTGGCAAGCGTGTACGGTCCGAAGCGGGTCCGGATCAATGCGCTCAACCCCGGCGCCGTGCGGGGCGAGCGGCTGTCGGAAGCGCTCAGCCTAGAGGCGAGGGCCCGCGGCGTGCCGGAAGAGGAACTGCTGCGGATGGGGGAAGCGCGGGTCCCCCTGGGGCGTTACGCCACCGACGACGACGTTGCGCAGGTCGCGCTGTTCCTCGCCTCGGACCGCGCGGCCTACGTGACGGGCGCCATCATCCCGATGGACGGCGGACTGAACCCGGTGCTCTGACCGGCATCCATCGCCTGTCGGTCAACAGTGGCTGATGCTCGGTGGGGCGGGAGCAGGATCCGCCGCCGCGGGTGTCGTGACCCGATCCATTCATTCCATCCGGCGCCGGCCCGATGTGCCGGTCGCCCGGCGGCACCGCGAGGTGACTGCCTTCCCCAGAGGATCTTTCGATGCGCTACCACGATCTCCGCGACTTCATCGCCCAGCTGGAACGGCTGGGCGAACTGAAGCGCATCCGCACGGAGGTCTCGCCTCACCTGGAGATGACCGAGATCTGCGACCGGGTCCTCCGCGCCGGTGGGCCCGCCATCCTCTTCGAGAATCCGAAGGGGCATGCGATGCCAGTACTTGCTAACCTGTTCGGCACGCCCCGCCGTGTAGCCCTGGGCATGGGCGAGGATTCCGTCGAGGCGCTGCGGGAGGTCGGGAAGCTGCTCGCCTACCTGAAGGAACCCGAACCGCCCAAGGGTCTGAAGGACGCGTGGGACAAGCTGCCGGTCCTGAAGCAGGTGCTGAACATGGCGCCGAAGGTGGTCTCGTCGGCGCCTTGCCAGGAGATCGTTCGGGAGGGCGCCGACGTGGATCTCGGCCGGATCCCGGTGCAGACCTGCTGGCCCGGGGACGCCGGCCCGCTGATCACGTGGGGCCTCACGGTGACCCGCGGGCCCCTCAAGTCGCGCCAGAACCTCGGCATCTACCGCCAGCAGGTGATCGGTCGGAACAAGGTGATCATGCGCTGGCTCGCCCACCGGGGCGGCGCGCTCGACTTCCGGGACCACGTCCAGACGAAACCCGGCGAGCCCTTCCCGGTGGCGGTGGCGCTCGGGGCCGATCCGGCGACGATCCTGGGTGCCGTGACGCCGGTGCCGGATTCGCTGTCGGAGTACCAGTTCGCCGGGTTGCTGCGCGGCGCCAAGACCGAGCTGGTGAAGTGCCTGGGGAGTGATCTGCAAGTGCCCGCTTCCGCGGAGATCGTTCTGGAGGGCCACATTGCGCCCGGCGAGACCGCGATGGAGGGGCCTTTCGGCGATCACACGGGGTACTACAACGAGCAGGACCGGTTCCCCGTGCTGACCATCGATCGGATCACCGAACGGCGCAACGCGATCTATCACTCGACCTACACCGGCAAGCCGCCCGACGAGCCGGCGATCCTCGGCGTGGCGCTGAACGAGGTGTTCGTGCCGCTGCTGGTGAAGCAATTTCCGGAAATCACGGACTTCTACCTGCCGCCGGAGGGGTGCTCGTACCGGATGGCGGTGGTCTCGATGCGCAAGCAGTACCCAGGGCACGCGAAACGGGTGATGTTCGGGATCTGGTCGTTCCTTCGGCAGTTCATGTACACGAAGTTCATCGTGGTGACCGACGACGACGTGAATGTGCGCGACTGGAAGGAGGTCATCTGGGCGCTGACCACCCGCGTGGACCCGTCCCGGGACACCCTCCTGGTGGACAACACGCCCATCGACTACCTCGACTTCGCCAGCCCGGTGTCCGGCCTGGGATCGAAGATGGGGATCGACGCCACCAACAAATGGCCTGGCGAGACGGCCCGAGAGTGGGGGACGCCGATCGAGATGGAGGCGACGGTGAAGCGGCGGATCGACGGACTCTGGGGTGAACTGGGCCTCTGACGCGGCCGGCTACCCCCGATCATTCCTTGAGTTCGAACGTCGTCTTCAGGGCCAGGGTGGTGTCGCGAACGGCATCCTTCAGGGACACATCGACGGTCCAGGTGCCGATCTGATCGTTGGGTTCGCCCACGAAGTTGATGATCGGACCGGCAATCCGGATCGCCCCGGGCGGGCCCTTGACCTCGCCTTGAAGGCAGGTGACATCGGCAGCATCCACGGGACGGCTGCCATCCGGACGGGTGACCCGCAGGTCGCAGCGCACGTTGGCCTGGTTCTGCGCGTCGGGTGCGGCATTCAGCACGAAGATGAGGATCGTGAGCTTCTCGCCGCGACGAACGGACTTGCTCTCCGTCAGGCTAGGGGAGCCGTTGGCCGGGCGCTCCCAGCGTTCGAGCCAATCGGCGTCGGACGTCGATGCCACCCAGCCGCCGAATCCATTCGCGCTCTTGCGGGCATCCGTGTCGCCGGCGGGTTCACCGTTCGGCCCCCGCCAGGTGACCTCGTCGGCCTGTGCGCTACCGGCAAGCAACAGGGCGAGGAACAATGTCTGGAGAAGATGCTTCATGGGGTGAGTCCCCTGGTGATGGATGCCTGGATGTTGGCCGTCTGCATGGCGTCGATCTACCCTTTGACAAGCGCTCGAAGGCGCGGATGTTACGCTCGGAACGCCGCGACGGCGGAATCGGCTTACCGATGCGCTGCGCCAACGTGCATCGCTTCATCGGCGTGCCTGACGTGCTGGAGCCCCTCGCGCCCGTCTCCGTCCCTGTCCCGGTGGCGTGCGACGGCCGCGGTGGTTGGCCCACGGTTGCCGGCGCGCTATCGTCCCGTCGCGGTGATGGTGTTGCCGACGGATGCAACTCTGGTCGGCGATGCGATTCTCGACACATCCGCGGATCACCGGGTCAACGCACGGCGTCTTCGTGCCGTTACCGGCGTGCCACCGATGGCCACGAGCGAACAGTTGCTGGCGGCGCTCGGGGAGGAGAAAGCGAGTCCGGACGTTTCCATGGCCCCGCAAAACTCCTAGAATCCGCCAGTTTTCATCGATCGACTCCGAAGGAGAAGCACAAATGAACACCGTTCGATTCGCTGCCGTCGCCGCCGCTCTGGCCTTCGCCGGTTCCGCCCACGCCGCTGATGCCGCCAAGGCAGCGGCCGTGATGAAGGGCAGCGACTGCATGGCCTGTCATGCCGAAGCCACCAAGCTGGTGGGGCCGTCCTACAAGGACGTCGCCAAGAAGTACGCCGGTGATGCGGGTGCCGTCGACAAGCTGGTGAAGAAGGTGAAGGCAGGCGGCTCCGGTGTCTGGGGTGCGATCCCGATGACGCCCCACCCGAACCTGAAGGACGAGGACGTCAAGGTCGTGATCGAGTGGATCCTCGCGTTGAAGTGAGAGTTGCCCGTGGGTGATACCCCGAACGGGCAGAAATCGCCCGAGGGGGATTCCCCGCTCAAGAGCCGGCCGCAAGGCCGGCTTTTTCTTTTGTGCGTGCCGAAGCACCGTGAAGGTGCTTGAATTGACGGGCCCGCAGGCGGAGTCAATAATCCGCGCGCCTTGCGGAGGCTCCCTCTCGCTGTCTGTCAGTCCCGATCACCGAGGAGACGTCATGTCCCTGTACAACGTGCCCCATTCCAAGCGTCTCATTGCCACTGCCGCCACCTTGTTCCTGCTCGCTGCCTGCGGCAAGCAGGAAGAAGCACCGAAGCCCGCTGAAGCACCGCAGGCCGCCGCACCCGCTGGCGTCACCGTGAAGATCGGTCATGCAGCGCCGCTCACCGGTGGCATCGCCCACCTGGGCAAGGACAACGAGAACGGCGTGCGTCTCGCCGTCGACGAGGCGAATGCCAAGGGCCTGACGATCGGTGGCCAGAAGATCACCTTCGAGATGGTGAGCGAGGATGACGAAGGCAAGGAGAACAAGGGCCCGATCGTCGCCCAGAAGTTCGTCGACGCGAAGGTCGCCGGCGTGGTCGGCCACCTGAACTCGGGCGTCACGATCCCGGCCTCCGCCGTCTACAACACCGCCGGCATTCCGATGATCAGCGGCTCCGCCACGAACCCCAAGCTGACCGAGCAGGGTTTCGCCGTGACGTTCCGCACCGTCGGTCGCGACGACCAGCAGGGTCCTGCGATCGCGAGCTATCTCACCAGCCAGTACAAGCCCAAGACCGCCGCGGTGATCGACGATGCGACGTCCTACGGTGAAGGTCTGGCAAACGAAGTCGAAAAGGCGCTGAAGGCCGCCGGCGTGACGGTCCTGCCGCGCGAGAAGGGCAACAACACACAGACGGACTGGAAGGCCATTCTTACCAAGCTGCGCGGCAAGAAGCCCGATGCGATCTTCTACGGCGGCATGGATTCCGGCGCCGGCCCGCTCATGAAGCAGGGACGCGAGCTGGGTCTGAAGGCAGTCTTCGCCTTCGGCGACGGTGCGTGTACCGAAAAGATGAAGGAACTTGCGGGCGATGCCTCCGAAGGGCTGATCTGCTCGCAGGCCGGGATTCCCGTCGCCGCGGCCAGCAAGAGCTTCCTCGATGCGTTCAAGGCGAAGTTCAACTCCGACCCGCTCATCTACGCGCCCTTCACGTATGACGCCACCAACCTGCTGATCTCCGCGATGCAGAAGGCGGATTCGGTCGACCCGGCCAAGTACCTCCCGGAACTGGCCAAGATCAGCATGGTGGGCGCCAGCGGGAAGATCGAGTTCGACGCCAAGGGTGACCGGAAGGACGCCGAGATGACGATCTTCACGATGAAGGACGGGAAGATCGAACCGATGGCGATCATCAAGAGCGGTCAGTCGATCCCCTTCGCGGAATTCACGAAGGGCGCCGAGGCCGCCCCGGCACCGGCAGCGGACGCCGCCGCAGCGCCGGCAGCACCGGCTGCTCCCGCGGAGCCGGCGGCAGAGAAGAAGTAACGGCGAGCGGGCGACAGGGACCCAACCCACCAGCCAGCCACACCGGGAAACGGCACCTGCGGGTGCTGTTTTCTTTGGTGCGGTCCACCGCCGGCCACTTCCGCGCAGACATCCTTGGACATCTTCCTCCAGCAGCTCATCAACGGCCTCACGCTCGGCAGCGTGTATGCCATCGTGGCGCTCGGCTACACGATGGTCTACGGCATCATCCAGCTCATCAACTTCGCGCACGGCGAAGTCGTGATGGTCGGCGCGATGGTGGCGCTGTCGGTGATCAGCGCGCTGACGGGGGCCCAGACGGGCCTTCCGCCGATCGTGATCGTCCTTGCCGGCATCGCCTGCGCTGTCCCCGCCTGCATGGCGATCGGCTACGGGATGGAACGCATCGCCTACCGCCCGTTGCGCAAGGCCCCGCGGCTGGCGCCGCTCATCACCGCCATCGGCATCTCGATCATCCTGCAGCACGTGGCGCTGCTCGTGTTCAGCCGCAATCCGCTGTCCTTCCCGCAGATCATGGCCAATCCCGTCTTCGAGATCGGCGGCGCCCACATCAGTGCGGTGCAGATCGCCATCATCGGCGGATCCGTCGTGCTCATGGCGGGGCTGACGTTCCTCGTCTATCGCACCCGTCTCGGGATCGCGATGCGGGCGACCTCCGAGAACGTCCAGGTGGCGGGCCTGATGGGGGTGAACATCGACCGCGTGATCTCGTCGACCTTCGTGATCGGTGCCGCGCTCGCCGCGGTGGCGGGCGTGATGGTCGGGACCTACTACGGCATCGCGCACTACACGATGGGCGCGATGCTAGGCCTCAAGGCGTTCTCGGCTGCGGTGCTGGGCGGCATCGGCAACCTCGCGGGCGCGATGCTCGGGGGCGTGCTGCTCGGCGTGGTCGAGGCGATGGGGGCGGGCTACATCGGCGAGTTCACCGATCTCTGCCAGGCGCCCTGGATCGCCGGACTGCTGACCGAGCGATGTGCGGACGGTGGCAACTTCGTGCTCTTCGGCAGCAACTACCAGGACGTCTTCGCGTTCCTTGTCCTGATCGCCGTGCTCATCTTCCGGCCCTCCGGTCTGCTGGGCGAACGTGTGAGCGACCGCGCATGATGCGGCTGTTCGGCGGTGGCAAGGATTCCCCGATCGCAGCGCGTGCGGCCATCCTGCTCGTCGGCCTCGCACTGCTGGTGCTGCCCTTCGCGCTCGCGCAGGCCGGCACGGCGTGGGTGCGGATCACGAATCTCGCGATCCTGTTCGCCCTGCTGGCACTCGGGCTCAACATCGTCGTGGGGTTCGCGGGGCTGCTCGATCTCGGCTACATCGCGTTCTATGGCGTCGGCGCCTACTGCTATGCGCTGCTCGCCTCGCCGCACTTCGGCCTGCACCTGCCCTTCTGGGTGATCCTGCCCATCGGTGCCGCGCTCGCGTGTCTCTTCGGTGTGCTGCTGGGCGCGCCCACGTTGAAGCTGCGCGGGGACTATCTCGCGATCGTCACGCTCGGGTTCGGGGAGATCATCCGCATCCTGCTCAACAATCTCGCGTCTCCGATCAACATCACGAACGGGCCGCAGGGCATCACGCTCATCGATCCGTTCCGCATCGCCGGCTTCGATTTCAGCAAGACCGAGCACTGGTTCGGTCTGATGGTGAGCGGCCCCATCAAGTACTACTACCTGCTGCTCCTGGTGCTCATCGTCGTGATGGTGGTGAACGTGCGGCTGCAGGATTCCCGGATCGGCCGCGCCTGGGTCGCGATCCGCGAGGATGAGACGGCGGCGCAGGCGATGGGCATCAACACCCGCAACGTGAAGTTGCTGGCGTTCGCGATGGGGGCCAGCTTCGGCGGCATCGCGGGCGGCATGTTCGCGGCGATCCAGACGTTCATCAGCCCGGAGAGCTTCGTCCTCGTCGAATCGATTATGGTGCTCGCGATGGTCGTGCTGGGCGGCATGGGCAACATCTGGGGCGTGGTGCTGGGTGCGGTGCTGTTGTCGTTCGTCCCCGAGCTTCTTCGCTATACGGTGGAGCCGATGCAGAAGGCGGTCTTCGGTCGCACGCTCGTCGATCCGGAAGTCATCCGGATGCTGCTCTTCGGTCTCGCGCTGGTGCTGATGATGCTGTACCGGCCTGCCGGCCTCTGGCCGTCCCGAACGCGGCGTCGCGAACTCGCCCCGGCGAAGCAGGCATGAGCGATCGACCGCTGCTGCTGGAGGCCCGCAACGTCGAGAAGCGCTTCGGCGGTCTCACGGCGCTCTCCGATGTGTCGCTCACGATCCGCCGTGGCGAGATCTACGGGCTCATCGGCCCCAACGGGGCCGGCAAGACGACGCTCTTCAACGTCCTCACCGGCCTCTACGTGCCGAGCCGCGGTGGCTTCATGCTCGACGGCGAGGATCTCTCCGGACTCAAGCCGTCCGGTGTCGCGGCTCGCGGCATCTCGCGCACCTTCCAGAACATCCGACTCTTCGCGAACATGACTGCGCTCGAGAACGTCATGGTCGGGCGCCACGTGCGGACGAAGGCCGGCGTCTTCGGCGCGATCCTCCGCACTCGGGCCGAGCGCCGCGAGGAGCACGAGATCGCCGAATGCGCTCACGAACTGCTCCGCTATGTCGGCATCGAGCGCCACTCCAACACGGTGTCGCGCAATCTTTCCTACGGCGACCAGCGCCGCCTGGAGATTGCGCGCGCCCTCGCCACCGAACCGAAGTTGCTCGCCCTCGACGAACCGGCCGCCGGCATGAACCCCACCGAGCGGCAGTCGCTCGGGCAATTGGTGGAGCGCGTCCGCAGCGACGGCACCACCGTCCTGTTGATCGAGCACGACGTGAAGCTCGTGATGGGCCTCTGCGATCGTGTCGCGGTGCTCGACTACGGCAAGAAGATCGCCGAGGGCGTGCCGCGCGACGTCCAGCGGGATCCCGCGGTGATCGCGGCCTATCTCGGCACGCCCGTGGAGGCCGAAGCGCCTCCCGTGGCGGCCCACTGAGGACGACCCCGATGGCGCTCCTCGAGGTCCGGGAACTCAAGGTCGGCTACGGTGGCATCGCTGCCGTCCGGGGCATCGATTTCGACGTGGCCCAGGGTGAACTCGTCGCGCTCATCGGTGCGAACGGGGCCGGCAAGACCACCACGCTGAAGGCGCTCGCCGGAATGATCGCGCCCTCCGGCGGAAGCGTGCATTTCGAGGGCAAGTCCATCACTCGGACGCCTTCGCACAAGCTGATCCGGCAAGGCGTCGCGCTCGTGCCCGAGGGACGCGGCGTGTTCACGCGGCTGACGGTCGAGGAGAACCTCGCGATGGGCGCCTACATCCGGGACGATCGGGCCGGGGTCCGGACCGACCTGGAGCGGATGTTCGGACTCTTTCCGCGCTTGAAGGAACGACGTGCGCAGGTCGCGGGCACGCTGTCGGGTGGCGAGCAGCAGATGCTCGCGATCGGACGTGCGCTGATGAGTCGTCCGCGACTGCTGCTCCTGGACGAGCCCAGCATGGGACTCGCGCCGTTGATGGTGCAGAAGATCTTCGAGGTCATCCGGGGCGTGTCGCAGGAGGGGGTGACCATCCTCCTCGTCGAACAGAACGCTCGTCTTGCGCTGGAGGTGGCCTCCCGTGGTTACGTGATGGAATCTGGCGAGATCACGTTGGCGGATGGTTCGGCGGCACTGCTCGCGAGCCCGCAGGTGCGTCAGGCCTACCTGGGCGAGTAGGGCGTCGTCAGCGGGCAGGTGCCCGTGCGTTGCGGCGCTCGGCTTCCGGGAGTTCCTTCCAGGCGTCCCGCGGTGGACGGTCGAACCCCATTCCGTACAGCGCCTTCCTGCCGCGCGCGAGGCGGGCGAGCAGCAGCAATTCCTCCATCGCATCCATCGAGAAGCCCTTCCGGGTGCCGCGCTCGTCCACGATCAGCTTGGCGAGATACTCGTCAAAGCCGTCACGGCCCCAGAGGTCGGTGATCGTCTTCGCGATGTGTTCGAATTCCTCGAGAGCGGACCGTGCGACGAGGGTTGTCGCTTCCTTGCGCTGTTGCTCCGAGAAGTCGAGTTCCGGAAAGCCGAGCGTGCCGCCTCCGGACAGCCCCGACGCGTCGGGGACCGCGATGCCGTGGGAGATGAGCAGGCGTTCCAGGACCGCGATGCGCTCCTGCATGCGGGTCACTGCGTCGGCGTCCGCTGGCGATGACTGCGACATTCTTCGAGGCCCCCGCGAGGGGGAGGTCCGGTTTCGATGGGCGTACTAACGACGTGCGCCATCGAAACTGAAGACCTGCACGGCGCGCCGGCGGCCTCGCGGGCTCGCCTTCAGGCCGACAGCGGCACCCAGTCCCGGCCGATGAGAAAGTCGGTGTAGAGCGCGGCTTCCGGCGTGCCTGCCTCCGGCTTCCAGTCGTAGCGCCAGCGCACGATCGGTGGCATCGACAGCAGGATCGATTCGGTCCGGCCCCCGGACTGCAGCCCGAAGAGCGTGCCGCGGTCGAAGACGAGGTTGAACTCCACGTAGCGTCCGCGGCGGTAGGCCTGGAAGTCGCGTTCGTGCTCACCGTAGGGAAGGTCGCGACGGCGTTGCACGATGGGGATGTAGGCCTTCAGGAAGGCATCCCCAACGCTGCGGGTCAGCGCGAAGGACGTCGGGAAATCCGGGGCAGAGAGATCGTCGTAGAAGATCCCGCCGATGCCGCGCGGCTCTCCGCGGTGCTTCAGGAAAAAGTAACGGTCGCACCAGCGCTTGTACTCGGCGTACCGATCGGCGCCGAAGGGCGCGAGGGCATCGCGGCAGGTTTCGTGGAAGTGTCGCGCGTCCTCTTCGAACCCGTAGTACGGCGTGAGATCCATGCCGCCCCCGAACCACCAGATCGCCGGCTTGCCGGTTTCCAGCGCTGCGAACATGCGCACGTTGAGGTGGACCGTCGGCACGTAGGGGTTGCGCGGATGCAGCACCATCGAGACGCCCATTGCCTCGAAGCGCCGGCCGGCGAGTTCGGGCCGGTTGGCGGAGGCCGATGGCGGCAGGTGGTCGCCGGTCACGTGCGAGAACAACACGCCGGCGCGCTCGAAGAAGTGGCCGTTCTCGATCAGGCAGGAGAGCCCGCCGCCGCCGGCGTCGCGCGTCCAGGCGTCGCGCTTGAACGACTGCCCTTCCTCCGCTTCGAGGCCGGCGACGATGCGGCCCTGGAGGCCGACGAGGAAGCTGCGGACAGCGTCAAGATCGGGCATCGGATGGGACTCGCTCATAGCAGGCTCCTGCGGGCACCGATGGCACGGAAGCCGATGTCCCGCCGCATCTGGCAACCGTCGAAGCGGATCCGGTCCGCCACCTCGTACGCGCGCCGCTGCGCCACCCGCACGGTGTCGCCGAGGGCCGTCACGCAGAGCACGCGACCACCGGCGGTCACCACGTTGCCATCCACGAGCGTCGTGCCGGCATGGAATACGTGGCTGTCAGCATCGTCCTCGCCGTGGGGCAGGCCGCTGATCACGTCGCCCTTTCTCGGATTGTCGGGGTAGCCGGAGGCCGCCATCACCACGCCGAGTGCCACTCGCCGGTCCCATTCGGCCTCGGCGCGATCGAGGGTGCCGTTGACGGCGTGTTCGAGCAGCGTCAGGAAGTCGGTCTTGAGGCGCAGAAGGATCGGCTGCGTCTCCGGGTCGCCCATGCGGCAGTTGAACTCGAGCACCTTGATCGTGCCGTTCGGCGAGATCATCAGGCCCGCGTAGAGGAACCCGGTGAACGGCGCGCCCTCGGCCTCCATGCCTTCCACGACCGGCGTGATGACTTCCCGCATCGCGCGGGCGTGCACCTCGGGCGTGACGACCTGGGCGGGCGAGTACGCACCCATGCCGCCCGTGTTCGGGCCGGTGTCGCCGTCCTGCAGTCGCTTGTGATCCTGGCTCGACGCGAGCGGCAGCACATGGCGACCATCCACCATCACGATGAAGCTGGCTTCCTCGCCGGGCAGGAACTCCTCGATCACCACGCGAGCGCCGGCCGAGCCCATCCGGTTGTCCAGCAGCATCATGTCGATGGCGGCGTGCGCCTCGGCGAGATCCATCGCGACCACGACGCCCTTGCCCGCTGCGAGACCATCGGCCTTGATCACGATCGGCGCGCCGTTCGCATCGACGTAGGCGTGCGCCTGGGCGGCATCGGTGAACGTGCCGTGGGCGGCGGTGGGGATGCGATGCCGCACCATGAACGACTTCGCGAAGTCCTTCGAGGCTTCCAGCTGGGCGGCGCGCTGCGTGGGGCCGAAGATCTTCAGGCCGGCAGCGCGGAAGGCATCCACGACGCCGGCGGCGAGCGGTGCTTCGGGACCCACCACCGTGAGGCCGATGTGCTCCCGCTTGGCAAAGGCGACGAGTTCATCGATGGCCGTGATCGGGACGTTGTAGAGACCATCCTCCTTCGCCGTCCCGGCATTGCCCGGGGCGACGTAGACACGTGACACCTTGGGGGACTTCGCGAGGCGCCACGCGATCGCGTGTTCGCGGCCGCCGGATCCGATGACGAGGAGGTTCATGCGCTTTGCCGGTGGGGGTCTGGATTCGATCAGTGACGGAAGTGCCGCACGCCGGTGAGCACCATCGTGATGCCGCGCTCGTCTGCCGCGGCGATGACTTCGTCGTCGCGCATGCTGCCGCCCGGCTGGATCACGGCGACGGCACCCGCATCGACGACGACGTCGAGGCCATCGCGGAACGGGAAGAAGGCATCGGAGGCCACCACCGAGCCGGCCATCGTGAGCCCGGCGTTCTGCGCCTTGATCGAGGCGGTGCGGGCGGAGTCCACGCGGCTCATCTGCCCCGCGCCGACGCCGAGCGTCCGGCCATCGGCACAGAACACGATGGCGTTCGACTTCACGTACTTGGCGACACGCCACGCGAACAGGAGGTCGGTGAGTTGTGCCGCGGTAGGGGCCTTCTTCGTCACGACGCGCAGCTCGGCCGGGGTGACGTTGCGCGAGTCGGGCGTCTGGACGAGGAGGCCGCCGCCGACCCGCTTGATGTCGAACTGATTGCTGCCCGTGCCTGCGGGCACCGTGAGCAGGCGCACGTTCGTCTTCGGTGCGAAGGCGGCAAGCGCCTCGGCGGTGTAGCCGGTGGCGATCACGACTTCCACGAAGCGACGGTCCTTCACCACTTCTGCCGCCGTCACGCCGTCGAGCTCACGGTTGAATGCGAGGATGCCGCCGAACGCCGAGGTCGGGTCGGTCGCATAGGCGCGTGCGTAGGCGTCGACGAGCGTCGTGGCCTGCGCGACTCCGCACGGGTTCGCGTGCTTCACGATCACGCAGGCCGGCCCTTCGAAGGTGCGAACACATTCCCACGCGGCGTCGGCATCCGCGATGTTGTTGTAGGACAGTTCCTTGCCCTGCATCTGGACGTAGCTCGCGAGGGTGCCGGCTGCCGGTGCGAGATCGCGGTAGAACGCCGCCGCCTGATGCGGGTTCTCGCCGTACCGGAGGTCCTGGGCCTTCTCCACGGAGACGTTGAGCCTCGTCGGGAATGGTTGCGGGACGCGATCGGCGTCGAGTGACGTGAGGTAGTTGCTGATCGCCCCGTCGTACTGTGCCGTGTGCGAGAAGGCCTTCTTCGCCAGCGCGAGGCGGGTCGCGGCACTCAGGTTCCCGTTCGACGACGTAAGCTCTTCCACGATGCAGGGGTAGTCGGAAGGGTCCGTGACGATGGCCACATGCGCGTGGTTCTTTGCCGCCGCGCGCACCATCGTGGGCCCGCCGATGTCGATGTTCTCGATGGCCTCGTCGAACGTGCAGTCGGGGCGGGCAATGGTCTGCTGGAAGGGGTAGAGGTTCACGACCACCAGGTCGATGAAGTCGATGCCTTCACGCTGCATCGCCGTGTCGTGCGCCGGCAGATCGCGTCGCGCCAGGATGCCGGCGTGCACCTTCGGGTGCAGGGTCTTCACGCGGCCATCGAGCATCTCGGGGAAGCCGGTGTAGTCCGCGACTTCGGTGACGGCGAGGCCGGCATCGGCGAGCATCTTCGCCGTCCCGCCGGTGGAGAGGATCCGGAACTCGAGGCCGACTAGCGCGCGGGCGAGGTCGAGAACCCCGGTCTTGTCGGAAACGCTGATGAGAGCTTGTCTTGGCGAGGGCATGGGGCGTCGGGTGCAGCCTCAGAGGAGGCCGTAGAGTTTCATCTTCTTCCGCAGGGTGTTGCGGTTCATTCCGAGGAGTTCGGCGGCGTGGGTCTGGTTGCCGTCCACGCGATCGAGGATCGACTGGATCAGCGGCATCTCGACGCACGCGATCACCATGTCATACAGCGGAGCCGGCCGCTCCCCGTCGAGATCGCGGAAATAGCTGTCGAGTGCCTTGCGTACGGCACGCGCGAGGTCGCTCTCGTTGAGGTTCACGCGGCTCGTTTGTCGGCTTGCCATGGCGTTCCCGGGAGGTCGTTCCGAAGTTCGAAGAACGCCCGCACGGCGGCCAGCTGGGTCGCGGGGTCATCGAGCTGGTTGATCTGTCGGCGCAGCGTGTCGCCGTCCGGAAGCGAGCGGGCATACCAGCCCACGTGCTTCCGCGCCACGCGCGCGCCCGCTTCGTTACCGTACAGCGAGTACAGAGCCTCGAGATGGTGCAGGAGCCAGCCGAGAATCTCCTCGGGATCCGGTTCACGCATGCGCCGGCCCTCGCTCAGGAAGTGATCGATCTCGCGGAAGATCCAGGGCCGACCCTGCGCCGCACGACCGATCATGAGCCCGTCCGCTCCCGTGTGCTGCAGCACGGCCAGTGCCTTCTCGGGAGAGTCGATGTCGCCATTCGCGATCACGGGGATCGACACCGAGGCCTTCACGGCCGCGATGGTGTCGTACTCGGCGTTTCCCTTGTAGAGATCCATGCGGGTACGTCCATGCACCGACAATGCCTGAATGCCCGAGGCTTCCGCGATGCGTGCGATGACGAGGGCATTGCGATTGGCAGGGTCCCAGCCGGTGCGGATCTTCAGCGTGACGGGGACCGGTACCGCAGCGACCACGGCCTCGAGAATTCTTGCGACGAGGGGCTCATCGCGAAGCAGGGCGGAGCCTGCGAGGACGTTGCACACCTTCTTCGCCGGACACCCCATGTTGATGTCGATGATCTGCGCGCCTTCATCCGCGTTGTGGCGGGCGGCTTCCGCGAGTTTCGCCGGGTCGGTGCCCGCGATCTGGACGGCGATCGGTGCGGCCTCGCCATCGTGATCGCGACGACGACGGCTCTTGGGCGTGTGCCACAGGCGGCTGTCGGCGGAGGTCATCTCGGAGACCGCGTACCCTGCACCCAGCCGCTTGCACAACTGGCGAAAGGGTCGGTCGGTCACGCCCGCCATGGGGGCCACGGCGAGCCGGTTCTGCAGGCGATACGGGCCGATCTGCATGGCTTGGCTCGCGGCTCGGAGGAGTGGTCGGCGGAGAAGGGCGCGTATTGTAATCAGAAACGCCGCGCGCGCTCACCGCGCTGTGAGGTCATCGCACGGTGTCGATGGCCAGGGCGCGGGCAAAGCGTCGGCGGGCTCCGGGCAGAAGATCGAGCGCTTCGAGTGCGAGCGCGCGCGCGCCGGAAAGCCCCGGTGTCTCCATGCGGAAGATCTCCGCGAGGAAGTCCGTGAATCCCACCACCGCGCCACGATCACGACCACGCGCGGCGTCGTAACCGGCGAACGGATCCGCCATCGCGCCGCTCTTCAGCGTGGCGAGCACCGACCATGCGTCACGGATGCCGAGGTTGAGCCCCTGACCGGCGACCGGATGCAGCGTCTGGGCCGCATTGCCGATCACCGCGATGCGGCCGCGGGCGAGCGGTCGTGTCCGGCGGAGCACGAGCGGATAGGTGCCGCGATCCCGGACCGACACGAAGCGGCCCGCGCGCCATCCGAATTCGGTCTGAAGCTGCGTCACGAACCTGTGGTCGTCCGCGGCCATGAGTTCGAGGGCACGGTCCGGCGGCAGCGTCCACACCACCGCGTGATCGCGTCCGCGGGGCAGGACCGCCAGCGGACCGTGTCGGCAGAAGCGCTCGTAAGCGACGGTGCCCGGGCCGCGATCGGTCTGCACGCGGGCCACCACTGCGTGTACGCCGTAGTCCTTGGCTATGGTCGCGAAGCCGGCGTCTGCCAGCAGGGCGCCGCTGCCGTCCGCCACGACGGCCGTGCGCGCGAGGAAAGTGCCCGCCGAGGTGTTCACGCGCACGCCGTCGTTGTGCTGCTCGATGGCCAGCACCTTGTGCTCGTAGTGCACGGGCACCCGGTCATTGCCGGTGACCGCCAGCGAACGCACGAGATCGCCGTAACCGACGACCCGCCCGAGCACCGGAATCCCCGCCTCGTCCGACGTGAGTTGGGTGCGTCCGGGATGTCCGGCCTGCGAGACGTGGATCGCGCGGATCTCGCCGGCCTCATCGCCGACGGGCACCGTCGCGCCGACGCGTGCGAGCCGCAAACAGCTGGACCACGACAGGGCGAGACTCCGGTCGTCCCGAAGTCCGTCCACGGCGCTGCGCGCTTCCAGCACCACCGGGCGGATGCCCGCCTGTTCCGCCGCCAGCGCGAGCACCAGGCCGACCGGCCCACCGCCCACGATCGCGAGGTCGAACTCAGGCGTCACGCCTGCACTCACGGACCCGTTCCGACGAGGGCCTCCACGTCCGCCACCGATTTCGGCGTGGCGATCGTGAGCACCTCGCAGCCGTCTGCAGTGACGACCACGTCGTCCTCGATCCGTACGCCGATGTTCCAGAACGCTTCCGGGACGCCGTCGCCCGGGCGGATGTAGCAGCCCGGCTCCACGGTGAGCGTCATCCCCGGTTGCAGGACGCGCCAGGCGCCTTCCTGCTTGTAGTCGCCGGCATCGTGCACGTCGAGGCCGAGCCAGTGCCCCGTGCGATGCATGTAGAAGCGCCGGTAGTCGCCTGATTCGAGCACGGCATCAGGCGTACCCTTGCACAGTCCGAAGTCGATGAACCCCTGCACGAGCACGCCGAGCGCAGCCTCGTGCGGTTGTTCCCAGTGGTTCCCGGCGCGCACGGCGGCGATCGCGGCGGCCTGCGCGGCGAGCACGAGTTCGTAGATGTCGCGTTGCGCACCGGAGAACTTTCCGCTCACGGGAAACGTCCGGGTGATGTCCGACGCGTAGCCCGCGAGTTCGCAGCCGGCGTCGATCAGGAGGAGATCGCCCGCCTGCATCTGCCGATCGTTCTCGACGTAGTGGAGCACGCACGCATTGGCGCCGGAGGCCACGATCGACGGATACGCCGGGCTGCGGGATCCATGGCGATAGAACTCGTGCAGCAGTTCGGCCTCGATCTCGTACTCGTGACGCCCGGGCTTCGTCGCACGCATGGCGCGCTTGTGGGCTTCCGACGAGATCGCCGCCGCGCGTCGCATGGTGTCGAGTTCGTGCGCGTCCTTCACGACGCGCATGTCGTCGAGGATCCGTCGGATGTCGCGGATCTCGCCCGGCGCGGTGATGCCCGTCCGCACCTGCGCTCGCACGGCGTTCAACCAGCCGATGACGCGGCCGTCCCAGGTGGCATCGCTGCCGATGTCCGCATACACCGCCGGCTGGTCGGCGAGGAGCTTGGGCATCATCTCGTCCAGGGCAGCGAGGGGATACGCCTCGTCGAAGGCAAACCGTTCGCGTGCACCTTCCGGCCCATGGCGGAAACCGTCCCAGATCTCGCGTTCCATGTCCTTCTCGCGACAGAAGAGAAGGCTGCGCGGCGTGTCGCCCGCGACGATCACCGCGACGGAGCCGGGCTCACCGAACCCGGTGAGGTAGTGGAAGTAGCTGTCGAAACGGTAGGGATGATGGGTATCCCGGTTGCGGGTGCGTTCCGGCGCCGTGGCCACCACGGCGACGCCACGGCCCATGGTCGCGGCCAGACGGAGACGTCGCTCGGGATGGGGCGTGATCGAGGCGCGTGCATTCATGGGGTCAGGGTTCCGTGTGACGAGGTTCGTTTCGGACGGCAAGACGGGCATCCAGTTCCGCCAGACGAGCAGGGGTGCCCACATCGAGCCAGTAGCCCCGGAAGTGTTCGGCGCTCACGGCATCGCGGCCCATCGCGGCGACCAGCAGCGGCGCAAGCCGTGCCTTCGTGCCGGACGCGATGCCTTCGAAAAGCCCGGGGCGGTAGACGCCCAGACCGCTGAACGTGAACCGGGGCGTGCCTTCCGGGCGGGCGAGACCGTGCTCCAGCGCGAAATCACCACCCGGATGATGCGTCGGGTTGTCGACGAGGACCAGATGGGCGACGCGCGAGGCATCGCCACTGAGTCGTCGTGCGGCGTCCACCAGCTGTCCGTAGGGGAAGTCCGTGAAGACATCGCCGTTCACGACGATGAACGGGGCGTCGCCGAGCAGCGGCATCGCGGTCGCGATACCGCCGGCGGTCTCCAGCGCCTCGACCTCCGGGGAATAGCGGATCGAGAGACCGAAGTCGCGGCCATCTCCCAGGGCCGCCTCGATCATCACGCCGAGGTGCGCGTGATTGATCACGACATCGGTCACGCCGGCCTTCGCGAGCTTGTCGAGGTGCCAGGCGATCAGGGGTCGTCCGCCGGCAGGCAGCAGCGGCTTCGGCGTCGTGTCGGTCAGCGGGCGCATGCGCTCGCCGCGTCCGGCCGCCAGGATCATCGCTCGCATGGTCGGGGTCCGCCAGGCGGGGGCTAGAACGTATAGCCGACGCGCGAGGTCGCGCCCTCGGCGCGGTCGAGCAGCGGAATGAGTGGCTTCAACTCCACGTACCGACCGGCGACCGCCCGGACGTAGGCGATGAAGCGCGGGGTGTCTTCCAGGTAGCCGGCCTTGCCGTCCCGATAGTGCAGGCGGGCGAAGATGCCCAGCACCTTGAGGTGACGCTGCAACCCCATCCACTCGACGTCGCGGTAGAAGTTGCCGAAGTCGCCGTCCACCGGAAGCCCTGCGCTGCGCGCCCGCTCCCAGTACCGGACGATCCAGTCGAGCGCGTCGGCCTCCGGCCAGCTGATGAAGGCATCGCGCATCAGCGATGCGACGTCATAGGTGATGGGACCGTACACGGCATCCTGGAAGTCGAGCACGCCCGGGTTCGGGGTGCTCAGCATGAGATTGCGCGGCATGTAGTCCCGATGCACGAAGACGCGCGGCTGGGCCAGGACATTGGCGAGCAGGCGACGGAAGACCGTCTCGAGCGTCTTCGCCTCCGCCTCCGTGAGCGTGACGCCCAGGTGGCGGCCGAGATACCACTCGGGGAACAGACCGAGTTCCCGCCTGAGCAATGCTTCGTCGTAGGGGGGCAGCACATCTTCCCTGCTTGCCCGCTGCCATGTGATGAGCGCATCGAAGGCATCGGCAAAGAGCGCGGGCGCGCGCGAGACGTCACGCTGCAGCTCCGCGAGGAACGTCGTGCGGCCGAGATCCGTGAGCAACAGGAAGCCGCGATCGAGGTCCTGGGCGATGACGCGGGGAGCGTTGAGTCCCGCTTCATGGAGGAGGGCAGCCACCTTCACGAACGGACGGCAGTCCTCGTGCTCCGGAGGCGCGTCCATGATGATCCAGGTCTCTCCGCCGACGGTGGCGCGGAAGTAGCGGCGGAAGCTCGCGTCCGCCGAGGCGGGTTCCACAAGCGGTTCACGCGCAGGCAGCGCGCCGGCGAGCCAGGCGCGCATTTCGGTCAGTCGATCCAAGGGGTGGTCACCACGTAAGGCCATATACTGCGGGCATTCTAGCAACGACCTGTCTGAATCCCTTGTCGATCACCGGCCTTCCCCGCTGGCTGCTCGTGGCGGCCTTCGTTGCGCCTGCGGGTGCCGCCGCCCAGACCCCGGGACTCGGGCTGAGGCTCGACAGAACGCTCACGCCGCCGAACAGCGACGAAACGTCGCAAGCGGCCGCCATGTACCTCGAGGCCGACAGCGCGTCGGGGACGCAGGGGCAGTCGCTGGAGGCCCACGGTGATGTCCGGTTGCGAACCCGTGGCAGGACGCTCTTTGCCGATGACCTCTTCTACTCAGCGGCCGAGGACAAGGTCACCGCGACCGGCCACATGCGCCTCGATCGGCAGGGCGACATCCTCCAGGGCTCGAAGATCGAATTGCGCCTCGGGGACGAAACCGGCTATGTCGAGAACCCCGAGTACTACTTCCGCCTCCTGAATGCTCGTGGCAAGGCATCGCGCCTCTTCCTGGACAGCAAGACGAAGGTGCGTGCGAAGGATGGCACCTACAGCACCTGCGCCGTCCCCGAGGACGGATGGTTCCTTCGAGTCCGGGACTTGAAGCTCGATCGCGACAAGGACGAGGGCGTGGCTCGCAACGCCACCGTCTATTTCAAGAATCTGCCGGTCCTGTACACGCCCTATATCGACTTCCCGCTGTCGAATGCACGGAAGTCTGGACTGCTCGCGCCGACCTACGGCACGACCGGGCGCAGCGGCTTCGAGGTGCTGCTCCCGATCTACCTGAACCTCGCACCGAACTACGACGCCACGATCTCGCCCCGCATGCTGGCGAAGCGCGGCATGATGGTCAACGGTGAGTTCCGCTATCTCGACAGCCGTTTCAACGGGCTCGCGACGGCCGAGTACCTGCCCTCGGACGACGCGCGCCAGGGAGAGGCCCGGTACTCGTTCGCGATGCGTCACACGCACCAGATCACCGACCGGCTCACCGGGAACGTGAACCTGCAGAAGGCGTCGGATGACTTTTACTTCGTCGACCTCTCGAGCCGGCTCGCGACGACGACGACGACGAACCTGCCGCGCGAGGGCTCGCTGACCTACAACGGGGGGTGGTGGAGCCTCACGGGACGGACGCAGCGGTATCAGACACTGCAGGATCCGAAGCGGCCGATCACGCCGCCGTATTCGCGCGTGCCGCAGTTGAGCTTCACGGGGACCCGCCCCGTGGGCGGTGGCTTCGACGGCAGTCTCGAATCGGAATTCGTGGCGTTCTCCCATCCGACGAGTCCCAATGGCCGTCGACTCGTGTTCTATCCGAGTGTGACCTTCCCGCTACAGACCTCGTATGTGAGCGTGGTGCCGAAGCTCGGTCTGCACTACACGTACTACGACATGGATCCATACCCGGGCTACAGCTCCACGTCCCGGACGCTGCCGGTGTTCTCCGTCGACAGCACGCTCACGTTCGAGCGGAACATGAGCATCCTCGGCACCCCGCTCCTGCAGACGTTCGAGCCGCGCCTCTACTACGTCTACATTCCCTACCGCGATCAGAGCCGTCTGCCGCTCTTCGATACTGCGCTGGGCGACTTCAACATGGCGCAGATCTTCAGCGAGAACCGGTTCACCGGTTCCGACCGGATCAACGATTCCAACCAGGTCACCGGCGCGGTCTCCAGCCGCTTCATCGACCCCTTCAACGGCCGCGAACGCCTGCGCCTCACCCTGGCCCAACGGTTCTTCTTCGAAGAGCAGCGCGTCACGTTGCCCAGCGCGAACATCCAGACGCAGCCACGGTCGGACATCCTCGCGGCGATCACCGGCCGGATGAGCGAGTCGTGGTACGCCGATCTTGCGATGCGCTACGACATCGATGCGACGCGTGCGACGCGCACCACCGTGGCGGCGCGGTACACGCCGGAGCCCGGGCGCGTGTTGAACGTGGGGTATCGCGAGAGCCAGGGCAGCTTCGAGCAGACCGACTTCTCCTCGCAATGGGTGTTCGACGATCGCTGGAGTGCCGTGGGGCGTTGGGTGTACTCGTTGCGGGATCGCCGATCGACGACCACCCTCGCGGGTGTTGAGTACAATGCGGGCTGCTGGGTCGGGAGGTTCATGGTCCAGCAATTCGCGACATTCACCCAGACCAGTGCCCGGGCGCTCTTCTTCCAGCTCGAGCTCAACGGACTGTCCAAGTTCGGCTCCAATCCGCTGGACATCCTTCGGCAGAACGTCGCGGGCTACCAGAAGCTCAACGCGTTGCCCCAGAGCCAGTTCAACGAAGACTACTACCCGACGCAGTGATGCGTGGGGCGCGGTGACCTCCATGATGCGACTTCAAGAATTGCTGTTTCGTACCCTGCCGTTTGCACTCTTCGCCACCGCCACGCTGGCGGCTCCCGGAGATCGTCCGCGCGATCTCGTGCCGCTGGACCGTGTCGTTGCGGTGGTCAACAACGATGCCATCACGCAGTTGGAACTCGATGATCAGTTGCGGCTTGCCACGCGAGAACTGACCCGCCAGGGAACGCCTCTGCCGGAACGTGAGTTGCTCAGCAAGCAGTTGCTGGAGCGGTTGATCACGACCCGCGTCCTGGTGCAGTACGGCAGGGAGACCGGCGTCCGGATCGACGAGACCCAGGTCGATCGCGCCGTGGCCCGCGTCGCCCAGGAGAATCGCGTTTCCGTGAGCGAGTTCCGGGCAGCGCTCGCCGATGAAGGCGTCGATTTCACACGCTTCCGCGAGGATATCCGCAACGAGATCATCATCGCCCGCCTGCGTGAGCGCGAGGTCGAGGCGCGCGCCACCGTCACGGATCCCGAGATCGATGCCTACCTGCGGGCCCAGCAGGCGTCGGGGCGCAACGACGAGTTCAACCTTCTGCACATCCTCGTCACTGTTCCCGAGGCTGCGGCCCCGGAGCAGATCCAGGCACGTCGAAGCCGCGCCGAGGAAGCGCTCGCGAAGCTCGGCCAGGGGGCAGACTTCAAGCAGATCTCCGCCACGTATTCCGATGCACCCAATGCCCTCCAGGGTGGCGAACTCGGCTGGCGACCCGTTGGCCGTCTGCCCACGATCTTCGCCCAGGCCGTCACGACCATGAAGGTGGGCGACGTCTCTCCGGTGCTGCGCAGTCCCAACGGATTTCATATCGTGAAGCTGCTCGAGAAGCGCAACAGCGCGAAACAGATCGTCGTGGAACAGACGCGGGCGCGACATATCCTGGTGCGGATCAACGAGATCGTCTCCGAGTCCGAGGCACGTCGCCGGCTGGTAGACGTCAAGATGAAGCTCGACGCCGGTGCCAACTTTGCCGAACTCGCCCGTTCACAGTCCGAGGATGCAAGCTCCGCAAAGGGCGGTGAGCTCGGCTGGGTCTCGCCGGGCGAGACCGTCCCCGAGTTCGAGAAGGCGATGGATGCGCTGAAGCCAGGCCAGGTGAGCGACCCGGTGCAGACGCCCTTCGGATGGCACCTGATCCAGGTGATGGAGCGACGCACCGAGGATCTCACGAAGGAACGAGAGCGCCAGATGGCGCGCCAGGCCCTGCGTGCCCGCAAGGCGGACGAAGCGTTCACCGACTGGGTCCGGCAGCAACGGGATCGCGCATTCGTCGAGTTCCGTTCGGAAGACCGTTGAGCGCGCCGGCGCCCGTCGTCATCACGTCCGGGGAGCCCGCGGGCGTCGGGCCGGAACTCTGTGCGCTTGTCGCCGAAGCATCCCGGGAATCCCTCGTCATCCTCTGCGACAGACCGCTTTTCGAGGTGCGGGCGCGCAGTGCCGGTGTAAGGCTCTCGGTGCCGGACTACCGTCCGGGTATCGAAGGGGTGTCGTTGTTGCACTGCCCCTCGCCGCAGCCGTCAGCGGCCGCTGTGCTCGACGTGCGCAATGCTCCATACGTGATCGGGATGCTCGATCGCGCCTGCGACGGGTGTGCCCGCGGAGAGTTCGCCGCGATGGTGACGGCCCCCGTGCACAAGGCGGTGATCATGAGCGCCGGGTTCGTGTTCAGCGGCCACACCGAGTACCTGGCGGAACGGCTCGGCATCGAGCAGGTGGTGATGATGCTGGTCGGTGGCGGAATGCGTGTCGCCCTCGCGACGACGCATCTGCCTCTTGCGGACGTTCCTCGCGCCATCACCCGCTCTGGGCTCGAGCGCACCCTGCGCATCCTCCACGGCGATCTGCAGGCACGATTCGCGATCGCATCGCCGCGCATCGTGGTGGCAGGTCTCAACCCGCATGCAGGCGAATCCGGCCGCATGGGGCGCGAGGAGATCGAGGTGATCGAGCCGGTGCTTGACGCCCTTCGGGGGGAGGGCATGCGGATCGATGGACCGCTTCCGGCAGACACGCTGTTCCAGCCCAAGGTACTCGAAGGTGCGGACGCGGTGCTCGCGATGTACCACGATCAGGGGCTTCCGGTGCTGAAGTACGCCAGCTTCGGAGCGGGCGTCAACATCACGCTCGGCCTGCCCATCATCCGGACCTCTGTCGATCACGGCACGGCGCTGGATCTCGCCGGAACCGGCCGCGCCGATGCCGGTAGTCTTCTCGCCGCGCTGCACCTGGCCACGGATCTGGCGCGTCGCAGGGCGCGGGCGGGTGCCATGGAGTCGGTGCGATGACGGCGCTTCCCGAGGGGCGGCATCTCGCGAGGAAGCGGTTCGGTCAGCACTTCCTCGTCGACCAGGGCGTCATCCGTCGCATCGTGGAGGCGATCGCGCCTCGCGAGGATGATCTGATGGCCGAGATCGGCCCGGGGCTGGGGGCGATCACGCGGCCGCTGCTGGCGCACCTGAAGCATCTGCACGTGGTGGAGATCGATCGCGACATCGCCGGGCGGCTGCGCTCGGAGCACGATCCGGCAAAGGTGACCATCCACGAAGGCGACGCCTTGCGCTTCGACTTCGGTGCGCTCGGCGATCGGTTGCGACTGGTGGGGAACCTGCCCTACAACATCTCCACGCCGCTCCTGTTTCACGTCGGTGCCGACACGGCACGCCTGCACGACTGTCACTTCATGCTGCAGCGGGAGGTTGTCGAGCGGATGATTGCGGAACCCGGTGGCGGGGAGTACGGGCGGTTGTCGGTGATGCTCCAGTACCGCTTCTCGATGGACCGGATCATCGATGTCCCGCCGGAGGCCTTCAAGCCGCCGCCGAAGGTGCAGTCCGCCGTCGTCCGGATGATTCCGGTGAGGCCGGACGTCGTGGCCGATGACCACGCGATGTTCTCGGAACTCGTGCGGCGTGCCTTCACTCAACGTCGCAAGACGCTTCGGAATGCCGTGTCAGGACTCCTGGACGAGGCCGGTATCGAGGAGGCCGGGCTGGATCCGGGCGATCGACCGGAAACGATCGGTGTCGCCGGGTTCGTGCGGGCGGCGAATGTCGTGACGGGACGCATGCGCCGCAGCGCGTGACGCTGCGGCCATCACCGGCTTCTGGTCAGGCGGCGCCCTTGCGCTGGATGAACTCGATCTTGTATCCGTCAGGGTCCTCGACGAACGCAATGACCGTGGTGCCATGCTTCATCGGACCGGCTTCACGGGTCACCTTGCCGCCACGCTTCCGCACTTCGTCGCAGGTCGCGTAGGCGTCCTCGACTTCCAGGGCGATGTGACCGTAGCCGGTGCCGAGTTCGTAGGCCGGGGTGTCCCAGTTGTGGGTGAGTTCGAGGACGGATTCCTTGTCTTCGTCTCCATAGCCCACGAAGCAGAGTGTGAATCGGCCTTCGGGGTAGTCGCTCTTGCGCAGCACCTTCATGCCGAGCACGTTCGTGTAGAAGTCGATCGACCGTTGGAGGTCGCCGACGCGGAGCATGGTGTGGAGGATGCGCATGAACGTTGTTCTCCGCTTGTCAGATCTGGACCATCTCGAAGTCTTCCTTCCGCGCGCCACACTCCGGGCACACCCAGTTCATCGGGACGTCCTCCCATCGCGTCCCGGCGGGAATGCCCTCCTCGGGAACTCCGGTGGCTTCGTCGTAGATGAAGCCGCAGATGAGACACATGAAGGTTTGAAACTCGGGGCTCTCGGGCATGATGCGAAGGTGTTCGGATAAAATTCGATTGTAAGGTCAAACCGCCGTGGCGCCACTGTCGAGCTGTTGATCGCGACGTCCGGCAATCCCTCCACTTCGCCAGTCGATCATCTCGATGCGTCTCTTCCGCAATCGTCCGTTCCGCTATCCCATGACGGGCCGTCCGTGACGACCGACGAGACTTTCAGCGGTCTCTACGTCATCACACCCGACGGATTGTCGTCCGAGGTGCTGATCGCGAGGATCGCGAAAGCCCTCGAAGGCGGTGCGCGTCTCGTCCAGTACCGACGGAAGGAACTTGTCCGTTCCGGGAAGGTGTTCGAGGCGATGCGGATCGCAGAGCTCTGTCGAAACGCGCATGCGCTTCTCATCGTGAATGACGATCCTGGCTTGGCCGCGGAGGTCGGCGCCGACGGAGTACATCTCGGACGCGACGACGGCACCATCGCCTCTGCACGAGAGATCGTGGGCAGGCAGGCCTTGGTGGGCGTGTCCTGCTACGACAGGCTCGACCTCGCCGTCGAGGCAGAGGAACAGGGCGCAGACTACGTTGCATTCGGCAGTTTCTTTCCCTCGTCGATCAAGCCCGGCGCGGTGAGGCCACCCGTGCAGTTGCTCACCGAAGCCCGCGCCGTGTTGTCGTGTCCCATCGTTGCGATCGGCGGGATCACGCTCGATCGTGCGGCAGAACTTCTGACCGCGGGTGCCAACGCACTGGCGGTGATCTCGGATATCTTCCAGGCCAGCGACATCCGCGCTCGGACGGACGCCTACGTGCGGCTCATCGAATCGGTGGTTGGCCAGAACCGCAAGACCCAGACAGGTGACCATGAACTCACGCAATGAAGAACTGTTCGCACGCTCCCAACGGGTGATCCCGGGCGGAGTGAATTCTCCGGTGCGCGCCTTCCGCTCCGTGGGAGGCACCCCGCGTTTCTTCACCAAGGGTCAGGGCGCCTGGCTCTGGGACGCCGATGGGAAGGCCTACGTGGACTACGTGGGATCCTGGGGGCCCATGATCCTGGGACATGCGCATCCCGACGTGATCCGCGCTGTCCAGGAAACGGCGGCGGATGGCCTCTCGTTCGGTGCGCCGACCGAGCGGGAACTCGAGTTCGCGGAATTGCTGACCGGCATGCTGCCTTCGCTCGAGATGATCCGCCTCGTGAGTTCGGGCACCGAGGCGACCATGAGCGCCATCAGGCTCGCTCGGGGCTTCACCGGCCGGAACATCATCGTGAAGTTCGAGGGCTGCTATCACGGTCATGCGGATGCACTACTCGTCAAGGCAGGTTCCGGCGCGCTGACCTTCGGGCAACCCAGTTCGTCCGGCGTGCCCGCGGACACCACCCGGCATACCCTGGTCCTGGACTACAACGACACGGCGGGCCTCGAGCAGGCCTTCGCGGCGCAGGGCAAGGACATCGCGGCAGTGATCCTCGAGCCCGTGGTCGGGAACATGAACCTGGTCCGACCCACGCCCGAGTTCATCCGCGCCCTGCGGGATCTGACTAAGCGGCACGGTGCTGTGCTGATCTTCGACGAGGTGATGACGGGGTTCCGTGTGGGACTCACCTGCGCGCAGGGGCTTTTCGGCATCACGCCCGATCTCACGACCCTCGGGAAGGTGGTGGGCGGCGGCATGCCGCTCGGTGTGTTCGGCGGGCGCCGGGACATCATGGAGAAGTTGGCACCGCTCGGCGGCGTCTACCAGGCGGGGACGCTATCCGGAAATCCCGTCGCGGTCGCGGCGGGTCTGGCCACGCTGCGCCTCATCCAGGCGCCGGGATTCTTCGACCGTCTCTCCGCGACGACACATCGGCTCGTGTCCGGACTCGAAGCGTCCGCCAAAGCCCGGGGAATCGAATTCTGTGGAGAGTCCGTCGGCGGAATGTTCGGGCTCTTCTTCAGGGCTGTCCCGCCGACATCGTTTGCCGAGGTGATGACGTCGGACAAGGAACGATTCAACCGATTCTTTCACGCCATGCTGGATCGCGGCGTTTATCTGGCGCCGTCGGCATTCGAGGCGGGTTTCGTCTCCGCCGCTCACGGCGACGAGGAACTCCGGCTCACGTTCGAGGCAGCCGATGCTGCCTTCGACACGCTCGCCGGTTGACGGGGTTTCCCGGGGTGATCAGCGCAGGCCGGACAGATATTCGGCCAGCGCACTCATCTCTGCATCGGTCAACTTCGCGGCCACGGTGCGCATCATCGCGGCACCGTCGTTGGCGCGCTCGCCGGCTCGGAACGCCTTCAGCTGTGCCACCGTGTAGTCGGCGTGCTGGCCCCCGATGCGGGGATACTGGGACGCCATGCCGGCGCCAGTGGGAGAGTGGCAGGCGGAACACGCGGGCAGGCCACGCGCTGCGTCGCCACCTCGATAGAGCTTGCGACCCTGCGCCACGAGATCCCGGTTCTTCGCGCCAGGAGCGCGTACCTTCTGGGACCGGAAGTACGCGCCGAGATCGGCCATCGCTTCGGGTGTGAGTCCGGCGGCCATTCCGGCCATGATGGCATTCGCGCGAGTGCCGGCCTTGAACTCGGCCAGTTGCTTGGCGATGTATTCAGCATGCTGGCCAGCGAGATTCGGATTCACGGAAACCACGCTGTTGCCATCGATCCCGTGGCATGCCGCACAGGCCCCGGCGAGCGCCTGTCCTTTCGCGGGATCGCCCTTGGTGGCAGCGATGGCGGGCAGGCTTAAGGCGGCAATTGCGATCAGGCTGAGCGCCGACGTGATGCGTGTCATGGAGGGTCCTCGACTCATCCGTGCGTCCACGTCGATGCGATTTGCTGGAAATCCGCAGAGATGCGACGCACAAAGTGGTTGATAATCAGTGATAATTCTTGATTCTAACGGATTTGTCTCATGGTCGGCTTGCAAAGTTCAGTGGTGAATCCGTTCGAGCGCGCGACCTATATGGCCAGTGCGCACGACCTGGGGCAAATGCCGCCCGAAGCGGGGTTGGAGGTGGCATTCGCAGGGCGCTCCAACGCGGGAAAGTCGAGTGCGCTCAATACTCTGGCTGGACGAAATCGTCTGGCGTTCGTCAGCAAGACTCCAGGTCGTACCCAACTCGTGAACTTCTTTTCGGTGGCGCCGGAACGCTTCCTCGTCGACCTTCCCGGGTACGGCTATGCGAAGGTCCCCGAGAAGGAACGGCTCCACTGGCGATATCTTGTGGGTGGTTACCTCCAGAATCGCGCGGCCCTGTGCGGCCTGGTCTCGATCATGGACATCCGCCACCCGCTCACCCCGCTCGACGAGAACCTTCTCGCCTACTTCCTGCCAACGGGGCGGCCGATCCACGTGCTGCTGACCAAAGCCGACAAGCTCGGGCGCCAGCAGGCGCTCGCGCAGTTGGCCAGCGTGCGCCAGGCGTTGTCGGGCAAGGGGAAGGTGACTGTGCAACTCTTCTCGAGTCTGAAGCGCACCGGCGTGGATGAGGCTCGCGAGGTGCTGGGCGCGTGGTTGGGGTTGCCCACCACCAAGGAATCTGCCACGTGAAAAAGAGGGCCCCCGACAAAGGGGAGGGATGCCGGGGGCCAAGCCTTGATTGAGAAGGCACCCGCTCAGGGAGGAGAAGCGGGGGATGTCACCATCCGAAGGCGTAGAGACGCTCCGAGCGTCATTGGTTCCCGCGGCGTCGCGGGCTTGCGTTCCAAGAACAGGAAAGAGGAGATCACGGGCATGATCAAACCGCTGGGCAGCTTCCCCCGTCGCAGGATGCGGCGCAATCGCAGGGACGACTTCTCCAGACGACTGGTTCGCGAGAACACGCTCACCTCGGACGACTTGATCTACCCCGTGTTCGTCATCGAGGGCAACGATCGCTCCGAAGCGGTTGCGTCGATGCCGGGCGTGGAGCGGGTCACGGTCGACCGCCTGATGCGGGTCGCGGAAACCTGCGTGAGTCTTGGCATTCCCGCCATTGCGCTCTTCCCGGTCGTCGATGTGAGCCGGAAGAGTCTTGGTGCCGAGGAAGCGTTCAACCCGGACGGCCTCGTGCCCGTGACCGTCGCGGCGATCAAGAAGCGCTTCCCGGAGTTGGGAGTCATCACCGACGTGGCCCTCGATCCGTACACCAGCCACGGCCAGGACGGGCTGATCGATGCCTCCGGCTACGTGCTGAATGAAGAGACCATCGCGGTTCTGGTCAGGCAGGCCGAGTGCCACGCGGCGGCCGGCGTGGATATCGTCGCGCCGTCCGACATGATGGATGGTCGCGTCGGCGCCATCCGCGCTCAACTCGACGGTGCGGGCCACGACCGCGTGCGGATCCTGGCCTATGCCGCGAAGTTTGCGTCGAGCTTCTACGGGCCATTCCGGGATGCAGTCGGGTCTTCCGGCAATCTCGGCAAGGGCAACAAGTACACGTACCAGATGGACCCCGCGAATGGCGATGAGGCCCTGTGGGAGGTTGGTCTCGACCTCGAAGAGGGCGCCGACATGGTGATGGTGAAGCCGGGGATGCCGTATCTCGACGTGGTGCGGCGCGTGAAAGACACCTTCGGTGCGCCCACCTTCGTGTATCAGGTGAGCGGCGAGTACGCGATGTTGAAGGCGGCAGGCGGGAATGGCTGGATCGACGAGCGCCAGTGCGTGCTGGAATCGCTCATGTCCTTCAAGCGCGCCGGCGCCGACGGCATCCTGACTTACTTCGCGATCGACGCGGCCCGCTGGTTGCGCGAGCGCGCGTGAGGCGGCAGGTCAGACGGTTCGGGCGCGCCGCTCGCGCTCGAGCCGGATGATGTAGCGCTGGATCATGTTGTCGGCGCCGGAGGGCAGGTTCCGGAACATGCATCCGGCGCGCCGGTTCAACTTCCCGTCCCGCAGAGGCACGTCGAGCGAGTTGCGGATCTGCAGCGTCACCGCGAGAACACCGACATCGGGCAACGTGATCGTGCAACCCGGCAGTTCGCGTCCGACGTCGCGCGGGAAGTCTTCCGGGAACCCGGTCAGCCCGACACCGCCGAGGCTGATGTCGAACAGGTTCACGTTGACCATGCCGCCCTCGGGAAGGGGGATCGTGCAACGCACGGGCCGTGTGATCGGCGTTTCGGCCCGGTAGTACTCGCGGCGCTGGAACTTCAGCAGTGAGTCCGGGATCGCTGCGCGCAGCGCCGGCTTGCCTTCGAATTGTGCGGCCTGAGCGCTGCTCGCTTCCCAGCGGATCTTGATCTTGTCCTGTCGGCTGACGAACGCAATCCGGCTGGACCCGAGCAGGCTCTTGATGAGCGCGGGGTCCGACGGTGCGTCGAACAGGAAGAATCCCTTCTGCGCATTCACAAACAGAAGCGCGGTCAGGGCGGAATCACGCCCCTGATTGAAGTGCGTGGACACCAGCTCCCCCGCCTGCAGTACTGCACGCAGTATGAAGGTGATCTCCACGCGGGAATGGATCTGGAAGCGGGATTCGTCTTCGACGGGTTCGTGGTTCGGTCGGGCTTGCAGTTCCATGTTCTGGTGCTCGGCCGGCGGACTCTGGCAGCGTTGGTTTCGGTGAAAGCTCGGGAAAGTTTAGGGTCGGCCTGCCGAACCCGATGATTTCATGGTGTCCCGTACGCGCTGGGGATTGGCGCGGTCCATCGGGTGGCCGCCCGGGCTGCTACGCACCGGATGTCTGAGATCGTCTGGTTCGAACACTGTGATGCGGGCACCCGACTGCGGGCCATCGATTTCATAGACGGGTACCGATCGCGGCTCGCCGGCCACCCAGAATCTCGATTCGCGACTGGAGAAATCGATGTTCCGATTGATGAGGAAGAGCTCGAGGTCCTTCGGGCTGTCGGCAAAGACATGCAGGTCGACTTCCGCGTACCGTCCTGCGTGACCGGCAAGCGCGGCGCCGACGAGATGGGGTTGGAACCGCTCCAGCCACGCCATCAGTTCCAGTGCATCTTCGCGCAGGGCGTCGAGCCGGTCGCTCTGTTCGACGGTCTGGTACAGCTGGAGGTATTCACGCAGCGCGGCCTCGACTTCCGTGTTGTCCGGCAGATTCCTGGTCTCTGGCGCCCCCGCCTGGCGCGCTGCCTTGCGTTTTGCGACCCCGACGTCCTCGATGCCGTCCGCGGCCATCATGCGCGCCGCGAGCTGGGCGATCCGCTGACGCATCTGACGACTGCTGGCTCCTTCGCGGGTCACGGTGTTCGCCTCGTCAGTAGAGTTGGTCGTCCACATCATCGGTCCGCGGCTTCCGTGTTCCGTCGGCACCGCCGCCCTCCTCCTCTCCGGGGATGTTCTCCTGGAGGAAGAACTCGGGGACGCGGTTGGGCGAGCGCTCGTTGCGGAGGCCGGTTTCCGGATTGATGCTCGCCGCGACCACGCCCTCCGGAGGCGCCAACGGTTCGTCGGGCATCCCCTGGAGGGCGACGGCCATGTAGGACATCCAGATCGGCAATGCCGCAGCGCCGCCGGTTTCTCCACCGCCGAGGCTGCGAGGCGTGTCGAAGCCGATCCAGGCCACGGCAACCAGCTTGGGGTTGAAGCCAGCGAACCAGGCGTCCAGCTGGTCGTTTGTCGTCCCGGTCTTACCGGCGAGGTCTCCCCGTCCGAGCTGCCGCGCGCGGGCTGCCGTGCCACCTCGAACGACGTCCTGCATCATGCTGGTCATGAGGAATGCGTTGCGGGCATCGATGATCCGCGGTGCCGTGTCGGGCGCACGCAGCACCTTCGATTTCTCGATGACGGCGCCCTTGGCGTCGGTGATCCGGTCGATGAAGTACGGCGCCACGCGAAAACCGCCATTCGCGAAAGTCGCGTAGCCGCCCGCCATCTGCAGCACCGTCACGCCGCCGGCGCCGAGCGCCATGGTCAGGTAGGCCGGGATGAGCTTCCGTTCGAATCCGAATCGCACGACGTAGTCCTGCGCGTACTGCGGGCTGATCGCCTGAAGGATCCGGATCGACACCATGTTCTTCGACTTGGTCAGCGCCGTACGCATGGTGATCGGGCCATCGAAGGTCCCGTCGTAGTTCTTCGGCTCCCACGTGGTCGAGCCCGTCTCGGAGGCATCGAATGAGAGCGGCGAGTCGCTGATGACGGTTGCCGGCGTGAATCCCTTCTCCAGCGCGGCCGAATAGACGAACGGCTTGAAACTGGAGCCCGGCTGTCGGTAAGCCTGGGTGACCCGGTTGTATTTGTTGCGGTTGAAGTCGAAGCCGCCGACAAGGGCGCGAATGGCACCGGTCGAGCTGTCGACCGACACCAACGCAGCCTCGACCTGCGGCAACTGAAGAATCTGCCACTGCCCCGAGGCTTCCCGCCGGACATGGGTGAGTGCGCCGCGCCGCAGCCGGCGATCGGGAGGCGCCTTGTCGCCGATCATCTTCTGGGCGAAGCGCAGCCCGTCGATGCCGACCGAGACCGCCCCGACGCCTCTGGCGAAGAGCGTCGCGCCGCGGCCGTCGATATCGAGCACGATCGCCGGGTAGATGCCGTCGGTTTCGACGTCCTCGCCGAAGAGATCCTCCAGCATTTCGTCGGTGGCGCCCGCGGCGACATCGACATACCCCTCGGCGCCGCGGAAGCCGTGCCGCCTGTCATAGTCCAGGACGCCGTTCCGGACGGCCGCGATGGCGGCGTCCTGGTGAAGCGTCGAGAGCGTCGTGTAGACCCGGAAGCCCGACGTGTAGGCCGCCTCCTGATACTTGTCGAACAGGTGCTGACGGACCATCTCCGTCATGTGGTCCGCCCGCGTGGCGAACGATTGGCGATCTTTTCTCACGTCCATCGTTGCCGCGACGGCGGTCTCGAACTGAGCGTCGGAGATGAAGCCGAGCTCCCGCATGCGTCGGAGCACGTATTCCTGACGGATCTTGGCGCGCTTCGGGTTGCTGACGGGGTTGTAGCTGGATGGCGCCTTCGGCAATCCCGCCAGCATCGCAAACTCGGCGATACTCAGTTCGTCGAGCGGTCGGCCGAAGTAGGTCCGGGCGGCGGCAGCGAATCCGTATGCGCGTTGGCCCAGGTAGATCTGATTCACATACAGCTGGAGGATTTCGTCCTTCGACAGGTTGTGTTCGATCTTGAATGCGAGCAGCGTTTCGTTGAATTTGCGAGTGAAGGTCTTCTCGGAGCTGAGGAAGAAGTTTCTTGCCACCTGCATCGTGATCGTACTGGCGCCTTGGCGAGCGCCACCGTGCAGAAAGTTCGAAAGTGCGGCACGCGCCACGCCGATATAGTCAACGCCACCGTGCTCGTAGAAGCGTTCGTCCTCGGCGGCAATGATTGCCTGCACCATCGGTTTCGGCACGTCCTTGATGGCAACGAGTGCGCGGCGTTCCTCCCCGAATTCGCCGATGAGGGCGCCTTCGCTGCTGAAGACCTGCAATGGAATCTTGGGTCGGTAGTCGGTGAGGGCTTCGAGCGAAGGGAGTCCCGGGTACGCCACGACAACCGCATACCCCAGCAGGAGTCCGCAGGCGGCAAGCAGGGAAATCAGGAGAAACAGCGGCAGGAGCCACCAGCGAAGACGCATTGGCAAAGTTCGTGCTTTATGAGACGCGCGCAGGAACCTTCCGACGCGACGGCAACCGGATTATAGGCGGTCCCTCTCATCCGGAATCATTGCGAGAGCACTTTCTCAAGCTTGATTTGTAGTTGCCAGTCGTATCTAATGTGTTTTAGACGTAAATTGGCGTAACTTGTCCATGCTGAAGGGAAAAGTCGATTTCGCAGCGGTTTCGCGGGTTCTGTCGGAGCTGATGAAGCCGAAGACGCCGCCCCTCATCGGCGTGGATATCAGCTCGTCGTCGGTCAAGCTCGTGGAGTTGTCTGCGGTGGCGAAAGGCCGATATCGGCTGGAGCGCTACACCATCGAGCCATTGCCGAAAGATGCAGTGGTCGACGGCAATATCGTGAACCTCGACGAAGTGGGCGAGGCAGTGAAGCGGGGTTGGAAGAAGCTGAACACCCGCATCAAGAACCTGGCGTTGGCCCTTCCCTCTGCTGCTGTCATCACGAAGAAGATCGTGGTGCCGGCCGGGCAGCGCGAGGAAGACCTCGAGATCCAGGTCGAGACAGAAGCCAACCAGTACATCCCGTTTGCCCTGGAGGAAGTCAACCTCGACTTCCAGATTCTCGGTCCGTCCGCGAACAATCCCGAGGAGGTGGAGGTGCTGATCGCCGCCTCGCGCAAGGAGAAGGTCGAGGATCGGGTGGCTGTTGTGGAGTCGCAGGGGCTCAAGGCCGTCGTCATGGATATCGACGCCTTCGCCGCCCAGACGGCGTTCGAGCTGATCCAGGGGCGGTTCCCGGATGCGGGGGTTGACCAGACGATCGCCCTGGTCGACGTCGGCGCGTCGATGATGAACATCAACGTGCTGCGGAACGGTCAGTCCGTCTACATGCGCGAACAGCCCTTCGGCGGGAATCAGCTGTCCCAGGACATCCAGAGGACGTTCGGTCTCTCGATCGAGGAGGCCGAGGCCGCGAAGAAGGGTGGCGGACTCCCCGAGAACTACGAAGCGGATGTCCTGCGGCCGTTCATGGACACGCTGGCCCTCGAGGTCACGCGGGCGCTTCAGTTCTTCTTCACCTCCACCCAGTACAACCAGGTTCACCACATCCTGCTGGCCGGTGGATGCGCGTCGATCCCAGGTCTGGATGAGGTCGTCTCCCGCCGTACCGGAGTGAATACCATGATCGCGGATCCGTTCGCGAGCATGGACAAGGCCTCGAAGATCAAGGAGCGTCAACTGGCGCAGGATGCGCCGTCGCTCATGGTCGCCTGCGGCCTCGCCATGCGAAGGTTCGACGCATGATCCCAATCAACCTACTACCGCATCGCGAGGAACGCCGTAAGGAGCAGCGCAAGCGCTTCGTCGCGCTCGCCGCAGTGACGTTCCTCATCGGCATCGCCATCTGGGGTGCCGTGCACACCTACTTCGGCAACCGCATCCAGGCGCAGGTGGGGCGTAATGAGTATCTCCTGAACGAGATCGCGATCCTCGATCGCCAGATCGAAGAGATCAAGAAGCTCAAGGAGCAGACCGAAGCCCTCCTCGGTCGCAAGCAGGTGGTCGAGTCGCTGCAATCCAATCGCTCCGAGACCGTCCGTCTCCTGGATCAGCTGGTCCGCCAGATCCCCGACGGCGTTTATCTGAAGTCAGTCAAGCAGACCGGCAACCGGGTGAATATCTCCGGGTATGCATCGTCGAATGCGAGGGTGTCGACGCTCATGCGGAATCTCGAGGCGTCGCCATGGCTCGAGGCGCCCAGCCTGGTGGAGATCAAGGCGGCGATCGTCGACAAGCAGCAGCAGAACGAATTCATCGTCAATGTGAACCTCACCCGCGAGAAGGCAGAGCCGGCCGCGGGCCAGGGTCAGAAGAAGCCTCCGAAGGGCTGACCTCCATGACACTCGACGATCTGAAAAGGCTCAATCCCCGGGACATAGGCAATTGGCCGGTGTTGCCGAAACTGGGCGTGCTGCTGCTCGCGCTGCTGTTGATCGTCGCGGCGAGCTACTGGTTCGACTGGCGTCTCCAGGCCGAGGAACTCGCAGCCGCCCGCAAGCAGGAACTCGATCTGCGCGACACCTTCCGGCGCAAGAAGGGGCAGGCGATCAACCGCGACGCCTACAAGAAGCAGCTCGCCGACATCGAGCAAGCGTTCGGCGCGATGTTGAAGCAGCTGCCCAACAAGGCAGAGATGGAGGCCCTCCTGACGGACATCAATCAGGCAGGCCTGGGTCGAGGTCTCCAGTTCACACTGTTCCGCCCGGCGCAGCAGGAGACCATGTCCGAGTTCTACGCCGAGCTGCCGATCACGATCCGCGTGATCGGTGCGTACCACGACATCGGGGCGTTCGCGAGCGATGTCTCGCAGCTCTCCCGGATCGTCACGTTGAATGACATCGGTGTGTCGTACGACAAGGAAGGCAACCTGACACTCGACGCAACGGCCAAGACCTACCGCTATCTGGACCAGAGCGAGCTCGATGCCCAGAAGCGGAAAGAGAAGGACGCCAAGGCGGGGGCCAAGAAGAAATGATCAGGCGCGCTTGGAGTGTTCTTCTCGTCCTTGGCTTGTCCGCGTGTGGTGGGGACGAGTATCAGGATCTTCGCCAGTTCGTGAACGACGCGGGCAACGATCTGCGCGGCCGGGTCGACCCGCTCCCTGAGATGACGCCATACCAGCCGTTCTCCTATGAAGCCTACGATCTGCCTGACCCCTTCAGACCCCGCAAACCCGAAGCGACGGAGAAGGGCGACAGCGAGCGGCCGACTCAGGCGAGCGAGTTGCGCCGCAAGGAGGCCCTGGAAGCCTATCCGCTCGAAAGCCTGAAGATGGTTGGAACCCTTCAGGACAAGGCGAAGAAGATGTTTGCCCTCATCAAGACCCCCGAGGGCAACCTGTACCAGGTCAAGAACGGCAACTACATCGGCCAGAATTTCGGCATCGTGTCGGTCATAACGGAAACGTCGATCACGCTCAAGGAGGTGGTGCAAGACGCCTCCGGGGTCTGGACCGAGCGTACGAGCAGCCTGCAGTTGCTCGATGAAGAGGAGTCGAAGAAATGAGAACCTCCGGGGCGGCCCTGTGCCGCATGATCTTCACCGCAGCGCTGGCCCTGGCTGCGCTGCCTTCCTGGGGGGCGAAACCCGCGACCGACCCGTCGCCCTCCACGGCGACCAATTCGATCGACGCGGTCGAAGTCCTCTCCGGCCAGGGTGGGCGGATCGTGGTGAAGATCACCACGAAGCAGCCGCTCACCGCGCCTCCGGCCAGTTTTGCGATCAACAATCCGCCCCGTATCGCGTTCGACTTCCCCAACACGAGCAACGGACTCGGCAAGGCGAGCCAGGAGATCGGAAACACCGAGTTGAGGTCTGTCCGGATCGGTCAGTCGGGTGGTCGGGCACGCGTCGTTCTCAATCTGACGCGTCCGGTGAAGTACGACACGCAACTGGATGGCAAGGTCCTGTCGATCAATCTCCAGGCAGGTGCCGAGGCGGCCCAGAGCGCGCCCACCGGCGCATCCGAAAGCACGAATTTCGCGTCGGGCAAGCCGAATGTTCCCCATGCATTGCTGAACCTCGATTTCCGTCGCGGCAAGGGCGGCGAGGGTCAGGTTGTGATCGACCTTTCGGATACCACGACGGGCATCGACATCCGGCGCCAGGGCAAGGTGGTGGTCGTCGACTTCCTGCAGGCCGAGATCCCCGCCAACCTCCAGCGGAAGATGGATGTCACGGACTTCGCGACGCCGGTCGACGTCGTCGAGGCGACCCGCCAGGGAACCAACGCCCGCGTCGTCATCGCCCCGCGCGGCAACTGGGAGCATTCGGCCTACCAGACGGACAACCGCCTGATCATCGAGGTGAAGCAGGTGGTCGAGGACCCGACGAAGATCGGTGCAGCGTCCGGCCGCGGCTACGTCGGGGACAAGCTCTCGCTCAACTTCCAGAACATCGAGGTTCGTGCCGTCCTGCAGGTCATCGCCGATTTCACCGGCCTCAACATCATCACGAGCGATACGGTTGCCGGGAATCTCACGCTGCGCCTGAAGGATGTTCCGTGGGACCAGGCGCTCGACATCATCCTGCAGTCGAAAGGTCTGGACCTCCGCAAGAACGGGAGCGTTGTCTGGATCGCGCCCCGCGACGAGCTGGCGACGAAGGAGAAGCTGGCCCTCGAGGCGCAGCAGCAGATCCAGGAACTCGAGCCCACGCGTACCGAGAGTTTCCAGCTCAACTACATGAAGGCCGAGTCCTTCCAGAAGATCGTCTCGGACCCGAACCAGCGGCTGCTCTCGAAGCGCGGCAGTGCGGTGATCGACCCGCGCACGAACACCCTGTTCGTGCAGGACACCTCCACGAAGCTCGAGGAGATCGCGGCGCTCATCAAGAAGATCGACATCGCCGTGCGTCAGGTGATGATCGAGGCGCGGATCGTCGAGGCATCCGATACCTTCGGTCGGTCCATCGGTGCTCGTCTCGGTACGCTCAGCCTCGGCAACGGGGCCGGATTTCAGCCCCTCGGCGGCGATCGGGTCCGGATGAACATCGGCGGCAACGTCCGAAGCGTCGGTGTGCAGACCGGTCAGGCCCAGGACTACGCCTCCAGCTTCTTCCCCGACTCGCTCTCCGTGAACCTGCCTGCCCCTGCCCTGAGCGCCGGTAGCGGTTCTGCCGGTGCGTTCACGTTCTCGCTGTTCAACCCGAGCCAGACCCGATTCCTGAACCTCGAAATCTCTGCGCTGCAACTCGATGCGCGTGGCAAGCTGATCTCGAGCCCGCGCGTCATCACCGCAGACAATGTCGAAGCGGGTATCGAGCAGGGTACTGAAATTCCTTACCAGACAGCCACAGCGTCCGGTGCGACGAGCATCAGCTTCCGCAAGGCGACGTTGTCGCTCAAGGTGAAGCCCCAGATCACGCCGGACGACAACGTGATCATGAAGCTCGATGTCCACAAGGACAGTATCGGTGTGACGACCAACGCGGGCCCCGCGATCGATACCAAGCAGGTCACCACCGAAGTCCTGGTGGAGAACGGCGGAACGGTCGGCATCGGTGGCATATACACGCAGGACGAGACCACCCAGCAGAGCAAGATCCCCATCCTGGGTGACATTCCGATCATCGGATTCTTCTTCCGCAACGAGCGTCGCTTCAACGACCGTCGAGAGCTGCTCGTGTTCGTCACGCCGAGGATCCTGAAGGAAAACCTCACGCTGCGATGATGTCTGGCACCGCCGCACGCCGGACGCTCCCGGCCAGCGGCGGAGGCATCCCACGCGGTCGTCCCACCTACTGAACGGCGGGGCCTCGGGCTAGAATCCGGCCCATGGATCATCCGACTCCGCCCCCGTCCCAGGGCCCTGTCCCGCACGGGAACATCTTCCTCGTGGGGCTCATGGGCGCCGGCAAGACATCCGTCGGCAAGCTCCTCGCAAAGCGACTGTCCATGAGCTTCCTCGACTCCGACCACGAGATCGAGGCTCGTACGGGCGTGAAGATCCCCGTGATCTTCGAAATCGAAGGCGAGGCCGGTTTCCGAGCCCGCGAGGCGGCCATCATCGACGAACTCACCCGGCTCGACGGCGTCGTTCTCGCCACCGGTGGAGGCGCTGTCCTGAACCCCGCGAACCGCGCAGCGCTTCACTCCCGGGGCACCGTCATCTACCTCCGGGCGAACGTCGATGAACTCTGGAATCGAACGAGGCACGATCGCAGCCGTCCGCTGCTCCAGACCGCCGATCCCAGAGCGCGGCTCGCGGAACTCCTCCTCATCCGGGATCCCCTCTACCGCGAGGCGGCGCACGTGATCGCAGACACCGGCATCCAGAGCCTGCGCACCCTGGTGGCTCGTCTCGAGGCGACCCTTCTCTCACGCGGTGTCGCCACCCAAGGAACGCACGAATGCTGACCACCACCGTCGGACTCGGCGATCGCGCCTATCCCATCTACATCGGTTCGGGCCTCATCGAACAAGGCGGCCTGTTCACGCGGCACATGCCCCAGAAGCGCGCCGCCGTGGTCACCAACGACACGCTTGCGGAGTTATACCTGCCGCGCCTGCAGGCAACGCTCGAAGGTGCCGGTGTCTCCGTGTTGCCGATCATTGTTCGTGATGGCGAGGCGTACAAGACCTGGGAAACCCTCAATGCCATCTACGATGCCCTGCTCGCAGCCCGCTGCGAGCGGCGCACGACGCTGATCGCACTCGGTGGCGGTGTCGTCGGTGACATCACCGGATTCGCCGCAGCCACCTTCCTTCGTGGTGTGCCGTTCGTGCAGGTACCAACGACCTTGCTGGCGCAGGTGGATTCCTCGGTGGGCGGGAAGACCGCGATCAATCACCCTCTCGGCAAGAACATGATCGGGGCGTTCTATCAGCCCGCTGCCGTGATCGCCGATCTCGCGACGCTATCGACCCTCCCTCCGAGAGAGTTGTCGGCCGGGCTGGCGGAGGTCATCAAGTACGGTTTTCTCGGAGATCGGGATTTCATCGACTGGCTCGACGCGCATCTCGACGCCCTGCTTGCGCGAGACCCGGTCGCCCTCGCCTTTGCAGTCGAGCGCTGCTGCCGGAACAAGGCCGACATCGTGGCGCGCGACGAGCGCGAGACCGGCGACCGCGCACTTCTCAATCTTGGCCATACGTTCGGCCACGCCATCGAGGCCGCGCTCGGCTTCGGCGAGTGGTTGCACGGCGAGGCCGTGGGAGCGGGGATGGTGCTGGCGGCGCGGACATCGCGACGGTTGGGTCATCTCGACGACGCCGACGTCGCGCGGGTGACGGCGATGGTGGCCCGGGCCGGGCTCCCCGTCAGCCCACCGCACATCGAGACGTCGGACTGGCTGGAACTGATGGGTCACGACAAGAAGGTGGAAAGCGGGCGCCTGCGGTTCGTCCTGCTGAAGTCCCTCGGCAAGGCCTACGTGGATGCCGACGTCCCGCGCGCGGTCCTCGAGGAAGTCCTCGGAGGCGCTGCGGTCGATGCATGACCTGGCGCCCTATGCCGCCCGGGACGCGACGTCGCGCGGGCGGATGCTGGAGGAGCCAGCGCCGGAGGGCCGTACCGAATACCAGCGCGATCGCGATCGCATCGTCCACTCCACCGCGTTCCGGCGGCTCGAGTACAAGACCCAGGTCTTCGTGAACCATGAGGGCGACCTCTTCCGGACGAGGCTCACCCATTCCATCGAAGTCGCGCAGATCGCGCGGTCCGTCGCCCGCAACCTCGGGTTGAATGAAGACCTCGTCGAGGCGATCTCCCTGGCCCACGACCTCGGACACACCCCGTTCGGGCATGCCGGTCAGGACGCGCTGAACGAATGCATGCGCGAGCACGGTGGCTTCGAGCACAACCTGCAATCTCTCCGGGTGGTCGATCACCTCGAGAGTCGGTACGGTGCCTTCGACGGGCTCAATCTCACGTTCGAGACCCGCGAGGGCATCCTCAAGCACTGTTCCCTTCGAAACGCCGAGACCCTCGGCGCCATCGGCGAGCGGTTCCTCCGGCGCCATCAGCCGGGGTTGGAGGCGCAGCTCGCGAACCTGGCCGACGAGCTGGCCTACAACAACCACGACGTCGACGACGGACTGCGATCGGGTCTGATCGACATCGAGAGCCTGTCCACCGAACCCCTCTTCCGCCGGCACCTGGACGAAGTGGCGCGGCTGTACCCGGATCTGCGGGACCGCCGTCGCATCCACGAGACCGTGCGACGCATGATCAACGCGCTCGTCTCCGACCTCATCCGCGAAAGTCGCGAACGGATCGCGAAGGCCGCCCCCGCGTCCATCGAGGAAGTCCGCTTGTCCCCGCCGCTCATCGCCTTCGGTGACCAGGTGCAGGAAGAGCAGCAGTCCCTCAAGCGGTTCCTCCGCGATCGCCTGTATCGCCACTTCCGGGTGGCGCGCATGGCCGCGAAATCCCGGCGCATCGTGCAGGAGCTGTTCGCTGCCTTCCTGTCGGATCGCCGGCTCCTTCCGCCCGAGTTCCAGGGCCGGGCGGATGCCGAAGGCGTCCGGGCCATCGCCGACTACATCGCCGGGATGACCGACCGCTACGCCATCCTCGAGCATCGGCGCCTTTTCGCGATCGAGAATCTCTGACGCGACGCACCACGCCGTCCCGGCTCCGGTTGAAGCCGCAAGCCGCATCGCGTTAACATCCGATCCCTTACGCCCTGTGAAAACGTCGTGTTTTCCGGGGCCTGGCGCACACAGCCGCTGCGGAGACCATCCCCGCCGTTGCGGAGACCGCTCACGGTAGGTGGCGTCAGGACGACGCTCAGCAGCAATTCGACGAGGTTAGCCGTGGCTCAAACGACGATTCCCCCCCAGGGACTGTACGACCCTGCCAACGAGCACGACGCCTGTGGTGTCGGGTTCATCGCCCACATCAAGGGGCAGAAGAGCCACGGTATCGTCCAGCAGGGTCTGCGGATCCTCGAGAACCTCACCCACCGCGGCGCCACCGGCGCCGATCCGCTGGCCGGCGACGGTGCCGGCATCCTGCTGCAGATCCCGGATGCCTTCTTCCGCGAGGAAATGGCGAAGCAGGGTGTGACCCTTCCTGTGGCGGGCGAGTACGGCGTGGGAATGGTGTTTCTGCCCCAGGAGCCGGCGAGCCGCTTGGCGTGCGAGCAGGAGATCGAGCGCGCAGTCCGCGCCGAAGGTCAGGTGCTCCTCGGCTGGCGCGACGTCCCCCGCGACAACACCGGATTGGGCGAGTCCGTCCTCAGCATCGAGCCGGTGATCCGGCAGGTCTTCATCGGCATGGGCAGCAACGTGACCGTGACCGATGCCCTCGAGCGCAAGCTCTACGTGATCCGCAAGCGGTCCGGCCACGCGATCCAGGCCCTCGATCTCGCCCATGGCAAGGAGTTCTACGTCCCCTCGATGTCCGCCCGGACCATCGTCTATAAGGGGATGCTGCTCGCCGATCAGGTGGGCACCTACTATCTCGATCTGAAGGAGCCGCGCCTTGTCTCCGCGCTGGCCCTCGTGCATCAGCGCTTCTCGACGAATACCTTCCCCACGTGGGACCTCGCCCATCCGTTCCGGCTGATCGCCCACAACGGTGAGATCAACACGCTGCGCGGGAACGTCAACTGGATCCGCGCCCGCCAGGGGGCGATCTCGTCCCCGGTGCTCGGCCAGGACCTCGCGAAGCTGTGGCCCCTCATCTATCCGGGCCAGTCCGATTCCGCGTCGTTCGACAACGCCCTGGAACTGCTCGTGATGGCTGGCTACTCCCTGGCCCACGCGATGATGATGCTGATCCCCGAGGCGTGGGAGAAGCACACCCTGATGGACGACAACCGGCGCGCGTTCTACGAGTACCACGCGGCGATGATGGAGCCTTGGGACGGCCCGGCCGCGGTGGCGTTCACGGACGGCCGCCAGATCGGCGCGACGCTCGACCGGAACGGTCTGCGCCCTGCGCGCTACATCGTGACCGACGACGACCTCGTGATCATGGCGTCGGAGTCCGGGGTACTGCCGATCCCGGAGGAGCGCATCGTCAAGAAGTGGCGCCTCCAGCCCGGCAAGATGTTCCTGGTGGACCTCGCCGCCGGCCGGATCATCGACGACAAGGAACTGAAGGATCAGCTCGCGGCCGCCAAGCCCTACCGTGGCTGGATCGACAGCATCCGGGTGAAGCTCGACGACATCGACGCGACCGACGCGCCTGACTGGGCGTCGCAGGTGCCTCTGCTCGACCGCCAGCAGGCCTTCGGTTACACCCAGGAAGACCTGAAGTTCCAGCTCATCCCCATGGGGCGCGACGGCGAGGAAGCCATCGGGTCCATGGGCAACGACAGCCCGCTCGCAGTGTTGTCGGACAAGAACAAGACGCTGTACCACTACTTCAAGCAGCTCTTCGCGCAGGTGACCAACCCGCCGATCGACCCGATCCGCGAAGACCTCGTGATGTCGCTGGTGTCGTTCATCGGTCCGAAGCCGAACCTGCTGGGCATCGACGAGAGCAACCCGCCGATGCGCCTGGAGGTCTCCCAGCCCATCCTCGACTTCGAGGAGATGGAGAAGATCCGCAACATCGGGAAGCACACCGACGACAAGTTCCGCGCCTACGAACTCGACATCTGCTACCCCGTCGCGTGGGGCAAGGAAGCCATCGAAGCGCGCCTCGCGAGCCTGTGCGCCGAGGCCGTCGATGCGGTCCGGTCCGGCTTCAACATCCTGATCGTCTCCGACCGCAAGACCAACGCCGAGAACGTCGCCATCCCGGCGCTGCTCGCCACCTCCGCGATCCACCTGCACCTGACGAACAAGGGTCTGCGCACCTCGGCGGGCCTCGTGGTCGAGACCGGGTCCGCCAGGGAAGTGCATCACTTCGCGCTCCTGGGCGGGTACGGCGCCGAGGCGGTCCATCCGTATCTCGCGATGGAGACCCTCGCCAACGCTGCCGACCTGCCGGCAGACAAGCGCGAGAAGGCGGTGAAGAACTACGTGAAGGCGGTCGGCAAGGGCCTGATGAAGGTCATGTCGAAGATGGGGATCTCCACGTACATGTCGTACACCGGCGCCCAGATCTTCGAAGCGGTCGGTCTGTCGTCCGCACTCATCGAGCAGTACTTCACGGGCACCACGTCCACGGTCCAGGGCATCGGCGTGTTCGAGGTGGCGGAAGAGGCGATCCGGCTGCATGCGGCGGCCTTCGGCAACGATCCCGTCCTGGCCCAGTCGCTGGATGCCGGTGGCGAGTACGCCTTCCGGATCCGTGGCGAAGAGCACATGTGGACCCCGGACGCCATTGCGAAGCTGCAGCACTCCACCCGGGCGAGCTCGTACTCGACCTACAAGGAGTACGCGGCGATCATCAACGACCAGTCCCGCAGGCACATGACCTTCCGCGGCCTGTTCGACCTGCGCTTCGATCCGGCGATGTCCGTCCCGATCGACGAAGTCGAGCCCGCGAAGGAGATCGTGAAGCGCTTCGCGACCGGGGCGATGTCGCTCGGCTCCATCTCCACGGAAGCGCATACGACGCTCGCCATCGCGATGAACCGCATCGGCGGCAAGTCCAACACGGGTGAGGGCGGTGAGGATCCCCGTCGGTTCGCCCCGATCGAGGAAGGTGAGACCCTCGCGTCGCGCATCGGCGCAGACCGCATCGCCCGCGACCTGCCATTGCTTGCCGGGGATTCGCTGCGGTCGAAGATCAAGCAGGTCGCGTCGGGTCGTTTCGGTGTCACCGCCGAGTACCTGGGCTCCGCCGACCAGATCCAGATCAAGATGGCGCAGGGCGCGAAGCCCGGCGAAGGCGGCCAGCTTCCCGGCCACAAGGTGACCGAATACATCGCCGAGCTGCGGTTCTCGGTTCCTGGCGTGGGCCTGATCTCGCCGCCGCCGCACCACGACATCTATTCGATCGAAGACCTCGCGCAGCTTATCCACGACCTGAAGAACGCCAACCCGCGTGCTTCGATCAGCGTGAAGCTGGTGTCGGAAATCGGCGTGGGCACCGTTGCCGCGGGTGTGTCCAAGGCCAAGTCCGACCACGTGACCATCTCCGGGCACGACGGCGGCACGGGCGCCTCGCCGTGGTCCTCGATCAAGCATGCGGGCACGCCCTGGGAACTGGGTCTCGCCGAGACGCAGCAGACGCTGGTGCTGAACCGCCTGCGCGGCCGCATCGCCGTCCAGGTCGACGGGCAGATGAAGACCGGCCGCGACGTCCTGATCGGCGCGCTCCTCGGTGCCGACGAGTTCGGATTCGCGACGGCACCGCTGGTGGTCGAAGGCTGCATCATGATGCGGAAGTGCCACCTGAACACCTGCCCGGTGGGCGTCGCCACGCAGGACCCCGAACTGCGCAAGCGCTTCAAGGGTCAGCCTGAGCATGTCGTGAACTTCTTCTTCTTCGTGGCCGAGGAAGTGCGCGAGTACATGGCGCGCCTGGGGATCCGTCGCTTCGACGACCTCGTGGGCCGCGCCGATCTGCTCGACATGAAGCAGGGCATCGAGCACTGGAAGGCACGCGGGCTCGACTTCTCGAAGATCTTCCACCTGCCGCAGGTGTCCGCCGAGGTAGCCCGTCGCCACGTCGAGACCCAGGATCACGGCCTCGATCGCGCGCTGGATCATCGCCTCGTGGAACTGGCCCAGCCCGCCCTGGAGCGCCGCGAGAAGGTCACGATCGAGACCACGATCCGCAACGTGAACCGCACCGTCGGGACGATCCTGTCGTCGGAGGTCGCGCGCCGCTACGGTCACGAAGGTCTGGCCGACGACACCATCCACGTGAAGTTCGCGGGGTCTGCCGGTCAGAGCTTCGGCGCCTTCCTGGCCCACGGCATCACCCTCGACCTCATCGGTGAAGGCAACGACTACGTCGGCAAGGGCCTCTCGGGTGGGCGGATCATCGTCCAGCCCTCACCGAAGTTCCGCGGCAAGCCGAGCGAGAACATCATCGTCGGCAACACCGTGATGTACGGCGCGATCGCCGGCGAGGCCTTCTTCCGCGGTGTGGCAGGCGAGCGCTTCTGCGTCCGCAACTCCGGCGGCCTCGCGGTCGTCGAGGGTGTGGGTGACCACGGCTGCGAGTACATGACCGGCGGCACGGTGGTCGTGCTCGGCATGACCGGCCGCAACTTCGCCGCCGGGATGTCCGGGGGCATTGCGTACGTCCTCGACGAGGACGGCACCTTCAAGACCCGCTGCAACCTGTCCATGGTCTCACTGGAACCCGTGCTGGCCGAGGCCGAACAGGACGCCAAGGTGTCGCGCGACGTCTGGCACATGGGCATGGCCGACGAAGCGGTGCTCCGCCGGGCCGTCGAGAATCATCATCGCCACACGGGCAGCGCTCGGGCGAAGGAGATCCTCGACAGCTGGAACGAATGGCGTGGCCGCTTCGTGAAGGTGTTCCCGAACGAGTACAAGCGCGCGCTGGGCGAACTGGCTGCGAAGGGCAGCAAGCTCGCCGCCTAGCGCCCGTCGGGCACGGTGCATATCGAGCACGGCAGGCAGCGCATCGCGCCGTGACGGACAAGACAACTGAGTCGAGATCGAGTACATGGGCAAGGTAACGGGATTCATGGAGTACCAGCGGCTGTCCGAGGCCGCGGAACCGGCTGTCGAGCGGGTGCGTCACTGGAAGGAGTTCGTCGGCCACCTGACCGACCAGGAGGCGTCGGTCCAGGGTGCGCGCTGCATGGACTGCGGCATTCCGTTCTGCATGCAGGGCTGTCCGGTGAACAACATCATCCCGGACTGGAACGACCTGATCTACCGGCAGAACTGGCGTGAAGCGCTCGAGACGCTGCACTCCACCAACAACTTTCCCGAGTTCACCGGCCGCGTGTGCCCCGCACCGTGCGAGGCGGCCTGCACGCTCAACATCAATGCCGACGCGGTGGGCATCAAGTCCATCGAGCACGCGATCATCGACAAGGGCTGGGAAATGGGCTGGGTCGTTCCCCAGCTGCCGAAGGCCAAGACGGGCAAGCGCGTCGCGGTGGTCGGGTCCGGCCCGGCCGGTCTCGCCTGTGCGCAGCAACTCGCCCGCGCCGGGCACGACGTCACGTTGTTCGAGAAGAACGACCGTATCGGTGGGCTGCTCCGCTACGGCATCCCCGACTTCAAGATGGAAAAGCACCACATCGACCGCCGCATGGCGCAGATGCAGGAGGAGGGCGTCACCTTCCGTCCCGGTGTCTGTGTCGGCAAGCCGCCGTCCGAGGCGGGCGTGACCAACCTCGCCAAGGAATACGTCTCCCCCGAGACGCTTCTGGCGGAATTCGACGCCGTGACGTTGACTGGCGGTGCCGAGCAGCCCCGCGATCTCCAGGTCCCGGGCCGGGAACTGAAGGGCATCCATTTCGCGATGGAATTCCTGCCCATGCAGAACCGCGTGGTCGCCGGCGACAAGGTCGGTGGCCAGATCATGGCCACCGGGAAGCACGTGGTCGTGATCGGCGGCGGCGACACCGGATCCGATTGTGTCGGGACGTCCAACCGGCATGGCGCGGCATCCGTCACGCAGTTCGAACTGCTGCCCCAGCCGCCGGCCGTCGAGAACCGTCCCCTCACCTGGCCCTACTGGCCGCTGAAGCTCCGGACATCCTCGTCCCACGAAGAAGGCTGTTCGCGCGACTGGGCGGTCTCGACGAAGGCGTTCCGAGGCGAGAACGGGCAGGTCAAGGCGCTGGTGTGCGTGCGCGTCGAATGGAAGAAGGACGACGCGACCGGCCAGATGAAGATGGTCGAGGTCTCCGGCAGCGAGTTCGAGATTCCCGCCGACCTCGTGCTTTTCGCGATGGGTTTCGTGTCGCCGCTGGCGAGCGTCCTCGAGTCGTTCGGCGTCGCCAAGGACGCCCGCGGCAACGTCAAGGCATCGACCGAAGGCCCGGTGTCCTACCAGACCAACGTGCCGAAGGTGTTCGCGGCGGGTGACATGCGCCGCGGGCAGTCCCTGGTGGTGTGGGCCATCCGTGAAGGGCGCCAGGCGGCGCGCGCCGTCGACGAATATCTGATGGGGCGCAGCGATCTGCCTCGCTGAGTCGGGTTCCGGAAGCGGACGGGGAATCCGAGGTCCCCGTTCCGCCGATCGTCCCCTGCCGCTCTGCATCGCGCGGCCCGGTCGTTCCAGCGTGTCTGCCTCGAGATCCCCTCGCCGTTCCTAGCACCCTTCCCGAGCCCCGAGACCCATGTCCCGCCCCAAGAACGACACGTTCCTCCGCGCCCTCCTCCGCGAACCCACGCCCTACACCCCGATCTGGATCATGCGACAGGCCGGCCGCTATCTGGCCGAGTACAACGCGACGCGTGCCCGAGCCGGCGATTTCATGAGCCTCTGCCGCAATCCGGATCTCGCGACCGAAGTCACCATGCAGCCGCTCGCGCGCTTTCCGCTGGATGCCGCGATCCTCTTCTCCGACATCCTGACCGTGCCGGATGCCATGGGCCTCGGGCTGTACTTCGCCGAGGGTGAGGGGCCCCGCTTCGAACGGCCGCTGCGCGACGAGTGGGCGATCAACGACCTCGTGCCGATCGATCCCTGGGGCAACCTGCGCTACGTGATGGACGCGGTCTCGCAGATCCGCAAGGCGCTGTCCAACGAGGTGCCGCTCATCGGGTTCTCCGGCAGTCCGTTCACGCTCGCTTGCTACATGATCGAAGGTCAGGGCGGGACCGATTTCGAACGGGTGAAGGGGATGGCCTACGGCCGCCCCGACCTGCTCCACAAGATCCTGGACGTCAATGCGCGGTCCGTCGTGGCCTACCTGAATGCCCAGGTCGAAAGTGGCGCCCAGGCGCTGATGCTGTTCGACACCTGGGGCGGGGCGCTCTCGAATGCCGCCTACCAGGAGTTCTCGCTGGCCTACATGCAGCAGGTGGTCTCTGGCCTCACGCGCGAGCGCGACGGACAGAAGGTCCCGGTCATCGTCTTCACCAAGGGCGGCGGGCTCTGGCTCGAGAAGATCGCTGCGATCGGCTGCGATGCCGTCGGACTCGATTGGACGGTCGACATCGGCGAAGCGCGGGCCCGCGTCGGCAAGCACGTCGCGCTGCAGGGCAACCTCGATCCGTCCATCCTGCTCACCACCCCGGACATCGTGCAGCGGGAGGCGGGCAAGGTGCTGGCCTCCTACGGTGCCGGCAGCGGTCACGTCTTCAATCTCGGCCATGGCGTCTCGCGAATCACGCCGCCGGAGAACGTCGCAGCCCTCGTCGAAGCCGTGCACGCGCAGTCCCGCATCTATCACTGATTCCGGGGCGACAACGGCCGGAAAGCCGCGTCTTTCCATGAGTTATGCACAGGACGCCAGTACTGGCGCGGGTCTTCCGGCGATTCCCCTCGAGGGATGTCGTGGTGGTGCTCCAACTCGTTGATTCTTGGTTTTTCTCCGCATGTCTTCCCAGTGGGCGCATGCGATCCGGGAAGACTTTTCCTCTGCCTATTGACATTCTCGGCAGAGCCTCATGCACAGATTTATCCACAGCCTCTGGCGGCCGTTTCCGCCATTGTCTCCAACGGGTTCCTATCGATATGTCATGCGGGATCGAAGCTCCTGTTGGCAACTGCCGGCACCGCAAAGGGATTTGAGGGATTGCCGTGCCTTTCCTCCAGGTGGCCCTCGACGTTCCCCTCGATACGCTCTTCGACTACCGCTTTCCAGATGCCGGTCCGGACGATGTCGGGCGCCTGGTGGTCGTTCCATTCGGGAGAGCGCATCGGGTCGGCGTGATCACGGGGGTGTCCGATAGCACCCTGATCGAGGTCGGCCGCATTCGCCAGGCCGTCAGGATCGCGCGCCATCTGCCGCACATTCCTGCAGAGATCCTCGATCTCGCCCGCTTCTGCCACCGCTACTACCACCACCCGCTCGGTGAGATCCTCCTCGGCGTGCTGCCGACCGCACTGCGCCGCACGGATGCCATGGCGCTCACCCCGACGCGCGCCTTCCGCCTGACCGCGGCCGGGCTCGCCATCGACCCCCAGGCGGTGCCTGCCCGCGCCACCCTCCAGCGCCGGCTGCTCGATGCCCTGCGAGGCGCGCCGAGTCTCGGTGTGCCGGAGATACATGCCCTCGGCGGCAGTGCCATGCGGGTGCTTCGCGTCTTCGTGCATTCCGGCTGGGTCGAGGAAACCGTGGCGCCCGAAGCAGCAGACCTGGCCGCGGACGCCCTCGTGGCCAGCGTCGCCCAGCACGCGCTGAACCCAGAACAGGCCGATGCGGTGGCCGCCGTCGTCGAGACGCTGGGCCGATTCGAGACCCACCTCCTCCAGGGCGTGACCGGCAGCGGCAAGACGGAGGTCTATCTCCAGGCCATCGCAGAGGCGGTCTCCCGTGGGGGCCAGGCCCTGCTGCTGGTGCCCGAGATCAACCTGACGCCGCAGCTCCAGGCGCGAGTCGACGCCCGGTTCGGCGCCGAACGGGTGGTGTCGCTGCACAGCGGCCTGGCCGAGGGTGAGCGGCTCGCGCGGTGGACGAAGGCGGCCCGCGGCGAGGCGACGATCGTTGTCGGGACGCGCCTCGCCGTGTTCACGCCGATGCCACGTCTTGCCCTCATCGTCGTCGACGAGGAGCACGACGCGTCCTACAAGCAGCAGGAGGGGCTTCGCTACCACGCGCGGGATCTCGCGGTCGTCCGCGGGCGCAATCGCGGCGTGCCGCTCGTGCTGGGCTCGGCGACACCCTCGCTCGAGAGCGTCCGGCAGGTCGAAGCCGGACGATACCGACCGGCCCATCTCCGGACGCGTGCGGGCGGCGCGGCGCCGCTCGTCCGCGTCATCGATACGCGTCCCCTGCCTCCTGGGGAATGGCTGCATCCGGTGTCGGCGGATGCCATCACCGGTGCCATCGACCGGGGTGAGCAGAGCCTCGTCTTCATCAATCGGCGCGGCTATGCCCCGACGTTGCTCTGCCATCACTGCGGTTGGGTTGCGCCGTGCCATCGTTGCAGCGCGCGCCTGACCTACCACCATGGCGCCCGCCGCCTCCGATGCCATCACTGCGGACACGAGGCCCCGCCGCCGCGGACCTGCCCGTCCTGCGGCAGTCAGGATCTCCGTCCGCTGGGACAGGGGACCGAGCGCGTGGAGGAGCAGCTGGCCACCCGGTTTCCTGGCGCCCGGATTGCCCGCGTGGACCGCGACACGACCCGACGAAAGGATGCATTCGCCCACTTGCGCGAACGCATCGAGGCGGGCGGCGTCGATCTTCTCGTCGGGACCCAGATGCTTGCCAAGGGCCACGACTTCCCCCGGCTGACCCGTGTCGTGGTGATCGGCGCCGACCAGGGACTCTTCTCCCCGGACTACCGGGCAGAGGAGCGCCTGTTCTCGTTGCTGCTGCAGGTCGCCGGCCGCGCCGGGCGCGCGTCGCTCGCGGGAGAGGTGCTGGTGCAGACGGGCGCGCCCGAGCATCCGCTCTACGCGGCCCTCGTCGCGCAGAACTTCGATCGATTCGCGCGCGAGCAGCTGGAGATGCGTCGTGCGGCCGGGTTCCCACCCTATGTGCATCAGGCGTTGCTGCGAGCCGAGGCGCCCGATGAGCAAGCGGTGTTCGAGTATCTGCGTCAGGTCGCCGCCACGGGGCGCGGCCTCGGTGACGACGTCATGCTGTTCGACCCTGTCCCGCCGCTCGTCGCAAGGGTCGCTGGGCGCTGGCGTGGACAGCTGCTCGTCCAGAGCCCTGCGCGGCCGGCGCTGCATCGATTCCTGGACGCGTGGTGGCCAGCGCTTCAGACAACCCGTGTGCGCTGGTCGCTGGACGTCGATCCACTCGACTTCTGACGGTTTCGACCCCGGTTTCGACGGGGTCGCGGTTTATAATCCGCGCCTTTCCCGAAGTGCCTCCCATGACGCCGCCCGCGATCGATCTCAAGACCCACCTGTCCGGCCTGTTCGAGACCGCTCTTGAAGTCGTCGCCCCCGAGGCCACCGACACCCCCGTGGTGCTCGAACGTCCGAAGGTTGCCGCCCACGGTGACTTCGCCTGCAACGTCGCGATGCAACTCGCGCGGCGCCTGAAGCGCAATCCTCGCGAGATCGCCCAGCGCATCATCGACCAGCTGCCGACGTCGCCCTGGGTGGCGCGCGCCGAGATCGCCGGTGCCGGATTCATCAATCTCTTCCTTCAGCCCGAGGCAAAGCGCGCCGTCGTCCGCCGCATCCTCGCCGACGGCGATGCGTATGGCCGCGTGACGGTCGGCGCCGGCAAGCGCGTGCAGGTGGAGTTCGTCTCCGCAAATCCGACCGGGCCGCTCCATGTGGGTCATGGGCGCGGCGCGGCCTACGGCGCGAGCCTTGCCAACCTGCTGGAGGCTGCAGGCTTCGAGGTGGCGCGCGAGTACTACGTGAACGACGCCGGCCGACAGATGGACATCCTCTCGGTCTCCGCGTGGGTGCGCTATCTCGAACTGTTCGGCGAGTCCGTGCCGTTCCCGTCCAACGGCTATCAGGGCGACTACGTCCGCACCCGCGCCGCCGAGTTGAAGGCCGTCGATGGTGATCGCTTCTCCCGCGCGGCCGATGCCGTCACCAGCGGCCTGCCCGCCGCCCCCGAAGGTGACGAGGCGGCCGTCGAGACGCGCATGGATGCGCTCATCGAGCGCGCGAAGCAGCTGCTCGGTCCCGACTTCGATCGACTTACCCTGTTCGTGCTGGAGCGTCAGCTCGAAGGCATCCGCGACGTCCTCGGCCGCTTCGGCGTGACGTTCGACCAGTGGTACTCGGAGCGCTCGCTCTACGCATCGGGGCGCGTGGCCCGGGCGCTCGAAGTGCTCGATGCCAACGGACATCTCTACACGCAGGACGGTGCCCGCTGGTTCCGGTCGACCGCATTCGGGGACGACAAGGACCGCGTCGTCCAGCGCGAGAACGGGCTCTTCACGTACTTCGCTTCCGACATCGCGTATCACCACGACAAGTTCCAGCGCGGTTTCGATCTGCTGGTCGACGTCTGGGGCGCCGATCATCACGGTTACATCCCGCGCGTGAAGGCGGCGTTGTCGGCCTTCGGGACCGACCCCGAACGCCTCGTCGTTCCCCTGATCCAGCTGGTGGCGCTGTTCCAGGGCGGCGAGCCGGTGAAGATGGGCAAGCGCAGCGGCAGCTACGTGACGCTGGAAGACCTGATGGACGACGTCGGGGTGGATGCGACGCGCTACTTCTACCTCGCGCGGAAGTGCGACCAGCACCTCGACTTCGATCTCGACCTCGCGAAGTCGCAGAGCAACGACAACCCGGTCTACTACATCCAGTACGCCCACGCGCGGGTCTCGAGCGTCCTGGAGGAATGGGGCGGCGACCGCTCGACGCTCGCATCGAGCGACCTGTCCGCTCTCGAAACCCCTGCGGAGCTGGCGCTCCTGCAGCGCATCGCCGACTACCCCGACACCATCGAGTTCGCCGCCCGAGATCTGGCACCTCACGTGATCGCCTTCTACCTGAAGGATCTCGCCGCCGACTTCCACAGCTACTACAACGGGACCCGCTTCCTCGTGGACGAGGAGGGCGTGCGCGCTGCGCGTCTCACCCTCGTCCTGGCGGTCCAGCAGGTGCTGAGGAACGGGCTGCGCCTCCTCGGCGTCGGCGCGCCGGAGCGGATGTAGGCCCATGGCCAGTCGCGACTACAAGACGCCCCGTCCGTCCGCGCCAGCCCGGTCCGGCAGCCCGATGCTCATCGGGATCGTCATCGGCATCCTCGTCGGCCTGGCGGCAGCGCTCGCCGTGGCGCTGTACCTCTTCAAGGTGCCTGCGCCGTTCATGCCTCGCGAAGGCGGCGGTAAGCCGGCACCGGAGGAGTCCGTGGCCAAGCCCGCGCCCGTTCCGGCGCCCGCGGTGGACGTGAAGCCTGCGCCTGGTCCGGCACCCGCTCCCAAGGCTGCGACGGCGCCCCCGACCGCCGGCACACCCGATGCCGAAGGGGAGAAGTCCCGCTTCGATTTCTACAAGATCCTGCCTGGCACCGAAGACGCTACGAAAGGCCGCGACAGCAAGGCTGCAGACACGAAATCCCCCGACAACAAGGCCGCCGACCACAAGGCGCCCGCATCCCCGGCACCGACGCCTGCTGGCGGTGCGGATGTCTACTACCTTCAGGCCGGCGCGTTCCAGAATGCCGCCGATGCCGACAACCTGAAGGCGCGTCTCGCGCTGGCAGGGATCGAGGCAAAGGTGCTCACGGCCGATCTTCCCGAAGGAAAGGTCTGGCATCGTGTCCGCGTGGGGCCGTTGCGCAGCGTCGACGAGGTCGGACGCGTGCGCGAGCGGCTCAAGCAGAACCAGATCGACGCCACGCTGATCAAACAGAAAGCTCCGTCCGACTGACCGTATTGCCATCGCGGCAGCAGCGGTCGGACGACACGACGAACGACGCGCCCAGGGCGCTTACTGGAGGTGACATGAAGATCGTCAGGCACATGGTTCTTGCGGTGATGCTCGCCGGCGTCGCGGGCGCCGCGTCCGCAGCGGTGGAAGTGAACAAGGACTACCGGACGCTCCCCACGGCCCAGCCGACGGAGCCCGCCGGCAAGATCGAGGTCCTGGAATTCTTCCAGTACGGCTGCAGCCACTGCTACGACTTCGAGCCCACCGTGAAGGCTTGGAAGGCGAAGAAGGCCAAGGACGTCGAGTTCCGCTACGTTCCCACCGTCTGGGACGAGTCCCGGATTCCGCAGGCGAAGATGTACTACACGTTCGAGGCGCTGGGCCTGCTCGACACCCTGCACGAGAAGGCCTACGACACGATCCACCAGAAGCAGGTGAAGCTCTGGGACAAGGCGGTCCTGATGAAGTGGGCCGTCGAGCAGGGCGTGGACGGAAAGAAGTTCGAGGAGACCTATGACTCCTTCGGCGTCAACAGCAAGGTCCAGCGCGCGATGAAGATGACCAAGGACTACGCGATCAAGGGCACGCCGACGGTCATCGTGAACGGGAAGTACACCACGGGCCCCGGCTACGCGTCCGGCGCCAATGGGCAGGTCGACTACGCCCGCTTCCAGCAGATCCTGGAAGACCTCATCGGCATGGAACGGAAGAAGGGCGCCAAGTAACCCAGGCGATCCATCGAAGGCCGGCGCAAGCCGGCCTTCTGCCTTTCGAGGGGACCTCGACGCGATGAATCGGCCGCTCAGAGTCGTGATCACCGGTGCGTCCGATGGCATCGGCGCAGCACTCGCCCGCCACTACGCCGCGCGCGGTGCGACGCTCGGCCTGATCGCGCGCCGCGAGGATCTCCTCCGGGCGCTCGCGGCCACGCTGACCGTGCCGGTCGCCACATATGCGCTCGATGTCCGCGACGGTGGCGGGCTCGTGGCCGCTGCCGCGGATTTCACTGCGCGCTTCGGACAGCCCGATGTCGTGATCGCCAACGCAGGCGTCAGCGCCGGCAACCTCACCGGTTGCGCCGACGACGTCGATACCTGTCAGTGGATCTTCGACGTGAACGTCATCGGCATGGTGAAGACGTTCCAGCCCTTTCTCGATTCGATGCGCGCGAGCCGCAGCGGTGTGCTCGTGGGGATCGCGAGCGTTGCCGGGATTCGTGGCCTGCCGGGGAGCGGTGCCTATTGCGGCTCGAAGGCCGCGGCGATTGCCTATCTGGAAAGTCTGCGGGTGGAACTGCGCGGCAGCGGCGTTTCGGTCGTCACGCTCTGCCCCGGCTACGTCCGCACCGCGATGACCTCCCGCAATCCGTACGCGATGCCGTTCCTGCTCGAGGCGGACGACGCAGCGCGGCGTCTCGCGCGCGCCATCGACGCACGGCGCGCCTATGCCGTCGTGCCGTGGCAGATGGGGCTCGTCGCCCGCCTGCTCAGGATCCTGCCGCGATGGCTGTTCGACCGCGCGTTCGCGAACGTGAAGCGCAAGCCTCGGCGGTCGACCGTCGAGAACTGATCCGGTGACATCCTTCAGCGTAGGGAAAGCCCCGTCACACGCTCCAACTCCGCGATGGCGATATCGGGGTCCGTGACCTTGATCGTCGTCATGCCCAGCGCCTTCGCAGGTTTCAGGTTGATGCCGAGGTCGTCGAGGTAGACGGCTTCCGAAGGCGCGATGCCGAGGCGTTCGCACGCCATGTGGTAGATCGCCGGTTCCGGCTTGCGTACACCGACCTTGCTCGATTCCAGCACAAAATCGAAAAGCCCCGTGACTTCGCGCCAGGCACGCTCGCGCTCGGGCGACACCACACCAGGGCCGAGATCCCCGAAGTTGTTCGTGATGCACGCCGTGCGGAACACCTGCCGGCAGCGGCGCAGCGCTTCCACCATCGCCGGCCGGATCTCGCCGAAGAGCAGTCGCAGCACATCGCTCCCGGGCACGGCATGGCCGAGGGCACGGGCTTCGGCATCGAATGCGACGTCGAAATCCTCTGCCGTGATTTCCGCGCGTTCCAGCTTCGCCCAGGCGTTGTCGTCAGGGTTGATCGAGTTGATCCGGCGCAGCAGGCCCTCCGGAAGTCCGCGCTCACGCTCGTAGCGGGCGAAGGCGTCGAACGGGCTGCTGCTGAACACGCCGCCGAAGTCCCACAGGACCGCGCGAAGCACCGGGGCTTGTGTCATGGATTGCGCTTCTTGTAGGTGGCAATGGCCCGGGCGAGCTGCTTCTGCTCTTCGCACGGCAGCGGCGTACAAAGCTTGTCGAGGGCGGCGAGGTGGGCTTCCGCCTTGGCGAGCTGCCGGGTCATGAGATAAGCCTCGCCGATGTACTCGTGCGCGCCGCGGTGCCCGGGGTCCAGGCGGAGCGCCTCCCCATAGGCAGCGAACGACGCATCGAACTGACCGAGCTTGCGATGCGCGAAACCCAGCCAGTTGTGGGCATCGGCGCTCCCGGGGTTCGCTGCAATGGCGCGCTTCATGGCGGCAACGGCAGCGGGCCAGTCCTCGGCGTCGATCGCCGATTTGCCGGCAGCGAAATCGCTGCTGGTGGTGGCGGTGGTATCCGCGTCGCGCCCCATGTTGGCGGAAGCACCGCCACCGATGAGGAGCGCGACCAGCACGGGTGCAATGCGCAGCAATGGGTTCATGACTTTTTCCTCCGGGTCACGGGGTGAGGAAGCCCGCACCGTCCAGTTCCTGCAGCAGCGCCCGGTAATCCGTGGCGCCCTGGCTGGATGGCGCGAAGCCGAAGATGTCCTTGGCGTGCATCGGGCTCTCGGCGAGCGAGACGCTTTCGTGGATGCGCGTCTCGCACACGATCCCGGGAAACGAATCGACGACTTCCCGATAGATGCGGAACGACAGCTTCCGTCGGGCATCGTAACGCGTCACCACCACGCGGCGGAGAAAGGGCCGCCCGGTGCGGCGTTCGAGCACGTCCAGCGCGGCATTGATCCGGTGGACACCCTGGAGGGACAGGAAATCCGCCGATACGGGAATGAGCACCCGATCGGCCGCCATCAAGGCATTCAGGGTGAGAACACCGAGCATCGGACAACAGTCGATCAGCACATTCGGCGTCTGGGCCCATCCGGCGTCCTCGATGCCGCCCTTCAGCTTCTTGGTCATGCTGACGTCAGCGCCGTATAGCGCGTCGACCTTCGACAGGTCCAGCGATGCCGGAACCAGGCGCACACCCATGCCGGCCTCGCGCACGAGCGTCGCGAGCGGCACGGAGTGCTGGAAAAAGGCAGACACGCTTTCGCCCGGCGGAACGCCGCGCACGCCGAGCGCCAGAGAGAGATGCGATTGCGGATCGAGGTCGATCGCCACGGGCGACCGGCCAGCGCGGCCCAGCGCGCTCGCCAGATTGAAGGTGGTCGTCGTCTTTCCTACCCCACCCTTCTGGTTGAAGACGGCGACGACGCTCATCGGTGCCACCCGCGGGCAGGCACTAGCCACGGGCTGGCGGGCTCGTGCTGCGTCACCGCTGCGCTTCCATCAGAGACGACTCCAGATCCGGACGAGCCGCGAGAGTGCCAAGCGTCGCGCGGGAGAGCAAGGCACTCCTCGCGGTGCGGCCTCGTGAGCCTGTCGCGGAGTGCCCCTTTCATTCCCGGGCGGCGGGCATGCGGCGCGAGTTCTCCCGCAGTGCCCGTTCCGGGCGGCCGCCCCCGGGGAGAAACCGTCAGGCCTTGGCGCGCTTGATCAGAAAGCTTTCCCGCTTGGCGCCACCCGCTTCGGCTTCGCTCAGCCACTTGGGCGTGCTGCCGCGGCCGCTCCACGTTTCCCCCGTCTTCGGATTCTTGAACTTGGCGGGTACCTTGCGACCTGTCAGCGGGTGCGTGCTGTCGCGGCCTCCGCCCAGACGGGCTGCCTTGCCGCCACCCCGCGGTGCAGTGCTCGACACGGCGGAGCGCAGTTCCGGTAGCGTGATCTCGTAGTGGTGTATCGCCTGGGCGATCGCTGCCAGGACGGGCTTCTTGCGCCGTTCGCGGAGAATGGCGGCCTCGTGTTGCAAGCGTTCGATCTCTGCAATCAACGACTCGTAGGACTTGGAGCTAGGCATCGGTTTCCAATTCAAAAATGAAAGGCTGCTGCAGTCGTACCGGACTGTCGGCGCGTCAACCGCGCCAGAGGGCCAAGTTCGCGAATCCCGATCGCATGCGGGCGACCGGGGGAGTGTGACGACAACTGCGTGTCACACGGGGTCAGGCACGCTTGGCCGGTCAAAGTTCTGTGGGGGAGGCAAACTGACACGGCATCCAGGGAATGCGGCTCGGCTCAAAGGGGCACAAGTGGGAGAGATGGACAAGCTTTGAAACCGCTCAGCTTTGAAACACCTCATGTGCCAGACCGATTGTTTGCCCTTTTTTGTTAGCCCTTTTTTCTCTTAGCTCTCTAGTCAGACTTCGTGTCGGCGTTTACGCCCGACCCTCAAGTGACCGATCTCTTACAACCCGGAAGATCGCACATTTCGCTCGTCGACCGCAATAGGGGATAAAGACATCAGCGCAGGCTTTGCCTACGGATCGCTCGGGGATCTAGACGCCGTACGCCCCGTCAGCGCAGCGAGGCGTTGATCTTCTCGAGCGCCGCAGCGCCTGGACAAAGGTCTTTCTTCGTCAAGCCATTGAACGGGGTGTCAACGGTGTGCAGGTGCTCGTGCAGGTCCTCGGCGTGCGGATCGGCATAGAGCAGGCCCGTGACGATCTCGCCGCGTGCCTGATGCTGCTGCACATAGTTCATCGCACCGATGCGGTCGGTGGTGTCGTACTCCGCGTGCAGTTTGCGCAGCCGCAGGACCGTACCGTCATGGTGGGGGATCTCCACCACGCGACCTTCCTCGTACTCCGCCGTGACCTCCGGGCGCGTCTCGATGAAGTCGATGCGGTTGACGGCCTCGTTGTGTTCACGCACATAGTCGTAGCTGCGCGTGCTGCCAGGGTGGTTGTTGAAGGCCACGCAGGGGCTGATCACATCGATGAAGGCCGCGCCCTTGTGTGCGATGGCCGCCCGCAGCAGCGGCACCAACTGCTGTTTGTCCCCGGAGAATCCACGCGCGACGAAAGTGGCCCCCATGATCAGGGCGAGGGAGACGGTATCGATGGGAGCATCGGTATTCACCACGCCGCGCTTCGATTTCGAGCCCTGGTCAGCGGTCGCGGAGAACTGGCCTTTGGTGAGGCCATACACGCCGTTGTTCTCGAGGATGTAGACCATGTTGACGCCGCGTCGCATCACGTGCGCGAACTGGCCGAGTCCGATGGACGCCGAGTCGCCATCCCCCGAGACGCCGAGATAGAGCAGCGTACGATTCGCGAGATTGGCGCCCGTCAGCACGGACGGCATGCGACCGTGGACGGTGTTGAACCCATGCGAATTCCCCAGGAAATAGTCGGGCGTCTTCGACGAGCAGCCGATGCCGGAGAGCTTCGCCACGCGGTGCGGTTCGATGTCCATGTCCCAGCACGCCTCGATGATCGCGGCGGAAATGGAATCG
>VYME01000052.1_pt1 | contig 68830 bp, 63 predicted proteins | sample 5115281 | NCBI WGS metagenome assembly VYME01 (sample SAMN12291780, study PRJNA351875) | freshwater metagenome | isolation source: freshwater lake | place: USA: Michigan, Wintergreen Lake | collected 2013-08-08
CGGCAGTCGGTCTTGAGCACACCGGGCATGAGGACAGCTAATCCTCATGAAAACACGAGGCAGCCACGTCTGCCCCGATTAACCCCGCTTACCCATCCCCAACCGGTGTCACCGATGCAGCAACAACGCCCTCTCGTCGGAGATGGGACTAGGTTATGGGCGGTTTGATGAGAGGGGGATAAGTTTTTATCTATACGCACTCCCCTCGCCCCTTGGGGAGAGGGGGCGGTGGTGAGGGGGTCTTAGCGTAGATGCTCGTTGCTCCATGCAATGAAGGCCTCCGCAACGCGCACGTAGGTAAGGTGAGTGTAAGGCCCTCACCCCCGTCCCCTCTCCCAACGGGAGAGGGGGAGAGCCCTGCCCCCGTCATCCCCGCCGAAGCGAAGCGCAGAGCGGGGACCCCCAAGGACTTTGCGGCACGAGGTCCCCGATAGGCTTACGCCTTCGGGGATGACCATGTGAGGACTGAAGGGGTATCGCCACGGTTGCGCCTTGCTCCGTGCGATGAAAGCTTTGCAACCCGTATGCATACAAAGAAGGCCTGCAGCCCCAACCAGCAGGTGGCCTCGTTGTCGAAAAGTTAGAAGGCGCGTTCTAAGTCGAGGCCCCCACCCGTTGACCGGGCGGGTAGCCAGTGTCACCTTTGTTAAGTGTTTTGGGCAAGACTGCCCCAAAGAATGGCGGACCAATGCCTATTGGCTGTCGATAAGACTGGGAGTGTAAGACCATGGTTGCTGCCGCGATTAATGCCGCCACGCCAAAAAAGCGTGTTCATTCAACGCAAAAGAGCCAGAAGTCAGAAGCTACAACCAAGTTACGTCCACCGCCGCTGGCTTTGACGCTTGTTGAAGGACGCGGGTTTGTTGAGTTGGTCGCTACCTTTGCAACGCGCAGCATCTTGCGCCATGCGCCGCGCGGCGATGGCCATTCTGTGCTGGTTTTACCGGGATTCTTGGCCAGTGACCGCTCGACCAAACCGATACGCCAGTTTTTGGACGAGCTGGGTTATGAAACGCATGGCTGGGGCCAAGGGCAAAATCTGGGCAAGTTCTATAAGATGCGCGACGTGCTCGAAGGCCTTGTGGAAGAGATTCATGCCAAATCCGGCCAGAAGATATCCATTATCGGCTGGAGCTTGGGCGGGGTTTTTGCGCGTTATCTGGCGCTTGTTATGCCCGACAAAGTGCGCAGCGTGATTACTCTAGGCAGCCCATTTGCCGCAGACATACACGCAACCAGCGCCAAGAAGCTCTATGATTTTCTGTCCAACGAAGGCCCTGCCAGGCCCGGTGATTTGGAGCAGATTGCAGGCGATCTGCCAGTTCCAAATTCATCCATCTATACCAAGTTGGATGGGATCGTGAATTGGAAGACCTGTATCGCCAAACCAGCTGCCAATGCGGAAACAATCGAAATCCGCTTGGCAAGCCATGTCGGGATCGGCGTCAATCCTGCTGCATTCTGGGCCGCGGCTGACCGCTTGGCCCAACCAGAAGGCACCTTCAAGCCCTTTGCTAAAAATGGACCGTTTTCCCTCGCCTATGGGTGAGTGAAAACGAAAGCCACCCAACACCTTGCAGACCCCACTGGTCCGTGGTTGACTATACGTCAGCCTTACAAATCATAGGCGATGTCGGATCAGGCGCAAAGCAATTGCACCGGCCACGGGGGGAAAACATGGGTGACGCGGTCCGTCTATCGTCTTTGGACGCTTCCTTTCTTTATATGGAAACACCGGAAATGCCGATGCATGTCGGCTCTCTGTCGCTGTTCCAACTCCCCGATGGCTATGCGGGCGACTATTTTGAGGCTTTTAAGGCTCAGATCGAAGATCGTCTCGACGCGGTTCCCATGTTGCGCAAGAAGCTCTCGCGCACGTTGTTGGACCTTGACCATCCTTCATGGATCGATGACGAGCAGTTTGACATCAACCGCCATATCTTCCGCGGCAGCCTACCTGAACCGCGCGACATGGCCACCTTACGCCGTATTGTCGGCTGGATGCACGCCAAGCTTCTGAACCGCGCACGGCCTTTGTGGGAGTTCTATGTATTTGAGAATTTGCCAGGCAATCGCGTTGGCCTGTATGCCAAGCTGCATCATGCTTTGATCGACGGCGGGGCCGGCGTTGCCCTATCGCAGATCGTCTATGACCTCACGCCAAACCCTGCCCCAAGACCGAAGGCCGCCAAGGCTTGTGAGCCTGAAGGGACGGGCGGAAAGTCCAAGAAGAAGGGGCGCGCCCGCGAAGTTGCGGCCTCGGTCATGAATACATATGCCAATTTGTGGCAGCGCCCCTTTGATAAGGAGGCTGCTGCGAGCCCGATTTCGCTGAAGCGCACCGGCAAAACGGACTTTGGCTCCACTGTGCTAGATCATGTGGTGGATCAGGTAGAAGTGGGCATGAAGACAGTTGCCAATCTGCCAGCCATGTTGAAGACCGCTGGAAGTGTGCTGCCGGGCCTTCTCGATGTCAGCAAGCTGAAAGAATTGCCCAAGCTGATCCCGCCCAGCACGCCTTTCAACAAAGCGATCAGCTCCGAACGTGCGTTTGGGACTGCGACATTATCGATCAAACGGGCAAAGGCGGTTGCCAAGGCGGCAGGCGGAAAACTCAATGATGTGGTGCTGGCACTCGCCAGCGGGATATTGCGGCGTCACCTCTTGTCCATTGGGGCACTGCCCGACAAGCCTTTGGTGGCGATGGTGCCGATCTCACTGCGTGAAGAAGGCAATTCCGATACCAATAATCAGGCCTTCGCCATGTCCTGCCCCATTGCGACCCATATCGCGGACCCCAAAGAGCGCCTTACCGCAATCATTGCTGATTCCGTGCAAGCCAAGTCCGTCGTTAGCCCGCTAAAGGATTTTATCCCCAACTTCACGAATGCCTCCGTCCTGGGTGCGCCGATGGCAATGCAGATCGGTTCGCTCCTCTATGGTCGATCGGGCCTCTCGGATGTGTTGCCGCCAAGTGCGAACGTGATCGTATCCAACGTACCCGGCCCACCGATCCCGCTTTATGCGGCTGGTGCCACCATGCTGCATTTATGGCCGGTTTCGATCCCAGCGCACGGCATGTCGATCAATATTACGGTCCAAGGCTATCAGGATCAGTTGGAAGTCGGCGTGATCGCCGGTGCCAATATCTTCCCAGACGTGCAGCCTTTGGCCGATATGATGGCAGAAGAACTGGCTGCGCTGGAACGGGCGTTTGAGACGGCAAAGGCCGCTTAAGCGCCTGCAAAGGCGTTGGTTTGATCCGTCAAGATCATCATGGTGACATCATCCGCTGCTTTCCGGCGGATCTTGATGAGGTCAATCACGCGTTCATCCGACATAAAGCGCCAGAGAACTTTCGGATTGGGGTACCAAAAGGCCCCAACAACGTCCCATTGCCCTTTCGGCCCAACCAGATCGAGCGCCACAACCCCATGGGCCACGCGCTTGGCGCCATATTCAGTCAGAACGGGGCCGATGCCATCTTGATATTCGCGCCACGCGGCGTCTGAACGGCCATCGGCAAGGTCATGACGAAAACGGAGCAAAGACAAAACAATGATAGGTTCGTCAGGCGGCAATTTCTTGATCGCCTGCATTGCATCGTAAGTTGGCTCAATCTCGTCAAACAGCCCCATGCGTCCAAGGAACATTCAACCCACGCTTAACGCAAGTAAGCCGCGCAGCGTTTCACTGCGTTTTCATGACCTTATGACGTGAAGAGCTGCTTCTTGGGGCCAGCATAGCCAAATAGCCAGGCAGCCACCTTACGCTTTTGAATCTCCTCACTGCCTTCGGTAATGCGATAGCGGCGATGATGGCGATAGATATGCTCAAACGGCTTATGACGCGAATAGCCGATGCCGCCATGGACTTGCATGGCTTGATCTGCTGCCTCACAGCATAGGCGGTTAGCCCAATAATTACACATGGACACTTTGTCGGATAGGCGCTTTTCGACTTCTGGTTTGGTCATCTGATCCATTTCCCAAGCGGTCTTATAGATGAGAAGGCGAAGCATTTCTGCTTGGGTAGCAAGTTCTACCAAAGGCCATTGAATGGCTTGGTTTTTCGCAAGGGCTTCGCCAAAGGGTTTGCGCTCGCGGGCATAAGCCACACTTTCTTCGATACAATAGACAGCTGCCCCTAAAGACGATGCGGCTTGGCGGATGCGGTTCTCATGAACGAAATGTTGTGCCAGAGCCAAGCCGAATTCGGGTGGGCCAAACAGCGCGCTATCAGGCACCCAGACGTCTTTAAAGCTAACGCGCGGATGATCGGTCGGCATATTGAAGGTCCACAGATATTCCTCGATCTTCACGCCGGGATCGTCGGCAGGCACAAAGAAGCAGGAGATACCGCGCGCTTCCCCTGCTTTTCCGCTCGTGCGCGCGAAGAACATGCAATGGGTGGCGACATGCATTCCGGTGATCCACATCTTTTCGCCATTGAGCAGCCAGCCTTCCACACCATCGCGCGTCTGGCGGACACCCGTGCTCTCCATATGCGTAGCGTCAGACCCATGATTAGGTTCTGTTAGGCCGAAGGTCGCAATAAACTCACCGCGCAGGCTTTTGGGTAACAAAGTGGCCTTCTGCTCCGGCGTGCCGAAGTCGCGCAGCATCAAAGCGCCTGGCATGTTGCCGACGATGGAATGCTCATTTTGCAGGTCATTATGCAGACCTAAGCCCTTTTTGGCTAGATGCTCTCGGATGATGGCCATCGCGAGATTGCTGCCATCTTTGCCGCCAAATTCAGCCGGTAGGGCAAAGCGATAGTGGCCAGCAGCATCAGCCCGACGGCGTGCTTGGCCCAATAGGGCCTCCCACTCGTGGCGTGGCAAGCCTTGGTTCTCAAAGTCGGTACGCGCATACTCGCGACGATGGTCAAAGAAGCGGATATTGTCGTCGGCTTCTTCCAAAGGCTTGATTTCACGCGCGATGAATTCATCCAGCTCAACCAAATAGTCTGCGATGTCCTTGGGTATGTTGAAATCCATGGCGTAGCTCCCCTGCATTCTGGCCGTCTTCGGGCTTTACACATGACCTTATCGACAGGGCGAGGCGTTGCAACTGATTTGTGAGCCGTTCCAAGGACGCGCTCACGCTCTCTAACAAAATTGTGACTGCTGAATAAAATACAGTATGTTCATTTTTCCCTTGCAACTTTTCACGCCAAGGGCTAGGTATAAGTCAACGAGGACAAAAAGCCCGTTATTCTGAAACCTCTTTTTTAGGAGCCTCCCCATGCGCTTCAAGACACTTGTCGCCGGATTTGCGTTTGCTTTGACCGCTACTGCAGCCTTTGCTGCTTACAACAATGTTGTTGTAAAACTGAAAACCCCTATTGCCGAAGCTTCTGACAGCATTATCGTTTTGGGCGCTGCTTGGAGCTGCGCAGGCGACACCTGCACCTCCGTGCTGGACCGCAAGACCGCACAAGTTCGCGACTGCCGCCAAGTTGCTCGCGCGCTCGGCCCAGTGGCCAGCTTCAGCGTTGGTAGCTCGAACCTAGACGAAGCAGGCATCGTAGCTTGCAATGCTGCAGCAAAATAAACCCCAAGCGAGGCTTTGATTAAGTGTTGGCGCTCAACCCTGACCCAACTTGATCATAGAGCCCGTCATAGCAGGCTGATAAACTCAGCAGCTTATAGACAAGGCGAGCCCTAACCGGTTCGCCTTTTTTATTGGGCTAAGCTCAGCTGGCTTCAGCCAAGAGGGCTGGAGCGTCCGCCTCTACTTCGCCGGACAAGGCTTGATGGATCGCAGCAAATAGGACTTCAGGTCGGATCGGCTTGGCGACATGGGCATCCATACCTGCGTCCAAGCATTCCTGCACATGATGGGTCATGGCATTTGCCGTCAAGGCGATGATTGGCGTCCGCTCGCGCTTTTGCACCTGCTCCAGTGCACGGATTCGCGCCGTCGCTTCTGGGCCGGACATGATGGGCATTTGCACATCCATCAAGATCAAGTCGAACTTGTCTTGGCTCCAGAGCTCCACCGCAACTTCGCCGTTCTCTGCAAAGACCGGCTCAATGCCAACTTGCTCGAGGAACATCTGTAGGACGAGGCGATTATGCGCATTATCTTCGGCAGCAAGAACGCGAACTGACTTTCCGCCTGCACCACCTTGAGCATGAGACTCTTCAAATTGGCCAGCATCCGTGCGCTCGGGTGCCACGCCTAACGGCATGGTGACCGTAAAGCGGAAAACAGAGCCCTCGCCGACGCGGCTTTCCACATCAATCTGGCCATCCATAAGCGTCACCAATTGCTTACAGATCGCAAGACCAAGGCCCGTGCCACCGAACTTACGATTGGTTGCGGTCTCGGCTTGGCTGAAGCGCTCAAACAAACGATTCTGGACCTCGGGCTCAATACCAATCCCGGTATCTTCAATCGCAAATGAAAGTGCGCGGCGGCCTTCACCTACGTCTTCAGCAGCGATGGTCACAAGGACACTACCGACTTGAGTGAATTTTACGGAATTGGAAACGAGGTTGTATAGAACTTGCTTAATCCGCGTTGGGTCGCCCAAACACCAGATATCGGCGCTCTGATCCAGATTCACGGCAAAGCTGATGCCCTTCTGGTGCGCCCGTAGCGTGAACATAGCCTCGGTCGAGCGCACGATCTCCATCACGCTGAAATCGAGCGATTCCAAAGCAAGCTTACCCGCTTCGATCTTGGCAATATCCAGCACGTCATTCAATAAGGCCAACAACGTATCGCCGCTGTCCTGAATCACGGCCAACATCCGCAATTGACGATCGTCTAATGGCGTACGCGACAACGCATCAGCCATGCCTAGCACACCATTCATAGGGGTACGAATTTCATGACTCATTTGCGCCAAAAAGGCCGATTTTGCGTGGTCAGCAGCTTCAGCAGCGGTCTTGGCCATTTCCAGATCGTGCGTACGCTCGTCGATCCTAGCTTCCAAGGTGCTTGCATGCAGGGCCAGTGCATCACGGGCTTCTACCAAATCTTGCGCTTGGCCACGGAATAATGCGGCGACCCGAGCCCAACATATGCCTGCCCCCACCATACAGGCCAAGAGAGCAGCGAGGCCTCCACTCAACAAAAAGAAGGCTGCATCGATTTCCACTTTTAGGCTGGCCGCGATTTCGCGTCGAGCCTTTTCCAATTGACGCGCTTTCCTTGTTCCTGCGATGGCATAGGATTGAGACTGTAACAGCGCCTTGGCGTCGGCCTGACGACCCGCTGCAGCGAGTAAAACGGCCGAATCCTCAATCGCACCCATTTCCCGAGTCGCTTTATAGATCGTTGCGAACGCGTTTTTTTTCGTTGATTTTGGTGCCAACTGAATGGCCTTTTCAATCAATGCCTCGCGTGGCTCATTGAGCGCCACAAATCGCTCGCGATCTTCTGGACGACCCATTTGTGCAAAGTCATCGGCGGCTTCGGTTACGCGCTGATCGACCCAAGTGGCCTCGCTCCAAGTCCGCTCAAATTTGGCCAAACGCTCTGCTTGTGAGGACAAATTCCGCACGGCAGACAAAGCGATTGCTGCACCAACGATGGTTCCAACAACCGAAAGTATGAGAGCGGACCAGAGCCAAGAGCGAACGTTGCGGGTTTGTGTCATACCTTAAGGTGACACAAAAGCTTCAAAATGAAGTTAACTTTCGCGCCAAAAACCGACTCACCCATGATCCTGAATGGGGATAACTACATCCGATTACGTAAAGGTAATAATTCGGGGAAATTGCCGGGCTCCTTTGCCGCATTGGCACGGAAGGCCTCTGCCATATGGGCAGGGCTAAACATGCCGGCCTGCCAGGTGGCAATATAATCCAATCCATCGCGGATCGAATGATCGCGCGCGTAATTGATCATCACCTTAGATCCGGTGACTGCCAAGGGTGCCTTCGAGGCAATTTCGCGGGCGGTTTCCATCACATGGGCAACCAAGGCTTCATGGGTGTCAAACACCTCATTGACCAGTCCAATTTCCTTGGCCTTAGCAGCGGTGAGACGCCGACCGGTGTAAGCCAATTCGCGAACCCACCCTTCAGGGATGAGTTTGCACAAACGTGGGAATGTGCCGACATCTGCCGTCATACCGATATTGATTTCTTGGATGCAGAAGAAGGCATCCGCACTGGCCCAACGAATGTCACAAGCCGAAATAAAGTCTACGGCCCCGCCGATGCAGCCACCTTGTACAGCCACCAGCACGGGGATCCGGGCTTCGTCTAAGCAGGTAAACGTGTTTTGAAGATGATGAACATGCAAGCGGAAGCTTTCGCCGCGGGTCTCGCGATCGGACACAGAACCCTGGGTGACACCGTCGCCGCTCGCGAAGACGCTCAAATCCATACCGGCGCAGAAATGCTTTCCAGTTGACGTAATCACGATTACACGGGCGCGCGCATTATCATTGATGTCTTTGACGATCTTGGGCAGTTCGTTCCAGAAATCGCGAGTCATCGAATTGAAGGCGTCAGGCCGCTTCATTTCAATATGGGCAATGTGATCTGCGATGGTGACATTAAAGCAGGTTGATGTCGATGTGGACTCGGTGTCGTACATGGTCGCGTTCCCTTTGGCCGTCAGAGCTTAAGCTCTTTTCAATGGACTTTTGTCTTCTACTACACCAGCCTACAACAAGTCTGGCTTGAGGTCATCATGTGCCCTAATTGGGTCTTGGTTCAAGTCCAAAGTCAAGGCAACATCGACCCAAAGTGTTCCTAAAGTCGTCCATGTCGAGGAGATAGCGTGATGTCAAACCAAGACGGGGTTCAGCGCCGCAGCCTTTTGTGGGCGGTCTTAGGCTTAAGTGCCGGGCTGGGCTCACACGCCCAAGCCCAAAGCGCCGGGCAAATGCTGGAGGAATTGGCCAAAGCTGCTGCGGCCAAGCGCGCAGGTTTACCCACTGCTCTGCCCAGTTTGGACGATGATTTATTGAGCGCCTCGTCTGGGAATGAAGGCGAAGCAGGGATTCGCGCCGCACTCCTTCAAGGTGCAGCGGTTGCGGTTGGTCGCTTGGGCAAGACTGACGGCTTCTGGGGCGACACACGGGTACGCATTCCTTTGCCAGAGCCGCTGGCGTCATTACAAAAGCGCTTAAGCCCTCTGCGCTTAAGCGTCCCGCTCGACAATTTCCAATTGCGCCTTAATCGTTCTGCTGAATCCATGATGCCAAAAGCTGGCTCTATTTTTGTCGATACCATCCGCAGTCTCACCATTGAGGATGTTTTGCAGGTGCTGCGCGGTGGCGATACGGCTGGCACGGATCTGTTAAAGGCGAAATCCTACACTGGCTTGGTAAACTTGATGACGCCACCGATGGCCGAAGCGGTGCAAGCGTCTGGCGCGGGCCCAGCGCTGGATCGTATTCAAGCCCGCTATGGGTCAGAGATTGAGCGTTTGGGCGGCTGGGATAGTTTGAAGAATTATTCCGGCGCGCCCATTACTTTGCCTGCGCCGCCACCGCCAGAAGTCCTTGCCCCTGTTGCGCCAGCGCCAAAAGCCGCCGCCGTCGCCGCCAAAGCAAAAGTTGGTGCGACGAAGTCCAAAGCTGTGACAGCACTTCCCGTACCACCTCCACTGCCCCCACCACCGCCACCTGTTGTTTTAGACAACCCCCTTAAGAACCAATTGATCGGTTTTGCCGTAGACCGCACACTCGATGGCTTGTTTGTCTATATTGGCGAAGAAGAACGTGGGATCCGTCGTGATCCTGCCCGTCGAGGGACAGATCTTTTAAAGCGCGTGTTTGGCAGCCTGTAAGCACCGAACCGAAACCCGGGAAGCAAACTGCGAGTGGGACAAATTGTTGAAACGCGCCTCGTCCAAACTTTGGCCGAAGGCACGATGGCCGGTCTGAAATGGGCCACGCCGTCGCAAATGGATCAAGCCCCCGCTTTGGTCTTCTTTCACGCCAACGGCTTTTGCGCCTCAACCTATCGGCAGATGTTACAGCCCGTAGCAGAGGCTATTGGTCGCCCCGTTGCGGCCTTTGACTTGCGGGGTCATGGCCGAACCCATTTGCCAGATGACCCAAACCAACAAGACAATTGGAATCGCTTTGCCCGCGATATTGCCGCCCTCCTTGATCAAATCGCGCCACAAGGAACCGTATTGGCAGGCCATTCCATGGGGGGCACATCAAGCCTGTTGGCCAGTGCGCTCCGCCCAGACCTCGTAAAAGGTCTTTGCCTGTTTGACCCTGTGTTAGCGCCCGCCCCCTTTTACTTTTATGCCCATATGCCTTGGGTGTTTCGTTTGTGGCGTAGTCAGTTTCCACTCGCCAAGGCGGCGGGTCGCAGGCGAGCCATATTCCCGAGCCGGCAAGCCGTCTTAGACGCTTATACCGGGCGTGGGGCCTTCAAATCGTGGCCCACCGCCATGCTGGCAGATTATTGCGAGGATGGCTTTACCGATATGCCCGATGGCCAAGTCCGCCTATCTTGCGCCCCCGACTTTGAAGCAGCTTGCTTTGCTGGCCAGCGCCATTATCCGCTGCAGGCGATCAAATCGTTGAAGGTACCGGGACGTTTGTTGCGCGGCGCGCGGCATTCCACAACTGTTGCCACGCTGATCCCGCTTCTTACCCGGAGTGGCATTCAAGTCGACACGATCCCGGAGACCAGCCATTTTCTGCCGATGGAAAAGCCTGAAGCCTGTTCAAAGGCACTCATTGACCTCATCCAATCGGTTTGATCAGCCGCTCTTTTAGGCGCGCCCGCGACTGCGGTGGGATTGGGATGACTTTCCGGGCGACCAGATCAAAGGTCACAGCCACAGCCTCGCAAATACAAAAGACTTCGCCCGTGACGGGATGGGTCAAGACATGCTTGAGCGTGTTGGTTTTTTCGGCCACCTCAGCCACGCCAGTATAGACCGCCATAAAGTCACCTGCCCCTGGCCAGCTTTGATAATCCAACCGATATTCAAGAACCGCGGCACCGGCTTTGCGGGGCTGACCATCTTGGGCACTCAACTCAGCCGTGGCTTGATCACGCCAAGCGGTCATAAGGTTTGGGACCGCCGTTGAAACCCGCCCGATCATGCCTTCGGGATAGAGCCGGTTGAACACATCCACATCTTCGATGCGCACGGCAGATAAACCGACTTGTTGAAAACCACGCGCGACCAAAGTTTCGGCTTCAAACAGGTCTGTCGGAGTATCGAACGCAATCGAGCGCGGGCTGCCATGCTTCGGCACCTCGACAAGGATCGCAGCCGCTAGCGCACGGGTACGCTCTGGCCAAGGATAGCGTCTACCCGTTTTGGCTTCGACATGGGCCATGGTGGTCAAAAAAGTCGCGCCAATCGCCCCGTCTAGGGTGTGAACAATCTCACCATAAAACGTGATGTCGGTCTCACTGAGAGAGACAACGCCGCCACGGAAAAACAAGGGCACGCCCTCGCGCGCCTCTTTCAGGAACCTGATATGCTGCCGCACAGGCAGTAAGGTCGCGGTGGCTTCTGGCGCATAGGCGCGTTCGCACCCAAGCTCGGTCGCCATCAGCATCATACCATCTAAGGCGCGACGAACCCAGAAGCGCACATTCATGTGCCCCATCTCGTCGCATTCCCAGGCCTCGACACTGCCCCGCCAATAATCCCGCATTCTCTTGTCCTGTTCTTTTTATATTTAGGCGGCCAGCGCGCAGTCTCGGCATTGTCCACGCCCTTCGACGACGAGGCGCGTTAAATGAAATCCCTGCACTTCTGCGGCCTTCTCAAGGATAGGTGCCACTTCGTCATAGGCGACTTCGGTTGCCTTTAGGCACGTATTACAGACGAAAAGCGCCATGGGATGAGAATGGCCTGCGTGATTACACGCAACAAAAGTGGCATCTTGCTCGATCCGATGAACCAGTCCCAATTGGCACAAAAAGTCGAGCGCGCGGTAGACTGTGGGCGGCTTGGTGGCTTGCCCGCCTTCACCCGCTTTGCTGATCAAATCATAGGCTTTCATCGGCGTTTCAGATGCGGCAAGAATTTCCAATACCCGCCGACGTGGCGCAGTAAAGGCCATGCCTGACCGCTGACATAGGGCCTCCGCTTGACGAATTAGATCGTGCATATGCGCCTCCTTGATCGTGACGAACCTCTAGTTTGTTCATGCCTGAGTTTGGCGCGCATGGAAAATGTCGATTGCACTTGCAAGGCCGACAGATTGGGGTAGGTAGTGTTATGTAATAACATAATAGGATTTCCCCCATGACGCCTGCGCTTTACACCCTTCTCGCCTTGGCCGCGCCTGAAGCGGCACCTCCTGTCCCAGCAGCGCAGCCCCGCCCGGCAGAAACCATTGTGGTAACGGCCAGCTCGCTGGGTGATCCGTCTGACGCCATCAGCCAAGGCGTGGCCGTGATCAATCGCGGCGAAGCCTTACAAGCCTCCATCAGCGGCGGGATTGGGGAAACCTTGGCGGGCATCCCTGGCGTTCGTTCCACTTTCTATGGCGTCAATGCCTCTCGCCCCATTGTACGCGGTTTGGGGGAAGATCGGATAAGGTTGGTGCTGAACGGCTTACAAGGCATTGATGCCTCCACCATCTCGCCAGACCACGCCCCTGCCATTGATGGTTTAGATGCGGAAGGTATCGAGGTCCTGAAGGGTCCCGCCGCCTTGCGCTACGGCGGTAATGCGGTTGGTGGAGTGGTCAATGTTGTCGATGGCCGCTTGCCAACCAAGCTGCCTGAAAAGCCGTTTGCCGGCGAAATCTTCCTAGCAGGCTCAACCGCAGAAGATGCCGGAACATCTGCCTTCAAGCTGGTTGGGACGCGCGGAAATGGTGTCCTACGGGTTGATGGTTTCCGCCGTGATGGCCAAGATTACAAGATTCCCGGCTTCTCCCAAACTGCTGCCCTGCGCGCCGTAACGGGGGATGATACCGAAGGGACTGCCTTCAATACGCGCGGCGAGATTTGGGCCTTAGGTGGCAGCGTCGCACGCATCACAGATCGGACCAGCCTTGCGCTAGCCACCCGGCAAACCAAGTCCAATTATGGCATTCCCGGCGAAGAAGCCTTCATTGAACTCAGCCAAACCCGCTATGATTTCCAGGCCTCTATCAAGGATTTGGGCTTCCTCGATACGCTGACATTCTCCATCACGACAGGCGATTATAGCCATAGTGAGATTGAGTTTGACGGCGCAATTGGCACGGTCTTCACCAATGAAGGCTATGAAAGCCGCCTTGAGGCCCGCCACCGCTCCATCGGGGACTTGGACGGCGTCTTTGGCCTACAATTTGCCACCAATGACTTTGCGGCTGAGGGCGATGAGGCCTTCATCCTGCCGGTCACGATCGAAACAGTGGGCGCGTTCTGGGTTGAACGCTTTAATCAAGAAAATTGGGGCGCTGAAGTCGGTGCGCGCTATGAACAACGCGACTATTCTGGCCTCGCAGGAGCGCGTACTTTCGATCTGGGTAGCTTCTCTGCCAGCGCATTCGTGAAGCCTATTGACGGCTTACGCCTGTCTCTAAATGCCGGCTACACAGAACGCGCGCCGACAGAAGTCGAATTATTTGCCGATGGACCCCACGCAGCCACCCAAGCTTTTGAAATCGGCGATGCGGATCTTAAGACTGAAACGGCAATCAGCCTTGAAGGCGTTGCGCGCTGGCAAATCGGTGGCGCGACGGTCGATCTCAATGTTTGGCGCTCTAACTTTGATGGCTTTATCGCGTTCAATCCAACAAATCAGATCGAGGATGATTTGCCGGTCTTTCTGGTCAGCCAAAAAGACGCCACCCTCAGTGGGGCTGAACTCCATGTAACTTGGCCCCTTGGACAAGTTGCTGGCTGGTCAGTGGTTGGCGACGGCGGGATGGATACCGTGCGCGGCAGTTATGATGGCGGCGGTGCGATTGCCCGTATGCCGCCCGCGATGGTAACCCTTGGTCTTGAAGCAAAAAGCCCTCAAATGCGGGTGCGTGCCGAAGTGCAATCCATCGCCGAGCAGACCCGTAGTGCCGCTTTTGAGACCAAAACCGCAGGCTCAACCGCCCTCAACGCCCTCTGGTCCTGGCGGCCCGTTCAAAGCAATGACCGCATCGAGCTGACCTTTGAAGGCCGGAACCTGACCAATGAGGACATCCGCGAACACACCTCATTTTTGAAGGATTATCTGCCCAAGCCGGGACGTTCGATACGGGTGAGCTTGAAGGGTTCCTTTTAGACTAAAGGGGTTGTTCCGGCTCCGCCTCACGAACCACTGCACGCCCTCAATTGTCCGGACAAATTTTTAATGACAAGTCGCAAATGGCCACTTAAGAAAGACGTAGAAGAGGAGCTGTCATGACCCACCTATCTGCCCGCCACCTATTTATCGGATTCACTGCTTGCCTCGCCGCGGTCGCCACGACCGCTGATGCGGCGCCTAAGAAGAAGGCCCCAGCAGCGGCACCTGCCCCGGTTGCCGCGCCATTGGACCTAACCACCCCTGAAGGTGTGTTGGCGGCGAATCGTAAGATTCAATGCGACATGCGAGACGGCGTGGCCGTGACCTATTATTGGGCAGGGGATGCCTATTCGCGTCGCCAAGGCGAAGCCGACAAGCTATTGTTCCGCGCCGAAGGCATGAACATCCGCCATTGCGTGACGGTGAAGGACCCCGTTCGCGGCGTGGGCTATCGCCTGATTTCGCGAGAGCTCTTGATCTATACCGACCCCAAAACCGGCAAAGTATTGAGCAAATGGACCAATCCTTGGACCGGTGAAGTGCTCGACGTGATGCATGTCGCCAATGACCCCGTGAACTCTGCCTCCTATGTGATAGGCCGTGATGGCCAGCCACTGCGCTGGACCGGCACCATCAGTGGCGACCATTGGTGGACCAATGTGACCGTGCCTTTGTTCTATACCAACCCATTGGGTGGTAAGTATCAGGCCGAAGTTGGTAGCATTTATCATGCGACTGAAATGTTCAATTTCGCGGGTAGGCTCTCGAATATTGTCGATCCAACAAAAACGACTGCAGAGGCCAGTGTCGCTTGGGTGCGGATTTCAGACTGGCTGCCGTGGATGCGGATGAGCGGTCGTGAGGGCGAGATTTACTTCAACACCAATGGCCGCAAGCTGGACAATTGGGACCAGATGCCCGCTGTTATGAAGGATGAAATTGCCAAGAATTACCCCGCTTGGACATCGGCCCCTCCGCTGGACGACGCCCGTCCAAACGAAACCTCTTGGACCTATTTCCTCGATGTAAAAGAGGGTCGCAAAACCCTGCCGAAGCGGGATTAATGGAACCAAGGGCTCAAAGCACAGCTTTGGGCCCTTTTTCTTGGTACGGCATGGAAAGGCCTCTCACATGAAACTCTATGGCGAACACAATCCAGCCCCGAACCCCCGTCGCGTTCGGATTTTCTTGGCTGAAAAGGGCATAGAGGTCGAACATGTGCATGTCCCCATGCGGCAAGGCGCGCATAAGGCTCCGGAATTTCTGACCAAGAACAGCCTTGGCCAAGTGCCCGTCTTAGAGCTCGATGACGGCACCTGCATTAGTGAGAGCGTCAGCATCTGCCGCTATCTGGAAGCACTGCAACCCGATCCACCCTTGTTTGGCACCACGCCGCTTGAGATTGCCACTATCGACATGTGGATCCGGCGGGTGGAGTGGCAATTGATGAGCCCGATTGGCCAAATCTGGCGCCACGCCCATCCCTATACGGCAGCCCTTTTGACCCAATATAAGGACTTTGGCGAAAGCAACCGCCCCCATGCCGACCGCGCTTATCACTGGCTCGATCGTGAAATGGCCGACAAGGCTTTTATCGCAGGGGATTCTTTCTCTGCGGCGGACATCATGGCGCTGTCCATCGTTGACTTCGGCACCTTCATCGGCACGCCCATTCCGGATGATTGCAGCCATCTGAAAGCCTGGCACGAACGGGTCAGCGCGCGGCCAAGCGCGGCGGCTTAAGCCTCAATGCGCTTCGCGCCGTAGGGCGGTAGGGTGTGTTCCAGCCATGGAATGCACCATGGTCAAGCCAAACTTGAAGGTTTTTTGACTTGGAACGCCTTCAAGCCTCGCTATGCTCCCCTTGAAGCCGCCCGACAATTCTTATTGCGCAGTACAAACTTAAGCACGGCCTTTGCCTAGGCAGAGCCTACGGCAAAGGCCGTCCAAGTGAGAGCGGGCTATGCCCATGGCGATAGGTCGGGTTCAATGCGGGGCCGCCGCGCGACGTCGACTTTTGGCCGGAAGGGGATGGTCTGCTTAAGAGCGCGCGAACGTCGAAAGCTGCCATCGATCAGAACGACAAACTCTAACTTCCATTGGCTCGATCATTAGGGGGACACGTCAGTGACAAGGCCGTTCCGTTTCCTCAAACCCGGGGCGGTTCATAATGAACCGCCCCAGGAACGGCGGAGGCTCAAGAACGGGGAATACTCTAACGTTTGAACAAAGAGCAAAGCGCCTCTGCTTTTGCAGAGACGGTCTCAACGCAATCGCCTGCTTGGTACAATTCCGAAGCAATACCGAATCCCGCCGCACCGGCGGATTGCCATTCCAAAATGTTGGTAGCATTTACTCCACCCACCGCCAGAATCGATATGTCCTTTGGCAGAACGGCCAATAGGCTGCTCAAATGTTTGGGGCCGTAAGACCCAGCAGGAAAAAGTTTGAGATGTGTTGCTCCCGCATCAATAGCGGTAAAAGCATCCGTAGGCGTAGCGCAGCCAGGTAGAACTGCCATGTCTAGCGACAATGCCTTTTTGATAACATCCGGCGATGTATTCGGACTTACAATCAAGCGACCACCCACATCATTGATGTTCTGAACTTCTTCGCACGACACGACTGTCCCGCCGCCAATTAAGCAGTCATTTGGCAGACTATTTGCGAGAGAAGAAATGCTTTTCAGTGGATTAGGAGAATTCATAGTAACTTCTACACAACGAATTCCACTATTATAAATAACGTCGGCTATTAGCAAAACGTCCTCTGGAGACACCCCTCTTAATATCGCAATAATAGGAACTTCTTTTAAAAATTTGTCTATCATTTGAATCATCCCTTGCAATCTAATTGGGTTTCAGCGATCTAAAACCAGAGTAAGAAGAAAGTACGCCGTCGGTTATTCTAGATTTCCGACCTATTCTTAGCATTGCGTCAGCATACTTCTTACACAAAGATGGTTCCCCTATGATTTCGACAGTGGAGTAACTATGTCCGCCATTTGATAGAGCAGCATTTATGTCGGAGCCGATGAGTATACCCGAAAGGTAACTGGAGGGATCTCCAAAGTCGCCAGCACTAGAAATCCATCGCGAGCGAGTTGAAAAAAGCGCCGGGAGCAATGAGACGGGATGATCAAATATAAGATCCACTCCCCGCAAAAAACTATCCAGATCAAAAGGTTTTTGGTTGCTTTCCCGATAATCTGGAACCAAAACACTGTGTTTCTGTAGAATAGCAAAGACCTCTCCTGTTAAAGAGGTCGTGAAGGTCTCCAGTCGTCCATCTTTCATGGTCGCCCATTTACAATGTGTCCCAGGCAAGCAGTATAGACGATCATGCTGCGAGGCTGTCTTGTTATTTGCAAGCCAGCCCGATAACTGGACCTCCTCGCCGCGCATCAGATCCGGTTCCCCCATTTGGTTTTGGCAACGTACTCCGGGCAGTATCGAAATTTCGCGGCCATGGTACGCAAAAGTCTTAGCGTGATCGATCAGATCGACAAGCGGAGATGGGCAGTTCACATAACCGGTGTTATGCCAGCCAATATTTGAACCCACCATACCAGCCATGATGACCGACAACTGACCAAAGCGGTCTTCCCAAGGTCTGATGATATCCAAGAGAACGTCACCGATGGGACGGTCTAATTTTGAAATGCCTGCTCCAAGAATAACATCGTTGCTATCGGGTGCCTCGCGGTCCGGCGTGCAAAGCATCGCACGCATGCTGCTTGTACCCCAATCGATACCGATAAATGGTTTGCCAGACACTAGCGCACACTCCCAATTTAACGCCTTGAGGACAAAGAACATTTTCAGACATCAGGATTGAAACTAACTGCAATATGGGAAAGCACACCTAAAGTAGCTTTTGTATTTTTGCAAAACCCATCGCAATTGCTTCATCCATTGAGATTGTCTTTGATTTTAGATTCATATGAGACAACGCAGCTGAAAAAAGTTCTACTGCGATCTTGGATCCCGAGAGATATATCGAACGATTATTTACGGATTCAATTTCTCGTAAATCGGAACCAATCAAAATCCCCCAAACATAGGAAGCGGTTTCATTTTTATTGAATTGCCCCGCCATTTCTCCGGTTCGAGCAGTAAACAACAAACGACCCAGTCCTCCCCCCCCCAATCCGCGCTCCACTCCTTTAAAGAATGCCGGACAAACACTTGGGGGCGACTTCATGGCAGGGGCTAGGAAGCTATTCTCAGCGATCAATGAGACGAGCTCCACCGTCATCGACGTATGAAAGCGGGTCACGGCCCCGCAACCGATCTCGATCCACTTTCCATGCATTCCTGGCGCGGATAGAAGCAGAATGTCTTCAAGAGGCTCAGAAGCAGCTAACCCTGCTGCCAAGACCTCTTCACCGCGCATGACTTCAAAGTCCCCAAAACGCGATGTGCACTTCAGCCCCGGGATTATGACCACCCGATGAGAATTAATTTCGTGATGACTCAATCCGCCGCCAATCATATCGAACGTGACGGGACAAGGCAGATGCGCAACGTCATGCCAACCCATAGAGGACCCGATCATACCAGCTAGCAAAATTGGGCATTTGGTAGAGGGCCAACGATGCGCCAACTCGCTCAACTGAGCCGCCATGTCTTCACGATCAAGTTGTGCAAGCCGGACGGGCTTTTCTATGGTGTCCAGTATTGCACCATTTGAATCTAGCAAACTCGCCTTTAATCGGGCAGTCCCCCATTCAATCGCTACGAACAATTCTTGATTCATCCGCCTAATCCGCAGAGCTATCTTTGGATTTTGGTTCTCTCAGTAATAAGTAAACGATTAAGAATGCGAATGCATAGGCAAACCCCATAACTATAAACATTGGACGATAAGATATCGTTTCAACAAGAGACCCAACTAATGTATTCGATATTACGCTGGCAATGCTCGTTATAATTGCTCCCATGCTTATAACTTTAACAAGCTCTCTTTTGCCAAATATGTCTGTTGATAACACTTGGATGTTGATTTGCCAGAACATCTGCACAAAAGCGACAAACGACGCAACTGCGATACTAATAATGATGGGCGGTTCAAATCCGTTTATGATCCCGATCGTACCAACTACAGCAACAAAGGCCAAAATCCAAAGGCGGGCAACTTGCGGTACCATTCCCCTTTTGATGAGAAGTCCGGAAGCCATTCCACCAATAATAGAGCCTACAGCTGCTGCCAAATACGTTACCCAAACTGTCTGACCAAGCTCTGAGACGGAGAGGCCTCTTTCGTCTGTCAAATACTTCGGAAACCAAAATAGGTAAAAAAACCATATAGGATATGTAAGCATTTTCCCAAAAACGATTGCCCACGCCTTCCTGTTTTTTATCACCGACAAGTAACTTACCGGTGAGTCATCGCGACTCTGATCGGTGGATGTATTTTGTTCGTCAATCTTTTCGTCGTAACTTAAGTCGCTTTTATCAGCATTACGGACAAACATCAGAACCCAGCACAATGTCCAGACAGCACCAAGAAGACCTGTGCTATAAAATGCCATGCGCCAACCGTAAATTTCGTACAGCCAAGCTATGATAGGCGGCGATACGGTTGCACCGATCATCGCTGCAGCATTGCAACATCCAATAACCAATGCCCTTTGGCTGGGCTTGAAGGAACTTTGAGCCATCACGGTTATGGCAATAAACCCGCCGGTTTCAGCTAAACCCAGTGCAAAGCGTGTTGCTGCAACAGTATTTGTGTCGGTTGCAAAACCGGTGAGAAAGTTTGCAGTTGACCACCACAGAACAAATACGGGTAAGGCGATCCTCACTCCCCATTTTTCAATACACCAAGCACAGATCAGATTACCTGCTGAGTATGCAACCAGAAAAGAGGATACAATGAACGCATAGCCTTGATTGGTAATATTTAAATCTGCTTGGATCGGAGACGCTAGGATCGCTAAGGCTTGCCTATCAAGATAGTTGAGAAAGGCCGAGACCGCCAAAAGCGCGACGAGTATGATTCTAGTTTGGTCTATACTCTTCAACATAAGTGGCACTCTCGTAGATAACAGGCGAGGAACGTTTCACAGGCTGAACTGAGGTTTGACTAAAACTTGCCTCGCAAGCCAATACTGAAGGTGCGCCCATTCATACCATAGAGTAGCGTGGCATCTTCAACTCCGCCGAATTTTCGAATTCGGCTGTCCAGAACATTGTTGGCCTGCACATCAAGGCTCAATTCATCAGTTATTTGGACGCGAGCCGACAAAGAAAGATTGTCTCCTGAGTCGAAAAATACGCCTGATCCACCCGGGCCAATGCTCTCTAGATACTTACCGCGCCAATTATAGGCGGCACGAAGGTTCCATCTGCCTTTTTCCCAATATAATGTGGTGTTCAAGTTATGTTTTGAAAGCCCTGTAATTGGAAGTGGCGCGCCGGTTCTGATATTAATGTCCTTAGTTTCGCTGTCGATATATGAGTAGGTGTTGATCGTACCGAACCCATCCATGGGAGACGGCAGAAAATCAAATGGCATTTGAAACAACATTTCAATGCCGTTTATCTTGGCGTCGGCACCATTTACGGGGCGGTTCACATTGTAGGAATTTCCGTCGTAAATTTCGACTGACGATTTTTGGACGATGAAGCTTTTCAAATCTTTCTTGAAGAGGCCGATGGAAACGAGAGATTGAGGGCGAAAATAATATTCGGCCGAAACATCATATTGCGTTGCCTGGAAAGGATCGAGTTCGGCGTTGCCCGCATTACCCACAAAGGGTGGCGTGGAATTGAGTGAAACTCCCGGATTTTGACTTGCAGAATTTGGGCGGGCAATCACTTTTGCTGCGCCTACTCGAAACAGTAACTTCTTGGAGACAACGAATTTAAATGCCGCACTTGGTAGAATATCGTTATATTCTTTTACCGTGTTAACCGGTAGGATAGTTCCTCCGGCAGCATTGCGAGATCCATTTGCCTCGAAGCGAGTGTCAATATAACGCGCGCCAAAATTACCTGTAATCTCGATACCGCCAATATAGCTGTCTATATCGGCCTGAATATACGCGGAGGAGTTCTGTTCCTCGGTGTCATAGCTCGCCAAAGGCAATCTGATCTCGGGCGTACACGTTGTCCCGCGTATTTCACACGCGAGCTGGCGACTTGGTGTCGTAACGACGGGGATGAGTATCGGATAGCTTTGATATCCGCTGACGCCTTTGAGAATATCTATCCGGGTTAAACGGAATGCATCTGGCACAGTATTCGCCGATATAGCTCCAGTTAATTGTGTTTTATTTGCCGCTAGATCCACGTTTAGATTTGACAGGCGCCATCCAAATCTTAAACTTTTCAATATGGTGCTATCGACGTTAATCGTTGCGTCCAAACGAGCGGCTTTTAATTCCGACAAAGCAGTATCTGAGTTATCGAAAAAGTTTGTGAAGTTGAACAAGGATGGATCGGTTAGGTCAACTCCATTGGGGATCTGAAAATTAGGGACATCACCGGAATTTAGAGAAAATGGAATATTGTAAGATGTCTTGCTAGTTAGTCTTACAAATTTTTGATAACCGACCTGCTCGGAGCGTGAATAGCTCAAATCAGCAGATAGATCCAAAAGCCCGAAGGCCCATTTCCCGTTAATGCCGGAAGCGATGGTTGTTCCAGTGGCTTTGAATGTCTCGCTGTCACCTCGCAAAGGCGACCTTACTACGCCCGAAATTACAGTTTCGGTTGGCGAGAATGATATTGCTGAGTAGGCATTACCATTTCCCGAAAGTGGAACCGCATACCAATCACGCAACCGATCGATTTTTTGGCGCGAATATAGCAGGTCGAATGAGTATTCGCTGCTGTCACTAGGTTGCCATTGTAGTGTTGTGTTTATGCCCAAACGCTTGCGATTGTCGCTAATTTCTGTGTTGCGGATGTCAGCTATAAAGAACCCTGGGACGCCGTCCCCGTTCGGATCTCGCGACAAGGACGCTCCGGCGGGGCCGAGCGTATTTCTTGTTGCACCCGTATCGAATGACGCGGTTAGCGGCGTAAAACCGGCGAAAGAAAACACGGATTCATCTCGGATATTCCGATCGGAGTAGGAAACACTCAACAATCCTGCGAGGTTGTCGGTAATATTTTGGGAGAAGAGCGCAGAACCGCGAAAGCCCGTTGAGCCGGCTATATCGTTGTAAAGTCCCTCGATGGAAAATGCTCTGACATTCTTCGAAGAAGCCAGTGGCCGAGCCGTGACGATATTCACTGTACCGGACAAGGCCCCCTCAATATCGGAAGCCGCAGCAAGCTTGGTGACAACAAGCCGCTGAATTATTTCTGAAGGGAGCTGTGCAAGTAGGCCATAACTGCCAGTCCCTAGCGAATCGACGCCAGAACCGCCCCTTCCGGCAGCGTCAACGACTTCACGGCCGTTTGCGAGCGTAATGTTTTGGTTCAGGCCCCGAATTGAAACTTGGGTGCCCTCACCCAAGCTACGCTGCATTTGAACACCTGAAACGCGCTGAAGAGATTCGGCAATGTTCACATCCGGCAGCTTACCGATGTCCTCAGCAACCACCGTGTCGACAAATTGATCTGACAGACGCTTAACATCGATTGCCTTAGCAAGACTCGCCCTGGTCCCTGTCACTATGATTTCATCGACTGCGGGTTCGGCACCACCGGAATTTCCTTTGCTTGCGCCAGCATCCTGAGCGAACGCCGCGCTCGACATAGCCGTAGCAAGGGTGAGCGCCACAACCGCACTTCCAGTCGTTCTTAAACCCGCATTTTTCATAGCACCCCCCTATAACCTCAAAAAACTTTGATGCTTTAATAGCACTATAAATCGCGCTGTGACGTTGTCAATGCCAAAACGCGAGCGATAATTTAGAGGGCGCAACCCGCTAACGATAAAAGAAATGTGGTGGATGGGGTTCTGATCGACACTCAACTTTCATGTGCCGCCCCTGCACGAACATTTTGCGCATTTAAAGCAACATGGTACTTGCAAAGCGGAGATAACTTGATAGCAAGCGATCAGATCTGACAGCGTTAGAGACATACTTGCTTTACAATATTTGGCGGAAATAAAGTGACAAAGAAGCTTAACGCACAGCCAAATCACAGTCTCATTGACGGGTTCAACGTGCTCCAGGCTCTCGCTAGTATCGATGAGCCGATCGGCGGCCGCAAGCTGGCAAGGCTCCTAGATCTTGAGCCGACAAGAGCCAACAGGCTCTTGAAAACGCTAGCATATATGGGCTTCGCGAGACAAACCGAAGACAGGAAGTATACAACCGGCCCTGGTATGTATGTGCTGGCAGCTCAAAGCCTTTTCGCGTCGGGCTTTATCAGAACTGCCTTACCTGCCCTTGAGGAGCTTCGCCGGTTCAATCTTACGGTTGCCTTAGGGGTGTTGTGGAAAGACACGGTTAGTTATCTCTATCACGCGCCGCCTGGCATGCCGTCGGTGGAAGCGCTCGGTCGCATCGGGATCTATCCTGCATCAAAAGGCGGCATTGGGCTCGCATTGTTGGCGCAATATGATGATGGCTACATTGACAGCATTTATGGTTTAAAGAAAGCCGCTGGATTTGAGAACAAGACCTCTTTGAAGCAAAAGCTAACTGAAGTTCGTGATCTTGGTTACGTCCGCGTCAAGGTCCATGAGAGTGAAGAGAAACACACTCTTGCCATTGCAGTGGGTAAACCGGCTCATGCAGCGCTAGGACTTTCTGGCTGGATACCAGAGAGCAACGTGCCCGAACTACTGGAAGCGTTGACGAACGTTGCCGATCTATTGACTTTACAGAGCCAGTTACCGCTTAGGCAAGAGACCTCTTCTCTGATTCAATTTTCTCCTCGTGAGAACATTTAGATGATCGAAGGGCACAGATTGTGTATCAAAATTGATATTTAAATATTGTTTTTGGGAATATAGAGCAAATGAATAACACTTTTATTATGTCTCAAGAAGTTTATTATATTGACTTATAACGGCATTTAGGTCTTTGCTTAATTTTACATATTCATTCCATTCCTTGTCATTCCACATTTTTTCTCTTTTAATTTCGCGATCCTCAACATTATCATACGCCCACATCAATATGAATTCGTTTGGGTCTTCTATCGATTTCAGATAGGCAAACGGCTCGCCTAGAAGTCGCGATTGCGGTTTGAGCCCATGCTTATTGAATAGTTCCAAGTGACGTTCCCGAGTGCCCGGTCTCGTCTGATAAATTCTAACATCGATCAGCATGCTAATTCTCCCAAAATGGCTAAACTTGGCTTCTAGTTATGACTGAACCGGTCCGTTCGCCGGTCGGTTGACCGTTGGCCCAAGCAACACTTCCGTTTACAATCACTTTGTCGATTCCGCATGCCGGTTTTTGAGGGTCCTGAAAGGTAGCGACGTCCTTTATTTCTGTTTCGTCAAATATTACAATGTCAGCAATATTGCCCTCCTTAATCCCGCCACGGCCCTTCAATCGAAACGTTTCGGCCGGCAAACCGGTCATCTTATGAACAGCAGTCTCAAGCGAAAATAATCCGATATCACGGCAATAGTGCCCCAATACTCTGGGAAAAGTTCCCCATAGCCGTGGATGCGGGTGGGGATCATGCGGCAAGCCGTCGGAGCCGATCATGGCTTTTCGATACGCCAGTATTCTGCGCACATCCTGTTCGTCAGTTGAAAAGTAAATAGCACCAGCGGGCATCAATTTTGCTGCCGCTTCCTTCTGGGTGCACCCCATTTCAAGTGCAATTTCAGAAATATCTCGACCAATGAATTCGGGGTAATCTCGAGACCAGGTTACCATGACCCTTATGCGCTCATCTACATACTGAGGATCAAGTAAAGTAGATCCGGCCGCGTAGGGATACACATCAATCGCTATATCCTGGCTTTCGCCCAATTGGTCGATGAGTGCTAGGGTTTCGGTGCTGCGACCATGATTATCGGGCCCCGCACATTTGTGATGCGATATAACAAGGGAGATTCCAGCTTGCCGGCTAGTGGTCGTCGCTTCATATATTGCTTCAATTATATGATTACGCTCGTCACGAATATGGGTCGCATAAATACCCCCTGCTTTCGCGACTATGCTCGCTAAGGCCGAGACTTCATCAATATCAGCTGCCGCGTTTGGATGGTAGAATAAGCCTGTGCTAAACCCGATAGCGCCAGCATCAAGGGATTCACTCAGCAGGGAGCTCATTTTGCTTAGCTCAGCAGGATTAGCGCTTTTTGAAAGATCATCCATACACGCTAGGCGAAGCGTGATGTGACCGACAAGTGAAGCGACATTGACCGCCGGTCTGGCATTTCGAATTGCATCAAAATAGTCCCGCGTTTGTCGGTATCGGAAATCTTGTGAGTTTCCAAGCAGAGTAAGCGGAGCGACCACCTCGATATCGGCCAATGGGGCTAAGCTAATACCGCAGTTTCCGGTAATGACAGTTGTTACACCTTGACTCAACTTGCAGGTCATCTGCGGGTCAATCAGTACCGCTCGATCATCATGCGTATGTGCGTCGATAAACCCCGGTGCCACGATCAAACCGCAAGCATCTATTTCGCACTCAGCCTTTGCGCACCTCAACTCACCGGCATAAGCAATGCTCGCTATCTGACCTCCAATTATCGCAACGTCTCCAATGCGAGACGGAGAACCTGTGCCATCGACGATTCTACCGCCGCGCAGAAGCATTGAAAAATCCGCCATTTGTTCCCTCCACGACAGGAGATAGCCGCCCGATTCTTGCCCCGAAGGACGATGCTATCTTAGTAATTGGCCTAATTCTCAAAGAGCAATTTACGTCTTGCCTTTACCATATGTTACTTTTATAGCAACATAAAATTCAGGAGAATGAAAGCATGCCTTTGCCGAATGCCCACTCTATAACTGGCACTCTTCCCGTCATTCCTACAACATTTAGCGCTGATGGCAGCGTGGACTATGAGAGCTTTCAGCGCGTAATCGAGTATGCTATCGATGCTGGAAGCGACGGGGTCGTTTTCCCCGGATTGGCGAGTGAATATGATCAGTTAAGCGGATCCGAGCGAAAAGATTTGACCAAAATAGTCGGCGAGATGACTGCGGGAAAGATCCCTTTCATCGTTGGCGGCACCGGCACAAACCTTGATCAAGCCAAAACATTTACTGAGGCCGGTGTGAACGCCGGGGCCGTTTGTACAATGGTCATGCCGAGCAAGGATTGTGGCGATGATACCGCCAAAATCATCCAGTTTTATTCAGCGCTAGCGGCTGCTTTCCCAATTTCAATAATGTTACAAAATGCGCCGGCACCTATGGGGCCGGCATTGCCTGTCCAAAAGGTAATAGAGGTTTTGAACGCGGTTCCGGAAATCCATTACGTAAAAGAAGAAAACATACCAAGCGGTCAGCGGATATCTGAATTATTAGAATTGGCGCCGGATAGTCTGATTGGAGTTTTTGGGGGCGCTGGAGGGCGTTTCATCATAGACGAACTAAGAAGAGGTGCGCTGGGTACCGTCCCGGCCGCAGAGCTCACAGAGATGCACGTCGCTCTAGTGAACGCATACCGCAACCAAAAAGAAGATGAGGCGCGAAAAATATTCACGGCAATTTTGCCGCTATTAAATATCCAATCTATTTATCGCTGGAACATGACAAAGTTTGTTTTACATCAGAGAGGTCTAATTGAGGACACATATGTCCGCGCGCCCAGCGTGCCGTTAGATCGATTTGATGAAGATGACATTATGACCTTCTGGAAACGCTCTCAGGATGTTTTACAACTGACCTAGCGTCATTTTCGTCTCTTAAGTAATGTCTAGGTTAGGAACCATGATGGCTCACACGATAGATTCAATTGATTGCTTCATCATATCAATATCCAGAGATGTTCCGTATCTCGGTCCACTGATGGATGATGAAAAAGTCAACTCGAAAGGCTATATTGTTCGCAAAGGGAACCGCACAATTTACCCTACAAGTGACCGATCAGTCGTCATCCGCATAACGACTTCAGATGGCACTATTGGCTGGGGCGAAACATATGGGATCTGCGCACCAGAGGCAGTTTGTCACATCATTAACGATTTGTTGTCGCCTGTCATAATTGGCCGAGATCCATTTGAGGTTTCTGTGATCTGGGAGGATCTTTACGATCAAATGCGGGTTCGAGGTTTTACTGGAGGCTTTTATCTCGATGCGCTTGCGGCAATAGACATTGGATTGTGGGACGTATGTGGCAAAATCACCTCTCAACCAGTCTATAATTTACTTGGTGGTAAACGACGTTCTAAAATACCAGCTTACATCTCGGGTTTGCCTCGAGAAACACTTGTAGAAAGATGTGAGTTGGCCCAGCATTTCCAAGCAAAGGGCTATCGGGGGTTTAAATTTGCTGCGGTAGTAAGTGGCGAAGGCGTTGTCAACGAGATGCGCGCCTTGCGCGAGGCGTTAGGACCCGATGCCGACATAATGATTGACATGCATTGGAAGTATACTTCTGCTGATGCAATTTCACTCATTAGCGCAATGCAGGAGTATAACCTCTATTTTGCAGAGGCACCTGTTGCTCCCGAGGATGTTAACGGCATTATCGACGTTGCTCAAAAAGCTCACGTAGCAATCGCGGCGGGTGAAGAATGGCGAACAGTGTATGAAGCATCTCGACGGATAGAGAAGCGTGGCTGCTCTGTAGTGCAACCTGAAATGGGACACACGGGCATCACACAATTTATGAGAATTGCAAATCTGGCTGCGTCAAGTCACTGTAAGATTATTCCCCATGCCAGTATCGGGATCGGCATTTTTCAAGCCGCCAGTTTGCAGGCCGCCGCTACTATCCAGAATCTGCCCTACCACGAGTATCAACATTCCGTATTTGATAACAATAAAAAGTATCTTGTCACCAATATGGAGTGCCAGTCAGGTCAATATATTATACCGGATGCACCAGGACTTGGGGTAGAACCAAGCGATCTATTTTGGGAAGTGGCAACCCACGTTGCTAATTGAGGTCGTCACGGCTCGGGTGCGCATTGCGTCTTGTGAATGGACAAAGGCCTGTCGAGTTTAGTCACAAGTTTGTAGGATATTCGAAGGTATTGACGTGTAACTATCCCGCAGTACCGTAAATGTCCGCTTTCGAGAAGCCCCGAACTCGCCCTAAACGGCAACCCTTGGCGCAAAGCAGACCACAGGACAAAATTCACACTTTGGGCCCCGCCGCTCCCGCCTAACCCTGATAATTCAACCGCAAGCCCGGACGGTCCCAGCGCATTTTGGCCAAGCGGCCGGTTGAGGACAGGGTGATATAGGCGTCGCACAGATCGGCTCCGCCAAAGGCGATATTGGTGGTCATCAGATCGTCGGTGGGCACAAGGGTGTGGGCACCGGTTTCAGGATTCATGCGGGTGATCCCCGGATTAATCAGGGTCGCAATCGCCACCGTGCCGTCAGCTTCTACCGCCAAGCTATCAAACAGGGTCCATTGATCGACGCGACCGACGACACGGGCTGCTCGGAATGGGCTGACTGGGGCAATTTGCCCGGGGCCTGCGACATCAAAGGCATAAAGCCTGCCTTCCATCGTGTCGGCCATATAGATGGTCTTGCCATCGGGGCTGAGCCCCACGCCATTGGGTGACGTATAGCCGTGCGATAGCTCATGGGCCGACGCAGCACCGGGTGTGACATAGAACAGGCCGCCATAGTCGCGGTGGCGATGGTGGCTTTTGCCGTGATCGGTGAAGTAAAAGCCACCATGGCGGTCAAATACGAGGTCGTTGGGGCCACGCAGGGCATGACCATCAATCGTATCGAACAGGCGCTCGACCTTGCCCGTGGTCAAATCCACCCGCTCAATCCGCCCACCGGAATAATCCTCGGGCTCATGCCCCGGTACCATCAGGCCACCAAAGTCAGACCACGCAAAGCCGCCATTATTGCAAATATACATCGCCCCATCAGGGCCAAGGGCTGCGCCGTTCGGCCCACCGTCTAAATGAACAATGGTTTCAGTCTTGCCATTCCAATAGCGTGTGAGGTTACCCGACTTGATTTCAACAAACACAACGGAGCCATCATCAAACACCACAGGGCCTTCAGGGAATTGCAAACCTGTTGCGAGGATTTCGAGTGTCATGTGTTGTGCTCCCAAAACTATTTTTGCCTTGCCTCACAAACGGGCAGGCTTGCCCCATCATCAGGGCTCTAGCGTCGTTCAGCAAGGCCAAAGCCCAAAAATTGCCAGCGCGGACTGGACAAATTCTGAAGCCGCCCGTTTATTACTCTTCGGTAATTGCTCCATTGTGGCTAGGCGCAGAAATAATCAGCTTCCTTGCCGCTGACGCCTGTCGCGCGCACGCGCACCCGTAGCTTGTTGATCAACCTACCTTGCGAAAGGATATTACTCTTGGGTATTCCATCCATTATAGGGAAAATTTCAGGTAAAGCTTGGCCGCCGACCAGTCCCATCATCCGCCCCTGTGCCCTAACCAAGGCCCAAGCTGTACGTCATGCAAGATAGAGGGCACCCGCTGACCTAAAGACCAGCGGGTGCGTTTTGTTTTAGCGCGGAGCCATACGGATGGCACCGTCCAGACGAACGTCTTCACCGTTGAAATAGCCATTGGTGATCATGGTCAAAGCCAATTGCGCATATTCATGCGGCAAGCCCAAACGTTTTGGGAAAGGCACGCTCATGGCCAGAGCGTCTTTAACGGCATCGGGCGCTGCATTCATCAAAGGCGTGTTGAAAATGCCGGGCAGGATGGTGTTGACGCGAATACCTTCGCCCATCAGATCGCGCGCGATTGGCAAGGTCATGCCAACAACACCACCTTTTGAGGCCGAATAAGCGGCTTGGCCCATTTGGCCATCTTCGGCCGCAACCGATGCCGTGTTGATAATGGCACCGCGCTCGCCGTCTTCCAATGGGTCCAAGGACAGCATGCCGGCGGCCGACTTAGCGATACAGCGGAAGGTGCCGACCAGATTGATCTGGATGATCATGTTGAAGGAATCGAGCGGGAAGTGCTTGATGTCGCCGGTCTTCTTGTCGCGGCTGGCGGTCTTGATGGCATTGCCCGTTCCCGCGCAATTGACGAGGATGCGTTCTTGGCCATTGGCCGCGCGTGCTTTGGCAAAGCCAGCGTCCACGCTTTCTTCGCTCGTCACATTGACCTCACAGAAGGTGGCACCGATTTCGGCAGCGACTTCTGTGCCGCGCGCCACATTCATATCAAACAACGCCACTTTCACGCCATGTGCCCGCAAGGCACGCGCTGTAGCTTCGCCCAGACCAGAAGCACCACCGGTCACGATAGCTGCGATTGAATCGTCTAATTGCATGTTTGGAAACTCCCTGAATTTGTTTACGATCGCGACTTATTATGGCGCGCTCGGGTAGGCAATTAGCTGTCTCTCAGCTAAACGCAAGAACACCGTGGCTGGAATTACTGGAATAGGCGAATTTTGTCTTCACCCCTCCCCCCTTTAGCGTCCCTCAAAAACAAAACCATCCTGCAGGTTGTGCCTGAAATGGCAACAGGAGGCGTTGAGCGTACGACCGTTGAAGTCGCCAGTGCCATTATCGAAGCGGGCGGCCGTGCCTTGGTATTCAGCGCCGGTGGTCGGTTGGTACGGGACTTGGAAGCGCTAGGGGCCAAACATATCCACGGCGAAGCAAACTCAAAAAACCCTTGGACGGTCTTTGTGTCCAATGTGTCCAAACTCGTCCAGATTATCGAACAAGAGCAAGTCGATATCGTCCATGCCCGCTCGCGCGCACCAGCCTGGAGCGCCCTCTTAGCAGCGCGCCGCACGAGGACGCCTTTTGTGACGACCTATCACGGCATTTATAACGCCAAATCGGGCCTTAAGCGCTGGTATAATAGCGTGATGGCGCGCAGCGACCGTGTGATCGCGAATTCTGGCTATACACGTGACCATGTCCTTGAAGCGCACAAGATTGACCCTGACAAAATCGAAGTGATTTATCGCGGCGTCGATGTCGACGCCTTTGACCCTCAAAATGTGTCGGACAAACGCAAAGAAGAATTGGCCAGCCAGTGGGGTGTCTCGCGCCAATGCCCGCGCCCGCGCGCCATTCTGCCAGCTCGCCTGACAGCTTGGAAGGGCCAGAAGGTGATGTTGGAAGCCTTGGGGCATTTGAAGCGCGCAGGCGTGGAGATTGATTGTTTACTGGTGGGCGACCCACAGGGCCGAGACAGCTATCAGGCAGAGCTTGCCCAAGAAATTCGCCGCTTGGGGCTTGAAGGGCACGTCCATATGGTCGGCCATTGCAATGATATGCCAGCAGCCTTTTCCCTAGCCGACTTTGCCGTCACCCCCTCTATTGAACCCGAAGCTTTTGGCCGCACCGCAGCCGAGGCCCAAGCCATGGGCTTGCCAGTCATTGCCTCGGACCTTGGAGGTGCGCGCGAAACTGTGGAAGACCGGGTTACGGGCTTTCTGAGCTCTGCCGGGGATGGTAAGGCCTTGGCCGATTGTATAGGCCGACTTTTGGCGCTGTCACCGGCGGAAAAAGCGGCGATGGGCGCTGCCGGCGCAATGCGGGTGCGGTCGCGCTTTACGACCCGCGCCCTACAAGCGGCCACAGTTTCGCTGTACCAGCGGCTGGTCGAAGCATAGAAGTGACAGGAACGGACGTGAACCCGGAGCGGATCTTAGTTATTGTTTTGGGGAGCTTAGGCGATGCGGTGTTGGCTCTGGCCCCGCTTGCCATGTTGCGTACCCATCACCGCGATGCCGAAATCACCGTGTTGACCCAGCGCGGCAATGTGCGGTTTCTATCAAAATCACCTTTCGTCGACCGGGTCGATGTGCGCTGGCCGCAGACCAAGCTTGTCGACAAAGCCAAGTTCATTTGGTCCTTACACCAAGAACGCTACGCCATGGTCTATGATTTGACCAATAGCGCGGAAAGCGACGCCTTGTTCAAGCTATTGTGGCCCATGCAGCCCAACTGGTCGGGTGGGGCTGTCGGCTGCTCTCACCCCCATGTTGACCGGACGCGCCTTACGCTGCACCGGCTTGACCGACATGCAGAGCAATTGATGACCTGCGGTGTTGGGCCACAAGAGGGCTTTGCGCCGGGTCTATCACCCTTGCCCAACCTCGACTGGGTCGAATCAGTGGTGAAGGATCACACCAAGCTTACCCCCCGCCATCATGGCATTGGTGAGCCCTTTGCCTTTCTAGCTCCTGAAGGCCCGGCAGCAGATCCCACCAAGCGCTGGCCGACAGCGCGATATGGCGAATTGGCCCTGGCGTTAGAGGCCCGTGGCATTCAGCCTGTTCTGGTTGGCGGTCCTGCTGCCATCGAATTGGCCGTGGAGATTCGCGCAATTGCACCCAAAGCCTTGGACCTAGTAGCACGCCTCGATGTGTTCCAATTCATTGGTTTAGCACGACAATCCATTCTTGCCGTTGGCTCTGAAGGCGATATGGCCATCATTGCGGCTGCCTCTGGTGCGCCAACATTGGCGATCATCAACCCGAACGAAACCAGCGTCCGAAAGGCTGCCCCCCGGGGTACAGCGACCGTAGGCTTGGTCGCGCGCAACTTTGATACCATCCGTGTTCAAGATGTTTTGGCCGCTGCACGCGCAGTAACGCCGACAATTCTTGAAGCACAAACATCATGACGCCTTGAAGGATTGTTCATTTACATCCATTATCTAGATGTGCCCGGTGAAACCCGGGACAAAGGCATTTGCGGCACCACACCGCGTAATTTATGGAGAGACGAACATCAGACGCCCTATGGCTGCAACGCCCACTAAAGACGGCCCCCGTATCAACGAAGATATCCGCGCACCGCGCGTGCTTCTGATTGACGAGAATGGCGAAAAGCAAGGCGAGATGCCTTTAGCTGCAGCGCTAGATGCCGCGACAGAGGCTGGGCTCGACCTCGTAGAAATCGCAGGAACTGCAAACCCGCCGGTGGTGAAGATCCTCGATTATGGAAAATTCAAATTCCAAGAACAGAAAAAGAAGAATGAAGCGCGCAAGCGTCAGAAGGTTGTTGAGCTGAAGGAAATCAAGCTCCGCCCGATGATCGACGATCATGATTATGACGTCAAAGCCCGCGCAATGTCTCGCTTCTTCGAAGAAGGCGACAAGGTCAAAGTGACCCTGCGCTTCCGTGGCCGCGAAATGGCGCACCAGCATCTGGGGATCGACCTATTGATGCGGGTCAAGCGCGACTTTGAAACCATTGCCAAGGTCGAGAGCGAACCCCGCCTCGAAGGCAAGCAAATGACGATGGTCATGGCACCGCGCACCTAAGCGCATGGTGCTCTGACACTGCTGATTGAGCCGCCCTCCTGCCTGCGCAGGGGGGCGTTTTGTTTTGGCGCGAAGCGCAATGCTTCTATGCCGCCAAAGCTTGTGGTTTTGTGATTGGGAAAACTGGGACAAACAAATTGGCTTGCGTGCCATGACCGATGCGGCTGCGGATCTCGACCCGCCCGCCGAGCAATTCACTAAAGCGCTTTGTTACGGCTAGACTGCCAACAAGTAGGGTGCAGTCCTGCGGGACTGCACCACCTCGTTAGCAGTGGTCTTCGTTTTGATTAATGCCACTTGGACAGCATTTGCCGCAGGCTTTGCCTCGGCAAAGGCTTAGTTCGAGTCTGAGTGAGCAAGATGAAGCCCTTCGAAGTGAATTGGCTGCGGCCCAACATAATCGATCTAAGGAGTTGCTTGACCTTGGTGCATTCCTGTCGGAACGCACCCTACGGCGCGAAGCGCATTACTGGGTTAAAGGGCGCTAGTTCGGAGCGGAGAACCATTCTAGTTCGACACAGGATCGCTCGGGCTTGATTGGCGGTTTTCCGCACAAAATGCCGAGTTTCTGTGCGGAAAATCACACAGCTTTGGCATGATAATATCGTTAACTATTGATTTGTTGTATTTTTTATTCTGACTAGGCTCATTTTGACTCGCCCAGGTTTCAAGTTAGCATAACCCTACTAACGCTCGATGTTTACATCCTGCTTGGGGGCAATTTACTAGGAATTGTTTTCGATTGATCCCCTGCAATGGGTGTGATTTTTCGAGTAGTAATCCAATGAATTTCCTCAGCCAACTTGTACAGTTGTCGCCGTAAAAACGGCAATCGATGTGAGCGTTCGGGGGCAAGAGAAAACAGGGTTGGGAGACTGCCACGATGAGAAAAGCGATATTCCTTTTGGGATCAACTGCATTACTGAGCTGTGCGTTTGGATCGGCCGTCGCGCAAAATGCGCCAGCACCTTCTGCCAATGCTTCTGCGGTTGCCGAACCAGGGGATGTGGACGTCATCATTGTCACGGGCTCGAATATTCGACGCAGCGGTTATAGTGAGAAAGCACCCGTACAGGTGTTCGGAGCTGGTGCCCCTGAGTTTGCTGTCGCGGCGACGATCAACGACTTTGTTGGAAATCTGCCCGCTAACGCCGGCAGTCAATTGTCGAATGTTGGGACTAAGAACCCCAATCTTATCGGGGCTGCCAATTTCAATCTGAGAAACCTCGGAGCTGGTTCCACCTTGGTGCTGATTAACGGTCGTCGTGCGGGCAAAAGCCCATTGGCAGATGCGCTTGGCAACCAATTCTTTGATTTGAACACGTTACCGACAACGGTAGTGAAGCGGATTGATATCCAGACGGACGGTGCCTCTGCCATTTATGGATCGGAAGCTGTCGCCGGGGTTGTAAACGTTGTTACCAAACTTGGCTTCGAGGGTGCTGAACTCAATGCCCGCGCAGATTTTGGCATTAGCGACAGCCACGGTGTTGACTTAGCCTATGGCGCAAAAAATGATCGTGGTGCGTTTGCGGTTTATGGCAGCTACTATAAGTCTGAAAAGACCTTCAATACCGACTTTGACTTCCTTGTAGATCGTTTGATCGATCGCAATGGTGATGGCCTTGTCGACACGACCGCAAATGGTGCTCTCGTTAACTCGCGGTTTTTATCGACCTCGGGTGCTCCGGACGAATATCGAAATTTCACAACTGGTATTCCAACTGGCACAGCGGTGATTGATCCTGATTGTGCTGGAGCTGGCGGATATGTTGTTTCCCCGAATTGCTTGTATGATTTTGCCGAACAATCAGGCCCGATCTCCGGCGAAGAACGCTATTCTGGGTTTGCAGAGTTTCGATATGAGCTCGCCAATAATCTGCTTGGCAGCAATCGTATGTCGGTGTTTGGCGAAGTCGGAGTAACCCAGAATACGGCGAACCGGGCGGCCGGGCCACTGACTGCCCCGGCTGGTCCAACGGGCGGAAAATACACGATCCCAGCAAATCATCCTTTCAATTATTTTGTCGCAAGTGGCACAAGTATCCGTTGGGCCCCTGGCTGTTTTGACACTGTTGTCGGAAACGAAGGCGGCACCTGTGTCCCCGTCGCAGTGACTACTCGAGATCAGATCCGGCCTCTTGGTGCCAGCGTCTCTGGGCGCAACGCTCCCGTAGATACAATTTTCACCAACGACTCTGAGCGCGCGATGCTGGGCTTAAATGCGGACTACGGGAACTGGAATGTCAGCGCTTGGGCCCAATACCATTCGCATGAATCGTCGCGGTCTGTTCCTGGAAACTTTGTAAGGTCTCGGCTTCAGGCGGCTCTCAATGAGGGCATCATCAATCCGTTCGGTAGCGCGGAAGCCACTCCGACTGCGACATCGCTTAAGAACCCGGCGATACTTGCCGGCAACGACTATGAAAAGTTGGCTGCCTATGGCGCATTGACGACCTTGGTTACTAAACGAAAAGCAACCCAGAAAACGTATGATGTGCTGGTCAGCAACGGCGAATTGTTTGCTCTTGAAGGTGGCTCAGCCGGTATCGCGTTGGGGTTGCAGCGCAGAAGCGAGACCTTCCGCTTTGATCCAGATCCCAACACAGATGGCGCGGTAGCTGACCCCACGATCTTGGGTAAGACAGATGTGAATTCTGCTTTTGCAGAACTTGCGTTGCCTTTCAAAGACAATTTGGAAGTCCAAACCGCCATTCGATATGAAGACCATGGTAAGGTAGTGGGTACCACTTTGGACCCGAAAGTGGCTGTCCGGTACGAACCAATGCCTTGGATCGCGCTTCGCGGTTCCTATGGCACTTCGTTCCAAGCTCCGTCCTCAAACCAGCAAGGTGGTATTGTAACAAGCGGCTCGGTCAATTACCGAACCGTTGGCGGCGTCGCGACTTGTGGTGGGGCGGAACTTTCAAGCTTTATCGTTGCACAAGTTGGCCGTCCGGTCGGCAGCTTAAAGCCTCAGTCCGCCAAGAACACCAATCTGGGATTTGTCTTCCAGCCCAGCAAGTTTGATGCAAGCATCGATTATTGGCGGTACAGCTATTCAAACCTCATTGTGAACACCCAGAATGCCCAAGCTATTTTGGATGAGTCCTGCGCAGGCGTCGCTAATGGCCAACCCCCAAAGGTGTCCACGTCGATTACGCGCCAACCCAATGGGCAACCAACTTCGATAATCTTGGCACTGCAAAATGCAGATGAAGCATTAACCGACGGGGTCGATCTCGCTCTAAGTTATCGGACCGATACGGATTTCGGGAGAGTCGGTGCACGACTTTCGCTGACTTACGTAAACAAGTTTGCATTCACGACCGGCGTGACAACTGCTGAACTTGCTGGCACGCGTAACTTTTTGAGCGGTTCGTTTGGTTCGCTTCCGCGCTGGCGGGGTAACATTACGGGCACTTTCGAGCGCGGGAGCCATGATCTCTTTGCTGTCGCGCGCTACACCAGTTCTTACCGGAACGACGATCCAGTCGGCCTGGTTACCGTTCCAAAGATCAAGAAGTTTGTGACTTTCGACGTGCAATATGGGTATCAGTTCAAAGAGATGTTTGGGGCCGACACGAAGCTAACAATTGGCGTCAAGGACATCTTTGATAATGACCCACCAAACGTCGGCGACAATCGTCCGGGCTTTGACGAACAGGTGCATTCGCCACGAGGCCGGGTTGTTTATGTTGGCCTGGGGCTAAAATATTAAGCGGGTAGCCAGCCTATGCGCATGTACAACCGAATTTTGTATCAGATCGGCTTAGGCGTTTTAGCGCTCGTGCCTTTGGCAAGTACGAGTTACGCCACTGAGGCGGACAATCAGCATAAGGTTGCGGCTGAAAGCATGTCTGAGCGTGCATGTCCTGCCGATCTAGATGCACTGGCTACTTGCTATTGGGGGAAGGACCATAATGGTGCCTACTTCCTAATTGCCCGTCCGAAAGTGCCAAATGGAATTTTGATTGTTCACGCGCATGGGGGGCCAAGGCACGTTGACCCTACCCCTAATGGATCAGATGAGGATCTGACGCGATACGCCTCCATGGTAAAGGAAGGCTATTCTTGGATTGGGTCTACGTATCGGACTGGCGGCTATGGTGTGCGATTGGCGGCCAAGGATGTCGATGTATCGCGTGAGATCTTTTGGACGCAGTTTGGCCGCCCAAGAATGACCATTCTGCATGGTCAATCCTATGGTGGAAATGTCGTTGCAAAGCTGGCGGAGACAGCGGCACTCGATGAGAAAGGCCAGGTCCTTTACGATGGTGTTATGCTGACCGGTGGTGCCGTCGGTAAGCGGTTAGACACCTATGACCAATTGATCAACTTGAGGGTCATTTATCAGTATTTCTGCAATAACCTGCCCTATCCAAATGAAGAGCAATATCCCGCCTGGCAGGGCCTGCCCAAACAATCAACGAGTCCGCGGTCTGAGGCTCGCAAAAGGGTGAATGAATGCACAGGTGTTGATCAAAAGGCCGAGGCCAGAACTGTCCAGCAAGCGAGGCACCTCAAAGCAATTCTAGGGGCTACAAAACTAACGGAACGAGAATTCGCGCATCGAATGGAACTCACGACTTTCAGATTTCAAGACGTTGTCCATAATTTTCTCGGAGGCAAAAACCCATTCACTAACACAATGACCGTGTATCGTGGGTCCGGCGACGACGATGCGCTTAACCGAGGCGTGGAACGGTTTTCGGGCGACGTCCAAGCCCGCGATCTCATTTCCTTTGACTCCGATGTGCGTGGAACATTGGTCGCGCCGACCATAACGCTTCAGGCGAGATATGATCCTATCGTCTCTTACCGTGCACAAGCCCATTTCAAAAATGTTGTGGCCCAAGCAGGTCAGTCACATTTGTTGTTTCAACTTCTAACAAGTGAAGACCAACATAGCGGGCTTTCAGATAGCCAATATCTGGCAACACTTGCGACTTTGGTTGACTGGATTGGCAGCAAGCAAAGGCCAACCTTAAAAAAGGTTCGTGGAACCTGCGAGAGCTACGCACTTAAAAGCGGCAAGCAGTGCTTTTTCATCGAGAATGAGGCGGAGTAAAATGCCATCAATCGGTACCATTCTCCAGCGCGCGTTGGCGTTGATTTGTGCGCTCACTTTGGCAGCGGGTCCTGCTAGTGCGGATACACAACCCGCCAAAAGGGCTGCCTCCTATGCTCCCGCAGCGAACATGAGCTTCCCGGTTGCTCATGTTGGCCAAACATCTGTTGGACTCACCATAAAGGGCAAGCCGAACTGGCGACCCAACATTGTCTTCGTTTTGCTTGATGACGTGCGCTATGATGACCTGATCGACCACCCGTTTGTTCGCTTGCCGAACCTTTCGCGTGTGATTGCCGAAGGCGCATCCTTCGAAAGATTTTTTACGTCGGCTCCCTTATGTTCACCAAGCCGGGCGGTTTTTATGACAGGGCAGTATCCTCACAAAAATGGCATTATCGACAATGGTGAGCGGGCAGAACAAAGCCATAGAATAATCACGTTTCCAAAACTCCTCCATGATGCGGGCTATCGGACCGGCTTTTTTGGGAAGTGGCACATGGGCCATGATGACGACACAGCCCGGCCTGGCTTTGATAATTGGGTGAGCTTTATTGGACAAGGCGTATACTTCAATCCGTTCCTCAATGTAGACGGACAAAGGGTTCAAGCCACTGGCTATATGACTGATGTCTTGACCGATTACGCCGTCTCTTTCATCGAAAAATCACCAGAAGATAAGCCATTTCTGGCATTTATCTCGCAAAAAGCCTCCCATCCGGAGGTTCATCCAAATCAGGTGCGTACTTTCCCTGCGGGACCGGGTGACGAAAAACTCTACGAGGGCGCAGTCCTGCCAAGACTGCCTAGTTGGCGAGCCCCGATGACGGGCAAACCCGCTCTGATGCGGCCCGTCGACTTCAGCGACCCCCGCAGTCCAGCAGGTGGGCTTCCGGATTCTATTGTCAAAGATAGATTGCGCATGCTCAGTGCAGTTGACCGGAGCATCGGAAAACTACTTGAAACCCTCGAGGCAAAAGGCGTTTTAGATCAAACCATTTTCATTGTGTCGAGTGATCAAGGCTTCTTCTATGGTGAGTTCGGTTTGGCTCAAGAGCGCAGGCTTGCCTATGAGCCCAGCATACGAATTCCGTTCATTGTGCGCTATCCAGAACTAGCGCGTGCAGGATCGAGGCCTAATGCCCTATTGAGCAATGTCGATGTTGCGCCAACTTTACTAGAGCTCACAGGGGTTCCCGCCCCGACAAACTTAGACGGGCGGTCTATGGTCAAAGCTTTTAAGTCTCCATCCTCAAAAATCCGAAACGAATTTTTGATTGAGTATTACACGGATAAGGAATTCCCGCGTCTACAGAACATGGGCTATCAAGCAATTAGAACAGATCGGTATAAATTTATTCGCTATAGCTCTCTTTCGGGAATGGATGAGCTTTACGACTTGAAAAACGATCCACATGAACTGAGTAATCTTTTGCCAAATAGGGCACCGGCGAAACTCCAGAATGACTTGCGTCGTCGCCTTAACAGACTTGTCAAAGGATCAGACGCCCGAAGTAATGCACATTGAGTGGGAACTAGCTCCAGAGTGAAGTCTTTAGCGTACTTGCTTATTGCAAGTGACAGTCGCCACTGAAGTCGGTCCAGTGGAAATTTGGGTTCATATTTCGGATGATCGTCCGCTTTCGCCCCTCCGCGCCCCCAAAGCAGACCATCTGAAATCGGCCAAAAGTCGCCGAAGCGTGACGGGGCCGGAGGCGTTCCAGTTGGTCCTTCAGCCAGCGCCCTAACAGGACCAAGCAGCTTGATCTGCGCACTAAATGGTGCGCAGTCCTCTTCTTAGATCCACCCTCACCGCGGGGCTAAATCATCCTTTAGCGCGCGGTCCAAGAGTTCCATATCCAGATCGACCGAGGCCAAATCAGGCTCCACCACCGCGCGTTCAAAGCTGGCGAAAGCCTCCTGTAGGCGGCCCAGCGTATGGTCGATTTCCTGCAAGCGGGCTTGTCCGGCATGGGCCTCTAGCTTGAGGCGGTCAGACACCAGATCAGCTGTGGCGGGCAGATAATAGGTGAAGAAGCGTAGGATTGGAGTTAGCTTTTCTGGATGGCTCGCCACCGTGTCCAAAATGGTCAAGGCGTGGCGCGCTAATGCATCGAGCACGTGGCCGACGTTGAGTGGCACTATCGGGATAGCCGCGCGCAGAACCATGATATGCTCATGGGCTTCAACCAGAAGCGCGTGGCGAGGATCGTCATCTTTTGGATCAAGGATCGGCGGACTGGGCAGATCAGCTCCAGCTTTATCCTGAAAGAACCGCGGCAAGCCCACCGTTAGAAAGCCATAGAGCGATAGCGCCACCAGACCCGCCACAATTGGTCCAGAGCGGAACTCCACCAGCAAAGCGCCGCCAAGCGCTAAAGAGACTGCCAACGACCCAAAAATCACCCACCACGAAGTTCCAGCCCCGCCACGGCGCGGCTTGTCCGACCGAGATGGTGGCTTTGGCATCGCTTAGCCCTTTGTCTTGTGCGCGAATTCATCGTCCAGAGACTGGTCGAGCAAGCGCATATCGATCTCTAGGCTGCGGGCATCATGGCCCCGCAGGCGGCTGGCGAAATCGGTGTAAGCAAGATCAAGCTTGCCAATCATGGTATCAATTTCAGCCAAGCGTGCAGGCTCAGCGCCGCCTGCAATCGCACCACGCGCGCCCAATAGGTCGGCGGTGGCGGGCAGATAATAGGTGAATAGCCGCTGGACGTCGGACAATTTAGAAGGATCTTGTCGCAAGCCCATCTCCACTTCCTTGACGCGCGCGACCATATTGCGCAAACGCGCGCCAAGTTCACCTTCGGCTACGCTGGCAGCAGCCTCTAGCCGCACGAGTGCCGGCTCAGCTTCAGCAATTACAGCTTGGTGGAGCTTGGGTGGGGCTTCTGGTTCGGGCAAGGCCTCACCATTTGCGCGGGCCCGGGCAGCAGCTTCGGACTCGCCACCCTGCCGACGACGACGACCATCTTCATCCTCGTCCTCGTCAAAATAGTCATCAAGACTTTTGTCGTAACCCCACAGGTCATCCGCCGTGTCGCGCTTGCCACCGAAGAAGCCGAGCGACCCGCCAGCGGCAAAAAACAAACCGATGCCGACCCAGGGATTAAAGCTGCAAATAGCCCAGATAAAAAACCAAAATACAAGCACACCAAAGGATTGCGGCGAGCGAATCCGAACGGCGAACTCTTCCTTCATCCAATCTTTCGAGCGGCGACGGGACATGAATTAGGTCACGCGCCCTTGCACCAAAGCTTGTCGTAATTCCTGAGTCATTTCGTCCATGCGCTTTTCGACCATGGCCCGCTTCTGACGGCCTTCCTCTTGCGTCGAAAGGACACCGGAAATCGTGTCGATCAAATCGCGGTTGGCTTGTTCCAAGGTTTCAAGATCGACGATCCCGCGCTGAGACTGCTCTTCAATTGCGATGGCTTGATCTTTCATCATCGATGAAGTTTGGCGCAGCATCTCATTGGTGGCGTCGGTGACGGCCTTTTGCATCGCCAAAGCATCCTCTTGACGGCGCAGCCCCAAGAGCAGGACCATCTTTTGCTTCCACAAGGGGATGGTCAGGCGGGTTGAAGCCTGCAAGCTCTCGACCAAAGTCTCATCGCCCGCTTGCACGATCCGGATTTGCGGCAATTGCTGGATACCGATTTGACGGGCTTGCTTTAGATAAAAGATGCGCTTTTCCAAACGCTCCATCGCTTGCTGGGCGTCCCGGTAAGCTTGCGCCTCAATCATACCGTCGCCGGTGAGCAAGGCTTCATCGGCAATGGTCTTCAACTCTGGCAGACGGGTTGCTTTAATTTCGGCCGCAAAAGCTTCGCCAGCTTCGACATAAGCGCTCAGTTGCGCAATCGACGCGGCGGTTTGCTCATGCAAATCGTCCATAACGGCAATGTCACGCCGCAAGCCGTCTTTGCGCTTTTCCAATTGAATGCCGATGGCATCAATCTGGCTGGCAACATCTTCAAACTTGCCCTTGAATTTTTCGATTTCAGCCTTGGCACCACCAAACAATTTGCCGAAGAAGCCCTTCTTCTGCATGGCGGCAGGATCAAGGCCTTTGGCTTTAGCGATGATACTGGTCAACAAAAGGCCGGTATCGCCAAGCTCGCGATTTTGAGTTTGGGCGAGGATCCGATCCGCATAGGCAACCACATTGCGCTGTGCATTGTCGCCAAAAGTGGCGATAGAAGCCCGGTCATCCAAGGACAATTGGCTGCGAATGCGGGTTAAATCCTTGGACTCAACCTTGATCTCAGGCAATACGGCTTCTGCCGACACCGTATCGACTACGGTTGTTTTGGTGGCATTTGCATCATCACTCATTGGCCTAAAGCCTCCCCATCAACCTTGGTCTGCACAATTCGCCCATCGGGTTGAGACCCGCTTATTTAAGAGCATTGCCTTGGTTTCGCACTAGGCAAGTAGAATTTTTGCAGTTCTGCACACCGTATGACGTAAGTATGGGCGAAATTGTTTTAGATGCGGTGAATGAAGAGCGGCTGATTGAGACCTTCAACAACCCGTCCATCCAAGCCCAGTAATGTGCGCTTGCGATCACTTTGCCGCTTCAGACCCCAGTCAAAGAAGATCGATGCCGCGGCGACCGCAGCAGCCAGTGGCCTTGGCTCTAGGACCGGCCGTTGCCCCCCCTTTCGGTTCGCGCTTGAGTTCCCGATCAAGCCACCAAAATTGCTGGAGCGTGTGGGCAGATTTAAAGCGATTAAGCCACTACCCGGGAGGGCGCGGGGCAGGCTACCTCGCTGGCCTGCCAAAAGGGCCAATGCACCGCCGTCAGGCACGCCATTGACGATCCGGGCATTTTCCTCAAGGGGACTTGGCGAGAGTGCGAAGGCCGCCATAACGCGGCCATCGCGCGCGGCTGAACTGTCAGAATTGCTAGAGCCCCAACCCGCGAGGCTGAGCGCCATCCACGCCCCTTCCCCATGTCCTGCGACGCCAACGCGTGACGCATCCATACGATTGGCTCGTGGGCCTAAGACTTGCGCAGCCTCGGAAGCCATGTCGATTAGAAAGCGCGCTTCAGCCGGGTTCGGGCGGCGCATTTCTGGCGCATTAGCAACCAAAGTCGCCCCTTCACCGGCCTTTAATCTGACGGCGCGTGGATCGTCCAAGGCAATAACGAAATAGCCACTGGCCGCGAGCGCACCAATGAACGGATCATACATCGCACCTTTACAGCCTGCATCAGGACAGAAAATGATCAATGGCATGCGGTCAAAGACGGTCACCGGATAGGCGATGCGGGCCTGACACATATTGCCATCCGGTGCGCGGATCGAAAAATCACGGGTACGGGCGGCCACGACACCGGTTGATGCTTCATAGACGATTTCAAAGCTATCGCGACCGCGATTAAGCCAAGTCATCGGATTAAAGCCGCGTTCGATATTCTGTGGGGTACCCCTAGACTGGGCGAATGCCGAGCTTGCGCCAAAGCCTGAGAGGCCCGCTGCACAAACGCCAGACCAAATCATTTCGCGCCGCAATAGGCCACAAGATCCCTGTGGGCCCGCTGTTTTGGCTGCGCTCTTGGGTTCACCAGTGTTCAAAGTCTCATCGTCCATCATGGATCACAATCTGCCCTTAGTAGACGTAACAAGTTCGGCTCGCATTGTTTCCACAAACGATTTCGACGATACACAAAGCCATTGTGTGGCCACTCTGGTTAAGAGGTCAATTGCCATCTAGCCAAACGTGTGAATTTACGCTCAATTAGTTGTGAATAAGATGAGAGGACACCCCACCTAACTCACATTTGTCAACTGATTAAGGTTAAAGCATGACACGTCCTCCGGTCATGCTAATCCGCACCTTTAAGGCACAAAAACCAGCCGCGTAAGGTCCCTCCCCCGCCACACTTGTGGTGCACAGACGCAAAGATGCTTAAACGATGACCTCCCTAAAGAACGCCTTCAATTACACTTTGTCGCTTGCCATTTTGGCAGTTGCCACAAGCCCCGCCTCTGCTCAAACCTTGCCAGAGGCTGTCACCTTAGCGCTGCAAACCAATCCCGGCCTTGAAAGCCAGCGCGCCAATTTGCGTGCCCTTGGTCAGCGGCGGGTGCAAGCTGTCGCACAAAGACGGATGCAGATAGGTGGCGAAGCCACGTATGGCCAACAAGAATCCTGGACCCGCTCTATCAGCTCTACCGGTGTGATTTCCAGCCGCCTCGCTACGGAAACAACCCCCACAACCTATGGCCTTAGCGCCTCACAACCGGTTTGGCTGGCAGGTCGGGTTAAGGCTGCCATGAGCCTAGCCGAAGCCCAGATTGCCCAAGCCGATGCGCGTTTAGCAGCCAGTGAATTGGCGGTGATGCGCGATGTCGTCATTGCCTATGCCGCGCTGCGTCGCGACTTACGCACCGTGGAAATCCGTCGTCAAAATCTGGCCACTTTAAACCGCCAGCTAGAAGCCGTGCGCGTGCGCTTTGATGTTGGTGATGTCACCAAAACCGATGTCGCCCAAGTCGAAGCCCGCCAAGCGGCGAGCACAACAGCGCTTGCCGCTGCTGAAGCCGCCGTCGATGCAAGTCGGTCAGCGATTGAGCGTCTGATCGGGCAAGCGCCGACGGAACTGACGCCAGAGATTAAAGAGGTTGCTGGCCCTGCCAGCCTGGACCAAGCGCTTGTTCTGGCGCGGGCGAATAATCCGGACCTGGCGGCCATTCGTCTGGGCGAATCAATCGCGCTAGCAGGAGCCAAAGTAATTGAGGCGGAGAACCGGCCCAAAATTACCATTCAGGCCAGCCAAGCTTGGGCCGTCGATTCAGGCTTTGATGGCAACCGCAGTGGCAATACGGCTGTAACAGCGCGCCTATCGGTACCCATCTTCACAGGTGGCCTCGCCAGCTCTCGCATTACAGAGGCTTTGGGTAATGCCAACGCTGCCCGTTTTTCTGCAGTCGATGGCGAACGCCAGATTTCGGAACGGACTACCAATGCGTGGCACCAAGCCCGTGTCGCGCGGGTGGCAGTGAACGCTTCTGCGGAACAGGTCAAAGCCGCCCAAATTGCTTTCGAAGGGGCAGAGCTTGAGCAGTCGGTTGGTCTTCGGACGACGCTTGATGTGTTGATTCAGCAACAGGAATTGTTGGAAGCCCAATTGGCCCAAGCACGTGCGATGCACGACTTACAAGCAGCAACCATCGCTTTGTCTGCCATCACAGGTGTTCTAAAGCCCTCCGACCTAGAGGCTACCAGTGCGAGCGTTAAAAAGACAGGGCTTCCTTGGCTAACGCCGCCTGAAGTGCCTTTGGCAGCGGTCGAAACAGTTTTGAGCATTGTACCTCTTCCCAGCCAAGTGTCGGTGAAGGCTGCCGAACGCGCGGGCGGACGGCCCAAGGCTAACGCTAAACGATAAGGCCTGTAGCCGGGCAAATTAGGACTTCTCTTTTTAGGGAAAACAGGTCAGAGGTGTGCGGATGGTCCATTCGATCCACTCCGAACCTCTGCCTGATGCCACCGTCAGCCCAGCTGAAGACGCGCTGAGCTTGCTGCACGCAACGGCCTGCACGATTGATGAAAGAGGTGGATTGTCTTGGGTTGACCCAACTAAGGCCGCTGTTTTCTTGCAAGTAGATCGACCGCCTGCCCATTTCGATGAGCTGGATTTAGCTGTCGAAGGTGCTGCATTCCAAGCCCTGCACCGCGGCCATCCAGTGACAATCCGGCGGCCAAGAAATTTGGAAGTGATCGCCAATGCTGCCCAACAGATCATTGTCTTCCGCGAAATTATGGCGCTTGCGCCAGAATATGTGCCGCCGTTCCCGCGAGCTGCCAATGATCCCGAAACCATGATGTTAAAGTCTGCTTTAGCAGACAACCGTATGTGCCTGTTTCGTCAGCCAATCATCTCGACAGCCGATAATCAAATTGTGCGGTGGGAATGCTTATCCCGCCTGATCCAAGTCGATGGACGCATTGTCGCGCCAATCGACTTCATCCCCGCAGCAGAACGTGCCGGCCTTGTCGGCGAGTTAGATATCGAGACGCTAAACCTCGCGCTGAGTGCTTTGACACGTGAAGACACGATCAAGCTTGCGATTAATGTCTCAGCTGGGACAATAGCGGATTCGTCAGCCTGCCGGGATTATCTTGATATTCTCAATCACAATCATGCGATCTCCGACCGTCTAACGGTCGAAATTACTGAATCCATCGCGATCCATGATTTGGACGCTGCGGCGAGATTTGGACAATCTGTCCGTGCTGCGGGTTCTCGCTTGGCCCTGGATGACTTTGGTGAAGGACATACCTCTTTCCGCTCTATCCGCGCCCTACCCCTTGATGAGATCAAGATCGACGGTGCCTACGTGCAAAACATTGAATCGCGTGAGGATAGTCGCGCTTTTGTGGTTGCAATTGACCAACTTGCCCGGGGCCTTGGTATGGAAACAGTGGCTGAGCGGGTGGAAACAGCGGAGGAAGCCGAAGCCCTTCGTGAGATTGGCGTGATCGGCCAACAGGGTTATTTTTACGGCAGACCCCGCTCTTCTGGAAAATGATATCCCCAATCAGGGGATGAATGCTCTCAAATTAGAAAAATATTGCACAGATAGGGCTAAATTTAGCCTTTGCCTTCTGGCATGCGTGCGCTATGTCATGCTGCATATGCGAAATAAGAGAGTCTCACCATGAACGCTTCCACGCCAACACTCCACTTGGACCTTTCCCCTCAGACCGTTCCTGCTTTGCTGGGAGAGAGTGCGGCAGCGCTTGCACCGATTAAGGTTGCGGCTTTGGCCTTTGTTCGCAAGCGTGTGGCCCCGGCTGGCAAAATCGACCGTAAGCTCATCGATCAAGAGCAACACATTGTGCACGGTTTGGCGTGGATCGCGACCTATGTTGAGACCTTGCGCGAAGTGGCCAATTGGGCGCTCAAGCTGCAAGATGAAGGCCTATTTGGCGAAACTGAAACCGCCCTTTCGTGCTTATTGTTCGCCAATTATCTGGGTGACCTTAAAGGCGGGATTGCCATGAATCAGGGCGAAATCATTCGCCCAGCGGAACTCGGGCTTGAAGCCATCGTGGAAGAGGCTTTGTCAGGGCCCGCAAGTGCTGCGCTTTTGGCGGCAGCAACCCAAGAACTTAAGACTCGGACTGCGGATTTGGTAGCCCAAGCCCAGGGCAAGGGGACGATTGAAGTTACAGGCCTCGACGAAACCTATGAAATGGTGCGCGACACTTTCCGCCGCTTTGGCCAAGAAAAAGTCGCTCCTTTTGCCCATGGCTGGCACCTGCGCGATGAATTGATCCCGATGTCCGTTCTGACCGAGATGGCCGATCTTGGCGTCTTTGGTCTGACAATCCCAGAAGAATTTGGCGGCTCTGGCATGGGCAAGACCGCCATGTGCGTCGTCTCCGAGGAATTATCGCGCGCCTATATCGGCGTTGGCTCACTGGGGACCCGCTCTGAAATTGCGGCTGAATTGATCCTCACCGGCGGGACGGACGAACAGAAGAATTATTGGCTGCCCCGTATTGCATCTGCAGAGACCCTGCCGACTGCCGTCTTTACCGAGCCCAATACCGGTTCAGACCTTGGTGCACTTCGCACCCGCGGCGAGAACAAAGGCAGCCATTGGGAAATCACCGGCAATAAGACGTGGATCACCCATGCCGCGCGGGCCGACATGATGACCTTACTTGCCCGCACTAAGCCAGAGACCAATAATTTCTCGGGCCTCTCGATGTTCTTGGCGCCGAAACCACGTGGCACTGACGAAACCCCATTCCCCGCTGACGGTATGACCGGCGGTGAGATTGAGGTTTTGGGCTATCGCGGCATGAAGGAGTATGAGCTTGGCTTTGACGCCTTCAAAGTCCCGACAGAAAACCTTCTGGGGGGCGTTGAAGGGATGGGCTTCAAGCATTTGATGGCCACGTTTGAAAGCGCTCGCATCCAAACAGCGGCACGCGCCATAGGCGTCGCACAAAACGCCTTAGATCTGGGCTTGGCCTATGCGCTTGATCGCCAGCAATTCGGCGATGCCATCTTTGTGTTCCCACGAGTACACAACAAGCTTGTACAAATGGCGGCAGAAATTCTCGGCGCACGCCAATTGACCTATTTTGCGGCCCGTCAAAAGGACGAAGACAAGCGCTGCGACTTAGAAGCGGGCATGGCCAAGCTTCTGGCCGCCCGCGTAGCGTGGGCAGCAGCCGACAATGCTTTGCAGATCCATGGTGGGAATGGCTTTGCGCTGGAATATCCCGTCAGCCGCGTCCTAGCAGATGCCCGCATCCTGAACATCTTTGAAGGTGCTGGCGAGATTCAAGCTCAAGTTATCGCGCGTCGCCTGCTGGAAGACTAAATTCTGTCGGCCCTTTTAAAGAAAAAGGCCGCTCCCTCTGCAGAGGCAGCGGCTTTTTTGTCACCTAACTGGTTGATCTAAAAGTTCGCCAGCCGGGCCAGACGACGCACTTCCGAAGCAGCACGGTCTTCCTTGCTGCCGCCTTGGCGACGGCTGAGGGCGGGCTGGAATGCGATGGCGGCATGTTCGGTACAATAGACCGCGCCTGAGCTACACTGGGCACCGCAGAACCCAAAATCAGGATCGCCTGGATCCCCGATTGGCCATTTGCACATATTGGTGCCCAATTGCAGCACGCCAATCAAATCGCCACGCTTTTGAGGAGGGGTAACCGGCTTTGGTGCTGGCTTGACGATGGGGTGGGGTGCCGCAGGGGCCAGAGCCTTAACCGCCGACTCCACTTTGGCAGCCACATGAGGGGGCACAACTAAAACCGGGCGCGGACGCGCGGTTGGTACCGGAATCCGCTTGATTGGACGCGATGGTGCCGCCCGACCTGCCAAACCTAACCGATGAACCTTGCCAATCACGGCGTTGCGGGTAACACCACCCAATTGTTTGGCGATTTGACTGGCTGACAGCCCATCTGTCCACAACTTCTTGAGTAGGGTGACGCGATCATCCGTCCAGCCGTTGGTCATGAATATCCCCATATATTGTGCCCAGCCTTTAAGGCCAGCTAATTGAGTGCCCACCCATAGTAGCTTCACGACTTATTAACACAAGGGCTAGTGATAGGGTTTTCCACAAATATGGGCTCCCCTCTACATGTTGATAACACCAGATATTGTGGATGGACTTTTGGTAGCTCGGTTACGATTTTTCGCGAGCTCATGCGCTATAATGACTGCATTCGTCCGAATCGGGGCAGAGAGAAGCCATGCTTATGGATGCCTCAACCCTCGTTGCACTAATTTCCTCACGGATCTGTCATGATCTTGTGTCCCCAATCTCCGCTTTGACTACGGCGCTGGACATTCTCGACGATGACCACGGTGCAGATATGCGCGAACAGGCAATGGATTTGATCCGGACATCTGCCAATCAAGCTGCTGTGAAGCTTGAATTCATGCGCGCGACCTTTGGAGCAGGCACAACTGGTGCTGGCACGGCGGACTTGGGTGAATTGCGCGAGCTGTCTCGGCGCTTTGTCGAAAGCCAGAAGCCCGAACTCATCTGGACCCTGCCGATACAAACCGCCCCGCGAGCGGCGGCTAGGATTTTGATGAATTTGATCTTAGTTGGCCTAGATTGCCTGCCTCGCGGCGGCCAATTGGAAGTGACCGGCGGTCTGCAAGACGACAAATTGACGCTAAACGTCATTGCAACGGGCACCAGAGCTACGTTGAAGCCGGCGGTGCGAGCGGGCTTAGCGGGAGAGTTGCCTGAAGGTGGCTTTGATGGCCGCTCTGTCCAGCCTTATTTGGCCTTTATTACAGCTGCCGGGGCTCGTGCCGAACTTGCCGCCCGCGAAAGTGAAGAACGTGTTGAACTTATTGTTCGCATAGCGGCATAAATACTGCACTTATTCTCAAAATTTAGTCCTGTCTTAACCGTCCGCCGTCATTCTACTCAAAGGATTGGCGTTCAGCGTTAGTTTCAACGCGTCGGCAAAGGGCTAGTTTTATGGATGAACTACTGGGCGAATTCATAACTGAGACGAATGAATTCCTTGAAACGGTCGATACCCAGCTTGTTGTTTTTGAAGCCGACCCCACTGACGGTGATACCCTAAACAGTATTTTTCGGTTGGTTCACACGATCAAAGGAACATGCGGCTTTCTGGGCCTACCCCGCTTACAATTTGTTGCTCATGCCGGTGAAACACTTTTAGGCAAATTCCGCGACGGAACTTTGGTAGCCACGCCAGACCAAGTCCAATTGGTTCTTGAGAGTATCGACCGCATCAAAGAAATCTTAGCAGACTTGGAAGCAACCGGTTCTGAACCCGAAGGCGATGACAGCGCCTTGATTGGCGCATTGGAACTGGCCGCCGAAGGTCATCCGGCTCCGGCTGCAGCCCCCGCCGTTGTGGAAGCCCCAGTAATTACTCCGACACCCGAGCCCGTCGCAGCCCCAGTTGCTGAAGCAGCCCCCGTCAGCTCGACTGGTCTTCGGTGGGACCCAGATCTGGGCCGTGAATTACGTCCCGGCGAAGTTTCATTGGCCGAGTTGGAAGCAGCCTTCATGTCAGCAATGCCTGATGATGAGGTTGAGCCCGCTGCGAACGTCGCTGCAGCACCTGTTGCTGCTGCCCCTGTTGCCCCTGTGGACGTCGAGCCGACTGCGCCGGCTGTTGAGCGCCGCGCCGCGCCTGAAATGCGCGCGATCAAAGATGACGATGAGGATGCCGCTGTCAAAGGTGGCGCGGTTTCCTCAAGCCAGACCATTCGCGTCAATGTCGACGTGCTTGAAACCCTGATGACCATGGTTTCTGAGCTGGTTCTGACCCGCAACCAATTGATGCAAATGGTGCGTAACACCACCGATAGCGAATTTAAGGGCCCATTGCAGCGCCTGTCCGCCGTAACGGCTGAGCTGCAAGATAGCGTGATGAAAACGCGCATGCAGCCAATCGGGTCGGCGTGGAAAAAGCTGCCCCGTATCGTGCGCGATGCTGCGCGTGATCTCAACAAAAAGATCGATCTGATAATGGATGGTGAAGCGACCGAGCTTGATCGCCAAGTCTTGGAATTGATCAAAGATCCACTGACCCACATGATCCGCAATTCCTGCGACCATGGTCTGGAATCGCCCGCAACCCGGGTTGCGGCTGGTAAGTCCGAGATGGGATTCATCCGCTTGAACGCCTATCATGAAGGCGGTCATATTGTGATTGAAGTCTCCGATGACGGAGCGGGTCTGTCGACTGCGCGCATTCGCGACAAAGCCATTAAAAATGGCTTGGTCAGCGAAGAACTGGCGTGGACCATGTCCGACTCCCAGATTCATCGCTTCATTTTTGCGCCCGGCTTCTCCACCGCAGCGGCAGTTACAAGCATCTCTGGCCGTGGTGTCGGCATGGATGTGGTGCGTACCAATATCGAACTCATTGGCGGCACCATCGATCTGCAATCGACCGAAGGGCGCGGTACAAAGTTCTTCATCAAAATCCCGCTGACGTTGGCGATTGTTTCGGCTCTGGTCGTCGGCTCTCGCCAGCAGCGCTTTGCCATCCCACAATTGTCGATTGTGGAATTGGTAGGCGCGGGTGGTGCTTCTGAGCACAAGGTTGAAGTTCTCAATTCCGCGCGGGTCTTGCGCCTGCGCGACCGCTTGTTGCCGCTAGTCGATCTGTCAGAAGTTTTGGGCGTACCGCCGCGCGATCCTATCGCTGACGAGTCGCACTCAGCCTTTGTCGTGGTGATGCAGCATTCGGGTCAATTGTTTGGCGTCGTCGTCGATGAAGTGTTCGACACCGAAGAAATTGTGGTGAAACCGCTGTCTAAGGCGTTGGCCGATGTTGGCACCTTCTCTGGCGCAACCATTTTGGGCGATGGCTCCGTCATCATGATCATCGACCCAGGTTCTGTCTATCGCCGCGTCGGCCAAGCCGAAGAAGTTGTTGAAGAAGCTGTTGAAGCGGTTCAGAAAAAGCGTGGCCAGCGTCCTGAAACGACCTCGATGATCGTGTTCCAAGCCGGTGGCGAACAGCCCAAGGCTGTACCCCTATCCTTGGTGACGCGCCTTGAAGAATTGGATGCAAGCAGCTTCGAGCAAGGCGATGGCCGCACGCTCGTGCAATATCGCGGCGAGCTAATGCCAATTGTGGCAGCAGATCCCACGGCACCCATCGCCACCTCGGGCGTCCAGCCTGTATTAGTCTTTACCTACAATGGTCTAGCCGCAGGCATGGCTGTCGAGAAGATTGTCGACATCGTTGACGAGGCGCTGGACATTGAAATGGCTGCGGAACGTCCAGGTCTTTTGGGAGTCGCCGTCATCAAAGGCAAAGCCACCGAAGTTCTCGACATTAGTCATTATCTAAGCCTCGCTTTGACAGATTGGGACGATCCAGGCGTCAATAAGCCTGCCAAGCACATCGTTTTGGTGGAACGCAACCCATTCTTCCGCAACCTATTGTCGCCGCTCTTGCGCTCGGCTGGGTATGAAGTTGAAGCCGTTGACACAGTTTCAGCAGCTCTTCTTTGTGCGGAATACCGCAAGCCTTCAGCTGTACTCACCGACATTGATGTCGACGTAGCCTCGGCGCGGCGTTTGTTGAGTGATGATCGCCTCGCAGGTACCAGCATTGTCGCGCTCTCTGGCTCGCCCAATGCGGATGCGACTGGTTTTGCGTCGCTGGTTCGAAAGTCTGATCGCAAAAGTCTGATTGCCGCTATCGAAAACGCCGCCAAATTGGAGATTGCAGCATGAATGCCCTCGCAACGCGCCATGAAAGCGAATTGGCTCTTGCCAAGGCTGGAACCAAGGAATTTGTGACCGTCCATGTCGCGGATCAATTGTTTGGTGTTGAAGTTACCGATATTCAAGATGTTTTTTCGCTCAAAAGCTTAACCCCAGTTCCCGGCGCGCGTCCCGAGATTGCAGGCGTCCTTAACCTGCGCGGGCGCATCGTTACCGCGATTGATGCGCGCCGCCGTCTCGGCCTGCCAGCACGGCCGGCGGGCTTTGCTGGCATGATGGCTGTCGGCGTTGAATATCAAGGTGAAGCTTATGGGATCCTTGTGGATTCAGTTGGCGAAGTTTTGCGTCTCTCAGACTCTGACTTTGAGCCGAACCCCGTAAATTTGAACCCGAATTGGAAGGAGGTCAGCCAAGGTGTTTACCGCTTGGAAGGCCACCTCTTGATGACCCTAAACGTAGACCAACTCCTCTGCGTCGCCACAGTCTAGTACAGGAAATAGTATCATGAAGACCTGCCTTGTTGTCGATGATAGCCGTGTAATCCGTAAGGTCGCGCGCCGCATTCTTGAAGATTTGTCGTTCCGCGTTGAAGAGGCCGGGGACGGATCTGAAGCTTTGTCCTTCTGCCGCAGCTCTATGCCAGATGCGATCCTGTTGGACTGGAACATGCCCGTCATGAATGGCATCGACTTCTTACGGCATTTGCGGGCGGATCCAGGTGGCGGCCGGCCAGTGGTCGTGTTCTGCACCACCGAAAACGATATTTCGGCCATTGCCCAAGCCATTGAATGTGGGGCGAATGAATACATTATGAAGCCCTTTGACAGCGAAATTGTGCAATCCAAATTTGCTGAAGTCGGCTTGGTTTCGCCCGTATGAGTCTGGCCCCCGCACAAACCCTTACTGGCCAAGCTCCCGCGCGCAAAATCCGCGTGCTGGTGGTCGACGACTCTGCGGTTATTCGCGGTCTCGTGACCCGCTGGCTGTCTGGGGAAGCGGATATTGAAGTGGTAGGGGCCGCCGTCAACGGTAAAGACGGGGTAGATCAAGCTGAGAAGTTCAAGCCGGACCTGATCATTCTCGACGTCGAGATGCCAATTATGGATGGGGTTACCGCTCTCCCTGAAATCCGCAAAGCTGCCCCCAATGCCCGGGTCATTATGGCGTCGACTCTGACGCAGCGCGGAGCGGAAGTTACCATCAAGGCGTTGGCCGCCGGGGCGGCTGACTATATTTCCAAGCCCGATGCAAGCCAATTGGCAGGCGCTGCTGACTATAAGCGCGACTTGTTGGCAAAGGTCCGGAGCTTGGGTACCCGCGCGGTTTCCGCTGCCAACCGAAGCCAAGCCTATAGCATGGCATCTATGGGTTCGTCTGGCGCACGCGCAAACGTGCCTCCGGCACCAACCCTACGCGCTGTGACGCAGAAGCTTATTCCAGAAGCCATTTTCATTGGCTCTTCAACCGGTGGTCCAGAGGCGCTGCGTGACGTGATTGGAGGGTTGGCGGGCAAACTGCGTGTGCCGGTCTTCATCACCCAACACATGCCGCCAATGTTCACGAAAATCTTAGCTGATCACTTGACGAGACAGACCAAAGCTTCAGTCGTTGAAGCCAGCGATGGCCTGCAAGCCCAACCCGGCGTCTTCTACATTGCGCCAGGTGATCGCCATATGATTGTCAGCAGACATCTGGGTGTCATTCGTATCAACTTGAGTGACGCCCCGCCAGAAAACTTCTGCCGCCCAGCCGTGGACCCCATGTTCCGCTCAGCAGCCGAAACCTATGGCGAGAAGGCCTTGGCAGTCATTCTGACGGGCATGGGTCAAGATGGTCTGCTTGGGGCAAAGCCCTTAGTCACCAAGGGCGCGCAATTGATCGCCCAAGACGAAGAAACCAGCGTTGTCTGGGGAATGCCCGGCGCGGTCACCCGTGCGGGCCTCGCCACAGCTTGTAAGCCTATTGCAGAGATTGCTCCGGCGATTTTGAATATTATGCGTGGAGTAAATGCATGAAGCCCGCCGATTTTGAATTTGTTTCAACCATGGTGCGGGAACGCTCCGGCTTAGTCCTGTCAGCGGATAAGACCTATTTGGTTGAGAGCCGCTTGGCCCCGATTGCACGCAAGGATGGTTTTGCATCGATCGATGATCTGATCAGCGCGATCCGCATACGCCGCGATGCCAAGCTCATTGAAACAGTTGTGGACGCCATGACCACCAATGAAACCTTCTTCTTTCGCGATAAAACGCCGTTTGACATTTTCGAGCAGTCGATTTTGCCAGAACTCGTCGCGCGCAAGCGTGGTGGTACCATTAGAGTCTGGTGCGCAGCTGCCTCTACCGGTCAAGAACCCTATTCCTTGGCCATGATTGCTGAGGCTATGGGGCCAAAGCTAGGTGGCTGCAAACTTGAAATTCTGGGGACCGACATTTCTGAGCGCTGCTTGGAAAAAGCCAAGGCTGGCATCTATACGCAATTTGAAGTGCAACGTGGTCTACCTGTTCAAATGCTGTTGAAGCATTTCAAGAAGGAAGGCGATGCTTGGAAGATTGACGATCGTCTGAAAACCAGCATTCGCTATCGCACCATGAATTTGCTTGACGACTTCCGGGCACTCGGCAAGTTCGACGTGATTTTCTGTCGGAACGTGTTGATTTATTTCGACATGCCAACCAAGAAGATGGTTCTAGAGCGTATGGCCCAACAAGTTGAGGGGGCTGGTTATTTGCTACTAGGGGCCGCTGAAACCGTCCTAGGTGTCACCGATAGCTTTAAGCCTGTTGCTGGTAGCCGTGGCCTTTATGTGCAAGACCCGACCAAACTGGTGGCTAAAGCGGCGGCTTAACTAGCCCGCCAAAGCATCCATCTCTGGCTCAAACAACACATCTGAACCCGCAGTGACCGAGGCCAATAGGCCCGGCACTTGCGCTAAGACGTTTTCCGCAAAGAAGCCTGCCAGCGAGATACGTGCCGTCATATAAGCGGCATCACCGGACTTTGTTTTGAGGTGGCCAAGTGCGGCCAGCGCACCCTTAGCCAAGGTCCAGCCGCCCGTAACATCGCCAGCGAGCTTCAAGAACGGCGTCGCGCCGGCCAAGGCATCGCGCTTGGCATTGCCCGATTGGGCACGGATCAGCCAATTGGCGGCGTCCGAGAAGATATCGACGGCTTCGCTCAACCGCTTGCCGATCCATTTCACCTGCTCATTGCCCGCTTGCTCGCACGCCTGCGCAGTCGCCCGCATTTCTTCGATCAAGGCCGCGATTGGCGCGCCACCATCCATTGTCAGCTTACGGCTGACCAAATCAATGGCTTGGATGCCGTTGGTACCCTCATAAATCGCGGCAATTCGTGCATCGCGATAAAATTGGGCAGCGCCACCTTCTTCAACAAAGCCCATGCCGCCATGAATCTGCACGCCAAGTGAAGCCATTTCCACGCCCATATCGGTTGACCAGCCCTTAGCGATCGGGGTCAGTAATTCTTCGCGGGCTTTGGCTATCTTGCGCGCTTCAGGAGTTGGTGCGTGTTCGGAGACATCTGACGCCAACGCTGTCATATGACAAATCGAGCGGGCGGCCGAGACTTTGGCCTTCATGGTCATCAACATACGCCGCACATCAGCGTGGTGGAAAATGGGGCTGGGGCCTGCCTCTGTCCAGCCTTCCGCGCGGCCTTGCTTACGTTCCATCGCGTATTCATAGGCCTTTTGAAAGGCAGCATCGGCAACGGCAACACCTTGTAAGCCCACATTCAAGCGGGCCGAATTCATCATGGTGAACATATAGGTCAAGCCCTTATTCGGCTCGCCAATCATCCAACCAATTGCTCCACCTTGGTCGCCATAAGACATCGTGCAGGTGGGCGAGGCGTGAATGCCCATCTTATGCTCAAGACCGATGCAGCGCACATCATTGTGTACTCCGGGCTTGCCCTGCGCGTCGGGAATGAACTTCGGCACGAGGAAAAGCGATATCCCCTTCACACCAGCAGGTGCATCGGGGAGGCGGGCCAGAACCAGATGGACGATATTCTCCGCCATCTCATGTTCGCCCCAAGTGATGTAAATCTTCTGGCCGAAAATCTTATAGGTGCCATCATCCTGTGGGACGGCGCGACTGGTCAGGGCACCGACGTCAGAACCTGCCTGCGGCTCAGTCAAATTCATGGTACCCGACCATTGGCCTGTCACCAGCTTGGGCAGATAAAGCGCCTGTTGTTCGGGTGTGCCATGGGCAGACAGCGCCTCCACGGCACCCAAGGTCAGCATGGGGCAGAGGCCAAAGCTCATATTAGCAGCATGGACCATTTCATGCACGGCTAAGGCCACGCCCTTCGGCAAGCCCATGCCGCCAATGGCCGGATCAAATGGCACAGAAAGCCATGCCCCTTCGACAAATTGTTGATAGGCCTCAGCAAAGCCCGCCGGTGAAACCACCGTGCCATCGGCCTGAAGCTGGGTGCCGGCGCGGTCACCCGGGGCATTAAGCGGGGCGAGGACATCACTGGCGAGTTTACCCGCTTCAACCAAAATCTGCTCAACCAGATCCGCGCTTGCGTCCACAAACAGCCCCTGTTCGCGCAAGGCAGAAAGTCCTGCAATCTCTTCCAAGGAAAAGCGGATATCACGGACGGGGGCGGCATAGGTCATGGAACTTTTTCCTGGGGGCAGCAGTTTGTGACAAGGTGCGTGACTTTATCAATCCAAGCAACGGACTGTTTCAGATATTTTGGGATTTGCTACTCGGCAAGTCTCTCAATACCGTCTATCTAACGCAGTGTCAGACGGTTTGCCATGATGCAAGCTGACCAAGACAATCAGCTAAAAGGACATTAGACATGCGTCGCACATTTATTCTCGCTTTCGCAGCCCCCGTCGCCTTGATCGCATTTGCCGCTATGACGGCTACTGCGGCGACACCTGCAGCAGATGCTGCAAAGGCCGCTAATCTCGCCGCTCAACCTGCCGGTGTTTACGAAGTTGAGCCAACCCATACCTCGGTTCACTGGCGCCTCGATCACAGCGGCCTGTCTACCTATACCGCGCGCTTTGATAAGATCTCAGGCACCATCAATTTCAACCCGCAAAACCCAAGCGCATCGAGTGCTGACATCACGATTGATGCCACCTCGGTCAATACCGGCCTGCCAAAGTTTGACGCTGAGATTGCCAAGCAAGTTTTCAAAGCCGAAGCCAACCCTACCATCACGTTCAAATCGACCAAATTGACGCCGACCTCTGCCACGACTGGCACCATGACCGGGGACTTGACCGTCGCTGGCGTTACCAAGCCTGTAACCTTGAACGTGACCTACAATAGCGGCCGCAAGAGCCCGTTCCGTGGCGTCCAGAATGTGGGCTTCTCGGCAACCGGCTCCATTAAGCGTTCCGAATGGGGCATGAATAACTGGATTAATTTCGGAATTGGTGATCAAGTAGACCTGATCATCGAAACAGAGTTTTTGAAAAAGGACTAAAACATGACGGGCGAGACTTGGTCAGGGGCTAAAGAAAGCCAATCCTACACAACTGTAGCCATCCTGTTGCACTGGGTGATCGCTGCGGCAATCCTGGTTCAAATCTTGGGTGGCTGGGCGATGGAGGACCTAAAAGGACCTGAAAAGTTTGAAGCTTTTCAAGTTCATAAAAGTGCTGGCTTGACCATCCTTTTGCTCTCCTTGTTTCGCTTGTTCTGGCGACTGGCTAATCCCCCACCCCCATTGCCCGAGGGCATGAAGGGGTGGGAAGTTGCCGCGGCCAAGTTCACGCACTTCGCTTTCTATGCCCTTATGATTGGCATTCCACTGGGCGGCTGGGTCATTATCTCCACTTCGCCCTATAATATCGCGACCCATTGGTGGGGCCTGTTTGAGTGGCCACGCTTGCCCCTTGCCGATCTGCCGTTCCGCAAGGAGCTCAATGGCATAGCCAAATCGGGGCATAGTGCAGCTGCTTGGGGCGTTATTGTACTGTTTGTGATCCACGTCGGCGCGGCTCTCAAGCACGTATTCATGGACGACGATGATGTAATGGCCCGCATGGTTCCCTTCATTCGGCCGAAATAAGATAAGGATTTATTCTCATGTTGAAGGTCCTCACGGTCGCCAGCCTGGCGCTCGCAGCCCTGACTGCGCCCTTAAATTTGGCTGTTGCGCAGCCTGCCAAAAAGGCCCCCGTCAGCAAAGCCGCTGCTGCGGGTTGGACGATTGATGCGCGTCAAAGTCGGATTGCCTTCTCAACCAAATGGGCTGGCACTGCCGTCAATGGCACGTTCCGTCAGTGGTCGGGTGACATTAAGTTTGATCCCAATAATCTTGCGGGGAGCCAAGCCGTCATCACGATCATGACCGGCAGCGCATTGACCGGCGTGAAAGAGCCAGATGACAATCTCGCTACCGCGGACTGGTTTGATGCGCGGAAATTCCCAACCGCCCGCTATGTCACCCAGTCGATCCGCTCAGTCGGCCCGGGACGGTATGTCGCAGATGGTGTTCTGACGGTTAAGGGCATGAATTACCGCGTGCCTTTGCCCTTCACGGTCGCCATCTCTGGCAATGTCGCCACCATGACTGGTCAAGTGAAACTCGACCGGATAGCGCTAAAGCTTGGCCTTGAGTCAGATGCGGGCGCGGAGTGGGTTGCGCGCGAAACTGTCGTCAATGTCGCCGTGCGCGCCACCCGGAAATAGACACAAAAAAGGCTGGAGCCCAAAAGCTCCAGCCTCATTGCTTTAATTTGACTCCACCAAGCTTACTTGGTTGGTTCTGGCATCATCGACGAATGCAGGTGGTAGATTTTCCAAGCGCCATCTTCCAGCTTGTAGATGAAGGAATAGCGCGCCTTCACGACGGTTACGGCCTTGGTGTCCGGGTTGGTCAAAGCTACATCCCAAGTACCCAAGCGGGTTGCGATGTTGCAGCCGACTTGCACCGAGCTGGTTTGGATCGTGCTAACTGGGCCGTTCTTCAAGAAACCAACGAAATAATCGTTGATCGCTTCTGGCGTGGTGCGTGGGGTGTTGGAGACGGTCGCCAACAGAACTGCATCCTTTGCGAACAATGGGGTCACTTTTGCTGGGTCTTTAGTGGCCCAAGCGGCGTTGAATTGCGAAAACAGACCTTCGACTTGGGCGGGGGTCGCCTTAGCGCACTTCATTTTGTTTCCGCCGGCCTGCGCAGGAACTGCTGCAAGAGCGACCACGGCCGTGAGGGCTGCTAGGGATGCGAAATTCTTCATTATGGTTACCTCCAGTTAGTGCTGTCCGGAGCTTATGTCGGGCGGAAGGGGCTGCCACAAGGCCGCCCCAGACAAGTTGATGGGAGCGTTACCATTTCGTGAACGGACGACCGGGCGCTGCGCGCCGTTTTTGACTTTCTGGGCTAAACTGTCACAGACAAGCCATGGATCAGGGACCTATGGAAAATGCGTTTGCTGCTGCGGCAACCCTTGCGCGCGGCGATCTAGTAGGCCTGCCAACAGAGACCGTTTATGGCTTAGGCGCTGATGCGACCAATGCTGAAGCGGTGGCGAAGATTTTTGCCGCCAAGGGTCGCCCGCATTTCAACCCGCTCATTTCTCATGTTGTCAGCTTGGAAGCGGCAGAAGCACTTGGGGTGTTTTCACCATTGGCACGAAAACTGGCCGAGGCCTTTTGGCCGGGTCCTTTAAGTCTCGTGGTGCCACGCCAGCCCGATTGCGCGGTCTGTGACTTGGCCTGTGCAGGACTTGATACGATTGCTTTGCGGGTGCCTTCTCACCCCCTGATGCAAGAGGTGTTGCGCGCTTTCGGCAAGCCTGTCGCCGCCCCTTCTGCCAACGTTTCCGGCAGACCTTCACCGACCACAGCGGATCATGTGCTGGCGGAGTTTGGCGAAAAGCTAACTCTCGTGCTCGATGGCGGACCCTGCGCAGTCGGGCTGGAGAGCGCGGTCGTAGCCGTGATTGGCGATCAAGCGACTTTGCTACGTTTAGGCGGCTTAAGCCGGGCAGAGCTTGAAGCCGTGGCAGGCCCCCTGCTTGCCCCTGATGCCTCTAGCAAAGCAGCCCCTGCTTCGCCCGGAATGGTGCTGCGCCATTATGCGCCGCGCGCGCCTGTGCGTTTGAATGGCACTTCCGCTGGCTCAGGCGAAGTGATGATCGGTTTTGGTCCGGGCTTTGATGGGGCAGACTTCAATCTTTCACCCGCAGGCAATGTGGTTGAAGCGGCGGCCCATCTTTTTTCGATGCTCCGCGCAGCAGACGCCCTGAATCCAAGCGCCATCGTCATTGCCGCTATTCCAGAGACAGGCCTTGGAGAGGCGATTGCCGACAGGCTCCGCCGGGCCGCAGAGCGGTGATACTGAAAAGACGCACTGCATGCACTTGCACGGCCCGCGCAGCGCCGTAAAAGAGGCCAGCCTTTCTGCCCATCCATAGGATGCTTCCCAATGACCCCGTTCAAGTCCGCCGCCCTCTCCCGTATCAAGCCATCCCCAACCATGGCTGTGACTCAAAAGGAGCGCGAGTTGAAAGCGGCTGGGCGCGATACCATTGGCCTTGGTGCTGGCGAACCAGACTTTGATACGCCCGATAATATCAAAGAAGCCGCCATTGCTGCGATCCGTGGTGGCAAGACTAAATACACCAATGTCGACGGTATCCCTGAGTTGAAGGCTGCGATCTGCGGCAAGTTCAAGCGTGAAAACAATCTGACCTACACGCCAGAGCAAGTTAGCGTCGCGCCGGGTGGCAAGCCGATTATCTATAACGCCTTCATGGCCACGCTAAACCCAGGCGATGAAGTGATTGTTCCGGCTCCCTATTGGGTCAGCTACCCCGATATTGTGCATCTGACCGGGGCAACCCCTGTGATCGTGGAAGCCACCGCCGAGGAAGGCTTCCGCCTGTCAGCGGAAAAGCTCGAAGCCGCCATCACACCGGCGACCAAGTGGCTGATCCTGAACTCGCCTTCGAACCCAACCGGTGCGGCCTATAGCGCTGCCCATCTGCGCGCGTTGGCAGACGTTTTGTTGCGCCACCCCCATGTGATGATCCTGACCGACGATATGTATGAGCATCTGCTCTATGACGGGTTTGAGTTCGCCACCATCGCCGCGGTCGAGCCTGCTCTCTATGACCGCACCCTGACAATGAATGGTGTCTCCAAAGCCTATGCCATGACGGGCTGGCGCATTGGCTATGCTGCAGGGCCTGTGTGGCTGATCAAGGGCATGGCTGGCATCATGAGCCAATCGACTTCGAACCCGACTTCGATCAGCCAATATGCCGCGGTCGAAGCCCTCAATGGTCCACAAGACTTTTTGCCCACCCGCAATAAAGTGTTCCAAGAACGCCGGGATTTGGTTGTCTCCATGCTCAATCAGGCCGCAGGCCTTTCCTGCCCGAAGCCTGAAGGTGCCTTCTATGTCTATCCATCCTGCGCTGGCCTGATCGGCAAGAGCACGGCATCTGGCGTGGTGATTGAGAATGACGAAGATTTCGCGCGCGAGCTTCTGGAGTCTGAAGGTGTGGCCGTCGTACACGGCGCAGCTTTTGGCGGCAGCCCCGCCTTCCGCATTTCCTATGCAACCTCAACCGAAACGCTGGAAGAAGCCTGCCGCCGGATTCAGCGCTTCTGTGCGGGTTTGAAGTAGGCCTGCGGTTCACTAGGGGCTCACTAAAGTCACAAAGACAAACGGAATTCTCGTGCTGGGCCGTCCATGGTGAAGATTGTATGCTTTAGAAAGTTCCTGCCAAGCAATGGCATTTGCTCGTCGCTGGCTCCTTGTATGGCAATCACTTGACAAATGTCACCAAAAACCAGCTCAGGAATGAATAATCGAGCTAAGAACACTTTGCCCATCACACTTCCGCCTGCAACCTGTACCGTGCGACGGTCTTGATATGGTAGCTCAAGTGATCGTGCCATCGCCATCGTAATGCACGTTGTGCTGGCCCCTGTGTCGATCAGCGTCTCTCTTTGCGAAACTGACTTGGACATTAAGCTGTCGTCGGGATGACAAAAGCAAATGTCGACATAGGGCCGTCCAAGGACGATTTCCCGCCGAGGCGGTGTCGATGACATATTGGACACGCTGATCCTTTGGAAAATCAGTGCCGTACAAACAATAGGGGCAAAAATGGGGGTTCTGCACTCACATCGCGAACCAGATATCGATTGGATGGCAAACGGACGCTGGCCCAGTTGTAAGCATCTTCAAAGCTGGGAAACCAACCTTCGACCTGCCCGCCAAAGAATACAACAATCGGTTTTGCCGTTGTCGGTGGCCTCGGCGGATTGGCTTCAAATGCCCTGATTTCAGCTTCTAGTGGGTCCATCTAGAATTGTTTATCCAATCTACTTAACGGCAAGTAAGCTCGCCCGATTGCAGCCATTCGTCAAGCCAGAATTTCAAAACCGCGGTTTCGAAATCACATGAGGCTCTGAGGCATCCCAAGCGCCTTGACGCACATCAAGGGCCTCGACCACGATCAGTAACTTCCCCACCAAACTTCCCTTCCGGCCATGTTCACGCTAAGAGCGCGCATGGCAGAAACGCTCTCTCTCTTTGCAACACGGCTCTACCGCGCGCCTTTAGGTGGGCGGGAGCCCGACGGCTTGCGCCAAGACTTGGCAGAAGCTTGCGACATGCTGGAGCAAGAGGATGCGGCGGGCCGCCGCTGGTGCCGGGACAATGGCTATAAGGGCTATACGTCCTATGCCTCGCTGAATGATCTGCCGACCCGGATCAGCGCCTTTGGCGATCTGAAACGCCAACTCGACAAGCATGCCGCTTCCTTCGCCCAAGAGGTTGGCTTTGATCTGGCAGGAGGCAAGCTGAAGCTGGACAGTCTATGGGTCAATGTACTGCCGCCGGGCGGGGTTCATACAGGGCACATTCACCCCCATAGCGTCATTTCGGGCACCTATTATGTAACGCTGCCCGATGGCGCGTCGGCGCTGAAGCTCGAAGACCCTCGTCTTGCTATGATGATGGCGGCCCCCACGCGCTTGCCCGAGGCTTCGCAAGATTTACAGCCCTTTGTGTTCCTAACCCCACAGATCGGCGAAGTGATCTTGTGGGAGAGTTGGCTGCGCCATGAAGTCGTGCTCAATCGCGCTAAGTCCAAGCGGGTATCGATCAGCTTCAATTACGCTTGGGTCTAGGGCCTGCCCATGACCTTACCGACCCTATATCGTTTTGACGAAGATGAAATCGGCGAGACCTTCGTGCGCGCCTCAGGCCCTGGCGGCCAGAACGTCAACAAGGTTTCAACGGCAGTTGAATTGCGCTTTGATGCGGCCGCCAGCCTGTCGTTTCCCGCAGATGTTCGTGATCGTTTGATTAAGTTGGCGGGATCAAGGGCCACCAAGGACGGCGTCATTGTGCTATTGGCCCAGACCTTTCGCACCCAAGAGCGCAATCGCCAAGATGCCCGCGAGCGCCTGCAAGGCTTGATTGATCGCGCCAGTGTGCCACCTCCACCGCCGCGCAAAAAGACCCGGCCAACCCGTGCTGCACGGGAGAAGCGGCTTGAGGGCAAGGCCCTGCGCTCGACCGTTAAAAGGCTGCGTGGTCGAGTGGGTGAGGACTGAACAGGACCAACAAAAAAGGCAGGAGCATCCGCCCCTGCCCTTTTAAGCACCTGTTTGCAAATAGATTAGATGACTTGCAATTCAGTCGCTGCGGTCTTGCCGCGCTCGGTCTTCAGTTCAAAGCTGACTTTTTGGCCATCGTTCAGGCCGTTCAAGCCAGACTGTTCAACTGCGCTAATGTGAACGAACACATCGCCGCCACCTGCGTCAGGTTGAATAAAGCCATAGCCCTTGGTTGCGTTGAACCACTTAACAACTCCGGTCGCCATTGTGGGACCCTTTCTCATAGTTTGGCCGCTTCGCATGCTTACAGCCACAGTAACCGTGCGATATCCGGCACAGCATTCGGCGTCTTAGAAGAATGGAAGCAGGCACGGTCTATCTTGCTAAAACGGGCAAAAAAGACCATGCGACGGCAGTACCAGTTTCGTCGATCAGGCGAGTAAGTAGCACAGGAATGGCGATCTCACAAATGAAACACTGGACGTGTGGATCAACTTACGTTGAGAACCTCTGCCGACGGCAGGTCATCGGAGGTAGCCTAGCCGCTCTCAGTACTATGCCATCGATTGCGCGGGGGCAGTCCGCAAACAGCACTCGAAGCGCCAATGTGACGATCTTGGATGAGGCTATGGCTATGCCTAGCTTAGGGCGTACGCGACGGATCTGGCTCTACTTGCCGCCAGACTATCAAAGCTCACGCCGCCGCTATCCCGTGATTTATATGCAAGATGGCCAAAACCTGTTTGACCGCGCGACGTCCTATGCCGGGGAATGGCAAGTCGACGAGACGCTCAATCGGTTGGCGGCGACAGGCGATCCCGGCGCGATTGTGGTGGGGATCGATAATGGTGGAGAGAACCGCACCGCAGAATATCATCCTGTCCTGCCGTGGTCTGGCCTTCCAGGCCAAGCCGATGCCTATATCTCCTTTCTAACCGACACCCTTAAGCCCCTCATTGATCGCCGCTTTCGGACTAAAAGTGATCGTCTCCATACACTCATCATGGGGGCCAGTTCGGGTGCTACGCTTGCACTCTATGCCAGTATCATGCGGCCAGATATCTTCGGACGCGTCGGTGCCTTCTCAACCCCTCTTTGGCTTAACCCCCGTTTGGACCAGCTCGCACGCACGAAAAAACCCTATCGGCGTGGTGCCCGTGTCTTTCTGGTTAGTGGCCGCGACGAGCAGGTGGGCCGCGAACCCAAAGGCATTTTCGCCAAGGATCAGCCCGCTATGGTTAAAGCCTTGATCGCGGTCGGCTATAGACCTGAGCGGGACGTTCGCTCGCGCATTGTCGATGATGGCACGCACTCTGAAGGCTTTTGGGCCAGCGAATTTGAGGGTGCCTATCGCTTCCTGACTGCCTGACAGACTTTAGGCGTCGACCTTGTCACGGACACCGGGAATGGCTTCGCGTAGGTCAAAGCTGGGCGTGAGTTTATGCTCCTGCGCTTTTTGGATCTGCATGGCTTTAAAAGCCCGCGACAGTGCAAGCTTGCCTAGTGTGCGCGGGTCAAGACCTGCTTGGATCTCTGGCGTCATGTTGAGACGACGGCGCAGCACGCCATTGGCATAAATGACGTTTGCCCGCAGGAGAGCCGCTGGCGTCATGAACTCAACCGACAGCGAGACATTGACCATCGGGCCATTGACGATGCGATGGGGGGCATTTTGCGCCCAAGTCACCATCATGCCGGGTTCCAGCGTCACATCTTGGGCCTCTTGGTCCCACGCCAGATCGAACGGAATTTGCTCATCCGTTTCGCGCAGGACAACGGCTTCAATCTGTTCAGGGCGCGCAAAGGGGGCTTTTGGGGGATAGACGCGAACATGCTTGGTGCCGCGAACTTGCCAAAGTGAAACCAAGGGCGAATCCAGATGATAGAAAACCTGTGCATTCGGCGATGAAATCAGCACACCGAGGTCGCGCTTCATCGTCTTTAGACCGGAAACATTGGCTTCCTTGTCGCGAAAGATGTCGTCGCACAACGCAGCATACTCAGGCAAATGGGCATTAGCGGCCCGCAAGTTCAGCCAAATTCGTCCCTCTTCAACGGCCTGCATCAGCTCAGCACCGCTCATATCCCCAGCCTTACCTACGCGCCAGGACTGCCAATCCACTGGATCATGGCCCATGGTAAAGACGCCCAGCTTGTCGCGCGGATAAGTGTCCAAGAGTGCCGCCAGACCTGCGTCAGAAAACATCGGCCGGGTATGCAAGTCATGCTGAGCCACGATGGTCTCACGACCAAAGCGCTGAGACACATCATCAGGCCAAGAAACGATCGAAGCTGGCTTAGTCATCAGAGGACACTCTATCTGGTTGTTGGGCTTTGCCGCGCGCCATGAGGCGGCGCGGCGCAGAGGCTACTGCAGCCCAACCCGCATGCAAACGCCCTGCCAAGTCAGGCTCCACGCTTGCAATCAAGTCTAGGCGTTTTCTGATCAAGCCGATTGGGCCTGTATAGGCCGTTGAGAAAGCGGTCGCCCCTCGCCCGATTAGGCCGGCCTGAACAGTCACCGGATTGCGTGCAAACTGCGATTTATAGTGGCTGTGCCCTTGTGCCAAATCAATGATCTCAATGCCAATATCTTCGGCATGTCGGAACATGTAGGCCAATAAAACAATCCCCGGCGCACACATATGCGCCTTTGGGCAGGCAGAAGCGATCCAAGGATGGTACCACCCGCCTTGACGCACGCCAAATTGCCCTGAAACCAAGTGATCACCAGCGTACAGCGTATTCAGACAGCCACCAAACTCTGGGTTGGTGCGGCTAAACAAATCCTGCATCATCGCTTTCACCCATTGTGGGCGCAGCACATCTGTTAGACCTGACTCGTGGTACTGGTCTGTTTTGATCTGCAAAACAGTTTCCAGCGCCGATGGGTCTTGGTCGCCGGTTACAAAGCGGATCGGGCCTAATTCCCGCTCCATCTTGTTTTCCTGACGCCGCAAATTCTTCGCCCATTTGTGGTTGGCCTTCTGCAGGCGTTCCAACTTTGCGGCACCACCATCTTTCACACTGATGCGATAGCCCAAGGTCGGCTCAAATTGGACGCTCTGAAACCAACCATGCGGGTCTATCAGGCCCGAGACAGCCAAGCACTCAATGCCAACTTCGGCCAGAAACGCTGTGCCATCAAGACTTAAGCCCGGCTCACTTACGATGGCTTGATAGTCCGAGAACGGCGCACCGACAGGGCGTGCATGGCCGTGACTAGCCCTATGAAACGCAAAGAATGCCACGTCACGCCCGTCCTTCGTGGCAATGGCTATCTGCACGTCGCCGCGATGGCGCTGAACCAATTGTGCAAAATAGGGCCCTACGAGGGGCGAGCCAAACTCTGGCGTCTCGCGCTGCAGCGCAGCCCAACGGTCAACCTGACTTTCAGTCAGGGCGTCAGTTGAGATCGTGGTGACTTTCACGGGTAACTCCGTCTTTCAAAAACGAACGCGCGCTGAATTTGACGAGATCGATATCACCCAAATCCTAGGATTGCGTTGACAGATCTGTGATGAGGCTCCCCCCCAACACCTGTAGCCCCGCGTGGAAAGCCACCGGGGGTGCACCTTGTAGAGGGGCCGGGGCGCGTGGTGTGCGCCAGATGAGGTGGGCCAGATTAACGGACTGGCCCGGAATACGACGCATGCCGTGCGCCCCGGCTGAAATAAGTCTGTGTGCCCAAGGGAGGATCATGAGCCCTCCTCGGTGGTGTCATTGCCCCCGCCTGTACATGAAGACCTTTTAAAGAGTGGGTTTAGAACCCACTCAAGGAGATCCCGCGAGTTTTGATTCAAGCCTATTGAAAGACTTGACCTCCGGCTTCACACGGCAGTCGGGCTCAGGCACACCGGGCATGAGGACGAGCTAATCCTCATGAAAACACGAAGCAGCCACGTCTGCCCCGATTAACCCCGCTTACCCATCCCCAACCGGTGTCGCCGCTGCAGCAACAACGCCCTCTCGTCGGAGATGGGACTAGGTTA
>VYME01000129.1_pt1 | contig 67941 bp, 59 predicted proteins | sample 5115281 | NCBI WGS metagenome assembly VYME01 (sample SAMN12291780, study PRJNA351875) | freshwater metagenome | isolation source: freshwater lake | place: USA: Michigan, Wintergreen Lake | collected 2013-08-08
ATCCGGCTCACGTCCATCAACTTGCGCGGCGTGCCGTCGGGCTTCGACGTGTCGAACACGAGCTTCCCCTGGAACCCCACCACACTCGCTGCCGTCTCCGCCAGTTCGCGGATCGTCACGTCCTCGCCGCAGCCCACGTTGATCAGCGGCGGCTGGTATCTCGTGAGTACTTCGTCGAACTTGGCCTCGGGCAGGCTCATCAGCGCGACGCACGCATCGGCCATGTCGTCGCTGTAGAGGAACTCGCGCCGCGGGGTGCCCGTGCCCCACACGATGACTTCGGCGTCGTTGCGCTCTTTCGCTTCGAGCATCTTGCGGATGAGCGCCGGCAGCACGTGCGAGTTGGCGAGGTCGTAGTTGTCGCCGGGGCCGTAGAGGTTGGTCGGCATTGCCGACAGGTACCGCGTGCCGTACTCGCGGTTGTACGACCAGCACATCTCGATGCCCGAGATCTTGGCGATGGCGTACGGCCGGTTCGTCGGCTCGAGCGGGCCGGTCAGGAGGTATTCCTCCTTGATGGGCTGCGGGCAGTCCCGCGGGTAGATGCAACTCGACCCGAGGAACAGCAGTTTCTTGACGCCCGCCCGCCACGCTTCGTGGATGACGTTCGTCTGGATGACGAGGTTGCGATGGATGAACTGCGCGGGGTACGTGTTGTTGGCACCGATGCCACCCACCTTCGCGGCGGCGTCGAACACGACCTCGGGCTTCTCCTTCTCGTAGAAGGCCCGGACGGCGGGCTGGTCCTCGAGATCCAGTTCCGCATGGGTGCGGGTGACGATGTTCCGGAAGCCAGCCGCCTGCAGGCGCCGCACGAGGGCGGAACCCACCAGGCCGCGGTGGCCGGCGACGAAGATACGGGTGTCGGGGGTCATGCTCATTCGTTGTAGTCGTACGCCGCGTAGCCGTGGCGCTTCACGAGTTCATCGCGCTCGGCGCTCTTCAGGTCCTCGCGGACCATCTCGGATACCAGTTCGGCGAAGCTCGTCTTCGGCGTCCAGCCAAGCTTGGCCTTCGCCTTCGACGGGTCACCCAGCAGGGTCTCGACCTCGGCCGGCCGGAAATAGCGCGGGTCGACCGCAACGATGACCTTGCCCTTCGAGTCCGTGCCCTTCTCGTCGACGCCCGTGCCGCTCCAGGTGATGGCCATGCCGAGTTCCTTCGCCGCCGCCTCGACGAACTCGCGCACGCTGTACTGCACGCCAGTGGCAATGACGAAGTCCTCCGCCTGCTCCTGCTGAAGCATGGCCCACATGGCCTCGACGTAGTCACGCGCGTGACCCCAGTCACGCTTGGAGTCCATGTTGCCGAGGTACAGGCAGTCCTGCAGGCCCAGCTTGATGCGCGCGAGGGCGCGCGTGATCTTGCGGGTGACGAACGTCTCGCCACGCAACGGGCTTTCGTGGTTGAAGAGGATCCCGTTGCATGCGTACATGCCGTAGCTCTCGCGGTAGTTCACGGTGATCCAGTAGCCGTAGAGCTTGGCGACGGCGTAGGGGCTGCGCGGGTAGAAGGGCGTGGTTTCCTTCTGGGGGATTTCCTGGACCAGACCGTAGAGCTCGGAGGTGGAGGCCTGATAGAACCGGGTCTTCTTCTCGAGGCCGAGGATGCGCACGGCTTCGAGGATCCGCAGTGGGCCGATCGCGTCGGAGTTCGCCGTGTACTCGGGCTCCTCGAAGCTCACCGCCACGTGGCTCTGCGCGGCCAGGTTGTAGATCTCGTCGGGCTGCACCTGCTGGATGATCCGCACCAGGCTGGACGAATCAGTCATGTCCCCATAGTGCAGGATGAAGCGGCGCCCCTGTTCCTGCGGCCCCTGGTAGAGGTGGTCGATCCGGTCGGTGTTGAAGAGCGACGTGCGCCGCTTGATGCCGTGGACCTCGTAGCCCTTTTTCAGAAGGAACTCGGCGAGGTAGTGTTGGAAACTGTCCATGCAGAACCTTACGACCAGAGCGTTACCGAAGCACGAAACCCGCGCCTCAATCGGTAAATGTCACCTTCGCGAGCTGGTGGCCACCTCGCCTACGCTCGAGCACGATGTTGACGCTACTGCAGGCCTGCAGCTGAGAAACTTACCCGCCTGAAGCAATAAGTCTGCCCTAGATTGCACCACGACTTGTCGACCTGTGGATCCGTCAGAAGATCGTCGCTTGAGTCAAACGCAAGTGGCAGCCTTTTCCCGCATGGCCACCGGTCGCGTTGCGGGTGCACAGTGGCACTTGCAATTGGGCTCCCGGGCGATTGTCAGCCCGACATTTGCGCCAGACGAGCTGTTTCCGCGGAAACAGCGGCGTCGACTGCATGCGCCACAGAAGCCGCTCTGCCGTTTGCACCTTCAGCAATGCAGCGCCCAGCGTGCGCATTTGGCTCAAATCATGCGTCGCAAACTCTTCAGATCCATGCCGAAATCATCGGCGATCATCACCTGCCCAAATAGAGCAGGAAATATCCCGGTAGTGCGGGCAATCCGATTGACATCGTTCGGAGACCGAAAGTGGTCCGTTCTAAATCAACTGTCGCAGCATTCGTTCTCGTCGCGTGCATAAGCGTTCCTTCAGGCCAATGCGCGACGTACTACATCGATTCCGAGTTCGGAAAGGACACGTCGTCTGGTCTCTTGCCAGATCCCGTCGTAGGTACGATCACCAGTGGACCGTGGAGGACCCTGGGACGCCTAGCCACCGCGACACTGTCGCCTGGCGACCAAGTCCTGCTGAGGTGCGGGCGAAACTGGACCGAGACGCTGAGGATCGGGCAATCGGGGACGCACGCGGCGCCCATTCGCATTGGCAGTTACCCGTCTGGGTGCGATGTCCGCCCTCTGATCCAAGGCGCCACAACCATTCCTTCCCAAGCCTGGAGCACGACGGATAACAAGATATGGACTACCAGCGTCCCATTCAATCTAGTTCCAAACGGCACCCTCGACAAAACGATCTCGGGTTGGAATCACTGGTCCATCTTCGGTGATCATTCGATGTCGTACCTCTCGGCATGCCCCCTGCGCGTCACGGGGTGCCTCACGTACCGCGCCGCGAGCCAATCTTGGGGCCTTGCGACGAGTCCAACGTTCCCGGTGAGCGTCGGCCAAGCTTACATCGTTAAGTTCTCTGCGCAGGCCAACCCCGGCACCCGCTTCGGGGCAGCAGTCCGACGCGGAGTTCCGCCATATGACAACCTCGCCACATGGAACTTCACAGCCGACGGCACTTGGCAGACGCTTAGCCTATCGATCCCCGGAGGATTCTCGACGCCGCTCGCCCGCTTTGATCTATATGTTCCCGACCCGGGATCACGAATCCACCTTAGGGAAGTCTTCGTGGGACCGTCGATCGCCCAGCCTGGCCACCTCTTCGCCGTCGGCTTCGCGTTACGTCCGGCGCATCACCCTAACATCGGCTACGACCCGATGAAGCCAAACTCAGCCTACCTCAGCAATGCGGAGGACGCCGACAACGTGACGACACCGCACGGACTCGGCAGCACTTACGTCAACGTCGGAAGCGATCTTGTCCTTCCTCCCGGCCGCGCCCTGTCGGCCGGGCTGACCGTCCATCTCCGAAGCGAGAATTGGAATCTCGACAGACGCACCCTTGCAGGATCGAGCGGATCGCGGCTGATTCTTGACAGGCCAACAATGTATCCGTTTCGGTCAAAGTGGGGCTGGTTTCTCAGCGGCGCCCGATGGATGCTCGACTCTCCTGGCGAATGGTCTTACGACGCGGGAGCGTCGACCCTGTCCGTTTGGATGCCCGACGGCTCTCGCCCGAATAGCCGGCTTGCGATCAGTCAACTCAACACAGGCATCGATCTATCCTCCATGAGCAACGTGGTTGTCGACGGTGTCGCAGTCAGAGGAACCACCACCGGGATCTCGTTGCGCAGGGCGGTCAGCGCGATAGTACGGAATACGACCATCGAGGATGTCGGTGGCGAGGGCATCGACGTCAAGGCTTCGCGCGGATGCTCCATTAGCAATGTCACAATCGCTAGAACTGGTCTCGACGCCATCTCAGGGACCAGCGCTACGACGGTCAACGCAACAGGGCTTTCGGTCGAGAACTCATTGATCGCCGAAAGCGCTGTTCGATTCGACGGACAACGCGTCCTGTCACTGCCTGGACCGTCACGCGCCGCCATCGACGCCGGCACCGATGCAACCGTCCGGGGCAACTCTGTGTCTCAGGTTGGCTACCTAGGCATCCGCGCTTATGGCGTCAGTGTCATCGACGGAAACGTTGTCACCAAGGCGTGTCTGTCACTTGACGATTGCGGCGGCATCTATGTGAGCTACACCGCCAACGGCACGAGCATCACGAACAATCTGGTCGACGACGTGCGAGGCAACGCGAACGGTACCCCATACGTTGAGACGCGCACAGCTGCGATTTATGTCGACGAACGTGCCCGCGACATCACGGTAATGAACAACACGCTCGTCGACGCCGACTACGGCATCCATGTGCATAACGCCGCGCACAACCTCATCCAGGGTAACGTAGCCTACGGCAATCGCCGGTTCCAAATCTGGATGCAGGAACAGAGTGCGATCGAACACGCCAGCGGAGATGTCGTCTCGAACACGATCCGCGGCAACCTGTTCTTCCCGACGACAAGCAACCCGTCCGTACAGCAGGAATCGGAATTGGGCACGACACAGCACTTCGCGAGCTTTGCAGCCAACGTCTACTCGGCCCTTTTGTCGCCGAAGATAGTCAGCGAACTTTGGCCAACTGCCAGCGCTGGCTACACCTTTCCGCAGTGGCAGGCCGCGACCATCAACGGTGTGACTCGCGCCAACGACCTCGCAGGCCGGGTTGTTTCTCCCAGCGGCTACGCTGCATTCTCCTCCACCGGCGTCAATATTGTTCCCAATGGCGACCTATCTTCCGGCCGGGCCGGATGGGGGACATGGAACCAGACGCCGCCCTTCGGTTCTCTGCTGCTCGAGACGTGCACGATCGGACCGTGTCTTCGTGTGATTGCCGGGTCGACGGTGACGCTCGCGACCAGCCCCAACTTCTCAGTCGTTAAAGACCAGTGGTACCGGGTTAGCTTCGACGCCCGGACGCTCGCTGTAGGACAATCATTTGCAGTTCTGGCGCGGCGCGGCGGTGGCGGCACAGCCGGATACGACCGACTGATGTCGGCGCCAGAAACCTTCATCGGAAACAGCCTATGGACACGCTATTCCTTCACGTTCAAGTCCCAGGCGACAGTCACAGCCAATGACCCGACCACAAATGAACTTGGCGCGCGCGTTGACTTTTTCAACATTCTGCCCGGGCAGTCTCTGCAACTCGCGAATCTGGAGATGGTCCCCCTCAGCCCTGTGGACGCTGGCTTGAAGACCGCGATCCTACTGAACTCGTCGCCTAGCAGGGAGAAATCCTTTACATGCCCAGATGAACCTTCGAATCCGATGCTTTGCCCACAGTACGTACGCTTCACCGACGCCACGAGAGTGTATTGGCCACTCTCGCTACCACCGCTCGGAAGAGAGATCATCTACACCCAGAACCGGGCGCTACTTGACTCTGACGGCGACGGCGTGCCGGATTCGCAGGATCGATGCGCAGAGACGGCAGTCGGGATGGCTGTTCGCGCCAACGGATGCGCGATGTCGCAGTGACCAGCCTCAAGGTTTGCACATGATTGTCCGCCCAGCTAGACGCAGAGAGCACCAGGTTGCGCGGTACGAAGTCGGAATGATCGATAGCATGGACCGCGCACCGGCTCAATGGAAGCAAGCACTCTTGCTGGAGCGAACCACCAGTCCGCAAAGCGAGTCTCTCTGGAGTTCATAAAGCGTCCGCCCCATGCCTTCCCGCGCAGTGACACCGCAGACGTCAAGGAGTCACGGGACTTCGCAGAATTCGCTTGGCTGACGGCGTTCTCGATTGATGCGAACGAGTCATCTTCTATTGCCGCCCCAAACATCGGACTACGCACAGCGCTGGCACAAGGCACCTTTTGGTGGACCCTGCTCGACGCAGGGTCGTCCCACATCGGCACAAAAGGCCCCACTACACCCTATGTGGCATCCACTGGCTGAGCAAGGATGGTTCGGCGGATTCTCCGCGTCCTAATATGCAAAAGACGCAGGACTTTTGCACTGTCGCGCCTTCGCCATCAAGAAGCCTCCCACCTTTGTAGGTGAGCCCACTAGCCGCTAGGCACCAACAAGCCGAAAGCGTGCACCGAGAGCTGTCAATACGCTTCGGGTTCGTTACACGGCAGATGAAGTGACGTCGTGTTTTGCGAAACGGGCGTCAATCTCAGCAATCAGATGCGCTGTTTGCCGGATATTCCCGCGGCTCGATGCACCGAACACGATCGACTCAATCTCCCTCTGTCTGCAGACGTACTCCAGCGCCTCCCGGGGGGAAATCGCACCCGACGCCAGCACCGACATCGCGATGGGACGGAATCGCCTCGTCGCGATCGTCGTCTCATAGAGTTCCTTGCCTCCGCACATCCGGAAGGCGATCTTGTTGATGTTGGCGCACACGATCGGATTGTCGATGCCCTGCTTGTCGAGCACGTCGAGAAGCTTCGGCAGATTCATCGTGATGAAACCAGGTTCGGCATCGTACTTTTCCTTCACGTAATCGGCGAAGTACTTGAACGCATCATCGAAACCGAGCCCGAGCAGAAGATCGGTAACAACGTTCTGCAGGAAGATGACAGGGGTGCGCAAGCCATGAAACATCTTCATCTCGGCGTCGATCAGCAGTTGTGCAAGACCTTCGACGTCCTTCTTGGCGAGCGACATGCCGCCTTTCAGCATCGCGCCGATCTTGCCCTGCTCCGGAAGGAAGCGCTTGAGCGCTTCGATCATCCCGTACTCGGTCACTGCGTTCGCGTACTTGTGCGCGTAAGGCATGCACGGATAGAACTGGAAATCCGCATACTTCCCTGGATTCGCGCGCACGTGATCGCAGACCTCCTCGATGCGTTCGTGCGTAGTGCACATGAAGACCTTGATCCCTTCCTCGTAGGCGATGTCGAGGACTTCCATGATGGCCTTCGTGTCCTTGAAACGGACCGACTGCGCCCGCGCTTTCTCCTCCGACATGTGGTTCACGCCGAAGAACTGGTTGTCACCAAAAAGAATCCGTTCCATGTCTCACGCTCGAAGCTGTGTGGTTGTCTGCACCGGCAGTCGCATGCCAGCCGCGGTGATGAACTGCGGGCGTCGGTTCAGGACCCGATCACCCGCTTCCACCACGAGGCGCCTTCCCCTCCGGGTCGAGCCGCACTCGCCGGTGCACCATCGTCAGAAGCGTCTGCCCGCTGCGCGTCACGGAGGATCATTCCCACCACAACGTCCGCCTGAACCGCATCGCGGAACGAGCACCGCGTGTTCGGGTCCCGTAGCTGTACATGCTTCACGAAATGATCGACCTGGGCCGAATACTCCTCGCCGCGCAAATAGAACCAGACTTCGTCTGTCAGCTCGGTCGTGTAGCGAGCATTCCACCCTTCGACGAGTCCGAGTTCCGGCTTGGCGTCGCCTCGCAGGAACACCTGAACCTCCTGTCGATCGGCGTAGATTCGTCCCTCGGTACCCCACAACGTGACCTTCGTCGACATCTTGCGATACGACTCGTCCGACCAGTTCGCGGCGAGCTGTGCCGACATACCGTTGCCGTAGTACATCGAGGCATAGACCTCGTCCTCGACGTCGGACGAGAAGATCTTGTTGAGTACGGCGCCGCGGACAGTCGACGGCGGCCCGACGAGGTGATTCAGCAGATCGAGCCCGTGACACGCATAGTCGTACAGACATCCACCACCCTCGCTCTTCGACGTACGCCATGTCGCGGGCTTCGGCCGCAGCACGACAGGGCCGTAGGCTTCGACACGCGCGTGATGCAAATGTCCGATGGCTTTGGCATCGACCAGTCGCTTCACTTCCTCGAAAGCACCGACGAAGCGGTAGTGATAACCGACCTGCGTGACGAGCCCCTTTCGCTCCGCCAGTTCCGCGAGCTCGAGCCCCTCTGCCGGATCGAGCGAGAACGGCTTCTCGCAGAACACGTGAAGGTTTCTATCAAGCGCCGCGCGAACCATCGCGCCGTGCGTCTTGGAAGGCGTGGCGATCACGACTGCGTCAAGCTGTTCCTGTTCGAGCATCTTTCCATAGTCGGTGTAGGTCTTCACGCCCGTGTACTTGTTCAGGGTATCCAGAACGTAGCCAACCGTATCGCAGACAGCAACGAGATCCACATCGGGATGCGGACGGACCATAGCAAGATGAGACAAACCCATCTTGCCGAGTCCGACGAGAGCAATTCGAACCATTTGCTGCTCCAGAACTGAAAGAAAATTGCTGCAATCTGCTCCCTGGGGAGACATACCCGCCGTCACATGTCGGTTGACCGTCTACTTGGTCCGCAACGAACTGGCCTCGGCGCACTTGGTTTCAGGACGACCTAACCACTTTAGCCGGACGAGGCCCGAGAACGCTGCCTCAATCACGTAGACGAATGACCACCAGTAGCGGCGGGCTCGCAGTCTCGGTTGTAGGACAAGACGGAAAAGCCACTCCATACCGACAGCTCGGAGCATTGGCGGTGCCCATGGGATCGCGCCGGCGTGGTAATCGAACGCTGCGCCAACGCCGACCATCCACGGCGCCTTCACTCGGTGTAAGTGTTGCGCGATCCACCGCTCCTGCTTGAGCAGCCCAAGACCGACCCAAACAATGTCAGGCCGTGCCTCGTTGATCTTCGCGACGAGCGCCTCGTCTTCGTCGTCCGTCATCGGACGAAACGGCGGGCAGTACGCGCCACAGAAAATCGCTCCGGGGTACAACGCTTCGAGGCGCCGAGCCATCTCATCGGCAACACCCTCCTTGCCCCCGTAGAAGAAATGCCGCCAACCGTGCGCAACTCCGTTGGCTGTCGCTTCAAGTTGCAGAACTGGCCCGTTGAGGCGACAGATACGATGCCCCCAGAACCACCCTGCGACGATTACCCCGACACCATCGCACAGTGAGAAGTCGGCATCTCGGATATAGCTACCATGCTCCGGCGATCGCAGCCCGTGATACATGGATTCGGTGTTAGTGATGGAGATGTAGTGCCCGACCTCTCGTGAATCTATAGCACGCCTCATCTCCGCGAGCACCTCATCGACTCTTGAGAGCGAGACTGGTAGGCCCTCGATGATCGCGGACGTTACCTTCGAAGTTCTCAAATCACCACCTGTCTTCGTCTTCACGTCGTAGCCACCGCTTCAAACGAACGTCGAAACAGAACTTTTCTTCATGTGTTGATCGAGGCACGCGACAATTCCATCAGCGAAGCGTCGCGCCATGTTCTCGATCGTGTAGTGATCACCGTCGGCGACACCAGCCCGGGCCAAAGCATTGCGATAGTCTTCATCCTCGATAACACGTATCGCGGCCGTGCAATACGAATCCACGTCATCAGTCTCGCAGATGACCCCGTTGCGCCCATTCTGAAGATAGGAAATCTCGGGGCCGTGCATGGCCGTGCGTGTTGTTACCATTGGGACACCAGATACGAATGCATCAAGTACATGAAGTCCAACCGCCCCGGGGTTGAGAATCACGTGGGCTAAGCGATAGAGAGTAGCTTTATCCTTTCCGACTCGATGCCCTACGACCTTGATCCAACCGAGCCCAGCGGCAGCGCTTTGTACTTTGCGCGCTTCGGGCCCGTCACCTACTACGACCAAGACGAATGACGGCAGTCTGGCCTTGATTGCTTTTGCGCTTTCGAGCAGGCAATCGATCTTTTTCTCCGCATACATGGACCCGCAGAACAGACCGATACGCGCCTGCGGATCCAACGACAGTTCGGTTCTCCACCACTCAACATCTTTGTCAGACACACCAGCCAACTGCCCCTTAAATCCCCGAACGTCGATCGCGTTCTCAAGATTGGTGACCTTGGTGCGTGGAACGCCGCTATCGACAAGGTACTCGACGCAGATATCGGTATACGTAAACCACCAATGAACCTGCCGCAACACGAAGCGCTTCCAAACTTCTCTAACTCCGCGTGGGTGAATGCTCTGAAAATTCCGACCGTGCCCCCAGAAACCAACCGCCTTGCCGAGCAGACGCCTTCGCAGAATCTGCGGATAGTTCGAGAGAATCTTGTTCTCCTGCATGAGGATGACCAGATCGGCATCTCCCAAGTCTTTGGGAAGCGGTTGCCACGTAAGGTAGACGCCCCCCACGTTGAGATAGCGGTTGTGCACTTTCTCAGTCCACGGGAGCGTTCCCTCATCCTTGCGAGTTGCATCCTGCAATGATGATTGACCATGGACAACGCGCAGCTGCATACCCCGCGACGCTAACTCATGCCGAATGGATTCGAAGAGTTCACATCGATACTTCAGCAAGCGAGTTTGGACAATTGCGATCACCGGCTGCTTCAAGAAGGACTCCCCGGCTGTGTCACGAAATGGTCGAAACCTCGCTCGGATGACCGAAACCGTCCTGTCCGAATCATCAATTCGTGACGGCTAATCTCTTCGGCTGAGCGAAACCGGTGGCCGAGGATGCGCGCTGGCGCCCCCCCGACGATACTGTAGGACGGCACGTCCGAGGCCACTAACGAACCAGCCGCAACGATTGCGCCTCTCCCAATCGTCACGCCGCTAAGAACGATTGCAGCGAAACCAATCCACACATCGTCTTCGACCGTTACACGCTCGCCGCGATATCTCGATGGCGTACGCTGACTACCGATCCAAGGCGCGAACCGCATCGGCAAACCCACTACACTGAAGTCATGATCGTGGCGTCCGATCAATGCGACTCTGTTCGCCAATAGGCAGTAGCGGCCAATCGATGCAGAACACTCAATGGTGACGTCCTTTCCGATGTAAGTGCTGTCCCCTATTTCTATACGATCGACAGCCCAAGCCCTGAAGTTCATGCCAATGTGCAAGTCCTGGCCAGCAGAGAGGTACTTTCTGTGTTTCAAAAGATACGCCCTTGTTCGAATACGGCGAATAGCAGCGACAATGCGTCCGATCACCGTTGCCTCCTGGGTTCGCGAAATGGCTCCATAGCGCGAGATTACCTAATACTCAACGAGCACTGGGGCTTCACCAACTTGGACAGGGAACGACGCATTTGTGTACCTAAGAACGTCGTTTGCTGCTTCCAGCGATCGAATTGTTGCGCCGTCAGAAGGCGCCCATCCGCGTTTTCCACCTCCTTCCGTCGTCCAGAGAATCATGCCAATGCGCCGTCCTTCCTGGCTGAGCGGGCAGGCCCAGAGAGATTGACTCACCGTGCATGCGCCCACGACACGGCCAGTCAGCCATTTCACGATTCGACCGTACACAGCGGCCATTGGCTTTGGCGTCATGGTCTGCGGATTCATCATCCCAAGACCGTACAGGCTATCCCACGAGTACCAATAGAATCGGTCTATCCCGAGACTTCGTGCAACGATGAAGGATCGCGCCAAGTAATTCTCGGCATCCCCGGCGGCCGACAGCTTCTTCCACTTGAGATTGATGGAAGAGTGATCTGGCGTCCCATCTGTATTTTCGATCCACCAGCCAGTCTCGGTGTTCCAGAGAGGGAGCCTCGCGACGCCATTCTTCGCCATGACAGCCTTGACGTCTTGGATGAGGCCTACCATGGCTTCGGGCGCGGTGGTGAGTACGTAGAAGTGATAACCCACCACGTCGATGCAGTTCTTGCCTCCTGCAGCGAGAAAATCGTCGAGGTACTTCAGATGGCGGCCTGGGCCGGTGGGTGCAGGCGACACGACAGTGTTCGTGGGGTCCACTTCCTTGATGATCCGATAAGCCGAGCAGGTCATCTCCACCATCGTTCGCAGGTCGCCTGTGTAGTACAGAAGGTCGCTTGGCTCGTTCCAGATGTCGAACTCCCGGATGCGCCCCTTGTAGCGCGTCGCGACAGTGCGTACGTAGTACTCCCAGTCTTCGAGATTCCGCGGTTCTGCGGCGTTGCCAGGCTTGTATCCGGATTTCTCTGTCGGCCGCGCGGACGCCCAAGTCGGTGTCAGCGCAAGCGTGAGCATCGGCTCCACGCGCTTCTCTTCCGCTACCTGTAGGTAACCGTCAAGCCGACGCCAGTCCCATTTGTCACGGCCGGGTTGCAGCGCCGACCACGTCACGTAGGAGTCCCACAGGCGCCAACTCCCGAATTGGAAGGGAGGCCACGGAGACCCGGCATTGATCCGATGCGCGATGAGACCGAAGTACTGGAGAGGTGTGGGCTTCCCGGCATCTGCCGCAACCAGGTTTGGCCAGAGCAGCGATAGCAGAAGCAACACCAAGACGCGTCGCATCATTTTCTCTCCTTCAGGGTCCAACGTATCATTCCTTCCAGTCTTCCCATGCAGACAAAGGCATTTTTAATGACATCGATAGGACGTGCGAATCCCAGGATCGATTTGAGTAACGGCGCGAGCAGTCCTCGACCGATCACCAGGGGGGAGAGTCTGTGCTTCGCGTACAGCGCACCGGTGCCGCGCCCGCGTCTTCGCGCGTTCCGGCAGACCACACCAATCGGTAAAGGCTTTGCTGTCGTGACGCCAAAGGGATGATGTACGCGAACAGTTGGGTTGTACTCCATGCGTACGCCCTTCACGAGACCGGAAATGATCGCATCGGTCTCTTCTCCGCCGCCGTACCACCCACCGACACCGAGCCGCCGATCGAAACCACCGAGCTCGACGATGATCGATTTACGCCAGAAGAGCGAAATCGAGCTTGCATGCCCGCCCCGAAATTGCCGCCAGGCGTTCGCAGATAGCACATAGCGTTCAGTCGCTGTGCCTCCAGCCTGTTCTACCCACATGCCGACCAGCACTCCGAGGCCTGGATCGCTATCCAGAACTTCGCTCACTTTCGCTACGACATCAGGTTCGTACCAGCAGTCGTCGTCTGGAAAACCGACAACGTTCCCGCGAGCGATCGCGATGCCGGCATTTCTTGCTGCGGAAAGATTGCGTTCTCCGAATCTCAACCAATTAACCGCCAAGCCACCCGCCTTCGCTGCCTCGACCGCTACAGCAAGACGGTCATCCAGGTTCTGGTCGACGATGATCAGTTCAACGCCGGCGAAACGATTGCGCAGAAGGCTCTCGACGAATACGGTAGGTTCGTGCGCACGACCAACGGTCGCCATGACCAAGCTTAGCCAGGGTGACAGCTCGTCTGGGACATTCTGACGGACCGGGATGGCTGCTGTGTTTACTCTCAAAACGATGTCTCCCGCGCGTTGGAAGCCCGTGTCTTCATGTTCCGAGCGGCGCACCGTTTCGGAGACGATTCGCCATCTTGTGTCGCCGCCAGAGATACCGGATGTGATTACTGGAGCGCAGGACCAAGCCGGTGCCTGACACCCTCCGCCGGATCGCATAGTCCTCCTCAAGCGCAGCCATCGCGTTCGCGGTCGAGGTGCTACCAGCGTGCCGCCGAAATCCCGCGAGGTATCTGGGAATGTAGACGGGGAAGTTCGCCTGTGCGATTCGCAGCCAGAGGTCGTAGTCCATTGCGTACCGGAGCGACTCGTCAAATCCGCCCGCTTCCTCGAACAGGCTGCGACGCACAAACGTAGCGGGATGCGGAATGAAGTTTCCTCGAAGCAAGCGCGCGTAGCTAAACTGCGGCATCGCCCATGTAGCCTCGACTTCATCTGTACCAATAACCGACTTTATTCGCCCGAACGCCCACATGGTGGTCCCGCCGGACATCGCGCGAGCCACCTCGCTAAGGACCTCGCTGTCCAAGTAGTAGTCATCACCGTGCAGGTGAGCGATGACATCCCCGGTCGCGGCGCGGGCACCTTGGTTCATGGCCCGCGAAATACCGCCGCGCACATTGTGGAGACAGACGGCATTAGGTGCTTCAGACGCAATACGTTCTAGCGTGCCGTCGGTCGAGCCGCCGTCAACGAAGACATGCTCAATGTTTAGGTAGTCTTGAGCACGAACGGATTCGATACACTTCTGAATGTACGGTTCACTGTTCCAAGTGCAAGTGACGATCGAGAACTTCAGGGTCACAGATAGTCCTTGGTGGAGATGCGATCACCGATCGTAGTAGTGAGATAGATCTCAGCCATCGAGCGCACCGTGATGCGACATCGTAAGCTCTGGGCTCCGACCCGCGGATGTCACGAGCTTCGCGGTCGAAACCTGTGGTTTAAGCTTGCTCGCCTCAACCGTTAGGACAAAAAAGATGATCATGTGAGTCATCACATCGCTATTCAGCAGGGTGTTTACTGTGAAAGGCGCCTCCGTTACGCAACGGACGGCCACCAGGACAAACAAGCCAAGCGATGCTCCCTTCGTAGCCCGCGCTGTTTTGAATGCGGTGCGCCCCATCAGTCCGAGGTACACAAGCAAGCCCGTCAGTCCCACAAGACCGCCAGCTCCGAGCGACTGCAGGAACTGGTTGTGCGCACTGAAAGCGAACGCCAAGCCAATCGATTGCCGGAACTCCGGATCCCACATGGTTGGGCCAAAGCCAAACAAGGGATTGCGATACCACTCGCGAAGGGCGACTTCCCAGATCACATCACGTCCGGACAGATTCAGGAAGCTAGCTCCACGCTTCGACGTAGTGAATCTTTCCAGTGCATGTAATGGATCCCCCCACAAAAAGAGAATGAACAGCGTGCAGGTACCAAGACCCAGCAGCGCCAGTACGGCAATCGGGAACACGTTATCTCGTCTACCGCTGAATCCGTCGGCGAGTACCATGCGAAATCGATATGCGGCAACCGAACCGAGAGACAGCACAGCAGCGCCCAACGCCGTCTTTGACTGCGTCAATAGCAGGACAAGCAACGCGAGACTCCAGAGGAACCCTCGACGCGCCACTCCCTGGCTTGGAGTGTAGAGGTCGAGAAGCACGAGTAGCAGTGCCAATGGGGCCAACGCATTGGCATGCGAAACGACGCCCCAGAGACGAAAATGGAAACCGGGGATAAACGAGTGGGTGGTAGGTTGCAGCGAGAGATTCGGTGCGACCACCGCTGCGACGAGACTAAGCGCCATGACGAACACCAGTGTCCACTTGGCAGTTTGCACTACCTGTACAGCGTCCGAGCCACGCGCAGCGTAAAGCGCAGTGAATACAATCAGCGGATACAAATGCTGATGAACGAGCCCACCCTCGGTACCAAACGCGGCGTTAGTGAGGCTGTTGGTGACGACGAACAATAGGAACCCGAACAGCAGGGCGACGCCGCCAAGACCGATGTTCTCGTTTCCGACCCAGTTTGCGACAAGTCTCGCCGCGCACAGGCCCAGGACGCCCAACGTTGTGATACGAGACAACCATCCTCCTGCCGACCCGGCACCCGCAGCCATGAACTCGATCGCGATATCCGCGAACGTCAGATTGCGCATCGAGAGAACCGTCGCGCCGATGACTGCAACACAAATGATCGGAAACAGAGACGCAATCACGAGGGTTCTTGCACGCGTCGCTAGGTCGACCGCGAACCCGAAGCCGACGACCATGAAGATCAGCAGGCCAAGGATTACGGCGGCGTAAATGGAGACGTAAAGAACGGCAACGGAACTCATGGGCGGCTCGCACGATCGTTGATGGCACGGACAACTGGTCGAAGCATTGGCGGCAGACCGTCTTCTAGCTCCGCAAGCAACCTCGTCAAATGGGGACCCAGCAGACTAGGAAACCAGAAGATCAAGACGCTACAGACGAGCGATCCTGTCAGAGCATCTGCGACGAATCTCCATCCGGCCGGTGTGCTGAAGTTACCGAGGATCGCTTCGAGAGCACCCAGTACAAAAGCGACGGCAACTGAAACAAGTACACCACCGCGCAAGGAACCCACCACATCAACGGCATCGAGTTTCAGTACCCTGGTGACGGCAACCAGCATGACGATTAGACGCAAGACAAACAGCCCGGTAACAGTCCACGCGACGGCAATGACACCATAGGGAACGGCGGCCAAACATGCCAAACCCCAGGCGACAGCCACTGGAATCTGTAACTTAAACTCGGTATCGAGTCTGCCGGCATTCCAAAGGAGTGGTGTTGTGATACCCCACATAAGGAAGCACGGCATGGCAAGAGCAAACGGCCGGAACAATTGAACTCCGCCCTGCCAGGAAGGGCCGTAGATCGCGAGAACGACTGTATCGGATACAGCGGCGACTCCCACGAATATGGGTAATGCCGCGAGTGATACGGCACTAAGTGCCAAAAGGAATGCACGTTGAAGGCTACCCTGATCACCACAGGCTTTAGCGCATGCGGAGAAGAGTACAGGCTGAACGACACCAAGCAATGCGGACGCTGGCGCAGAGAGTAGGCCAAGAAACGTCGAGTAGAGCCCGGTGTTCACTGTCGAGAAGGCGCGCGCGACGATCGTACGATCCAGATTGCTGATTGCCCAGTTGACGAGATTGGTGACCAATACAGTGACGCCATATCGCCACACGGCCCTGGCACCGAAATACCAAAAAAGGGGCATCACGGGATGCTGGACGCGAGCGTAGAGCGTGACGAGGTTGGCACTCGCCTGTACCGTCCATGCGATCACGAGCGACCACACGCCCCATCCGAGTAGTGCAAGGGGAATGCCTATCATGACGTAGCCAAGAAAATGACTGCTCGCCTGGGCTAGATGAATGGTCTTCTGTCGCATTTCCCGCTTAAGCAGGTTTAGCGACGGTGCGCTTAGCGCGTTCAGGATGCATAAGACGGACAGCGCTTGCACTGGCAACTCCGCTCCGCGTTCGCCGAAGAACCGCGCAATAGGCCCCGCTGCCAAGAAGACGATTGCCGTGACGCCAAGACCCAACAGAACCTGCCAAGTCACAACGAATCGGATGTCGTCATGACTAACCTCAGCCTTCTGGATGAGGCTGTACGCAAGACCAACATCTGCCAAAAAATTCGCGAGCGTCACTACAATCGTGCCAATTGCGAACATTCCATAGACCTGCGGTCCAAGAATTCGCGCCAAGACGACCTGCGTCCCGATCTGGATCACGAGCTTCAGACCGGTTCCGGTGATACCCCAGGCAATTGCAGATGTCCCACGCCGACTAAGGCTCATTGACAGCCCGAACTGATTCATTCGAGTGGTAGAGGGTCACCTCGGGCGACCAGCTACCCTTACGCGTCCGCCCGGGTCCAGCGAGGCGAGCATCGCGTTGAGGAACTCCTCCTGGATGCGGTAGGCATTAGCCTCGTCCCGATCGATTGACGACACTCGCACTAACATGCCGTCGGGAACGCGTCCGGTCAGCCCATACTTCATCACTTGGAGCTTCCGATCTAGACCCGACAGCGCGACGTGATCACCAACCGTGATCCAGTACGTTATCGGCTCGTTGCGCGGACCTTGCTGCGCAACGAGGCGTGTAACAGGAAGCGCACCGAAAGGCGTCGTCAGTTGAGCCTTTAGAATCTTCAGGACCGAGAATCCCTGCGCCGGGTAGCAGACCTCGGGTTTGTGGACCTGCATGGCATCGCTCTGATCCCCGCCGTATGCCATTGAGAGCATGACTCGATCGCCATTGGGGTTCACGTATGTACGCGACAACGTCTGGTTGTAGATCTTGTTCAGGATGGCCTGTGCGTCCGGTGACGCAATAACGGGCTTGATTTGCGTGTCGACATGCCACCCGGCGAACTCTCTTGGCACGATGACCTCAAGGTCCACCTTCGGCCCCTGATCCGCGATGCGTGTGCGGGGCGTGGCTACCGCTGACAGCGCTGCAGCGAACAGCATGGCGAACAAGAGCGAGAGTGCCTTTACGGAGACGGTAGTCATTTTTTGCGCGTTCTCGTTTGTCGCCGGAAAACCAATCCGAGAGCTGAGTCGATCACGAACAGTAGAAGCAAGGCGGCAACGAAAAGCACCATCCCGGCGAATCCATGAAGGAACCCCTGGCCCGCCGCATCACCGAGATGAAAGGTCACAAGCACGAGAAAGATCACGCGAACGATGTTGGCACCGAATGCAATCGGCAGGATGCACGCAGCTAGAACCGCATTCCTCGCCAAGCTCGCATGCTTCATCAAATGCAAATAGAGGAGTCCCAGCGCTGACAGTGAATACAGCGAGTGCAATCCCGAACAAGCGTCTGCCACGAGCAACTGGTACGGACCGATCGTTAGGGTCACGCCGCTGCGTGCGATCGGATATCCGATCAAATAGAGCACATGTTCGGCTATCTCCGATACGTGGCGCTTCAACGGCCCCGTTAGCGCATCCACGAACACGCTCGGAAGCGGAATCATGAAGACGATGAAGAACAGCGGAAACCACAGTGCTCGAAGAGCGGAGGTCCCGCGCGTGAGCAACAGTACGCCCACAAAGACGGGTATATGCGATCCGACCTCGAATAGCAGTATGTCCTGCGAGCGGCCGACCACGTACATCAAAAGACCGAGAAGCAAGATCGGCCATCCCAAGGCGTTGCGCGGAACAGCCACACCTGAGATCAACACAAAGCGCTGCTGCCAAATGAGCCATACAACTACCGCCAGAATCAGTGGGCCGTGCCCCTGTTCCTCTGAGTTCCAAACGCCATTCCATAGGGACGCGTATGTGGGGAGATACAAAGCACACAGGCCCACGACAACGGGTACCCAGTTGAACCAGGGCCGAATGTCCTTTCCGCCGCCGTTGTCAGACATACGCACGATGGTTGAAAAGCCGTCTGCCGAAACATCAACGCGGTTCTCGGCGTCATTGGAGAGGAGGGGGCGCATACCAGTCAGTAGTCGTTTAGCACGCTTCCAACGAGCGTCGCTGACGCTGCGGTCACGGCATCGACTAACGCGCCACATTCGTTCACTCCGGTACGGTTACGGCGAGCGACGAGGAGCGCTCCGCTGCCTTTGCTCAAGACGAGCTGAAAGTCGCTCCCCTGAGCCGCGGGCGGCGTGTCAATGATCACGACGTCGAATCTGCTACCGACGTCCTCCATCAGATTCGAAAACGTTCCGCGCCCCAGGAGTTCAAGCGGATTCGGGGGAGTCGGCCCCGCCGGTAGGACCGACAGGTCCATGAAGGCGGGAACTCGCTGTATCGCTTCGAGTCCGCCTCTCTCCGCTAGTACTGTCGACAGCCCCACAGAATTGGAAACTCCGAACAGTTCGTGCTGCCGTGCGCTGCGCATGTCCGCGTCCATGAGCAGGGTGCGCTCACCGAGTTGCGAGAAGACCACTGCAAGATTCGCCGCAATGTGACTGCGCCCGTCTCCGCGTGCAGCGCTGACGATCGCGAGGGACTTGCGCTTTGGCTCGCCAGTGAACCAACGCAGCAGCAATTGGCTACGTAATGCTCGGAGTGCCTCAACCTGGCTGCTGAACGGCGCCCATGCAGCGATAACGTCGCGCGACACACGACTATCCCCCGAACGCAGGTACGGGTAGTCGAACTGGCTCGCGAGCGCTTGCTGAATATCCTCGGACTTAACCAACCCGAGGGAAATCGCCGCGTCACCGAAACGCAAGCTTCGCTCTTTGGCATGTCGAAGGATTCTCTCGGCATCTTCCGGTCGGATCCGGCCTGCGTCGATAAGCATCACTCCCATCGAGCGGTCGTTTCCGTGCGGGGCGCCAGGGCCGGAAATCAGACTATTAACTTCAGTACTTGTGGTCTTCATCGCTTACCCCGATATCGCTGTGGTCTTGAGTACTGTCACCCCCGTCGATTCCGGCTTTCGCCACCTCGACTTTCGGTTGCGTGCAGAGCGATCGTTCTTCAAAACACCGAGAACCGGCAGTTGAGTTACTTCCTCAAGGTCACGTGACGAACGGATGCGACGACTGGACATCTCGACTATCAGGGCAAGCGCGACGCCGAGTGCTGTACCGAGTACGAGCGACACAAGTATATTCAGGAAGAACTTCGGGAACGATGCCTCCAAAGGCGGTACTGCCTGCGCAAGAATCGCGATGTTAGTCTGGCTCGCTTGACTCTCGAGATTAGTCTGCTGAAAGCGCTGGGAAGCCACGTCGAACGCACGCTGTGCACCTTCAACATCCTTCTGCAGCACGGACATCTCGTCGCGGCCTTGATTCAATCTTAGGAGCTTGGCTTTCTGCGCAGCGAGCTGGGATTGGAGATCGGCTTCGCGCTTTTGCGCGATCTTGGCTGAATTGTTGACGCCAGAGGCCGCGACGCTCAATTCCGCCTTTAGCTTTGCGCGCTGACCTTCGATGTCCGCTTCCAGTCGCTTCACTTCCGGATGGTTCTTGCCAAGCTGGGACGCTGTCTGCTGAAGTCGGCCTTCCGTCAGAGTCAGCTGAGCCTTAAGGTTTTGAATCAGCCCATTCACCAATACATCCGGCAATGTCTCCAGACTCGCTCCGCGCGCCAGAAAGTCGTTTACCTGCCGTTGCCGCGACGTCGCGTCCGCGGCTTGACCTTGGGCTGATGTGTACTGAAGAGAGAGTTCGTTTAGGCGGTTGCTTTCGAGGTCGAGACGTTCATCCTGTGCGGTAAAGCCTTTTTCGCGCAAGTGCGCACTCAGTCGCGCCTGCGCTTCTTCCAGTTTTTTCCTCAGCTGCTGCAGACGCTCGTCGAACCATGCAGCGGACTGCCTCGCAGGTTCGACACGAAGTTCAAGGTTGACTTTCTGATATGCCTCGGCGAAGGCATTGGCGACTGCTGCGGCAAAGCCGGGGTCGGCTGCTTCGTAGCTAATGTAAAGGACGCTGCTATCGCGCGATGGCCTGACGTCCAATTTCTTCAGCAGAATTTCTGCATACCAGTCCTCTATGCTGATGACACCTTTGGTTTCTTGTTGCCATTGCTGCTTCGCGATTGGGTTCTCCGTGATCCGAAGCTTCCGTATCGCTTGCACTGCGACCCTAGGACTTTGAATGATATCCACCTGCGTTGCCAGATAACCGGGCATTAGCTGGATAGGAATTGGCATCCCCATCACTGGATCCATACCCTTGAAGTCCACTACTACTGTCGTGACAGCTGTGTAGGACTTGGGAAGCAGCAGTGAAACCGCGATCGCGACTCCAACTGTTACCAGCAACGTCGCCAGGAAAACCCACATCCGGGCGCGTAGAATTCCAAGAAACTGAGAAAACGTCATAGCTATTCCTTTGCGCAATCAGAACACGCTTTCTTTCACATAGATAACGTCTTCGGCTTGGAGCTTGTCCTGCAGCCCGGCATTCAGCGTCTCGATCTTTCCACCCACATCACGACGGCGCACCGTCAGGCCCTTCTCGGTGCCACGCAGCGTGACGCCACCGCCCACTGCGAGGCCCTGCATCACGGTCATGTTGCGTTCGAGACGGTACTGACCGGGGCGACCAACCTGCCCGTAGATGTAGATGAACTGCTGCTTCGGCACGTAGACCGTGTCGTTCGGGAAGATCTCGAAGTTCTTGTCGAGGTCGTTCAGGGCGATCGACGCCTCGAGGTCGACGGTGATGCGCTCTTCCTTGCCGTTCACGGTGCGGACCACATAGAGGTGGTCGGCCGCAGCCAGCGTGGTGCCACCGGCGAGCGCAAGCACATCGGCCAGCCGCAACACCTGGTCTTCCATCGGGTACCGGCCGGGGCGGTTCACGAAGCCCAGCACCGACATCTGCCGCGTGCGGAACTGCTGCACGACGACGTTCACCTGCGGCTTCAGCACGAAGCCGCCCGCCTTCAGCGCCGCGGCAATCTTCTGCTCGGCCTGGGCCGTCGTGCCGCCGCCGACGGAGATGTTGCCGACGAGCGGGAAGGTGATCTGCCCCTGGTCGCTGACTCGCGTGTCGGTGAGCATGTCCGGGTTCTGGAACACCGTGATGCGGACAACGTCCCCGGGCCCGAGCAGGTAGGCCCGCGGCTGTTGGGCATGGGCCGCGCCGATGGCAAGCCACGCGAGGACGAGCAGGTTCAGGAAGTGGATCAGAGGTGTGCGCACGGTAGGTCGGATCCTCGAGGGTGGGTGGTGACTGTCGAGTACGGTGGATGGAATGGGGTGGTCAATACGCGTTCTTGTCGCGGAACAGTACTTGGAAGGTCTTCACGATGATCCAGAGGTCGAGCGACAGCGACCAGTTCCGGAGGTAGTGGAGGTCGTGCTCGATCCGGGCACGCATCTTCTCGATGGTCTCGGTCTCGCCACGGTATCCGTTCACCTGCGCCCAGCCGGTGATCCCGGGCTGCACCTTGTGGCGAAGCATGTAGCCGGTAATGAGACCGCGGTATTCCTCGTTATGCGCAACCGCATGGGGGCGCGGGCCCACCAGGCTCATCGAACCGCCCAGCACATTGAAGAGTTGCGGCAGTTCGTCGATGGAACTCTTGCGAAGGAACGCCCCCAGCGGGGTGATCCGACTGTCGTTGCGCCGGGCCTGTTTCACCACCGCGCCGTCTTCCGTCACCCGCATCGACCGGAACTTCCACACGGTGATCTCGCGGCCGTCCAGGCCGTACCGGCGCTGCTTGAAGATGATGGGGCCCGGAGATGTCACTTTCACGGCGATGGCTGTGACGAGGAGCAACGGCCAGATCACGGCCAGCCCGCACAGTGTGACGACGATATCGAACCATCGCTTCAGCAGGGCATTCACGCCGGAGTACGGCGTTTCGCACACGGCGACGACCGGCATGCCGTCGATCTCGTCGAAGCGGGCCTGGATGAGGTCGAAGGCGAAGACGTCGGGTACGAAGTAGATCGATGCCGTGGTGTCGCGCAGGTCGTTCAGCAGCTTGATGACCCGGGGCTGGGCCACCATGGGCAGCGACACGAAGACGAGATTGATCTGGTTGTCGCGGACGAACTGCGCAGCATCGTCGATGGTGCCGACGAGGCGGTACTGCCCGAGGTTCGGCAGCCGGCGCGGATGCCGGTCATCGAAGAACCCGCGGATGTGCACCCCGAGCAGTGGGTCGGACGAGATGGTCTCGGCGAGCCGCAGGGAAAGATCGCTCGCGCCGATCATCGCGACGCGCCGGTGGTATGCGGGAGACCTTGCCCACACGCGCAGCACCCCGTGGGCGACCAGGTGCGCAAGCACGAGCGGGATGGGGGTGATGACGAACCACGTGATGATCGCGGGGGCGTCGTAGATGCGGTCGTAGTGCGTCGCCCAGATCAGGAAGGCCAGGATGCCCACCGTGAGCGGCCACGCGAACAGGATGTCGCGCATGGCGCGGACGATCAGCTGATGCGGGCGCAGCTGGAAGAGATCCAGCCGTTCGAAGAGCTGGGACGATACGAAGAAGGTCAGCACCGCCAGCATCAGGTAGTGCCCGTCGACCTTGACGTGGTAGACGGCCAGGCACGCCGCGAGCGTGGCGAGGATGACCGTCGGGTTCAGCAGACTGCGCAGGAAGGCCACATGCGGCAGGTCGCCGCTGAACATGCTGCGGTCGCCGAGGCTCCGGGAAAACGGCCCCTTGTTCATGCCCTGCTGTGCCCGATCTCTGGACGTGTGCGCGCCTCCCGAAAGGGGCAGCATCGCATCGGCCTTCTGCATCGGGGCAACCATCTCGGCTCGGAATCTCGTAAGTCAGCTTCGTGCATTCATGGACCCGGGCCCGGCGAAGCCGCCGGGGTGCTGCGTGAAACCGGGGCGCCCGTCGGGGGGCACCGCTTTGTTGTCATTCATGCGAAGGGGCCGCCAACGGCGCGGCCCCTTTCGCCTGCGTTACTTGCTCAGACCCTGCAGACCCTTCTCGAGGGACTCCTGCGTTCCGGGCGCACCACCCTGGACGGCACTGGCAGGGGTTTCCGCGGCGGCAGGCGCCGCAGCATCGGCGGCAGGCGCGGGATCCTTCGCGTAGTCGCCGACATACTCGATCTTGGCGGCTCCCCGGAGGGTCTTCAGCTCGTTCTTCGCAATTTCCATGCGGGACTTGTTCTGCAGGAACTGCTCGATGAACGGCGTGCCCTGCTGCTCGTTCAGCGGCTGGCTCTGCGACGCAACGATCTGGACGATCGCGATGCCGCCGGGGCCGGGCACGGCGACGATCTCGCCGTCCTTCAGCTTCGAGATGCGTGCGGCGAACTCCATCGGCAGTTGCTCGGCAGCGCGGACGGAGCTGTTGGCCGTGGCGCGGATGTTCTTCTCCTTCGCGTAGGCCACCACTTCCTGCAGCGTCTTCATCGGGGGCAGCGCCTGCTTAAGGGCCTCGAGCTCGGGGCCGGCCACCTGCATCGCCACTTCCTGGAGACGGTACACCCGGCGCTCGGAGAACAGCTCGGGGTGGGCGTCGTAGAACTTCTTCACCTCGGCCGCATCCGGTTTGGCGGCGTTGCCCATCACGCGCTCGACGTAGGCGCGGGAGAGGATCTCGCGGCGGGCATTCTCGATGGCCGTCATCACCTGGGGATCACGATCGAGCTTGCCTTCCATCGCCTTCTGGATGAAGAGCTGCTGGTCGATCAGCCGCTCGAGGACCTGCTTGGTCGCGGTCTTCACCTGCGCTTCGGTCGGGTTGTTCATCTTGGGAAGCGCACCGTTGATCTGGTGCACGGTCACTTCCTCGCCGTTGACCTTGGCGGCGACCTGCGTGGCTTTCTTCTCCTCGCCCCCACCGCTACCGCCGCCGCAGGCAGCGAGAGTGAGCACGGCGGCAGTGACGAGCGCGGAAGTCAGAAGGGAAATGCGGGGCATGGGATCCTCGGATGGGGACAATTTGTCTTGTGGGAAATGCGCACTACGTTACCTGTCTCGGATTACGTCCCGGTGTCACAAACGGGTTCATCACACCCGCCCGGCCCGGATTTCTACCGCCTGCGCTTGACCAGTCCGGCATGGACCGAACGGGCTACCAGCAGGAGACCGAGGCCAAGCAAGAACCATGTTCGTGGCTCGGGCACCGGCGGCTGCACCCCGGTGCTGCCCTGCTGCGGCGCCATGATGCTGCGAACCCACTGACCGTTCTCGTCGGAGAGCAGCACGCCGCCCCCGACCGAACCGTACATGCCGATCGGCCCCTTCTCGGTGATCCGCCCGGAAAACGTATTGACGCCAGCAAGTTGCCACTGACCATAGACGTTCACAAATGCCGGACTCCCGGAGTCGCCGCCGGCGAGCGCGGCCTCGTTGGCCAGACCGTTGGCGGGCTTGCCGGGGGCGGGCGGCCCGTCGAAGTCATAGAAATAGAGGGCACGGGGGCCGGGGCCGGTGAGCGGCGGGAGGTTGCAGCTCTCGACGCCGGGGGTGTACGCGAAGCACTCGGCGACATTCGCACCGACCCGCTTGATGGTGGGGTTCGGGTATTCGGTCGGCCCAGTCAGCCCGGTGCCGCCGCCACCGTACCCAACCATCGTGAGGACGGAACCCTGGGGGAGCAGCCCTTCGAAGACGCTGTAGATCGGCACGCCGGCGGGGGCGGGCTCGGACAGCCGGATGAGCGCGAGGTCGCGATTGCCACTGCCCTGCAGCCCGGCGCCGCCGGTGTAGCCGGGTTGCACGAACACGGCCTCGGCGACGATCCGATGCGTGAGGTCCCCGCCGAAGTTCAGGTTGAACGTGATCTCTTGCGGACGGTGATTGCCCACGACGTGGGCGGCGGTCAGGACGTAATTGGGTGCGACGAGGGTGCCGGAGTAGGTGCCGGTGCCGATGGTGATGCTGCCCACCCCCGCCCAGGGTGACTGCACGGTGTTGGCGTCGACGGCCCCATCGATGATGGCGTGCGCCGGCCCGGACCCGAGAAGGACCACGAAGGCGAGTGGCGCGAGTGCGCATCGAAGGAAGGGCTTGAGCATGCCTCGTAGGTTCATGATTTCGAGCGGCGGTCAGTTTGACGCATTGCGTCAAGCGAGGATAGTGCCGCCTCTGGGGCCGGTGGCCCCCGGCGGCTGGCCGCAGGACGTACCAACAAGGGGGGTGCCCCTTGTATATCCCCCCGTGGATGCATCGCCGGCCGCGGAGATGGTGATGGCCGTGTAGGAGCGGCCCATGGCCGCGAACGCGTCGGTTCCGGTTGAAGCGCTTCCTTGCATCCACCTCGCGCCCTGCATGGCGCTCGGATTCGGGAGGCACATAAAAGCGTGCAGGCACTTTCATGTGTCCACCCTCATCCACCGCTTTCGGGGGCATGGCCCCCTCCTACAAGATCGTCTTTACGCCCCCGCCTTGGCCAGCATCGCCACCACCCGCCCCGCGACGTCCTCCACCCCGGTCGGACGCGGCGTCTCGGGCGCGGGTGACGCGCACAGCCGATCCAAGGCCGCGACAAAACGCCCGCCGAGGAGATCGGCCTCCGCCACCGGCGCGCATCGGCTGTGTCGGGCAAGCCAACCTGCGAGGTGCGGCTCTTCCGGCCAGCCATCTCGGGGCACATACAAAACCGGCCGGCCGTTGACCCCCGCCTCCGCCACCGTGCCGTAGCCGAGTTTCGCCACCACGGCGTCGATCGACGCGAACACATCCATATAGGGAAGCGCCAACGCTCCGATCGACACCACCCCCGGATGCACGCCGGCGACAGGCATCCCGCTCACCACGACCCAATCACCGAGATCCGGCCAGGCAGAGACATCGAGCGGAAACGGCACGCCGCCCAGGGACAGCAACGCCAGGCGCGTCGAGACGGGCCGTCCCAGACGGGCGAGGATCTCCTGGCGACGGGACGCCGCTTCCCGGGCAACCGGGCCGACATCCACCAGGTTGTTCAGCCCCGGCATCGGGATCCCCGGCGTGGCACGGAGGAAGCACGCCGCGCTGGCGTAGGCGTCGCGGATCTGCGCCCCGATGGCCGCGGCGCCGGGCTCGCGCCCGCAGTAGTGCGCAAAGATCTCGCCCCAATGCAGGCAGCAGTAGGCCGCGGCGGGAATCCCCGCGTGCCCGGCCGCCGCAATCGACAAATAAGGAATGTTTCCCAGAAGAACGGTGGGGTTCAGGCTCGCCATTTCGTCGGCCGCGGCCGCCACACGGGCGTCCCAGTCGCCGTGGAGCGTCGTGTAGTGCGCGAGACTGGCGGGGACGTCGATGTGCAGCGCATCGCGCATGGCCATCCCGATGTCGAACGCTCGGGGCAGATACCGGAAGGTCACGCCCACCATCTCGCGCACCTTGGCCTCGGGGATCGTGCAGCGGATTGTGATCTGCAGTCCCGGCACCTGGCGCGCCACGGCCTCGACGACCGGCGCCGTCATGGCGAGGTGGCCGAAGCCATGGGCGGAGATATCGACGAGGAGGTGGGGAGTCACGGGGGACGAGGCGTGCGGATGCGCCACCAGTCTTCGGAGTGGCCAATGCCTTTGTAGGAGCGGCCCATGGCCGCGAAAGTGATGGTTCCGGTTGGAACGTTTCCTTGCGCTTACCGCTTTCGGGGGCATGGCCCCCTCCTACAGGGCCGTGGATGCGCCACGAATTGTAGGAGCGGCCCATGGCCGCGAAAGCGATGGTTCAGGTTGAAGCGTTTCCTTCCATCCACCGCTTTCGGGGGCATGGCCCCCTCCTACAGGGCCGTGGATGCGCCACGAATTGAAGGAGCGGCCCATGGCCGCGAAAGCGATGGTTCTGGTCGGAACGTTTCCTCGCATCTACCGCTTTTGGGGGCATGGCCCCCTCCTACAGGGGCCATGCCCCTCTGCAAGACAATCGCCGACGCGGCGATCTACACCACGTCGTCGCTCGACGACAGGTCCTGCTGCGCGGCCACCGCGTCGAACAGATGATCGTCGGCCGAGGTCAGCGCGAGATCTGCCGGGAGGTTGTATTCGGCCCACTCATGCGGGGACGGTTCGCGAACAACGGTGACGGGGGCGGAAGAGCGGCTGAAGAACTTCATGTTCACGACCGTGCGCAAGAGATGAGTGGGCTGGCTGACCAGTCCACTATCGGTGCCCTGCATGAAAACTGTATGAACGCCAGCACCCCGCCGACGAGATTTTTTGTGTGTCGTTTCGGGGGTCTGCGGAACCGCCCGATTGCGGGGGTATGCTCCGTCCATTCCGACGCCATGCACGGGAGATTCCGCAGCTCTCCCAGCACGTTCCCCGCCTGCCAGGGCGGCACCCCGAACGATGACGAGCAATGCGCGTCGCCACACCGCCGGAGACCTCCCCATGACCACCCGCGACACCACTCGCCAAGCCCCTTCCATCGACACGCTCACCGCGCAGGAGATCTCCGGAGAAGTCCTGCTCGAGAAGTACGCCAAGGGCCACGAGGCCACCACTGCCGATGTCCGCCGCCGCGTGGCGCGTGCGCTGGCGATGAACGAGTCCGACGATGCGCGCTCGCGCTGGGAGGCCCGCTTCCTCGAAGCACAGGAACAGGGCTTCATCCCCGCCGGCCGGATCAGTTCCGCCGCCGGCACCGCGCTCTCCGCCACGCTCATCAACTGCTTCGTGCAACCCGTCGGAGACTCCGTCACGGAAACCGTCGACGGCCGGCCCGGCATCTACACCGCACTCGCCCAGGCGGCCGAGACGATGCGTCGCGGCGGCGGTGTCGGCTACGACTTCTCGTCGATCCGCCCGCAGGGCGCGCTGGTGCGCGGCACGATGTCGCGGGCGAGCGGGCCGGTGTCGTACATGCGCGTGTTCGACCGCTCTTGCGAGACCGTGGAGTCCGCCGGCTCGCGGCGCGGCGCGCAAATGGGTGTGCTCAGATGCGATCACCCGGACATCGAAGATTTCATCCACGCGAAGGACCGCGGGGATCTCACGAACTTCAACGTGTCGGTGGGCGTGACCGACGAGTTCATGCGCGCCGTCGAAACCAACGGCGACGCCACGCTCGTGCACAAGTCCGAACCCGCCCCGGACGTGAAGGCCGCGGGCGCCTACCGCCGCGAGGACGGCATGTGGGTGTATCGCAAGCTGCCCGCGCGCGAGCTGTGGGACCAGATCATGCGGTCCACCTACGACCACGCGGAACCGGGCGTGCTGTTCCTCGACCGGATGAACCGCGACAACAATCTCTACTACTGCGAGACGATCGAAAGCACGAACCCGTGCGCCGAGCAGCCGCTTCCGCCCTACGGCTGCTGCGACCTCGGGTCGATCAATCTCACGCGCATGGTGCGGGACCCGTTCACCGACGAGGCGCAGTTCGATTTCGAGGCGTTCGGACGCGTCGTGGAAGTCTCGGTGCGCATGCTCGACAACGTGCTCGACGTCACGTGCTGGCCGCTGCCGGAACAGCAGGCCGAAGCGATGGCGAAGCGCCGGGTGGGCCTCGGCTTCACGGGCCTCGGTGACGCCCTGATCATGCTGAAGCTGCGCTACGACACGCCCGAGGCGCGGGCCATGGCCACCCGCATCTCCGAGGTCATGCGCGACCGCGCGTATCTCGCCAGCGTCGGGCTTGCGAAGGAACGCGGCGCGTTCCCGCTCTTCAACGCCGACATGTATTTGTCGGGCGGCAACTTCGCATCGCGCCTGCCCGCCGAGATCAAGCAGCAGATCCGCACGCACGGCATCCGCAACTCGCACCTGCTGTCGATCGCCCCCACGGGCACCATCAGCCTCGCCTTCGCCGACAACGCGTCGAACGGCATCGAGCCGCCCTTCTCGTGGACGTACACGCGGCGCAAGCGCATGGCCGACGGCACGTGGAAGGAATACGCGGTGGAAGACTTCGCGTGGCGCCTATTCCGCCATCTCGGCGGCGACACCAAGCGGTTGCCCGAGTACTTCACCACCGCCCTCGCGATCTCGGCGCAGGCGCACGAGGAGATGGTCGCGGCCGTCGCGCCGTTCATCGACACCAGCATCTCGAAGACGGTGAACGTCCCCGAGGACTACCCGTACACCGAGTTCGAAGGTCTCTATCTGAAGGCATGGCGCTCGGGTCTGAAGGGGCTCGCGACCTACCGCCCGAACAGCGTGCTGGGCTCCGTGCTGTCAGTGGACTCGCCGGAGCAGAAGGCCGAAGAGGAGAAGAAGGCCCCGCAGGACGTCCATCTCGTCGAGGCCAACCGCCGGCTGTCGATCCAGTCGCTGCCGATGCCCGTGCTGTCGTCGCTCGTGTGGCCGGGGCGCCCGGAGCTGCCGGGCGGCAATCCGTCGTGGACCTTCATGATCCGGCACCCCGCCGGCGAGTTCGGCGTGTTCGTCGGGCACGTGGAGGAGGAAGGCCGTGCCTTCCCGTTCGAGGTGTGGGTCAACGGCGCGGAACAGCCGCGCGGCCTCGGCGCCGTCGCGAAGACGCTCTCGATGGACATGCGGGCCCGCGACCGCGCGTGGCTCAAGCTGAAGCTGGACGTCCTGTCGCGCACGCCCGGCGACCAGTCGTTCGAGATGCCCTTCCCGCCCCGCGGCGAACGGCGCCTCGTGCCCAGCGTGGTGGCGGGTCTCGGCCAGGTCATCCGCTGGCGCTGCGAGACGCTCGGCGCGCTCGACGAGAAGGCCCCCGACCTGCTGTCCCCCGACGGCCGCCCGCACCCGGTGCTGGACGCCATGTTCGCGGTGGAGGAACCCCGCACCGGCACCGACGGCACGCTCGCGTGGACCGTGGACATCCAGAATCCGGCGTCCGGCGAGGACTTCGTGCTCGGCCTGAAGGAGATCACCCTCCCCGACGGCGTGACGCGTCCGTACGCCATGTATCTCGCGGGCTACTACCCACGCGCCCTGGACGGCCTCGCGCGCCTGCTGTCGCTCGACATGCGCGTGATCGACCCCGCGTGGATCGGCATGAAGCTGCGCAAGCTCGTGAACTGGTCCGACCCGCTGGGCGATTTCCTGGCCTTCGTCCCGGGCGAGCGCCGGCAGCGCAACTACCCGTCGACGGTGGCGTACCTCGCGCAGCTGATCCTGCACCGGTACGCGATGCTAGGCGTCCTCGACGCACAGGGCTATCCGCGGCGCGAGATGGGCATCCTCGAGACGCCCCGCGAGAGCGGCGGCCAGCGGGTGCAATCGGGCTCGTTGTGCCACGAGTGCGGAAACATGACGGTGATCCGCAAGGACGGCTGCGATTTCTGCACGGCATGCGGGGCGGTGGGCACGTGCGGATAGGCATCGGCCGGCGGTGATCGATCCGACGCCGTTGTAGGAGGGGCCCATGGCCCCGAAAGCGGTCGACGCAAGGAAACGCCTCAACCGGAACGATCGCTTTCGCGGGCATGGCCCGCTCCTACAATTCTTGGCACATCCACTTGCCCTGTAGGAGGGGGCCATGCCCCCGAAAGCGGTCGATGCAAGGAGACGCATCAACCGGAACCGGTGCTTTCGCGGCCATGGGCCGCTCCTACAGAAACGCCGGTCATTCCGAAGACTAGTGGTGCACCACGGGGGGATATACAACGGGCCCTCCCCTTGTTCGTACGCCACGCGGGCTGCCCGCCGCGGGCCATCGGCCGAGAGCCACCTCTCGACCAAACCCTAAGGTTTTGACTTGCGCGGGCCGATATCAGTACCCTGAACGCATATCCTGCCTGCATGCAGCCTCAGCGGTCGCACGGACCCGCTCACCGATGGAGCCCTCTTTCATGCCGAAACTGACATCCCTCGCTCGCACGGCGCTTGTCGCCGCGCCCTTCGCACTCGGCCTGTTCGCGCCCCAGGCCGCGCAAGCGCAGGCCGGATTCAAGCTGCCCAAGGCGGCCGGGGATCCGGTCACCGGCCTGTACGTGGTGGGCAGCCTCGGCCCATCCCAGGGCAATGACGAGACGGCGTCCCTCATCCGCGCCACGGCAGCCGTCGGCACGCCGAACAGCACCCTCGTGGAATCGAAGCGCTTCACCGGCAGCCTCGGTGTGGGCTACCGGTTCAACGAGTACTGGGGCATCGAGGGTGGCTTCGTGGACATCGGCCGGCTGGAGCTGAATGCCTCCGGCACAGGCGAATTCGTCGCCAAGTCGAAGATGCGCGGCGCCCAGTTCGCCCTCGTGGGCTACCTCCCGGCGACCGACACGCTGTCGTTCTTCCTCAAGTTCGGCGGCGTCTGGGCCCGGACGAACTACGAAGACAACTTCGGCGGCTCCGATTCCTCCAACAGCCTGCGGTCCTACTGGGGCCTGGGTCTGCAGAAGCACTTCAACCGCAACCTGTTCGGGCGCCTCGAGTTCCTGCGCTACGGCAACGTCGGCTCCACGATGAGCGGCCAGACGAGCTTCAATCACTACATGGCGGGCGTGGGCTACCTCCTCGACTGAGACGGCATCCACGAACGTGCGACAAGGGCGACCCGCGGGTCGCCCTTGTGGTTTCTGGCGCCCTCGTAGGAGGGGCCCATGGCCCCAAAGCGGTGAATGCAAGGAAGCGCTTCAACCGGAACAGGCGCTTTCGCGGCCATGGGCCGCTCCTACAAGTCGTGCCGCATCCACCGATCGTGGGGCGGGCGGCCGTCCCTGTAGGAGGGGCCCATGGCCCCGAAAGCGGTCGATGCAAGGAAACGCTTCAACCGGAACCGGCGCTTTCGCGGCCATGGGCCGCTCCTACAAGGGCATTGCCATCTCCACGACAGGTGATGCATCCACGGGGCATACAACTGACCCCTCCGCCTACCCCTTCCGCGCCTTCACCGTCTCCGCATAGCTCACCGCGTCGGCGAGGCGGTCATAGCGGAACGTCGCGTACCGATACGTGCCTGCCTCGTACCCGATCCCCAGCGCCGCCATCGCCTGACGATCCCCCTCCGACGGCCCTACGACGTTCGCCCCGCGCACATAGGACCCGGGCGGGTTGTCGGACGTCGGGCGCGACCGCATGAGGCGCGCGTAGGCGAGCGCGTCCGCGAGGCGGTCGTACCGGTAACCGTGGAAGTCGTAGCGCAGGCCGTCGAAGCCGATGGCGTAGTCGAGCATCGACTGGTCGCGCTCGGTTCTCGCAACAGGGCCGTCGACGGACGTGCCGATCCCATCGGCGGGAACCACGATGCCCTGCCTGACGTACATGCTCATGTCGCACTCCTCGAGGGTGAAACCGCGAGGCTGACGGCGTTCGATGCCCCCCGTCTGTGCGGTGACCGTGAGTCCCCGGTCACGGGGCCGCGACGGAAGCGACTGCGGGATCGATCGGAATCACGAAGCACGTGTCCGGCAGCAGGCCCGACCAGTGCAGCGCCTCGCCGGGATTCAGCAGTCTGGCGTCGGGACGTCCGGCGACGGCGAGCGCATCCTCGCGCGCCGAACGGATCAGGATGAAGTGCATGGTGCGACCGGCCCGCACGAGCGTCAGCTCGGCGCGCTGCCAATGCGACGGCAGGCAGGGCACGAAGCACAGGGTCTGCGCCGCCTGCCGCAGGCCGAGGATGGATTCGATGGCCGCGCGATGCATCCACGCCGCCGCGCCGGTGTACCAGCTCCACCCGCCCCGGCCGACGTACGGCGGCTGGGTGTACACATCGCCGGCCATCACGTAGGGCTCGATGCCGTACGCCGCGCCGTGGGTGGGATGGCGTGCCCGATGCGCCGGACTGAGATACGTGAAGTAGCGGTACGCGCCGTCCGCGGCCTCGTGGGTGCCGGGAAGCGTCGTCGCGTGGCCCGCGCGCGCCATCACCGCCCACGCGCCGGCGTGCGAGTACTGCCCGCCGTTCTCGCGGACGCCCGGCGGATACGCCTGGATGTAGCCCGCACTCGGGACGGCATGCGCCAGCGGCGGATCCAGCAGGCGGATGAGGCCGGCGTCGTGGTCGACGAGGTGATCCTCCACCGCCGCCATCGCCATGCGCTGCCGGTCCGCGGGCGCCACCTTCGACAGCACCGCCCACGATTGTGCGATCAGGTCGATGCGCGCCTCGGCGTTCTCGTGGGACCCGAGCACCTGGCCCCCGTCGAAGAATGCGCGTCGGAACCATCGACCATCCCAGCCGGCACCGAGCAGCGCCGCCTTCCAGCCCTCGGCAGCCTGCTCCCAGCGCTCCGCGCGCCCGATCTCGCCCCGGGCACGCGCAAGCGGCGCGAATCCCGCCACGACGCTGCACAGGAACCACCCGAGCCAGACCGATTCGCCGCGCCCATCGTGTCCCACACGGTTCATGCCGTCGTTCCAGTCGCCGGTACCCATCAGTGGCAGGCCGTGGCTGCCGACCCTCAGGCTGCGGTCGATCGCGCGGGCGGCGTGCTCGAACACCGTGGCGTCCTCGTCGGAGATGCGCGGTGCGTAGTAGGCGTCCTCCGCGCCGTCGGGAATGGCGGCACCCTCGATGAACGCCACGCGCGTGTCGAGCAGCGTCGCGTCGCCGGTGGTCGTGAGGTAGTGCAGGCACGCATGCGGGAGCCACAGCAGATCGTCGGAGAAGTGCGTGCGCACGCCGGCACCGCCGGGGGCGTGCCACCAGTGCTGCACGTCGCCTTCGGGAAACTGGCGCGAGGCGCATAGCACGATCTGCGCACGGAGCATCGCCGGTGCGGCCCACGCGAGCGCCATGGCGTCCTGCAGCTGGTCGCGGAAGCCGGTGGCGCCGCCCGCCTGGTAGAACCCGGCCTTCGCCCACATCCGGCAGGCGACGCTCTGGTAGAGCAGCCAGCGGTTCACCATGGCGTCGAAAAGAGGGTCGGGCGTCTTCACGACCGTGGCGCCGAGCAGCCGGTTCCACAGCCCGCGGACCTCCGCGATACGCCGTACCGGCGACGTGCCCGCGGCGCGCACGGCCGCTGCACGGGCCGCCTCGGCATCAGGCGCATAGCCCAGCAGGAACACGCGCTCCGCGACCTCGCCGGCACCGATCACGACGCGGATCGACACCGCGGCACACGGATCGAGACCACCCCCGGCCCGCTGCCCGAAGTGGTCGGGCAGCACGAGCCGACCGCGCGCATCCAGGCATTCCCGGCGATCGCACGTCCAGTCCTCTTCGTCCCGATGATCCCGGTCGCCCGCCACCGCCAGGAATGCCGTGCCGCCGCCGAATCCGCCGGTACGCTCCCGCTGCGTGGCGAACAGCGTCGTCAAGACCTGCCCCCGAGCGAACTCGGGCTCGACGTCGGTCACCGGCAGCTCCGGCAAGCGCACGCGGTCGTGCGCGGTGAGTACCGTGCTGCGATCGGCGCGGTTGGCGCCCATCAGCCACTCCGCGATCCCGACGATGCGCAGATGCTGGGAACGCGGGCCGCGGTTCACGATCCGCAGCTGGACCTGCTTGACCGCGGTCTCGGCATCCACGCACCAGGACGCCGTCACCTCCAGGTCGCCTCGACGATGCTGGATCACCGTGTAGCCCTGCCCGTGCGACACACGGTGCATCACGCGCGGGTCACCCCACGCGGAGGGGGCCACGCTCCAGACCTCGCGCGTGCGGAGATCCTGCAGCAGGATCCACTCGGCGGGTGGGTCCGCCACCGGATCGTTCGACCAGGCCGTCAGCTGGTTCATGCGGCTGTTCACGGCCCACGAGTAGCCGGCACCTGTCTCCGACACCTGGGCGCCGAACGACGGGTTCGAGAGCACGTTGAGAGAGCACGTTGATCCACGGGCGCTGGGGGCGCAGACCGCCGTGCACGTCGAAGCGGAACTCGCCCGATGCCTCGGCGAACGCACCGCTCGAGGCGTCCACGGAGCCGTGAGCCGCGGCAGGACCGACGCCGACGCGGGCCGTCGAGATCTCCTCGCGTCCGGTCAGCGCGCGCTCATGACGATCGAGCCATTCCTGGACGTGGTACGTGAGCGGCCGGCCGTCGGCATCGAACTGCACGCGGGCGAGCGTTCGCAGCGTGGCGAGTTCCTCGTCCGGCAGATCCGCCGTTCGCAGGAGGTGGATGGCGGTCGTCGGACCGCCGGCACGGTCCGCGCTGTCGACGATGTGCCGGTCGCGCAGGCTGGCAAGGTCGCGCTGCAGCGCCATCTCGTACGACTGCGGTTCCCCGTTCATGACCACGAGATCGCAGCCGACGCCGCCCCACGACCACTGGGAGAGCGCCTGGGTGAGGGACCGCAGCAGTCCCATGCCCTGCACGATGCCGATCGTGACGAGGATGATCGGCCGGTCGCCGGAGATGCCGTGGCGCCAGAGCAGGCGACGATCGCACCAGTCCGCCGTCAACGGCGTGGCGAGTCCGGCACCGACATCGTGGCGCGTCAGGCTGAGGACCATGGCCGTGGTGAGCGACTGGATGGCCGCGAAGTTGTCCGCGGTGACACGCAGGGCGCGCAGGCGGATGCCGGTGAGCGTCGCGGACATCAGCGATGCGCGCTGCACGTGACTCGGCTGGCGGTACTTGTCGATGACGGCGCTCAGGATGCCGCCGTTGTCGGACGCCGCCGTCGCGAAGATGACCTGCGCCTTGCCGAACGGGGCGATCCGCAGGCGCACAGCCAGCGCGCAGACCGGATCGAGCCCGGTGTCGAGCACGCCGGCATCGCCTTCCGGCGGCGGCACCAGCGTGGCGAGGGGTCGATCGACGTCGCTATTGCGCCCGAGCCATCGCTGCCGATCCGTCTGGAGGCGGGTGCCGGTCACCTGCGGGTCGGTGCCCGCGAGGAAGTGCGCCGCGTGGAGGCCCTGCTCCGTCGCGAGCCGGGGCTCCCGGACGAACACGATGCCGTCGTGGCTGCCGCGCCAGGAGGCGCTGAGGAAAAGATTCGTGAATGCAGGGTGCGCCTCGTCGGCCATCGGGTCCGTGAGCGTGGGCTCGAAGGTCGACACCAGTTCGACCTCGAGGACGCGATCCGAGGGGTTCCGCAGCTCCACCTGCCGGAACTCGATGTCGTCCTCCGGGCTCACCCACACGGTCGTGCGCGCCTGCACATCGGGCCACAACGCGTCGAAGCACACGCGATCCGTATGGAAGACGGCCTGATAGTCCGCGGCGGGATCGGGTGCCGGGTGTTGCGTCAACGAGAACTGGTCGTCGCTGCCGGCCCGGCGGAGATAGACGAACGTCCCGTGGGCATCGCGCAGGGCGTCGTCGCGCCAGCGCGTGATGCCGCTGCGCCCCCAGCGGCTCCACCCGGCGCCGTTCGACCGCAGCGTCACGCTGTACCGGCCGTTCGACAGCAGGTGCGTCAGCTCGACGGCGTTGAGGCCCGGGATCACGTCTCGCAACAGCCCGGGTGCGCGGCGGCGCATTGCCCGTGGGGGTGGTTCGATGTTCGGCGCGTAGAGGGTCGACACGGCGCGTGGCGCCCGTTCGTGCAGCAGCGACCCCACGGCCTCGATGTGCGGATTGCTCATGCCCCATCGCTGCGCGACGCCCTCCAGCAGCACGTTCGCGAGCGCCACGATGCTCATGCCCTGGTGGTGCGACATGAACGTGGCCACCGGCGTGAAGGGCTCTCCGGCTGCCTGGCGTGCCGGCGTGTAGTCCAGGGCCTCGATGAATCCGTATCGGGCGCGGGCACCCAGCACCTGCAGCACGGCGAGATTCGCGGTGGCGCGGTCCGGCACGAGTGGCGCCGCGAGCGCCGTGGCATAGGAGGCGATCACCAGTTCGTCACGCGGGGCGCGGCGAAGTCCGAGACGCGGCACGCCCTGCGGCGCGTACTGGTACGCGAGGGTCTGGTCACGCCCCGCGTGGGCGGATTCCGAGACGCCCCACGGGACGTCCTGCACGGCGGCGAACGCGATCTGCTCGCGCACTGCGGTGCGGCAGGCCTCGTGGAGCACGCTGCCGTGCGGCTCGGCGAGCACCAGACCGGGCATGAGGTACTCGAACATGGACCCCGACCACGAGCGCAGACCGGTGTCGGTACCGGAGGCGTAGAAGGGCCGGCCGAGCGACGCCCAGTGGTTCACGGGGACGTCGCCCTTCGCGATGGCGAGCAGGCTCGTCAGGCGCGACTCCGAGGCGAGCAGATCGTAGAAGCCTGCATCGAGCTGCTGCTCGGCCACGCGGAATCCGATGTGGAAGAGATGGCGCTTGCGGTGATACAGGAAGCCGAAGTCCGCCTCCCAGGCGATGCGCTCGCAGTCGCTTGCGAGGGCCTCGAGGCGACGGACGGTGAGATCGCCTCCTGACGGGCCTTCCGTCTCCACGGTCTGCGCATCCCGCCAGGCGGACCGGATCGTCGCGACAAGATCTCCCAGCAGCCAGCGCACCTCGTCGCGCGGTGCAGGGTTCGTCATGATCGCGACGGCGGCATCCGTGTCCGGCAGCGCGGCGAGATCCGCCTGTGCAGCATCGAGCAGTGTTTCGAAGGCCGTGACGTCACGCTCGCCTTCCGTGAGCGGGTCGTCGAGCCGGACGAGGCGCATCAGCGCTGCGCCGGCACCCGGCTCCGGCAGCAGCCCGATCCACCCGGGATGACCACCGAGCAGACGCTCACGCGACATCGCGATGGCACCGCGGGTCGCGCCGTCGTCGTGCGGCGCCTCGGCCAGCCGGAGGCACGCCTGCGCCACGGCGAGCAGATGACCGCTGAGGTTCCCGCTGTCCACCGTCGAGACGTACATGGGCAGGAGCGGCGCGCGCGTCGTGGGGTCGTACCAGTTCAGGAAGTGCCCGCGATGGCGCTCCATGGACGCGAGCGTCGCGAGTGTCGCCTCCAGCCGCGCGATGAGTTCCTGCGTGCCGATCCAGCCGAACTGCCGCGCGCACGCGGCGCTCAGCAGGTAGAGACCGATGTTGGTGGGCGAGGTGCGATGCGCCACCATGTCCTGCGGCAGCGTCTGCAGGTTGTCCGGCGGGAGGTGGTTGTCGGCCGGGCCGATGCAGCGCTCGAAGAAGCGCCAGGTGTCGCGCGCGACACCCTCGAGGACCTGCCGGTCGACGTCCGGCACGGCCACTTCGGCGCACCGCGGGCGCGGGCGGCTCACCAGCCACGTCCACACCGGAGAGGCAGCCCAGAGCAGGCAGAGCAACAGCGCGAGGAACGGGTGCAGCGTCCCGGCGGCGAAGAGCACGACGAGCAGGCCGGTCGCGACGAACGGCTGCATCCAGTGCCGGCGGAGCACGGCCACGAACGACGTCCCGGCTGCGGCCTGCGCGGCGGCGGCGGTGGTCCACTGCAGCAGCAGGCGGCGACTGACCCATTGGCGATGGAGCGAGCGGACGATCGCGTCGACGCCCGCAGCGGCCTGCTGCAGGAGTTCCCCGAGGAGCCAGAATCCACCGGCGGCCGCCAGGACGAGATCCCCGGCGGCGCGGCGATAGAAGTGGCGCCGCGCCAGCGACTCCCGGCCCGGCAGCAAGCCCGCCACGGCACCCATCAGCGGGCCCGCGGAGAACGCCGCCATCACCACGGCGAGCGCCAGCCACGGCGACACCGCCTCGCCCGCGATCGCCACCACGAGCAGCGCCGCCGACATCGGTGCCACGAGCGATCGGCGGAGGTTGTCGTACATCTTCCAGCGATGGATCCCGCGCAGGCCGTAGCGCGCCGGGTGCATCAGGAACGGCAGCAGCTGCCAGTCGCCCCGCGTCCACCGATGCACGCGCGACGCCGCGACGTCGGCATGGAACGGCGCGCTCTCGATCACCGTGATGTCGTTCACGGCCCCGCACCGCGCCATCGAGCCTTCGAGCAGATCGTGGCTCAGCACCTGCCCGTCGGGCAGGCGACCGCCGAGGACGGCGTGCATCGCGCCCACATGAAGAAGCCCCTTGCCGGTGAACGTCCCTTCGCCGAAGAGATCCTGATACACCTCGGACACCGCCGCGCTGTACGGATCGATGCCGCACTGCCCCGCGAACAGCCAGTGGTAGAGCGTGACGTTCCCCGGGGCGGGCAACGGTGTCACCACGCGCGGCTGCAGGATGCCGTAGCCGCCGACGACGCTGCGGCCATCGGATCCGAATCGCGGCGTGTTGTGCGGGTGCGCCGCTACGCCCACGAGTTCTCGCAGACGGCCGGGCGGCAACTGCGTGTCGCTGTCCAGCGTGACAACGTAGCGGGTGTCGGCCTGGAGCCGGGAGATCTCGCCCAGATCGATGAACGGGCCGGGCAGACCATCGGCGAGGGCGGCGACGAGCTGCTCCAGCTTGCCCCGCTTGCGCTCCCAGCCGATCCACCGCTGCTCGGTCTCGCTGAACGCGCGTGCGCGGTGCAGCAGCAGGAATCGCGGTGGTGCGCCGGCTTCGGCCGCGCTGCGCGGGTACCTGGCCCCGAGGGCACGGATTTCGCGCTCGGCCTCGACGAGCAGGGCGGCGTCCCCCGGCAGCGTCTCGGCATCGGCATCGACCCAATCGGTGAGCAACGCGAACTGCGCCTCGCGTTCCGGATTGGCGAGGTAGTGCAGCAGCAGCCGGTGGGTGAGTTCGTGCATGGCATCCGCGCCGGTCAGCAAGCCGGGGATCACGACGATGACGCGATGGTCCCGAGGAATGCCGTCGAGCAGCGCCAGGCGCGGGAGATGGTGCGGCCGCGCCGATTCGCTGATGAGACGGTTCACCACGGCCACCACGGCCTCGGAGGCGGGAAACAACATCAGCGCCGCGGTGAGGAGCGTGAGCCAGCCGGCCGGATGGCGGCCGGCCACCATCGCGCGGAGATCCGGCACGAGCCAGAACACCAATGCGAGCACGCCGACGAGGAGCACCGCGAGATAGGCGGGAAACACCATCCGTCGCCCGGCCGCCCGCCACGCGCTCGCCGCGCGGTCATCGAAGCCGAGGGACGCAGCGAGTTCGGGGCGCCCCGACCCCTGCAACCAATGCGCGGCGACACCGGCCACGGGGTTCGTCGCGACGTCCGCACCGGCCATGTGCTCGAGCAGGACGCGCCCGACCTCGCTTTCGCTGCGACGGCTGCGGCGGGCGAGCAGTTCGATGGCATGCAGGGTCTGGTCGCGGCTCGACACCTGCTCGGCCTCGAACACGGGCGAGGTCAGCATCATGCGCATCAGCCCGTTGGTGCGGGCGACGATGTCCGGCCAGTCGGCGTCGCCGATGGCGCGCAGCGAACCCACGGCGTTGCTCACGCTGAGGTTGTCGGCGGCCTGGTCGGCATTGCGCTGGGTCTGGAGTGCCGCGGGATCGGGCAGGGCATCGTGCAGCCATTCGTGGATGCGCACGTCCGCGTTGAGGCGGTGGTCGCGCAGCCGCTGCGTCATCTGTGCGAGGAAGACGTGCCCGACGCCCCGACGATCGAGCAGCGCGCGCAGTTCGCTCAGGCCGGCCACGGTGGCGGATTCGATCTGGTCGCAGCAGAGGTTGGCCACCTCGCGCGCGGCCTTCTGCGTGGCGACGCGTTCGGCAAGCCTGCGGAGGTTCTCGACGAGCACGACGCGGAGCGTGGTCGGCAGCGCCCACATCTCCGCGAGACCGAGTTCGCGCGTCTCCTGATACGCCCCGAGAAACTGCACCAGCAGATCCTCGTCGAAGGCGCCATCGGTGTGTGCCACGAACGCCCACGCGACGCCGTAGACGCGGGGCAGCCCGGCAAGCGGCTCGTCGAGCAGCACGGGCAGCGAGCGGAAGTAACGGCGCGGGAGGCCCTCGTGGACCTCCTCGAGCTGCGCCTCGATGAGGTGGAAGTTGTCGAGCAGCCACTCGGCGGCGGGGCTGATGTCGTAGCCCGTCGCTGCCTGCTCGCCGATGTAGCGATGGGCCTCCCGCAGCGTGCGCATATTGCTGCGCAGGCGCGGAAAGAACGTCGGGGCGCGGGACGCGGCACGGGCCGCGCGGTGGGCTTCGCCGAGGCTGTGCCCGTGCTGCACGAAGCGTTGCTGGCCGAAGATCTCGGACCGGATCGGCGGATCGACCGGCCCGTGCGCCGCGTCGAGAATGTCGCAGAGCCCGCGCGAAGCCTGCGGCACGAGGCGGCGGAGCGGGGAGGAGAGGAAGTCAGTCATGTGGCGTGGGCGTTGCGTGCAGCGCGATTCGCACCGATGGATGGGTCGAAGGGGCATCGACCGCTGTCGCGGCCGTCCCCGCCGGCACCTCCGTACCCCACGCCTACACCACCAGCGCGACGACCACCGCGAACACCGACACGCCGAGGACCACCGTCGTCACGAATCGCGCGACGAGGAACCCATGGACCATGTCCGCACCGCATCGCACGGCGAACATCCGGCCGCGCACGAGGCGGCACAGGTCGAGATGCTCGCCGAGCACGGAGAACTCCTTCGCGAGCGCGTTCCCGGTTTCGCTGAACGTCGACGTGCTCCAGCACGAGGTGGACACGATGCGTGGTGCCAGCGCCGGCACGCCCAACGGGATCAACGTGCGCCCCGGACAGCCACCTCGACCCGTCGATCGCGCTGCAGGCATTCGATGAGCGCGGGCGTCCGCTTGGTGCCCTTGCAGTCCGTCGCGCGGGTCACCGGTCCGGTGGCGCCACGGCCCGTGGTCGAGATCCTGGCGGGGTCGATGCGCGCGTTGTCGACGAGGTAGGCCTTCACCGACTTGGCGCGGCGCAGCGACAGCGCCCGGTTGTAGGCGGGTGTGCCGATCCGGTCGGTGTAACCATCCACCGTGATGGCGTCCGACCCTGACCCGCCGGGAGATCGGCTGAACGTATCCAGCGCCACGCGCCCTTCGGGGCCGACGGCCGACTCGTCGAAGGCGAAGTGCGTCGTCGGCGTGGCGGAGGCGCTGCGGTCCGCCGAGGCCAGCGGCGTTGCCATCGGTGCAGCAGATGGCGGCGCTTCGCCGATCACCACGGTGACGGGCTTCGACGCCGGCGCCGTCTCCGGATCGAGGACGGACACCGCGACCGGCTTCGGCGCGGGTGTCCGGGACGGCATCGCCACCGGCGTCGGGGTGCCGACGGGGACGGAACTGGTGCGCACCGCGGTCGATGAGCCACCGAACGGGAAGACGACGCTCACCGAGAAGACGTTCACGTTGCCGTTGTTGCCGAGGCCATCGCTCATGCGATACCGCTCCGCCTCGCCGCGTACGAGGATGGCGGGGGTCACTTCGTATTGCAGACCCACGCCCAGCTTGTAATTGAGCGATCGATCGTGCGGCGAGGCGTCTGCCACGCCCACGACGCCGGTGCCCGTGAAGCGTTCACGCGCCACGGCGTACTGCGCCCCCACTCGGGCGATCCCCGTCAGCGACCCCACGATGGGAAGGCGCCCGACGAGGTCGACGGCGACGCCGCGCAGCTTCAGGCTCGCATCGAGGGATCCGGGCGGCGACGTGGTGGCGGTGAAGCCCGACTTGCCGAGGTCGAAGTAGCCGGCCTCGACCGCGAAGTTGGAATGAAACTGGTAGCCGCCGAAGACGCGGTAGGCGAAGTCGCGCCCGTCGGTGACGAGACCGGTGATGCCTGCCCCGGGCGGGAGGATGCTGCCCACGATCCCCTGTTCGTCGAAATCGGCACGGGACTGCCCGCCGGAGATGCCGGCGTAGTAGGCGCCAACCTCCTGGGCAAGCGCGGGGGCGGCGATGAATGGCAGGAGACCGGCGAGCATCGACAGACGGGCAACGTGGCGGGTGGTCATGGTGGTCCTCGGATGGCTTCAGTCCGGTGTTCCGCAGGTCCGTCGGAACGGGCCTGCGGCCGGATGGGGTGGGACGACGCAACGAAGGCCGCACCGGCGACACCGGAGAACCGTTCGCGGCGCAGGGCCGGGGAATCGAGGGGGTGGGCGCTTCTCGCTGGAGGCGCCACACGGACGAGCGCGTATCGACAGGTCGAGTTATAGAGGGCCTGCCACGCGCAGTCCGTACGCTGACGAACCTATCGACAACAGCTGGGCAGCGGCCAGGGCGGGCGGGCCGGTCATGCTGTTGTGTGCGCTTCCGCACATATCACGCACGCCTGCTCGCCTACCCTTCGGGCTTCTCCTGTCGAATGCCATCGTCGTCAGCTCCACTGCCCCCTCCAGGAGACATCTCATGCGGAAGACGCTCGATCCCAAGGCCAACGACCTGCTCCGCGCGCTACCCGACGCGGAATGGTCGCGGTGGCAGCCCAAGCTGGAGCCCGTGGACCTCGCCCTGGGCCAGGTGGTCTACGAAGCGGGCCGCACCCTCACGCACGTGATCTTCCCCACGACGGCCATCGTGTCGCTGCTGAACGTGCTGGAGGATGGCTCCTCGGCGGAGATCGCCGTGGTCGGGCACGAAGGCATCGTCGGCATCTCGCTCTTCATGGGGGGCGAGTCCACCCCGAGCCGTGCCGTCGTCCAGAGCGCGGGCGGCGGCTTCCGGCTGTCGTCGCATGCCCTGAAGGAGGAGTTCGCACGCAATGGACCGGTGATGCACCTCCTGCTCCGCTACACGCAGGCGCTGATCACGCAGATGACGCAGACAGCGGTCTGCAACCGCCACCACACCCTCGACCAGCAGCTCTGTCGCTGGCTGCTGCTGAGCCTCGACCGCCTCACCGGTAACGACCTCGTGATGACGCAGGAACTGATCGCCAACATGCTGGGCGTCCGCCGCGAAGGCGTGACGGAGGCCGCCCTCAAGCTGCAGAAGCTCGAACTGATCCGCTACGCCCGCGGCCATATAACCGTCCTCGACCGGCCGGGCCTCGAGAAACGGACGTGCGAGTGCTACGCCGTGGTGAAGAAGGAATACGACCGGTTGTTGCCGGATCGGGTGGCGGAGTAGCGGCGGGCGAGGGTCTGGTTGCAGGGACCAGGGGCTAGCCCCTGGAGCATCAGCCCCCTCCGTACGCTGGCGGACAGAGGGAGCGCCCACGGGCGCGCACAGTGGCCTCAGGATCGCCGGCCAACCCGGATCGGCGCTCCGCTCCGAGGAGAACCCGCTTGCCGACCGCGCAGAATCTCTTGATCCAACGACTGCCAAGCGCGGATCGCAAGCGACTGCTTGCCGTCTGCGAACCGGTGCAACTGGCGCTGGCCGACGTGGTGTGCGAGGCCGGTGCCCAGACGCGCGACGTGTACTTCCCCGTGGACGGGTTCGTCTCGCTGCTCACGCAGATCGACGTGCATCCGAGCCTGGAGGTCGGCATGGTGGGCCGTGAGGGCATGCTGGGGGTGCAACTGGCGCTCGGCGTGGCGGTGTCGCCCGCGCGCGGGCTCGTCCAGGGGGCAGGATCGGCCTGGCGCGTCGGAGCGGTCCCGTTCCGCCGCACGCTGAACGACAGCGCGGCGTTGCAGCGCACGCTCCACCGTTATGTCTGCGTGCAGATGGCACAACTCGCATCGGCGGCCGCGTGCCTGCGGTTCCACACGATCGGACAGCGCCTCGCGCGCTGGCTCCTGATGAGCGAGGACCGCGCGCACTCCGCCTCGTTCCACGTGACGCACGAGTTCCTCGCCTACATGCTGGGCGTGCGGCGTGTAGGCATCACGGTCGCCGCCGGGGCGCTGCAGCGGAACAAGCTCATCGTGTATCACCGCGGCGAACTGACGGTGCTCGACCGCGCCGGATTGGAAGCCGCGGCGTGCACCTGCTACGGGAGGGACAGCCGCACCTACGCGTCTCTCATGAACTGACCGTGCGTCAGCCGGGTGAGAAACGATCGAGGACGAGGCGCCCCGCCCCGGCGGCCGCGCCGCTCGCCATGCTGCCCCACGTGATGTCGACCACCGCGATGAGCACCGGCCAATTGCGCAGCGTCGCCAGATTCGTGAGGTCGTACGTGGCATACGCGAAGAATCCGAAGAGCGTCCCGGCGATGAGCGTCTCGCGCAGCCCCGCCGGCCGGCCGGCGATGGCCCCCGTCGGCGCCACGGCGAACACCATGATCCCGAGGGCGTAGACGGCGTAGAAGAGCAGCGACACCGGGATGTCCGGCCGCTCGGCCATCAGGTGACCGATACCCTGCACATACATGGACCGCGCGATCACGCCGATCCAGACGAGATCGAGCGTGATCATCACCACGGCGACGGCAACATAGGCGGCGACGAACCTCGTCATGGTTGAGCGGCGCTCCTCGCGAATCGGAAAGCGGACAGGGTACGCCACGCCGCCGGCATCAGGGGCGCCTCTCTCCAGGCACCTCGGACGTCACCCGCCACACGACGTTGCCGACATCGTCGGCCACGAGCAGGGCGCCGCGCTGGTCGAGGGCCAGCCCCACCGGCCTGCCCCGCGCATTGCCCGACTCGTCGAGGAAATCCGTGAGGACGTCGATCACGCCATGCCCCGAGGGCTTGTCGCCCTCGAAGGGGACGAACACCACCTTGTAGCCGCTCCGGGGCTTGCGATTCCAGGAACCATGCTGGCCGATGAACATGCCGTGCTGGAAGACGGACGGAAGCGCGTTGCCTTCGGACGACGCCAATCCGAGAGAACCGGTGTGTGGCCCCAGCGCAAAGTCCGGAACGATGGAACGAGCCACCATGTCGGGCCGCGCCGGTGTGACGCGTGCATCCACATGGTCGCCGTAGTAGCTGTACGGCCAGCCGTAGAAGCCGCCATCACGGATCGAGGTGAGGTAGTCGGGCACGAGATCGCTGCCGAGTTCGTCGCGCTCGTTCACCACCGCCCAGAGGGTTCGCTGCGGAACCAACCAGGCGAGACCGTTCGGGTTGCGCAGTCCCGTGGCAAAGACGCGGTGAGTACCGCTCGCGAGATCGATCTCCCAGATGGCTGCGCGCTCTTCCTCGACGACCATGCCGCGCTCGGCGACGTTGCTGTTGGAGCCCACCGTGACGTAGAGCTTCTTCCCGTCCGGACTCGCAATGAGGTTCTTCGTCCAGTGATGATTGATCGGCCCCGCCGGCAGTTCGAGGATCTGGGTTCCGCGCTCGAGGATGCGCGTGTCGCCGGGCACGTAGGGAAAGCGCAGCACGGCGTCGGTGTTGGCGATATAGAGATGCTTGCCGACGAGTGCCATGCCGAACGGGGAATGGAGTCCCGACAGCAGCGCCACGTGCACATCGGCGACGCCGTCACCGTCCGTGTCGCGGAGGAGCGTGATGCGGTCCGCGCTCGATGTCCGAGCGCCTGCACGCCCCATCACGAGCCCCATGATCCAGCCGCGGAAGCTCCAGCGATCCTGGCGGGCCGGCGCGCCGGTCTCGGCGACCAGGACACTGCCGTCGGGCAGGGCCAGCAACCAGCGCGGATGATCCAGGCCGCGGGCGAACGCCACCACGCGGGTGCCGGCGACCGGCGTCGGTGATGCATCACCGGCCCACCCCACGGCCTTCGCCACGTTCACGGTCGGCAGCAGGGAAACGCGCGGCACCGGCAACGCCGGCCGCGGACCCGTACCCTCTTCCACGGTCAGCCGCGCGGCGTCGCCGCAGGCGGCCAGTGCCATCACCGCGGCACCGGCGGCGACGGCACGGGCACGCAGCGGATGGCGCCATGACCAGTCATCCGGACGGCGCGTCATGGCTCGCTCTCGCGCGCCTGCGGAGACAGCGCCGCATCGGCCGAGAACACTCGGCCGCGAGTGCCGCGGACCCGTCGACGGGAATGGGACCACATGCCAAGGCCACCGAACAGCAGCAGCAACCCACCCATCGCCAACAGTGTTTCGAGACCCATCGGTGAATCCTTGCAGAGCGCCGTTGCAGCGCCGGGAACGGCGGCATCGATCGACGCGGAGCATGACGTCCTGGCACCTTCGAGTCGGTGCGGTACGCAACGCACCAGACATGGGTCACTGTGCGGTGCCGAACCGACCGCCGGGCGCTGCGCACCCAAGCTCGGCAGGGATTCATGCCACCTCCATGCGCCCCGTCCCGCATGGGGCTCATCCCGAACCACCTTCGCGGGAGTACGACCTGACGCTCTACTGGGACCTGGCAAAACGCGTGACGGATGCGTGGATCGACGATCACGTCCCGAGCATGGGGGCGGCGCTCGCCTACTACACGCTCTTCTCGCTCGCGCCGCTGCTGCTCATCGTGACTGCCGTGGCCGGCCTCGTCTTCGGCCGCGATGCCGCCCGCGGCGAGATCCAGGCGCAGCTCGGCTCGTTGATGGGCGAACGCGGCGCCGGCGTCGTCCAGGACCTCCTCGCCAGCGTCGACCGGCCCGCGGAGAGCACGGCGGCGGCAGTGCTCGGTGTCGTGCTGCTCCTCGCCGGCGCCACGACCGTCTTCGGCGAACTGCAGTACGCACTCGATCGCATCTGGCGGGCGCCGGAGCATGCGCCGTCGACGGGATGGTTCGCCCTCGTGCGCGAACGACTGCTGTCGTTCGGCATGATCCTCGCGATCGGCTTCCTCCTGATGGTGTCGCTCGTCGCGAGCGCCGCCCTCGGCATGCTCGGACGATGGTGGACACCGATCTTCGGGGACTGGTACCTGCTCGCGACGATCGGTCATGACGCGGCGAGCTTCGTGCTCGTCTCGGCCATGTTCGCGCTCATCTACAAGGTGATGCCGCGCGTCAGCGTGGCGTGGAACGACGTGTGGGTCGGTGCCATCTTCACCGCGTTGCTGTTCGCGCTCGGCAAGTGGATGATCGGGCTGTATGTCGGTCACAGCGGCGTGACGTCGGGCTTCGGCGCCGCGGGATCGCTCGTGGTCGTGCTGGTGTGGGTCTACTACTCGGCGCAGATCTTCCTGCTGGGGGCGGAGTTCACGTGGGTGTACGCCAACACCTTCGGTTCGCGCCGGATACCCCGCACGGACTCACCCACCTGACCGACAATCGCGTGGCCGTGACTGCGTATTCGGTCATGGCAATACGTGCTGACGAGACCATGAAAGAAGAACACGCGATCTCACCCGCCGACGATCCCTCCGTCCTGGAGGCCGCTGCCGTCGCCGCCGCGCTCGGCACCGATCCGAAGGCGGGCCTGACGACCGCCGAAGCGGCGCGCCGGCTGGCCGATGCCGGTCCCAACGAACTTCGTTCCGCGCCGCCGATCCCCGCCTGGCGCCGCATGCTCGCGCAGTTCCGTGATCCGCTCGTCTACCTGTTGCTGATCGCCATCGGCATCGCCATCGTCGCGTGGGGGTTCGAGGGGTTCGAAGGCTGGCCCGTCGATGCGATCGTCGTGGCCGCGATCGTCCTGCTGAACGGCGTGCTCGGATATGTGCAAGAGGCGAAAGCCGCCGATGCCGTCGCGGCGCTGGCACGGATGACCGCGGCGACCTCGTCGGTCATCCGCGACGGCGTGTTGTCGCGCATCCCGAGTGCCGATCTCGTCCGCGGCGACCTGCTCGTCGTCGGCGAGGGCGATGCCGTCGGCGCCGATGCACGTCTGCTCGAAGCGGCCGCGTTGCGCGTGCAGGAGGCTTCGCTCACGGGCGAGAGCGAGGCAGTGCAGAAAGACCCCGCCGCGCTGCCCGCGCCGGCAGCGCTCGGCGACCAGCTCTGCATGGTCTTCAAGGGGACGGCCGTGACCCAGGGCACCGGTCGCGCAGTGATCACCGCCACCGGCATGAACACCGAGGTCGGCTCGATCGCGACGATGCTCGAATCGACGGTCGAGGCCCCCACACCGCTGCAGAAGGAGATCGCCCGGATCGGCCGGACGCTCGGCATCGCCGTCGTGATCATCGCGGTGGTGGTGGTCGGGACGATCCTCGCGATCTCCGACCTCCGCGGCGTCGACGACGTCATCGACGTCCTGCTGCTCGGCGTGTCGCTCGCCGTCGCGGCCGTGCCGGAAGGTCTCCCGGCGATCCTCTCGGTGGTGCTGGCGCTGGGCGTGCAACGGATGGCGAAGCACCATGCCATCGTGAAGAAACTCTCGTCGGTCGAGACGCTGGGCTCGGCCACGATCATCGCTTCCGACAAGACCGGCACCCTCACGCGCGCCGAGATGACCATCCAGCGGGTCATGACGGCCTCGGGAACCACGCACGTCGCGGGTGTCGGCTACACGCCCGAAGGCGAGGTACGGCACGAGGGCGACGACGCGGTGCGCGGTGAATCGATCATCGTGCTGAGCGGGGGCAGCCTCGCCGGCAATGCAGCGCTCCGGCAGGTCCCCGACGGCGCGTGGGAGATCCAGGGCGATTCCACCGAAGCGGCGTTTCTCGTGGCCGAAGGCAAGCTGGGCGTGACGGGCGACCGCGAGGCGCGCTTCGATCGCGTCGGCGAGATCCCCTTCACGTCCGATCGCAAGATGATGTCGACGATCGTCCGCGACCACGAGCGCGCGGACGGTCTCACGGTGATCTCCAAGGGCGCGCCCGACGTGCTGCTCGGCCGATGCACGCAGGTGCGCGTCGGTGCCGACGTCGTCCCGCTCGATGATGCCCTCCGGCAGGGGATCCTCACGGACGTGAACGCGCTGTCGGACCAGGCGCTGCGCACGCTGGCCGTCGCTTATCGCGAACTCGATGCCGGCGAGGACCCGGGCGCCACCGACACCATGGAGCGCGACCTCGTGTTCGCGGGCACCGTGGGCATGATCGATCCGCCGCGCGAAGAGGCCGCCACCGCCATCCGCGAGGCGCACCGCGCTGGCATCCGCGTCCTGATGATCACCGGCGACCATCCGCGCACGGCGCTGCGGATCGCGACGGACCTCGGCATCGTCGGGCCGGGCGCTGTCGCGCTGACCGGGCAGGACATCGACTCGCTCGACGACACGGCCTTCGCCGCAGCGGTGCGCACGACCTGCGTCTACGCGCGCGTCGCGCCGGAGCACAAGATGCGGATCGTGAACGCCCTGCAGGCGGGCGGCGAAGTCGTCGCGATGACAGGCGATGGCGTCAACGACGCCCCCGCACTGAAGGCCGCCGACATCGGCATCGCGATGGGCGGGATCGGCACCGAGGTCACGAAGGAAGCCGCCAGGATGATCCTCGCCGACGACAATTTCGCGACGATCGTGCGCGCCGTCCGCGAGGGGCGCGGGATCTTCGACGACATCCGCAAGTGCCTGCGCTATCTGCTCTCGTCGAACCTGGGCGAGGTGCTGACCGTGTTCCTGGGCGTGGTGGGCGCCGGCGTGCTCGGCTTCACGATGCCCGGCGGCGGCGTGGTGCTGCCACTGCTCGCCACGCAGATCCTGTGGATCAACCTGCTCACCGATTCGTGGCCGGCGCTGGCGATGGGCGTCGACCCGGAGACCGACGACGTGATGGCCCGCCGGCCGCGCTCGCCCGACGAACGCGTGATCGACGTGCACATGTGGGCGGGCGTCGTGCAGGTGGGCCTCGTCATGGCGATCGTGACACTGCTCACGATGGACATGCATCTGCCCGGCGGGTTGATCGAGGGCACGCACGACGTGGCCCACGCGCGCACGGCAGGCTTCACGGTGCTGGTGTTCGCGCAGCTCTACAACTGCTTCAACGCCCGCTCCGAGACGACGAGCGCGTTCTCGCACCTGTTCGTGAACGCATGGCTGTGGGGCGCCATCGCGCTGTCGCTGCTCTTGCAGGTGGCGGTGGTGCACGTGGCGTTCCTCAACCACGCGTTCGGGACCGTACCGCTGACGCTCGAGGAATGGGGAATGTGCGCCGCGATGGGAAGCGCAGTGCTGTGGGTGGATGAGGTGCGGAAGCTCGTCTGGCGGTCGTGGCGGGGATGGCGAGGCGGGGTCCGGGCAACCGCTTGAGGCAGAGGCGCCGGTGGCCACGTTCGCTGGCGCACGGTCCCGGCAGCCCGATGCCTATAGGGTGAAGCCCGTCGATCGCGCGGACCCGTTCCCGATGCCGCGGCCGAGGAAGCACATTCACCCAAGGAGACCCACCGTGCCCCACGCCAAGAACCACAAGAAGGTGATCCCCGCCAACGTGCCGTTGCCGGATCCGCTACCGACGCAGAAGACGCTTGTCGAGCAGAAGTCCGATTTCACCGCGGAAGGTGCACCGCCACCGGAGCCGCCGAAGCCGATGCGCATCCCGGCGGCGAAGCCGCCTTCGATCGGCGCACGCCGGTACGTGGAATCGCGGGCCATACCCGTGTAGGAGCGGCCCATGGCCGCGAAAGCGGTTGATGCAAGGAAGCGCTTCGACCGAAACCATCGCTTTCGCGGCCATGGGCCGCTCCTACAAAAGCATGGTCCCCTCCAACATTCGGTGACGAAACCGAAGGGGGACTGCAAGGGACATTCCCCTCCTTGGTTCCCCACCGCACAGTCCGGCCGACCATCGAAGCCCATCATCGGTGTCCCAGAGCGTGCCGGTTGGACGCGAGTCCAGCCCGCGGCGCCATCCTCGAAGGGACCCGCCATGAACATCCCCGACACCACTGCCGTGCCGGCTGCCTCGTCGAAGTCCGTCATCGCGGGCGATCTCACCGCGGCCAACTGGTGGCTCGCGTTCGAGCAATGGCTCTTCCATCTCGCGCAGAGCCCCGGGACACGGCTGGAGCTGGCGCAGCGCGCGGTCGACATGACCCGCCATCTGACGCGCTTCGTGCAGCAGACCGGTCACCCCGATCGACCGGATTGCATCGTGCCGCTCCCGCTGGATCACCGGTTCGCACACCCGGGCTGGCAGACGTGGCCGCTCGACGTGATCAGCCAGTCGTACCTGTTGACGCAGAACTGGTGGCAGCACGCGACCACTGGGATCCACGGGGTCTCCCGCGAGCACGAACGCATCGTGACGACCACCGTGCGCGAATGGCTCGACATCGTCGCGCCGGATCGCTTCGCCTGGGTCGACGTGCCCGCACGGAATGCGGACACCGCGGATCACCATCTGCTCGGCGGGCACCGCAACCGCGACGCCGCCGGCGCTCCCGGCCGGGTCCACGCCTGAATGGACGCGCTCCCTCAGGCAGAGAAGCCGAAGTCCGCCACCGCAGCACCCACCCCCGCCCAGGCGGCGCCCCCTGCGACCCCGCCCCACGCCACGGGCGTGCTGGCGTGGATCGCGGCCCGCCGCGGAAAACTCATCGTGGCGGTGATCGCCGTCGCACTCGTCATCTTCGCCGCCGTGCGCTGGTGGCGCGGCCCCGAGGTGGTGGTCGATCGCGTCGTCCGGCGCGACTTCGTGCAGTCGGTGGTCGCCAGCGGCCGCGTCGAGACGCCGAATCGTGTCGAGATCGGCGCGCAGATCACCGGTACTGCCACGAACGTCCCAGTCATCGAAGGCCAGCGCGTCAAGGCGGGCGACCTCCTCGTCGAGCTGCAGTCCGCCGAACTGCAAGCGGGCGAACGCCAGGCCGACGGCGCTTTGGTGCAGGCCCAGGGACGCCTGCGTCAGCTGCGCGAGGTCCAGCGCCCGGTGGCGGAGCAGACCTTGCGTCAGGCACTGACCAATCTCGAGAACGCGCGGGTCACCCTGCGCCGCAACGAGGACCTCTACCAGAAGGGCTTCGTGGGCGCGGCGGCACTGGACGATCTCCGCCGCACGATGATCCTCGCCGACGCCCAGGTCCGGTCGACCCGCCGGCAGTTCGAGACCGCGCGCGATTCGGGCAGCGACACTGCACTCGCGAAGGCAGGTGTCGCGGAGGCCGAGGCCAATGCCGAGATGGCACGCGCACGGACCGGATACGCCACGATCGCGGCGCCGGTCGACGGCATCCTGATCGGCCGCAGCGTGGAGGTGGGCGACGTGGTCCAGCCCGGCAAGGTGCTGATGACGCTCTCGCCCGCCGGGCGCACGCAGCTCGTGGCGGCCATCGACGAACGCAATCTGCGGCTGATCGCCGTGGGGCAGAAGGCACTGGCCTCGGCCGACGCCTACCCCAAGCAGAAATTCGCGGCGGTGCTCGCGTACATCAACCCGGGCGTCAACGCGACGACGGGCGCGGTGGAGGTGAAGTTCGACGTGGACGCCCCGCCCGCCATGCTGCGCCAGGACATGACGGTGTCGATCGACATCGAGATCGCGCACCGGACCGCCGCGCTGGTGGCACCGGTCGGCACGCTGCATGACGCCGACGCGCCGTCACCCTGGGTGCTGCGCGTGGAGAAGGGACGGGCACAGAAGCGCCCCGTGAAGGTCGGCCTGCGCGGCGGCGGCTTCGCCGAGATCCTCGACGGTGTCGCGGCCGGCGATGCGCTCGTTCCGGCGGGCGCCACCGTCGTGGCCGACGGACGCATGCGCGGAATCGCGCCAGTGGTTCCCTGAGCCTCGCCGGATGGACGCGACCTGGCTTCCGTTCGAGTGGATCGTCGCCATGCGCTTCCTGCGCGAGGGTCGTCTGCAGACGCTCTTCATCGTGGCAGGCGTCGCCATCGGGGTCGCGGTGATCGTGTTCATGTCCGCGCTCATGGCCGGCCTGCAGTCGAACTTCATCCGCCGGGTGCTCTCGGCGCAGGCGCACATCCAGCTGCTGCCGCCCCGCGAAGTCACGCGCGCCCTCCGCCCCGACGACACGCCCGGGGGCGAGTTGCCGTTCGCGATCGTGCAACCGCCGCTGCAGCGACTGAAATCGATCGACCAGTGGCAGTCCATCGTGATGCAGATCCGCGCGATGCCGGAAGTGCTGGTCGTCGCACCGGTCGCGGGTGGGTCCGCACTCGTCGTCCGGGGCAGCGTGAACCGTGCGATCACCATCGCCGGCATCGAATCCGATCTCTACTACCGCATCGTCGCGCTCGAGGAGAAGATCGTCCGCGGGCATGCGCGGCTCACCGGCACCGACATCGTGATCGGCAGCGAGCTGGCGCGGGATCTCGGCGTGAGCGTGGGGGACAAGCTGCGCATTGCCACGGGCGGCGCCACTGCCGACGCCGACGCCGTCACGCTCACGATCATCGGCATCTTCGATCTGGGGAACAAGGGCGCCAACCAGCGCAGCACGTTCGTCGCGCTGCATACGGCGCAGAGCGTGCTGGGGCTACCCGGCGGGGTGACCAGCATCGACATCACGGTGAGCGACGTGTATGCGTCGGAGCGCGTCGCCGAACGCATCACCGCCACGACAGGTGTCGAGGCCGACAGCTGGATCCGCACGAATGCCGACTTCTTCGCCGCGGTGAGCGCGCAGACGACGGCGAACACGGCGATCCGCTTCTTCGTCGGGCTGTCTGTCGCGTTCGGCATCGCGAGCGTGCTCGCGGTCGTGGTCGTCCAGAAGTCCCGCGAGATCGGCATCCTGCGCGCGATGGGCATCTCGCAGATGCAGATCCGACGCCTCTTCCTGCTGCAGGGCGGACTGCTGGGGCTCGGTGGGGCGGTGGCCGGATGCGCCATCGGCGCCGGCGCGCTCGTGGTCTGGCAACGCACCGCGCGCGCTGCCGACGGAAGCGCCCTGTTCCCGCTCACGCTCGATCCGAAGCTCTTCGGGATCGCCCTGATGCTCGCCACGCTCACCGGCCTCGTGGCCGCCTTCGCACCGGCACGTCGTGCGGCACGCCTGGACCCGGTGGTGGCCATCCGTGGATGACCGTCGCCAGGCAGTGTCCGCGTCGACATCGGTCGTCGTGGCCCTGCGCGGCGTCTGCAAGGCCTACAACGTGGGCACGCGCATCGAGACGGAGGTGCTCCACGACATCGACCTCACCGTCCACGCCGGGGAGTTCTGCGCGGTGGTCGGCCCCTCGGGATCGGGCAAGAGCACGCTGCTCAATATCGTCGGGCTCCTCGATCGGCCGACATCCGGCACGCTCGAGGTCTGCGGCGAGCACACGACCGCCCTCGATGATCGCGCGCTCACGCGGCTTCGAGGTCACAACATCGGCTTCGTCTTCCAGTACCACAACCTCATCGGCGCCTTCAGCGCGGTCGAGAACGTGATGATGCCGATGCTGGGCGCGAACGGCTTTGCGAACGCCGCGATGCGCACTCGTGCCGAGATGCTGCTGGCGAGTGTCGGCCTGACGGAATGGCGGGACAACCTCGCCGGCAATCTGAGCGGCGGTCAGCAGCAGCGCGTCGCGGTGGCGCGCGCGCTCGCGATGAATCCCGCGCTCGTGCTGGCCGACGAGCCGACGGGCAATCTCGACACGAAGAGCGCCGACGAGGTGTTCTCCCTCATGCGGAAGTTCAACGTCGATCACGGGACCACGGTCCTGTTCGTGACGCACAACGCGACCCTCGCGGAGCGTTGCGACAGGACGATCGAGGTGGTGGATGGGCGCGTGACGGCGGAGGTGAGCGCGTAGGGGTGGTCCCATGGGCCTTGTAGGAGGGGCCCATGGCCCCGAAAGCGGTCGATGCAAGGAAGCGCAGCAACCGGAACAATCGCTTTCGCGGGCATGGCCCGCTCCTACAGTTCGCAGCCCATCCACGATTCGTGGCTCATCCACCGGGGGATATACAAGGGGATCCCCCCTTGTTCGTGCTCGACGCGCCCCCGGCGCCGCGGGCCAACGGCCCGAGAGGCGCCGCGGTTACGGCGCGTTCTGCACCACGAAATTCACGTACCGATCCATCCACCCCTGCAGGAACTTGCCGGTGGACTCGTCGACGTCGCCGTGGGCATCGAACATGCCGTCCTTCGCGTGCAGGAATGCCTCGGGCTGCCCGAGGGTCGGGACGTCCAGGTACGCCAGCACGTTGCGCAGATGTTGCTGCGCCATCGCGGTGCCGATGGCGCCCACCGAGGCGCCGATGACGCCGGCCGGCTTCCCGGTCCATGCGCTCTTGCCGTACGGGCGCGACGCGTGGTCGATCGCGTTCTTCAGCACGCCCGGCATCGAACGGTTGTACTCCGGCGTGACGAAGATCAGGCCGCGCGCGCCGGCGATGGCCACCTTCAGGCGTTTCACCGCCTCGGCCGGATTGGCGTCGTCGTCCTGGTTGTACAGCGGCAGGTCGCCGATCTCGACGCGCAGGAAGGCGAAGTTCGCGGGGCCGAGTTTCACGAGGGCGTCGGCGAGGCGGCGATTGATGGAGGCCTCGCGCAGGCTGCCGACGATGACGGCGATGGGGTAGATGCTCATGGCGGATCTCCTGGGTTGAACACGAGGATCCGCCGCCGTCGAGCTGCCGTCTGTGCGGAAGAGAACCCAGTCGTCATCGAACTCCCCGCCCCCTCGTGCGGTGGCGTACCGACCGCAGGCGTCCGGACGCGTCCAATGGCGTCAGGACGGGAATGACTCGACGGCGGAGACGCCGTGGCGCATGGCAGCGCCTGACGAGTCCGCCTCCTTCCGATGGACCGGACCGCGCCGACCTCGCGGACACATGCCGTCACGACAGGATGTTCCCCATGAAGAAATCCCTCTGCTTCGCCACGCTGATCATCGCGGGTTCACTCGGCTTCGCCGGCATCGCCTCTGCCCAGATGGCCGGTTCGACGCTGGTAGGCGTCACCGTCATGGAGTCGACCCAGGTCGCCCTCGGCTGGAGCGTGAAGAAGACGATCCTCGGCCAGACGGTCTACAACGATGCCGGCGACAAGGTCGGCAAGGTGACGGACCTCATCATCACGCCGCAGAAGGCCTTCTCGTACGCGATCATCGGTGCCGGCGGGTTCATCGGCATCGGTCGTCACGACGTGGCCATTCCCGCCTCCCAGTTGAGCGAGAAGGGCGGTCGCCTCGTGCTGGCCGGTGCGACGAAGGACATCATCAAGTCGCTGCCGCCGTTCGAGTACGCCGCGGGCACCACGCGTCGCGACCAGGTCGTGGCCAACGCGGAAGCCGACATCGCGAAGGGCAAGGAGAAGGTCACCGAGCTGCGCGGCAAGGCGAGCACCGCCACGGCGGAAGCCAAGGTGAAGTTCGATGCACAGATCGTCCGTCTCCAGGATGACGTGAAGGGCGTCGAGGACAAGGTCGGCGAGATGAAGAAGGCCGGCGCGAAGAAGTGGCGGTCGTTCGAAGCCTCCGTGGCCGCCGCGACGGAACGTCTGCGCAAGTCGCTCGACACCGCGACCAGCTGACGTCCGCTGCGCCGATACACCTTCGCGGCACCCGCGGGAGACGCCGCGGGTGCCGCGAAGGCGTCGGCCATGCCACACCCGATGACCGCCCTTCCCCTGCTCGCCTGGATCTGTGGCGCGCTGCTCCTCCAGACCGGCATCGCGATCGCCGCCGCCGTGCGGCGCCAACGCTTCCTGCCGCCCGCGTCGGCGACATCCGACGCGCCGACGGACGATGCCCCGCAGAGTGCGGCCGCATGGCCCGGTTGGCGTTCCTTCCGGGTTGCCAGCCGCCAGTTCGAGGACACCTCGCACGCTCAGTGCTCGCTGCTGCTCCTGCCGGTGGACGGGACAGCGCTGCCACCGTTCGTCCCCGGGCAATACCTGACACTTCGTCTCATGCTCGAGGATCCGCAACGCGCCGGTGCACTCCGCGCTGTCGTCCGTTGCTATTCGATGTCGGCGCCGTCCACCACGACGGGCTATCGCATCACGGTGAAGCGCGTGCTGCGACCGGCGGGGCTTCCCGATGTGCCTCGCGGTGCCGCATCGACCCATCTGCTCGATGCGATCCGCGTGGGGGATTGCTTCGACATCCGTGCGCCTGCCGGACGCTTTGCCCTCGACCCGGACCCCACCGCGTCGCTCGTGCTCGTGGGTGGCGGCATCGGCATCACGCCGCTCCTGTGCATGCTGAAGTCGTGGGCGTCGACGGCGCCTTCGCGGGCCATGCATCTCTTCTACGGCGTGCGGGACGGCAGTGAACACGCCTTCCGCGACGAGCTGGCGGCGATGGCGGCGAGTCATCCGGACTTCTCGCCGGTCGTCGCGTACAGCAATGCCGGAACCGACGACGCCCCAGGCCGCGATTTCCAGCACGCCGGCCGCCTGGACATCGCACTCCTCCAGCGGACGCTCCCGGCGGGCCGGCATCGGTTCCACGTCTGCGGACCCGCTGCGATGATGGAGAGCCTGGTGCCCGCGTTGCTGGCCACGGGCGTTCGTGCTGAGGACATCCGCCACGAATCGTTCGGACCCGCATCGGTCCGCCTCGCCGGCGACGGCGTTCCCGAAGACGCCGATGGCTCGGATGTCGGCTTCGACGTCCAGTTCCTCCGGGCCGGGCGCACGCTCGCCTGGCATCGCGCCGACGGATCGCTGCTGGATCTCGCCGAGGGCAGCGGGCTCGCGATGGATGCCGGCTGCCGCACCGGCAGCTGCGGCAGTTGCGAGACGCGCCTCGTGTCCGGCGCCATCGCCTACGCCCGCAAGCCCGACCATGCCTGCCGACCGGGGCACTGCCTGCCGTGCGTCGCCGTTCCGACATCCGCCATCGTGCTGGACGCCTGACCATGGCCGCCACGCTGATCCGCAAGGATGTCGTCCCGTTCTTCCTGGCGCTCGCGACGCTGGCCATCGCCGCGCTGCTGCTGGACGCGGTGCTCCATCTTTCGAGTGCCGTGTGGATCGGCCGCTACCTCGGCATCCCGGGCGTGCTGCTCATCCTGGGATCGTTCGGGTACTCGCTCCGCAAGCGCGGCCTCCTCCGCGCCGGGAAGCCGCTCGTCCTCCTGCACCTCCACGAAGGCCTGGCGTGGCTGGGCTCGCTGCTCGTGCTGGTCCACGCGGGGATCCACTTCAATGCCATCCTGCCGTGGCTTGCGGTGTGGGCGATGCTCATCAATGTCGGGAGCGGCCTCACCGGCAAGTTCCTGCTCGCACGGGCGCGACGGCGCCTGGAGGATGAACGCTCCCAGCTGCGGGCCGACGGCCTGACGGAAGCCGCTCGCGAAGAGCGCCTGCACTGGGACAGCATGACGTTCGACGTGGTCCGCCAGTGGCGCGTCGTGCACTTCCCGATCACCCTCGCGTTCGGCGTGCTGGCGCTGGCCCATCTGATCTCGGTCTTCCTCTTCTGGGGCTGGCGATGAGACGCCGCTGGGTGCTGGCGATCATCGCGGCGAACGCGATCGCCCTCGTCGCCCTGGCGTTCGTGTACCCGCACCTGATGGTGGGCCCCGGGGCGCTCGCAGCCGGTCATGCGGATCTCGCCACGGACTGCTTCGCCTGCCATGCGCCGTTCCGTGGAGCTTCAGCCGAACGATGCATCACGTGCCACGCGGTGGCCGACATCGACGTGAAGCGGAGCGGGAAGTCCGTGGGCGCCGGCGCGGCAGGCACCACCACGCCGTTCCACCGCGACCTCCTGTCGAAGAACTGCATGGCCTGCCACACCGACCACGCCGCGGCCAGGCTGACGCAGACGACCCGCCGGTCGTTCGCCCACGCGCTGCTCGCGCCGTCCGTCGCAGCGCAATGCGTGTCGTGCCATGCCCCCCCGGAAGCGGCGAGCCACCGCGATCTCGGTACGGCCTGCGCCACCTGCCATCGCACGAGCGGGTGGAAGCCTGCGAGCTTCGACCACGACAAGTATTTCGTGCTCGACCGCCACCACAACGTTTCGTGCGTGACGTGCCACGCGGAAGCCGATCGCCACCGGACCACCTGCTTCGGCTGCCACGAACATCAGCCGGAGCAGATCCGCCGCGAGCATCGCAAGGAGGGCATCCTCGACGTCAGCCATTGCGTCGGATGCCATCGCAGCGCATCGGGCAAGCCGCACGGCGGGGACGACGACGGTGAGTGAGGCTTCGAACGCCACGACGGACCGGGAACGCCTGGACAGCCTGCGTGGATGTGTACGCAAGCGCACGGACCAGCATCGTCCTGCGCCCTACCCTCCGTTCATCGGCGGTGCGTTCTTCGGGGCGCGTCCCTCTTCGATCACAACACTCGGGAGCTGCGCATGTCACTCGGAACCGTAATGCTGATCATCGTGATTCTTCTGCTGATCGGCGCCTTCCCCGCCTGGCCGCACAGCCGCAGCTGGGGCTACTTCCCCAGCGGCGGCCTCGGCCTCGTGGTCGTCGTGCTGCTCGTGCTGCTGGTGATGGGCCGCATCTGACCGGAGGTGGCTGCGATGAGATCCACGCTAGCGCCAATGACCATCGCCATCGCGATGGCCGCGGCGGGCTGCCAGAACGCGCCCATCACCGGCCGCAATCAACTGATGCTCGTGCCCGAGTCGCAGGCCATCTCGGCCTCGACGGACGCGTACGCGCAGGTGCTCGCCCCCATCCGCAAGGCGGGCAAGGTCGACGACGATGCCGCCATGAAGCAGCGCGTGGACGCGATCACGGCGCGCCTCGTGGCACAGGCGGTCAAGTACCGGCCGGAGACCGCGTCGTGGGACTGGCAGGTCGCGGTCATCGACGACCCGAAGACGTTGAACGCCTGGTGCATGGCCGGCGGGAAGATGGCCATCTACAGCGGGATCATCACGCAGCTTGCGCTCTCGGACGACGAGATCGCGCAGGTCATGGGCCACGAGATCGCGCACGCGCTGGCAAAGCACACCACCGAGCGCATGTCGACGGCCATGGCGTCGCAGGTGGTGCTGCAGATCGGCGCCGTTCTCCTCGGCACCAGTGCCTCGGGCCAGATGGCGCTGCAGGCCGCGGCAGTGGCAACGACGGTCGGCGTGCAACTGCCCAACAGTCGCGCCCAGGAGTCGGAGGCGGATCGCATCGGCATCGAACTCGCCGCCCGCGCGGGCTATGACCCGCACGCGGCACCCAAGCTCTGGGAGAAGATGCTCGCCGCCACGGGGACCAAGGGCCAGTCGGACTTCCTCAGCACGCACCCGCAGAGCGAGAAGCGTCAGGCGGCGCTCGAGTCGATGATCGCGGCGATGATGCCGTACTACCAGGACAAATCGCCGCGCCCGACGCACCGAATCGGCAAGGCGTGAGACCAGGAGGAGATTCAGGAAACCTCTGCATGGCAGACGAGAAGGGCGGACCAGGGTCCGCCCTTCTTGCATTGCATCCGACCCGCGGCCCTTCGTCAGTTGGCGCTCGGCTTCGCGGCTGCCGCGCCGTCCACCGCCTTGCGCGCTGTCGAGACGTTCTGGAACTTCTCCGCCTCGGGCACGAGGCTGTCGTCACGACTCCGCTGGAGTCGGCCGCCCTGCGAATCGCGCTCCCAGTTCGGATCCGCGAGAGCTTCCTTGCGGTCCTTGTCGGCCAGCAGCATGCACGTGTGCCTGGCGGCAATGTCGAGCGAACTGCACTGCGCCATCGCTTCCTCGTAGCGCGACTGGATCGCCTCGTCGTCGGCACGTCCGTCGGGTTTGGCGACCGGCGCCCCGTTGCCCTGCACCGGCTTCATGCCGCTGGCGGGCTTCGATGACTCCGGCGCGGAATCCAGCCGCGAACGCACATCGGACTTCGTCTCGTCGGCCGGCCCCTTCATGCCGCGACCTGCATCGCGCCCGCCCTTGCTGCCCTCCCATTGCGTCTTCGCCTCGGCGAGCGCCTGCGTCCGCGCCGCCTTCGCATCGATAGTGCATAGCCGCATGGCATCCCCCTGCAGCGCATCGCACTTCACCTTCGCTTCGTTGTAGTCGGACCGGGCCTTGTCCCTGGCTGCGGTATACCCGGTCTTGGCCGCGGCGTTCGCGGCGGGCTCCGCTTCCTTGGCGCGGGGTTGCTTGGCACTCATCGCCGGACGCTGCACCTTGGCACCCGGTTCACCGGGTGTGGCTTCGATCAGCTTCGGGTCGATGACAGCCTTCGGGGACTTCGCCATGGGGGTGGCCGGTGAAGTCGTGGCGGATGGCACATTGGCCGGCTTGTCGCCAGCGGTCACGTTCTGGGCAGCGGTACTGCCGCCCGTGCCGGCGAAGAGGCCGGCGACGATGATGGAAAGGATGGTGCGGTTCATGAGCGTGCTCCTTGCGATACGGGTACGTGGTTCCGGGGATCTGCGCTTCGCCTGTCAACGCTCGGCTTTCCACGGCGGTGATCCACTGCATCGGGAACGTGATCGCGATCACCGGAGACCAACTTACGCGGCACGGTCGGCGGTGTATGTCTGGCAGCGAACACGCCACCTCGGTGACCGCGTTCGATACCGCACGGAACAGTGCAGGGATGGCGCGTTACAAGAAGGCGGCGCACTCCGCGCCATCGCCTCCGACAAGAAAGGGAATCCACCATGCAGGAATCCACCAGGCAGCGTCCCCACTTTCCCCGCATCCTCGAGTCCCGGCGCCGCGCGCAGGAACAATCCAACTCCGGCGCCCCGAAAGCCCGCGAAGCGCCATCGGGCGGTCGCGCGCCGAGCGATGCTCCGCCGCCCACCCGGGTGGAAGAACAACGCTGAGCGCTGCCGTCCCGGTTCATGAGTGAACCGGGGTTCCAAAAAAAAGGGAGGCAGATCGAAATCTGCCTCCACCAAAGCTGAGCCCGATGAGGGAGGAGAGCGCCCGGCAGACTGCAGCAAACTTCGCTGCATCGGGCTCGGGTTCAGCGGGAGTTCACACGGGGATTCGTGGACGGCGTGTCAGGCGTCGGTTGTCGGGTGCCGTCGTCACGACGCCGGACCAGGGCCGCGGCGATCGCGGACACGAGGGGAAGCCAGGCGTCACCACCGGTCGCGGCCCGACGGTGCGTGACGAGTCGAGGCAGCCAGCCGGCCAGCAGCGCGGAGCCGAGCGTCCATTGCCACGGGCGGCTCCAGACCAGCAGACCTCCCAGCAGTGCGGCACCGAGCGTCATCCGGACGGGATGACGCTGGACCATGGGGTTGACGACGGCGTCGGCGGTCCGGGCGGCCAGCACACCGGCGAGCCCGAAGGGTCGCCACGCACGCCACCGATGCCACAGCCGTTCCAGCGGCGTCGCATCGGCATCCACCGGATCGACGGACGACGCAACCGCTTCCGCCACCACGCGCTCGTGCAATGCCGCCCGCAGGAGGGCCCGAGACGCGACCAGCCGGTCGGACGCCGACATGGGCGATGTCGGCGGCGACACGTCGGGACCTCCCGACGGCGGGACGAAGGTGGGCACGAAGCCGGGCGCGCTCACGATCGCGTCGCCTCCCGGAACATGGCGACATCCGCCTTCAACTGCCACCAGACCTTGTCGAACGGATTGCGCAGGATCCACAACCGGGCAGCGACGAGGCAGGCGATGCCCGCCACCACCGGCACGAGCGGGACGACCACCAGGACCCAGGGCGCCGCCATCACGTTCACAGGGATCACCGCTCGCAGCATGAGGCCGACGCCGCCGAGCACGATCGCCACGACAAGCATGATCACCCCCGAGATGCCGAGGACGGCACGGCGCGCGAGGGCGTTCGAGGCCGCGCCCACTTCCGCCGCCACCAGATCGCCGTAGGCCTGCGCGTGGGCCGCCAGCAACTGCGGACGGTTCGCGATCAGATCGAGCAGGGAATGGGTCATGGCGGCGATCGGATCCCGGCGGGAAGTCAATCGACGTGCCGGGCGCGGCGGACGAGCCCGGCCAGTGCGACCAGAAGGGCCCCGGCGGTCGCGGCAATCAGCATCGCCTTGACCGGTTCCTCACGGATGTAGGTGACGGTGCGATCGGACGCGTGCTGCGCCTGGTCGCGCCAGTGGCGGGTGGTGTCGCGCACCGCATCGACGCCGTGCTGCGCCATGGCGATGGCCTGATCGGAAGCGCGATTCAACATCGGTGCGGTCTGCTGGCGGACACCCTCGACGGAGCCCGAGAGGGAATCGAGCATCTCGTTGGCGACGCGGCGTGTGGAAGCGAGGGCCTGCTCGGCGGAATCGGCCACGGAGTCTGCTGCGCGGTTCGTGGAGTCATGGGAGTTCGACGGGATCATGGTGTTTCCTCTGGAGGGGACGTGGATCGGGTGCCCTCGGTTCTCCGGGGCATGAAGCTTTATCCGCCTATCTCGGGATGTGCTCTGTACGCCCTCGCACATAGTCGCTGTCGAAGCCTGGTTCGGTGGCGCACAGACTCCCGCGCGAGAGGGACGCAGGATGGGTTCGCCGCCGTCGTGCCGGATGTCGGGCAGGCGGCCCCCTCTCGATCCATCAAGGAGTACCAGAATGAAACTGCACCACCTCATCGCCACGATCGTGGCCTCGACCCTCGTCCTCACCGCTTCCGGTTGCGCCGTGCACCGGGGGCAGGAAACGGTGGGCGCCTATGTGGACGACACCGCCATCACGACATCTCTGAAGGGCCGGTACGTCGGCAAGAAGGAAGTGGACGCTTCCGCCATCAGCGTCGAGACGATGAATGGCGTCGTCATGCTCGCCGGATTCGCGAAGAGCGATGCCGAGAAGGCCGCGGCGGAAAGCATGGCTTGGAAGGTCGCCGGCGTGAAGTCGGTCAAGAACGAGATCATCGTCCGCCCGTGAGGCCGACGCGCAACCCAACCACCACGTACTCGAGGAGACATTCATGAACTGGGAACAGATCGAAGGCAACTGGAAGCAGCTGACCGGCCGCGCGAAGGAACAATGGGGCAAGCTGACCGATGACGACATCGATGTCGTGGCCGGTCGACGCGACCAGATGGCCGGCAAGATCCAGGAGCGCTACGGCGTCGCGAAGGAGGAGGCCGAGAAGCAGCTGTCCGAATGGCAGGGTCGCGTGACCGAGTTGTGGTTCGTCGGCGACAAGCACCGCATTTGAGGTCCCGGGTCGCCGCGCGCGATCCACGCGATGGCAACGCCCCGCCGGACGTGGGGCGTTTTCACGTCCCGTCCGTGGATGCTCGAGGAGCAGACGAGAAAACGCCGCGTCCGGACGGCGACGCGGCGGATTGCCGGACTTGCGTGGCGCAGGCTACTTCGGCTTCTTCACCTCGTGCCCGATGAGACCGCCGACCGCGGCGCCACCCACCGTTCCCAGTGCACTGCCGCCGGTCAGCACGGCGCCACCCACGGCACCGATGCCTGCACCGACAGCAGTCCCCTTGTCCTGCCGCGACATGCCGGAGCAACCGGTCAGGTCGAGGAGCGCGGACGCCACCAGGGTCGAGACGGCCCAGCGGGAGTACGTATTCATGTGTCACCTCCTGGTTCTCGCACCGCCGACGCGACGCGGTTGCGCCGTGCGAGCGGTGTGTTACTGCGTGACGACTGCGGCGACGCGACGGGAGCCGACGCGTCGCGGATGCTCAGGACTTCCCGAAGGTCGACTTGGCAGTGGCCAGACACTCCGCCTTGCGATCGCCGGCGAAGGCATCGCAGCGTTCCTTCGCGATGTCGTAGCGGGCTTCGAGCTTTTCGAGAGCGGCGTCCTCGCGTGCCTCGGCGGCCTTCTGATCGGCGGTCGCGTTGGCGTCGTAGGTCTTGCGGAGGACTTCGGCCTCGCCCTTCGCAGCGGTCTCCGCGGCATCGGCCTGCTTCAGGCAGACGTCACGGGCGTTGCCGGTCACCGCATCGCATCGCTGCTTGGCAACCGCGCGGGCGGATTCGGCCTTGACCACGCTCGCTTCCTGGCGCGTCTTGGAAGTGGGTTGATAGAGCGCGAAGAGATCCGCCTTGGCGGTGTTAAGCACGCCCTTCGCTTCCGCCATGCAGATGTCCTTCGGGTTGCCGGTCAGCGTGGCGCACTTCGCCTTGGAGGCGTCGTACTCCATGCCGAGCTTGTCCTTGGTGGCGTTGTATTCCTTCTTCGACATGCTTTCGGCGGATGCGCCGGTGCTGAAGGCAGCGCCGATGGCGAGTGTGATCAGTGCGATGTGGAGCTTGTGCATGGTGTTTCCTCGAGAGGTTCGTCACGGCCGCAATGCACGCCGGAATCGGTCCGGCATACACGTCCGTTCGCCGGCACGGCACCACGGGATCTTGTCCCGCGGCAGGCATCCGGCGTCGCAAGCCGGGTGGCTCGCATGGACCGAAGTTACGATCACGCCGGCAGCATGTCTGTCCGTTGGCGCACACGACGCGGTTCGATCCCGGTGAACGTCCGGTCGCAGACGTTGCCTGGCGACACCTTGCCATCCGACAGGAATCCCACCCCATGCGCCAACCGCTACTGGCTCTCGCCCTCATGATCTTCTCGCTGCCGGGATGGGCCGTGGAGGAGCCCGCCTTCGAAGTGGAACGCAAGCTCGCGGACGACATCGAGATCCGCCGCTACGGCACGTATGTGGTCGCGGAGGTCGTGGTGCCGGGCCCGTCCGACAAGGCCGGCAGCCAGGCCTTCCCGATCCTGTCGGGCTACATCTTCGGCAAGAACCGGGGCGAGCGGAAACTCGAGATGACCGCACCGGTCACGCAGGCCGCGGCGCCGGTGAAGCTGGAGATGACGGCACCTGTGACACAGGCCGCGACCTCGACCGGGTTCATCGTCCAGTTCGTGTTGCCGAAGACGGTCACGCTCGCCACGGCGCCCGTACCGCTCGACGACCGTGTGCAACTTCGGGAGGTGCCGCCCGCGCGTGTGGCCGTGATCCGGTACTCCGGCTTCTGGACCGATGCGAACTACGAGCGACACCGCGCGCAGCTGGAGGCGGCGCTCACGGCCGCCGGACTCGCGGCGTCGGGGCCGCCGGTGTATTCGCGCTACAACCCGCCGTTCACGCCGTGGTTCCTCCGTCGCAACGAGATCTGGATGCCGCTGCCCTCCGATTGACGTCCGAGGGATCGGGGCCGGAGAGTCCGGCCGCGCGATTGGTGCATCGGCCGGCCCCCATCGATGCACGACCGTCCCGGCGACCGTCTCCGGTGCCGCATGGCGGAGTGAACATGCCAGTGCCATGGCATTGCATCGTGTCGTGGGGTTGCGACAGACGGGGCGCTCCGGAAGCGCGAATGCGATCGCAGCATGGGTCGTGCAGTCACCTTGCGTGAGCTGGACTGACCCCTCTCACCGAGCGAGAACGCCATTGGAATGGGGAGATGCGCCATGCACCGCGGCGCCGGTGCCGCCCGTGGCGCTGTTCTTGCGATTCCCCGGTCCAGTTGCATCGACCCTGGGCGCGCCGCCTGATCACCGACCGGCCTGCGCGCCGTCGGATGCCCGGCTGCACGATCCGCCCGGCTGTCTCGTCCACGCACCGCTCCGAGCCAACGCCATGAACAGACCCGTCTTTCCCCGCATCCCCGAATCACGACGCCGGGCGCAGGAGCGCGCCGCGGCACGCGCTCACATCCCGGCCGCTGACGCGCCCGCGGTCGGACTCACGCCGCAGAGCGATGCCGACGGGTCCGAGGTGCGGGCCCAGGTCGTGACCGATACACCACGCCCCCCCGGCGCGCCGGACAGCGGCGCGGTGCGGTGATGGGGCGGGACGACATCCTCCGCGAACCACCCGCCGACGCCACACGGCTTCGGCGCGTGGTCCCCGTGGATGCCCTCCCGCCGGCGTCGCGATGGATCCCGCAGGAAGGGCTGTCGGCGGGCGGCGTCACGCGGGCCCGGGGAGCGACGGCGGCGGTGCGTAGCATCGTGACGACACGCCGTCGCCTCGACAAAGTACCCGTCGCGTTGCGCGACCAGAGTGCCGGTCCGCCGGGCACCGGCACGCCACCGGCCGACGCCGATTGGGGGGAGTGGCTCGGGGTCTGGAAGGCCAGGCTGATCCAGACCGCGGGGAACGTCACCGCGTCGGCCGCGAGCACGGAGAGTGGCCGGCACGAGGGCGTCGAACGACTCTGCGCCGCCGTCCAGGCATTCGTCGCGGCACTCGACGGCGGGCATGCGGTGCTGATTCGCGAGCTGAGCCAGAGCGGGCGCCTCGAGGCGGACGTCGTCGAGGCGCGCGCGGCGCTGGCCGTGGCCCTGGTCGATCTGGCCGGG
>VYME01000247.1_pt1 | contig 67604 bp, 63 predicted proteins | sample 5115281 | NCBI WGS metagenome assembly VYME01 (sample SAMN12291780, study PRJNA351875) | freshwater metagenome | isolation source: freshwater lake | place: USA: Michigan, Wintergreen Lake | collected 2013-08-08
GGCGCCTTGGCGGCCTCGGCCGGCTTAGGTTCCGGAGCCTTGGGTTCCGGCGGCTTCGGTTGCTCGACCACCTTGGGCGCAGGCGGGGGCGGCGCAGGTGGTTCGGCCGCCTTCGCGGGCTTCGCCGCCTCGACCGGCGGCGCCGGCACCGGGACGGGCGTCGGGGCTCGCTTCGGCGCCGGCGGGATCTCGCGCCAGAGCTCGACCGTCAGCTTCGGCGGGGGGGTCCGCTTCCACTGCAGCCCGACCACGAGGAACACGAACAGTGCGACGTGCACCAGCACGGCGAGCAACCCGGACAGCGCCACATCCGGGCGGCGCAGCGCAGCGAGCATCAGTGCGTCCCCGGCCTCGTCAGCAAACCGACACGGGCCACGCCCTGGCTCTGCAGGAGATCCATGACGCGCATGACCTGTCCGTACTCCACGCGCCGATCGGCGCCCACGACCACCGGGCGCTCGCGCTTCTTGTCGAGGGCGGCCTTCACCTCGCGGACGAGTTCGCCCTCCGAGACCGACCGGGCGGACCCGCCGGCATCGCGATCAATGAGGACGATGCTGCCGCCGACCTTGATCGTGACCTCCAGGGGCTGAGCGGGTGGCTCGGAGGACTTCGAGACCTCCGGGAGATCGACCATGCCGGGATTCATCATCGGGGCGGTGACCATGAAGATCACCAGGAGCACGAGCATGACGTCGATGTACGGCACGACGTTGATCTGGCTCATGGTGGTGAAGCGCCGGCGGCGGTGTTCCATGGAGGCGTCCTTCGCGATGCGCGGGAGGTCAGGCGGACGGGATGCGCTGGAGCAGGTTCTGGAACTCCTCCATCTGGCTCTCGAAGCGGTTGGCCAGGCGATCGACGTCGCGGGAGAAGTGGTTGTAGGCGATCACCGCGGGGATCGCCGCGAAGAGGCCGATGGCCGTGGCGATCAGTGCCTCGGCGATGCCGGGCGCGACGTTCGCGAGGGTGGCCTGCCCCACGTTCGCCAGCCCGCGGAAGGAGTTCATGATCCCCCAGACCGTCCCGAACAAGCCGATGTAGGGGCTCACCGAACCCACGGTCGCGAGGAAGTTGAGATGCGACTCCACCTGGTCCATCTCGCGCTGGTAGGTGGCGCGCATCGCACGACGGACGCCGTCCATCACCGTGGCCGAGCTGAGCCCCGGCTGTCGACGCAGCCGCGCGAACTCGCGGTAGCCCGAGAGGCAGATGCGCTCGAGCACGCCCGCCTGCGTCCCGTGATTCGCCGCCGTCTGCAGGAGCTCGTTGAGGTCCGCGCCGGTCTGCAGGTTGCGGAACGCCTTCTCGAACTCCTCGGTCTGCCCGCGCGTGCCGCGGATCGTGAAGATCTTCTGGAAGATGAAGATCCACGAGAAGAGCGACAGGATCAGCAGCAGCAGCATGACGAGCTGCACGGCCACGCTCGCGTGCGTGAACAGATGGATGATGGTGAGATCGGTGGTGAAGTTCATGGGCGCTCGGGAAGGGTTGCGGACGGCAGCCAGGCGGAGATTCTTTCACGCAGGTGGGGAGGCATGCGCGCCGGACGCAGGCCCTCCGCGGCGACGCACGCGAGATGGACGCGTCCGGTCGCCAGGATGTCGTCGGCGCGCGAGACCTGCTGCCGCACGACCATCTGTGCCCCGCCGACGACCTCGACACGCAGGCCGATCACGAGGGCGTCGTCGAGGCGCGCGGGCTTCGCGTACTCGATCTCGAGGCTGCGCACGATGAAGAGCACGCCGTCCTTCGACGCCAGCGTGCGGCATTCGATACCGAGGTGCCGCAGCCACTCCATGCGGCAGCGCTCGAAGAAATCGAGGTACCGGGCGTGGTACACGACGCCGCCGGCATCGGTGTCCTGGAAATAGGTGCGGACGGGAATCGTGAAGAGTCCGTCGCCCACATCGACGACCGGTGCGGAGGCCGCGATCTCGCGGGCCATCTCAGGTGCCCGCCCAGAGCTCACCGCTCGCAGGGCGCGCGGGGGCATCGACGCCGAAGTGGCGGTACGCGAGGAGCGTGGCGACGCGGCCGCGCGGGGTGCGCTGGAGCAGGCCCTGCTGGATGAGATACGGCTCGAGGACATCCTCGATCGTGTCGCGCTCCTCGCCGATCGCCGCGGCGAGGTTGTCGACACCCACCGGGCCGCCGCCGAACTTCTCGAGCACCGCGAGCAGCAGCTTGCGGTCCATCACGTCGAGGCCGCTCGGGTCGACATCCAGCATCGAAAGCGCCGCGTCGGCCACCGGGCGCGTGATCACGCCATCCGCCTTCACCTGCGCGAAATCGCGCACGCGCCGCAGCAGGCGGTTCGCGATCCGGGGCGTCCCGCGGGATCGGGCCGCGATCTCCACCGCGCCATCCTCGACCATCTCGACCTCGAGCAGCCGGGCGGACCGGTGGACGATGCGGGTGAGCTCCTCGGTCGTGTAGAACTCCAGCCTTGAGACGATCCCGAACCGGTCGCGCAGCGGGTTGGTGAGCATCCCGGCCCGGGTGGTCGCGCCCACCAGCGTGAAGGGCGGCAGATCGAGCTTCACGGATCGCGCCGCCGGACCTTCGCCGATCATGATGTCGATCTGGAAATCCTCGAGCGCCGGATAGAGCACTTCCTCCACCACGGGCGACAGCCGGTGGATCTCGTCGATGAAGAGGACGTCGTTGGGTTCGAGGTTGGTGAGCAGCGCCGCGAGATCGCCTGCGCGCTCGAGCACCGGCCCAGAGGTCTGGCGGAGGTTCACGCCCATCTCGCGCGCGACGATGTGCGCCAGCGTGGTCTTGCCGAGGCCTGGCGGGCCGAACAGCAGGACGTGATCGAGCGATTCCTTTCGATGGCGCGCGGCCTCGATGAAGATGGACAGCTGCGCGCGGATCTTCTCCTGGCCCACGTACTCGTCAAGCTGGCGCGGTCGGAGCGCACGCTCCAGGGCCTCCTCCTGGACGCCCTGCGGTGCCGTGGCGATGAGGCGATCCGCCTCGATCATGGCGTCAGGAGCCTCCCGCCGCCGGAATCCGGCCGCCGACATTGCGATCGGCGATGAGGGCCCATGCCGGGCGCACGGCGCTCAGCGCCCACCCGCCGCCAGGAAGTCCGCGACGAACGGGTCGGCCGACGCGGAAAGACCGCGGGCCTGTTCCGCCAGTGTGGCTGCCACGCGGTCCATGCGTGCACCGAACATGCCGCTCACCTTCATGATCAGCGTGCGCTGGTACTTGGCCCCCAGCGGCGACAGCGCGAAGCGCTGGCCTTCGACATTCTCGACGGCCTGGATGGAGAATCGCATCTCACGGTCCTCGGCCTCCCACACATAGGTGAGGATCTTCTGCTCCTCCTCGGTGCCCGGGAAACCGTCGATCAGCTTGCCCGACATGGTCAGGGCACCCGCCACGTGGAACTGGACCGTGTGGTCGATGATCATGGCCTGCTTGCGACCGACGTCGGTCTGGAAGTGACTGACGAGCGTGTCGAGTTCGCCAGCACTGAAACTGGCGTCCGCCATGCCGGCCCACTCGGACTGCATCCACGCGAGCGATGTCCAGTCGGTCCGTACCCGCTCGATGAGGGACGCTGCGATGGCGGCCTCGGCAGCGTCGTAGCTGGCATTGCCCCGCTTCCAGTCGCGCCCGAGGTTCCGCTCGCGACCGATGCGCGACAGGATGCTGCGCGTCGCGACGAGGGATTGCTGCTTCAGATACCGGTTGCCCAGCGCGACGGTGGTCTTCCAGTCGTGTACGGCGAGGAGTTCCTGGATGCGTGCCTCACGCGTCACCGCGAAGGCGGACGGCACGAACAGTACAAGGGCAAAGAGGGCGACGAGGAGACGGACGAGACGGCCAGACGCAGGATGCATGAACGATTCCGTGACGAGAGTGCGCTGTTCGTATGGGGCGGTGGTGGAAGACCGCCCGGATGGAACGAAATTATAGTCGCGTCGGGGTTCGCCCCGGCGCAATTCCCGGGTCATGGACCCGGGATCGGGGCAGCGGTTCCGCATGGCGGGACCTCAAATCCGGGACAGCAGCCGCAATGCCTGCCGGATGGCATCCTGCAGCGGGAGATCCGGCGGCAGCTTCGCCAGCGTCGCTCGAGCCTCCTTGTCGCCGTACCCCAATGCGACCAGCGCATTCAATGCGTCGCTGCCGGCGGGCACCGTCGCTCCCGGCACCGGCGCACTGCCGGGCACCAGCGCGAGCTTGTCCTTGAGCTCCAGCATCAGCCGCTCCGCCGTCTTCTTGCCGATGCCGGGGATGCGGATGAGACGTGCGCTCTCCTGCTGGCTGACGGCCGCGTACAACTCGTCGACCGACATGCCCGACAGCACCGCGAGGGCGATCCGCGCGCCGATGCCGGTGATCTTGATGAGCTGGCGGAACACCTGCCGCTCGCCCTCGGTCGCAAATCCATAGAGGAGGTGGGCGTCCTCCCGCACGATCAGGTGCGTGAAGAGACGCACCTCGGCGCCCGTTGCGGGGAGCTGGTAGAACGTGCTCATCGGCACGTCGATCTCGTAGCCGACGCCGTGCACGTCGAGGACGACGGTCGGTGGCTGCTTCTCGAGGAGTTTTCCGGTGAGCCGGGAGATCATCCGAGCCTCCCGCCGCGCATCCGCAGCCCCGCCGTCGACAAGCCACCGAGGCCGAGGCCGCCGTGGGCGTGGCAGATCGCGCAGGCCAGCGCGTCGGCGGCATCCGGCGACGGCACGCCCGGCAGACGCAGGAGTCGCTTCACCATTTCCTGGACCTGTTCCTTCTTCGCGTGCCCGTTGCCGACCACAGCCTGCTTCACCTGCAGCGCGGTGTACTCGGCCACCGGCAGGTCGCGCAACACGGCAGCGCAGATCGCGGCCCCGCGCGCCTGGCCCAGCAACAGCGTGGATTGCGGATTCACGTTCACGAACACCTTCTCCACGGCGACCTGCATGGGCGCCCCCTGATCGATGACCTCGTGGAGGCCGGCGAGGATGGTGCGCAGACGCGCCGGCAGGTCGGTCTTCTCATCGGTGGTGATGCGGCCGCTCGCCACGTACGTGAGCGCCTGCCCGACGCGATCGATGATGCCGTAGCCGGTGATGCGCAGCCCGGGATCGATGCCCAGGATGCGCGTTCCGCCGGCGGGAGGCCGCATCAGTCGTCGATCACGGCGTTGGTGTAGACCTCCTGGACGTCGTCGAGCGCTTCGAGGGCGTCCAGCAGCTTCTGCATCTTCACGGCGTCATCGCCGGTCATCACCGACTCGGTGGCGGGCTTCATGATGACCTCGGCGAACTCGGGCTTGAGCCCCGCCTTCTCCAGCGCCTCCTTCACGGCCACGAAGTCGGTGGTGGGCGCCGTGAGGACCTCGATCGAGCCGTCGTCATTCGTCACGACATCTTCCGCACCGGCGTCGATCGCGACTTCCATCACGCGATCCTCGCTGCTGCCGGGTGCGAGGACGAGCTGCCCGCAGTGCTTGAACAGGAACGCGACGGAGCCGTCGGTGCCGAGATTGCCGCCGTGCTTCGCGAACGCGTGACGCACGTCGGCGACGGTGCGGGTCCGGTTGTCCGTCATGCAGTCGACGATCACCGCAGCGCCGGCGACGCCGTAGCCCTCGTAGCGGATTTCCTCGTAGTTGACGCCATCGAGCTGCCCGGAGCCGCGCTTCGTGGCGTTGTCGATGGTGTCCTTCGGCATGTTCTGATCGCGCGCCTTCTCGATCGCGAGACGCAGGCGGGCGTTGGTGCCGGGGTCACCGCCGCCGAGGCGCGAGGCGACCGTGATTTCCTTGATGAGGCGGGTGAAGATCTTGCCGCGCTTCGCGTCCGTCGCGGCCTTCTTGTGCTTGATGTTGGCCCACTTGCTGTGTCCTGCCATGGCGGCCTCGTGACTCTCGAAAATGACTCGTGGAAATATGTTCTGCGGGAGGCGGTCTGCGCGCGGAAGTCGCGACCTGATTGATATACTTTTCAGAATCTTATCACCCGCCCTCCGGAGCCCGCCATGCCCGAACCCATGCTGATCGCGAAGTCCGAGCGCGAGCTCTTCCTGCTGCCCGGACTCGCCAACCGGCATGGCCTCATCACCGGTGCGACGGGCACCGGCAAGACGGTGACACTGCAGCGGATGGCCGAGCAACTCTCGTCGATCGGCGTGCCGGTGTTCATGGCGGACGTGAAGGGCGATCTCTCCGGACTCTCGCAGGCGGGCGCTTGGAATCCGAAGCTGAAGGAACGCGCCGAGCGCCTCGGCTTCGCGGATCTCGAGTTCTCGGCGTTCCCGACCGCGTTCTGGGACGTCTGGGGCGAGAAGGGGCACCCGGTGCGGGCCACGATCTCGGAGATGGGTCCGCTGCTCCTCGGTCGGCTCCTCAATCTCAACGACACGCAGCAAGGCGTCCTCACTCTCACGTTCAAGATCGCCGACGACAACGGGCTGCTCCTGCTCGATCTCAAGGATCTCCGGGCGATGATCCAGTTCGTGGGCGAGAACGCGAAGGAATTCACCACGAGCTACGGCAACATCTCCGCCGCTTCCATCGGCGCGATCCAGCGCGGCCTGCTCGAAGTGGAGCAGCAGGGCGGCGACAAGCTCTTCGGCGAACCCGCCCTCGATCTCGACGACCTCATGCAGACCGGCGCGAAGGGCCGAGGCGTCATCAACATCCTCGCCGCCGACAAGCTGATGAACACGCCGAAGGTGTACGCCACCTTCCTGCTCTGGCTGCTGTCGGAACTCTTCGAACGCCTCCCCGAAGTCGGGGACATCGACAAGCCGAAGCTCGCCTTCTTCTTCGACGAGGCGCACCTGCTGTTCAACGATGCACCCGAAGCACTGGTCACCAAGGTCGAGCAGGTGGTGCGGCTCATCCGGTCGAAGGGCGTCGGCGTGTACTTCGTGACGCAGAACCCGCTCGACGTGCCCGAGTCCGTGCTCGGCCAGCTCGGCAATCGCGTACAGCACGCGCTGCGCGCCTTCACGCCCCGCGACCAGAAAGCGGTGAAGACGGCAGCGAGCACGCTCCGCGCGAATCCGAAGCTCGACACCGAGAAGGTCATCACCGAGCTCGGCGTCGGCGAGGCGCTCGTCTCCTTCCTCGACGAGAAGGGCCGGCCGGAGATCGTCGAGCGCGCTTTCGTCTGCCCGCCCTCCTCACGCATCGGCCCGGCCACCGACGCGGAACGCCGCGCGACGATCGAAGGCTCCGCGGTCTTCGGGACCTACGAGAAGGCGGTGGACCGCGAGTCCGCGTTCGAGAAGCTCCGGGACCGCCGCGGCAGCGAGACTGCAGCCCCCGTGGCGCCCACGAAGGAAGCCGCGGAGGAGGACAGCGGCGGCGGCATCCTCGGCGGACTGGCCGGCATCCTCTTCGGCTCCACCGGACCGCGCGGTGGCCGTCGCGAAGGCGTGGTCGACGCCGCCGCCAAGAGCGTCGCCCGGTCGGTCGGCTCGGCCGTGGGTCGCGAGATCGTGCGAGGCGTGCTCGGTTCGATCCTCGGAGGCGGCGGGAGACGCCGCTGAACCAGCGGACGTCCGCCTCCCCGGAGCGCGGCCCTCACCACCCCGCGGCGATCGGCGCCCTCCTCGTGGGGCTCGCTGCGTTCGGGTTCTCGCTGAAGTCGATCCTGATCAAGCTGATGTTCGGTCACGGCGTCGACGCGTCCACCGTGATGGCGCTGCGCCTGCTGCTGTCCGCGCCGTTCTTCCTCGTGCTGGCGCTCTGGCCGGGGCTGCCCGGCCGCAGCGGATCCCCCGAACCCCGCGACTGGCTGCACCTCGTCGGCCTCGGCTTCATCGGCTCCTACCTGTCCGCCTGGCTCGACATGCTCGGGCTCCAGTACGTCTCCGCCGGCCTCGAACGCCTCATCCTGTTCCTCTACCCCACCATCGTCGTGCTGCTCTCCGCGTGGTGGCTGCACATCCGCATCGGCCGACGGCAGCTCACGGCGCTCGTGCTGTCCTACGTCGGCATCGGGCTCGTGTTCGCCGACCAGTTGCTGGCGCACACCATGCAGGGCGACGTGATGAAGGGCAGCGCGCTCGTGTTCGCCAGTGCCCTCGTCTACTCCGTGTTCCTGATCGGCTCGTCGCGCGTCGTCCATCGGTTCGGCGCGGTCCGGTTCACGTCCTGGGGCATGCTCGTGGGCACGCTGTGCTGTCTCGTGCAGTTCTTTTCCGTGCACAGCGTCGAGGCGCTGCGGCTGCCGATGTCGGTCTACGGCCTCGCGTTCGCGATGGCCATCTTCTCGACGGTCCTGCCGAACATCTTCATGTCGGAAGGCCTGCGACGCATCGGCGCGAATCGCGCGGCACTCGTCGGGACGATCGGCCCGGTGGTGACGATCGCCCTGGGCGCCGCCGTGCTCGGCGAGCACATCGGGCCTCTCCAGTTCGCCGGGGCCGGGCTCGTGCTGGTGGGTGTCTTCCTCGTGAGTGCGCGGCCCGCGGTGAGCACCGCCGCCTGAAATCCGGCGAGGCCGCTACGGCGGTGTCGCGACCTCGATGCGCCGGCGTATCGCCGCTGCCCGCACGGCATCGCCGGCCGTGAGCGCCGCCTTCTCCTGCACGCCGAGCCACGGCAGCAGTGCGCCGCGATGGCCGGCAGTCGACGCCGCCTCCACCGCGAGGTCGATCCCCTCGGGCGGCAATGCACTTCGACGGAAGAGCACGCCAGCGGCGACGAGCCGGGACGTCGTGGAATCGATCGCACGGACCGCGGCCAGCCTGCCGGCGTCGTCGCGCGCCCTGACCACGGCCGCATGCGCGGCCGGAAGCCGCGAGGTATCCAGCCCTTCCCACGTGCCCGCGAGATAGGCCGCGTAGGCCCGCTCGTCGTCACCGCCGTCCGTCGCGAGATCCCCGGGCCGGGGACACGCCGCGAAGTCCAGGGCTGCCGCCGTCACCGCACAGCGCACGAGCCGCACGCGGGCCACGAGTTCCGGTCGCCCCGTCGCCGAGACGGCGTCCAGCGCTCTCGCAAAATCCTGGTCCGCCAGCGCGAGCCGGCCGGCGAGCCGATGGCGCTCGTAGGCATCGAGGCTGTCCTGCATGTCGAGCTGCCAGTCCGGCGCCGCCGGGGGCGACCCGCACGCGGCGAGCAGCATCGTGCCGCCGGCGAGACAACCGACGAGGATCGTGCGCGCCCTCACGGCAACCTCGCCTTGGCGTCGGAGCCGGGTTTCGCGAACGGCCATTTCCGGTTCATCTCGCGCAGCAGATCATCGGCCCGCCGCACACTGTCGTCCACCTGCAGACGCAGCGCGGCGAGATCGCCGCCGGCGTCCTTCGCATTCGCCGACAGCGTCTTCAGATCCGCCGACGCCGCCTTCGCGTTCTCGAGCACCGCATCGAGCTTCTCGGTCGTCGCGCGGAGGTCCGTCATCACGGCACCCAGCTGGGCCATCGCCTTGCGGGCTTCGTCCGCGGGTCCGTCGCGGCCGAGGACCTTGCGATCGGCGTCGGCAATGAGGCGATCGAGCCGCGCCGACACGCGCCCAAGGGAAGCACCCAGCGCCTGCAGATCGTCGACACCGCGAGCGAGTCGCGGACCCGCCTGGGGGTCGCCGGTCACGACCTCCATGGCACCACCTGGCCCCGCCATGCGGCCCGTGACCGCCTCGAGATGACCGAGGCTCTTCGCGAGGCTGCCCTCCGCGGCCGTCAGGGCCTGTGCCTGCTGCAGCACGCTCTCGACGCGCGCGACGATGGCCGGCAGGCTCGCGATGGGATCGCCCGTGACGAGCGGCCGGACCGCGCCCGGCGGGAGCGGCGGACCGTCGGGCGTCGGGTCGGACACCTCGATGCGCGACGCCCCGACCAGCGGACGCACGAGGGAGAACGTGCTCGATTGCTGGAGCCAGTGGGCGTCGCGTTCGCGCACGACGAGCTCGATGCGCACCGCGCCGTTGGCCGTGAGCGACATCGTGCGCACGCGCCCGAGCGGAAACCCGGAGAGGGTGACCGGCGTGCCCGAATCGATACCCTGGGCCTCGCGCGTCTCCAGGAAGATGTGGCGCGAGGCCTCGAAGACGCCGCGGGCGTGCAACGCATAGATCGCGAGCGCGATCATCGCGACCGGCGCGATCAGCACCAGCACCCAGGCCTTCAGGCGGAGGTACGGGATGCGGGGGGCGGGTACAGCGGGGCGTTCCATGTGTAGTCGACGATCCAGCAGGGGCCGAGTTCGTCGCCGAGCGCCACCAGCGTGCGGTCGATGAACTCCGGGTAGAGAGTATCCGGAAGCTGGAGGCCCGGGCGGTCGATGATGATCAGCGGGGCACGGAGCAGCACCGCCTGCAGCAGCTTGGCCACGAAGCGCTGCTCGCGATCGAGATCCGGGTCGCGGGCATGGGCGCAGCCGCCGAAACCCACGCGCGCCAGCAGCGCCGACACCATGGCGTCGGCGGTCTCCTCGTCGAGATCGCTGCGATAGCGCGGCACGATCGCGATGTTCTCCAGCACCGACAGGTTCGCGCGAAGCGGCAGCCAGTCGGCCACCAGTGCCGCCTCGGGATGCGCGCCGATCAACGCCTCGCGCTCGCGGGCGTCGGCCATCCATCGGACGGGCAGACGATCGGTGCCGACGAGAGTCATCGACGCCGCCTCACAGGTACTGCAGCGCGAGCACGAGCACCTCGATCACCATCAGCGCGAAGAACAACCGGACCATGCCGTTCAGGACGGCGATCGGCGCATGGAACACGCGGCGCGGCGCATTGAGCGATTCCGCGATCGGGATGATCGTCACGGCGAGCCCGAACGCCAGCACCTTCGCCCACAGTGCGAAGAGCGCGCCGGGCGAGAGGACGTCGGCGACCACCCGATGCAGATCCGCGTCGTGGGTCGCCCACGGTTCGAATCCGGTCACGACCAGATGAGCGCACAGGAGGGACACGCCGACGGACGCAGCGGTGAGCGCCAGCAGCGACACCGTCCCGCCGATCACGCGGGGCACGAGTTCGAGCCGCATCGGATCGAGCCCCATGCGCTCCATCGCGCCCAGTTCGTTGCGGATGCGCATCAGGGCGACCTCGGTGGCCATCGCCGCACCGGTTCGCAGGGCCACGAAGAGCGCGGTGAGCAACGGGACGATGTCGAGGACCAGCGCCCGCAGCGAGAGCTGGAATGCGTAGTCGAAGATCCCGAGACTGCGTGCCGCGTCCGAGAGGATCTGCGTCACCACGAGACTAAGCACCGCGATGAAGGCAGTGAACCAGGGCAGGATCTGCCAGCCGGTGAAATAGATCTGCCGCGCGACCACCTCGCGCGTCGCGCTGTTGTAGGTCGATGGCGACAGTGCATCACGCAACGCGGCCCCTCCGAACCGGGCCAGCGCGACCCACGCGCGGAATCTCGCATCGAGGCTGCGTGTCACCGGGAGCGTGGCTTCGTCTGCGGACATGGACGGACTTCCTGCGGACACGGACGCGCCGACCGTACCACAGCACGTCGGATCGGGGGTGCGTCCTCCTCTCACCGCCACAGCCTCCCATGCCGACGCCCCCGGCCACACGGTGACCACGCTATAGTCGATGCAACAGCACCGCATCCGGTGGCGCCGTTCTGCGAGATCGCGACTCCTACTCCCCGATGACCTCAACGCCAGCAGCGATACCTTCGGTCCTCCCCCCCGCGCTCCGCGGGGATCGATTCACCTTCGAAGGGGTGAACTGCTACGTGGCGGGCGAAGGGCCTCCGCTGCTCCTGGTTCACACGGTGAACGCCGCAGCCTCGGCCGCGGAAGTGCGCCCGCTCTTCGACCGCTACCGCGCGACCCACACGGTGTTCGCCCCCGATCTCCCGGGCTACGGGTTCAGTGACCGCTCGGATCGCGCCTACACGCCGCGCGTGATGACGGACGCACTGCACGCGGTGGCTGCCGAGATCCGCCGGCGCTGCGGCGATGTTCCGGTGGACGCCCTGGCGGCCTCGCTCAGCTGCGAGTTCCTGGCGAGGGCCGCTGTCGAAAAACCTTCCACCTGGGGCCGCATCGCGCTTGTCAGCCCGACGGGCCTCATGGGTCGGACTGCAAGACGTGGCCCTCCCGGCAGCACCCGCGCGGTGCCCGGTCTCCACGCCGTGCTGAGTGTCCCGCTCTGGTCGGACGCCCTGTTCCGCGGCCTGACCCGACCGGGGGTCGTGCGCTATTTCCTCGAACGCACCTGGGGCGCGAAGAACATCGACGAGGAGATGTGGGCCTACGACGTCGCGACGGCACGCCAGCCGGGCGCCCGGTTCGCGCCGCTGCACTTCCTGTCCGCCGGTCTCTTCAGCGCGGACGTGCTCACGCTCTACGAAGGCATGACCCAGCCGGTCTGGATGAGCCACGGGGTGCGCGGGGACTTCACCGACTATCGTGGCAAGAGCTTCCTCGAAGGGCGGCCGAACTGGGCGTTCACGATCTTCCAGACCGGGGCGCTGCCGTACTTCGAAGTGCCCGAGGAATTCTTCCGCGCGTTCGACAGGTTCCTGGCCGCGCCGAGGACGTGCTGAGTTGCGGCCCCGTCAGCGGCTCAGCACGAACCCTTCGTACCCCTTCGCCACGACCTCCTCGCAGATCTTCCGGTAGCGCACCATCCCGCCCGCGTAGGGCATGAACACCCGCGGCTTGCCGGGGACGTTCGCACCGAGGTACCAGGAGTGATGTGCCTGCGGAAGCAGCGTGGCGGCCGCGGCGGCATTCACCTTCTCCACCCAGTCATCCATGGCGTCCTCGCGGGGTTCGATGCGCGTGAGGCCGTGGCTGCGCATGTGGGCGATGCAGTCCGTGATCCATTCCACGTGCTGCTCGATGGGGATCGGCATGTTGCAGAGCACGGACGGGCTGCCCGGCCCGGTGATCGTGAACAGGTTCGGAAACCCTGCCACCTGCAGCCCGAGGTAGTTGCGTGGCCCGGCATGCCACGCGTCGGCCAGCGAGAGGCTGTCGCGGCCACGGATGTCGATGCGCAGCAGTGGCCCGGTCATCGCGTCGAACCCCGTCGCGAACACGAGGAGGTCCAGCGGATAGTCCTTCTTGCGCGTGCGCACGCCGGTCGGCGTGATCGCCACGATGGGGTCCTTGCGGACGTCGACGAGCGAGACGTTGTCGCGGTTGAAGGTCTCGAAGTAGTTCGTGTCGATCGGCGGACGCTTCGCCGCGTACGGATGATCGATGTCGGCCAGCGCCTTGGCGGTCTTCGGGTCTTTCACGATCTCGCGGATCTTGCCGCGCAGGAACTCGCGCGCGGTGTCGTTGGCTTCCTTGCTGAGCAGCAGGTCGCGGAACGTCGCGCGGAACTGCAGCCCGCCCTTCTCCCAGGCCGCTTCGTAGATGGCCTGCCGCTCCTCGGGCGTCACATCGAACACCGAGCGATCCGCGATGCGGAACGGATGCGCGTTCGGCGTGCTGTGCGTGACCGCCTGGATGTCGTCCTGATGGTCGCGCACCCACTGCTTGAACTCCGGCGTCAGCGGCGCGTTGCGGGCGGGGACGCTGTAGTTCGCGGTGCGCTGGAAGACGGTGAGATGCGCAGCGGTCTCGGCGATCACCGGCGCCGACTGGATGCCCGTGGACCCGGTGCCGATCTGGCCCACGTGCTTGCCGGTGAAGTCGACGCCCTCGTGAGGCCACTGCCCGGTGTGGAACCAGCGCCCCTCGAAGTGCTCGAGGCCGGGAATCGCCGGAACGTTCGCGGTGGAGAGGCAGCCCACCGCGGTGATGAGGAACTTCGCCGTGAAGTGCTCGCCCTTGTCGGTCGTCACGCGCCAGCGGTTCGAGAACTCGTCGTAGTGCGCCGAGGCCACCCGCGTGCCGAAGCGGATGTCGCGCTTCAGGTCGAAACGGTCCGCCACGAAGTCGAGGTAGCGCAGGATCTCGGCCTGCCCGGGATACCGCTCGGACCACTCCCATTCCCTCAGCAGTTCCGGCGAGAACGTGTAGCAGTACGAATGACTCTCGGAATCGCAGCGCGCGCCCGGGTAGCGGTTCCAGTACCACGTGCCGCCGACACCGTCCCCGGCCTCCAGTACCCGCGCCGACAGCCCGAGCCGGTCCCGCAGGCACAGCAACTGGTACATGCCGGAGAACCCGGCACCGATGATGAGGGCGTCGAGATCGTTCGAGACGGTGTTGGCTTCTGTGGTCATGCAGCTTCCTCGGTGTTTCCGCGCGGGGCGCGCCAGGCGGGCACGGTCGGCGCCCCCGGGAGGCTACTCCGCGTCCACCCGCACGATCCACCCCTTCGTGCCGTCGTTCGCCGCGGGATACCGCTCCAGCACAAGGGGATCGTGCCCCGGAATGATGTGCCCCGGCGATGTCGCGAGGCTGCGGATCGTCTGATAGCCGCGCAGCGTGTCGTGCACGTCGACGACGATCGGGAACACGCGGTCCTGTTCGATGTGCGCGTAGAAGTGGCTCGCATCCGACGCCAGGACCACCCAGCCACGCCGGGTCCGCACGCGCACCGACTGCAGGCCGCGCGTGTGTCCCCCGATGCGATGCAGTTCGATGCCCGGTGCGAGTTCGGACGTGCCGTCGTGGAACTGCACGCGATCCTCGTAGACATTGCGGACCATCCGCACGACGTCGTCCACCTCGTATCCATGGCGAAGCACGTCATGGCACATGCACGGGCCGGTCGCGAACTGCATCTCGCGCTCCTGGAGGTGATAGCGGGCACGCGGGAACAGTCCGAGATTGCCCGCGTGGTCGTAGTGCATGTGCGTGATGACCACGTTCTCCACGGACTCGGGCACCACGCCCACCGCAGCGAGCCCTTCCGCCACCGGATGGACGATCGTCCGCCACGTTCTCCACGGTCTCCGGCACGACGCCCACAGCCGCCAGCCCCTCGGCGACAGGATGGACGATCGTCCGCCCGCGCTTCGCCGCAGATTCCGCGCCGAAGCCCGTATCCACGAGCACCGTGCGCTCGGCGTTGCGGATGACCCACACGTAGTAATCGAGAGGCATCTCGACATCGTGCTCGTCCCCGCCGATGAAGTTGCCGGGAGAGCGGCGCATCACGCTCGCGTACTTGATCGCGAGGACCTCGTAGGTGTCGCTGGTCACATCGTTGCTCCTGAATTGAATGGCGTGGGCATCCGTCGACGCGCTTCCTGGCATCAACCGCTTTCGGGGCCATGGGCCCCTCCTACAACGGCACGGTCCGCGCGCCATCTCTCCCTCGCCCCGCCCGGCGGGGATGAGGCTGGGCACCGAAGAGTGCCTGCGCACAGTTCGGTGCCTGCCGAATCCGAGCGACTCCGGCGCGAGGTGGAGAGGGTCGGGGTGAGGGGACAGGTGTGCACCGCTCGCGAGTCGCGTGGCCCTCGCGGGACCGCACCCTGCCCGCGTAAGCGATCACGCCCGTCGAAACCTCTACGAACGCCCGCTCACCCCTTCCCTTCGGCCTTGTCGTACTCCGCGATTGCCTCGCGCGCCACCCGGAACGCATCGACACCCGCGGGAATCCCGCAATAGATCGCCACTTGGAGCAGCACCTCGCGGATCTCGGTGCGCGTCACGCCGTTCCGCAGCGCGCCGCCCACGTGCATCTTCAGCTCGTGCGGGCGGTTCAGCGCGCACAGCATCGCGAGGTTCAGCATGCTGCGCGTCTTGCGCGGCAGCTCTTCGCGCCCCCACACGGCGCCCCAGCAATACTCGGTCGTGAGCCGCTGCATCGGCATGTTGAAGTCGTCGGCGGACGCGATGGATTTCTCCACGAATTCCTTGCCGAGCACGGCCTTCCGGATTTCGAGGCCGGTGTCGAAGAGATCGTCGTTCATGGTGGTGCTCCTGAAAGTGGGAAACGGATCGCCGCGCGCGGCGGCGTGGATCGTCAGCGCTTCGGCCAGAGCGGTTCGGACACGGCTTCCTTGGGCGGATAGACCGTCACCGGCACGCCCTTCTGCCATTGGACGATGAGGAGCGTCGCGGACTCGCGGCGTCCGTTGGCGTCGAATTTCACTCGGCCGCCGGGAAAGAACTTCGCCGCACCGGTCGTGAGGTTCATGGTGCGCAAGGCGGCGGCGACGGCCGCGCGATCCGCCTTGCCTGCCGCTTCCAGCGCGGCGTGCACGATCCACATGTCGCCATACGTCGTGACGAAGTGCTGCGTGGGCCATGGCTCGCCGGTCTTCTGGATGAACTCGCGGGTGATGTCCCTCTGCGCGCTGGTGCTCCAGTCCGCGACCACCGACATCACGCCTTCGAGCTGCTCGACGTTCATGTTCGTCTTGAGGTCCGGATCGAGGATGGCGGCTCCGCTCGAGATGGTCGGCAGGCGGCCCTTGCCTAGACCGAACTCGTTCATCTTCTCGAGCAGCAGCTTCGAGTCACCGATCACCGTGGGCAGGAGGATCAGCACGTCGGGCCGCTGCGAGCGCACCTTCTGCACGATGGGCGTCGCGTTCGCGAGCGGCGGCGTGAAGGTCTCGTCGACGACGAGCGTGAGGCCGAGCTTCGCGAGTTGCGTCGCGCGGATCGGCTTCGCGAACGAGACCGACGCCGCCGTGTTGTCCATGACGATGCCGAGCGTCTTCGGCCGCTTGCCCGTGGCCTTCTCGGCCATGTCCATGAGTGCGGGCAGCGATCCCTCCGCCAGTTGTTCCCCGGTGGCCGACGTCTGGAACACATACTTGAAGCCGCGCGACGTGATGAGGTCGGAATACGAGAACGTGAGGACCGGCAGTTGGGCGCGCTCGGTGACCTCGGTGACGGCAAGCGTGAAGGAACTCAGATACGCCCCCGTCGCGGCGACGAGATCCGGCGCCTCCGCCACCATGCGCTGGGCGGCGTTCTTCGCCTTCTCGACGCTGTCGCCGGCATCGAACACCGTGAGCTTCAGCCTGGCGCCGCCGAGGGACTTCACGCCGCCCTGCTTGTTGATGGTGTCGATCGCGAGGTCCGCGGCCATCTTCATCACCTGTCCCTGCCGCGCCCACGGGCCGGTCATGGGCGCGATGAGACCGACCTCGATGTCCTTCTTCTGCGCGGATGCGGTGCCCGCGACGAGCGCGAGCCCGGCAGCGACCATCCCCATCGTGAAGCGCCTGCGATTGCTCGTCGTGCTGGCCATGTCCGTCCTCTCCTCCGTGAATCGCGGTCGCTTCTGCCCTGCGTGCGTGCCGCGCCTACATCCCGAGATACGCGCGCCGGATGCGATCGTCGCTGCGCAGGGATTCATGCGTACCCGAAAGGACCACGCGCCCCGCTTCGAGCACGTAGCCGCGGGTGGCGAAATGCAGGGCCTCGGCCACGCGTTGCTCCACCAGCAGCACCGCAAGTCCGCCCTGCGCATGGATGGCGACGATGCGCTCGAAGATCTCGTCCGCCACCGCGGGAGAGAGTCCCATCGAGGGCTCGTCGAGCAGCAGCAGCTTCGGTGCCGAGGCGAGGCCGCGTGCGATCGCCAGCATCTGCTGCTGCCCCCCGGAGAGGGCGCCCGCGAGTATCTTCGCCCGCTCTGCCAGCACCGGGAACCACGTGTGGATGCGCTCGAGATTGTCGTGCCACTGCCGCCGGCCGGCCTCCGTCCACGCGCCCATCTCGAGGTTCTCGCGCACGGTGAGCGACGGGAACACCTGGCGGCCCTCGGGCACATGGGCGATGCCCTGATGGGCGCGCCTGGCGGGCGGCACATCGAGGAGCGAGCCGCCGTCGAACGTCACGGTGCCCGTGGCCGCCACGACGCCGGACAGCGCCTTGAACAGCGTGGTCTTGCCGGCACCGTTGGGCCCGACCACGGCCACGCATTCCCCCGGCCCCACATGGAGTGAGATGCCGTGCAGGACGGGCACTCCGCCGTAGCCGGCGCTCAGGTCGTCAATCCGCAGCACGGCCAGCCCTCCATTTCGTCCCGAGGTAGGCATCGATGACGGCCGGATGCGTGGTGATCTCGTCCGGCTTGCCCTCGACCAGCACAGCGCCGTGGTCGAGCACGACGAAGCGATCCACCAGGCGCACCATCGCGGGCATCGTGTGCTCGATGATGATGATGGTGGTGCCGTCGGCAGCGAGGCTCCGCACGACATTCAGGATGTCGTCCACGTCGCCTGCCGCCAACCCGGCGAGCGTCTCGTCGAGCAGCAGGATGCGCGGCGCTCCCGCGAGCGCACGCGCCAGCTCGAGGAGCCTCAGTTCGCGATTCGAGAGTCCGCCGGCGGGGGTCGACGCGAGTTCCGCGAGTCCCACGCGCTCGACGGCCTGTTGGGCCGCCCGGCGCGCCTCGTCCATCTGCGGGTGGCGCACGAACGCGCCGGCAAGCACGTTCTCGAGCACCGACATCCGCCGGAACGGCCGGACCACCTGGAAGGTGCGTCCGACGCCCGCCGCGCACAGCCGGTGCGGCGACCAGCCGGTCACGTCGCGACCTTCCAAGAGGACGCTGCCGGCGTCGGGCCGCAGGAATCCGTTCAGCGCGTTGAAGAAGGTCGTCTTGCCGGCCCCGTTGGGACCGATCACCCCGAGGATCTCACCCGCCGCGACGTTCAGCGTGACGTCCTGCAGCGCACGAAGACCGCCGAACGCCTTCGACAGGCCGCGGACCTCGAGGACGATCTCCGAGGATTGCCGTGGCACCCGCACCGTCGGTGCCCGCGGCGTCGGTGAACGCAGAGCCGCCTCGGCCACCGGTGGAAGGTCGATCGTCTGTCGGCGACGCCGCCAGTCGCGCCAGCGCCACACCACGCCCTCGGGCGCGATCAGGATCACGGCGATGATCGCCACGCCGTAGACCACCCCCTGGATGCCCGGGAAGACGTCGCCGAGACGCGCATGCAGGAGTTCCGACAGGGGCACGAGCACCACGGCACCGAGCACCGGCCCCCACACCGTGCCGACACCTCCGAACATCGCGACGATCAGTGCCTGTGACGAGACAAGCATCCCGAACACGGCCGGCGGCGTGACCACGAGCAGCACCACGGCGTAGAAGCCACCGGCTGCACCCGCGATCGCTGCGGACAGCACGATGGCGCGCAGCTTCCACGCCCGCGTATCGATGCCGGCGGCCTCGGCTGCGGCCTCGTCCTGCTTCATGGCCGTGAGCGACACACCGTATCTGGCCCGCTCCAGCACATTGGTGAGCAGCATCACCGCGACCATCATCGCGAGCGCCATCAGCACGTACACCCGGTGGTCCTCGAACTGCATGAAGGCTGTGGCCTGCTCGCGCATCATCGGCAGTGCGAGTTCCTGGTACCCGAGCCACTCGAACACGTAGAGCAACGCGAGGGGATACGCGAGCATCGCAAGGGCGAAATAGTGGCCGCGCAGCCGGAAGGTCGGCAGGCCGATGACCAGGCCGGCGACGGCCCCGATCACGCCGGCACACGGGATGCCGATCCACGGCGAGAGCCCCCACACCGTCTGCGCGAGCGCGACGAAGTACGCGCCGAGACCGAAGAACGCGGCGTGCCCGAACGACACGAGTCCGCCGTACCCGCTGAAGAGATTCCACGCGAGCCCCATCACGGCCCAGACCGGGACCACAGTGAGGATCAGCAGGTGATAGGAGTTGTCGACGAAGGCGGTGAGCAGCGCGTAGACGAGCCCGAATCCGACGATGGGCAGCACCGTGCGCGGATGCGACGCGGGCACGCTGCTCATGTGCGGCGCACCGCGCGGCCGAACAGCCCCTGGGGACGCAGCAGGATGATCGCGAGGAACACGACGAAGATCGCGGTGTTCTGCAACTGGTTCGGCAGGACGAGCGTGGAGAGCTGCTGAACGATCCCGATGCCGAGGCCGCCGAGGAACGCCCCGGCCACACTGCCGAGGCCGCCGAGGACGACGCCGGCGTACATCACGATCACGTACTCGAGTCCGATGTACGGCTGGAACGGGTACACCGACGCCAGCAGCCCGCCGCCGACCGCCGTGATTGCCACCCCGAGACCGAACGCGAGCCGGTGTGCGCGCTCGACGTCGATGCCCATGTAGATCGCGGCGATGGGGTTGTCGGCTGCCGCGCGCAGCGACTTGCCGAGCCGCGATCGCGCCAGCAACAGCACGAAGGCGCCCACGGTGATGAGCGCGATCGCCGCGGCGATCGTCTGCCCCTGGTTCACGAACACGCTGAGTCGGTCGCCGACCATAGGCCCCAGTTCCCACGCGCTGGAGGCGAGCGGCGTCGGAATCGACACCGGCGACGACCCGAACAGCGCGAGCCCGCCGTTCTGAAGGATGAGCGCAATGCCGAGCGTGAGCATGAGCTGCGCGTGGTGCCCTTCGGAATCGAGCGCCGTGCTGCGCAGGCCCGTGACGCGTGCGATCAGCAATCGGTGCACCAGCACACCGACCACGAAGACGACAGGCCCCGCCAGCAGCGCGGCGACGTACGGCGCGGCCGCGCCCGTGAGGTTCGCGAAGATGTACAGGGCGGCGTACATGCCCAGCATCATGAAGTCACCCTGCGCGAAGTTGATGACGCGCATCACGCCGAAGATGAGGCTGAGGCCGACGCACATGAGGCCGTAGACCGCGCCGGTCAGCAGGCCGGCGACCAGCGCCTGCAGGAAATTCTCGGAGAGTTGGGTGACATCCATCGAGGCACCGTCAGACGGCGGTACCGAGATCGCGCGCAGGCCGTCGCATCAGGCGCGGCAGGGTGCCGGCGTCGGATTCCCCGGGAAGCGATTCGATCGCGGCATCCACCGCCTGCGCCGTCGTCTCGTCCATCGCCGAGGCGAGCGCCGCGCGGAACCGCTCGTGCACGGCCGCGTCATCGGCGGGGATCACGTTGTCGAGGTGCGCGCGATAGATGTCGCCGTCGTTGCTGCGCAGGGTCACGGCCCCGCCCTGCAGGCCGGGATACGCCTGGGTCATCCGATCGTCGACCACCAGCGTCGTCGACGCGATGAGCCGCATGAGGGCCGGCGCATCGAGCTGCTCGAAGTTGCTCTCCGCGATGCGCCCGTGGAGCACCGCGGCCGCCACGTTGTACTGGATGCTCATCTTCGCCTGCAGGATGGTCGCGAACGGCCCGGTGTGGTCGCATCCGGGGTACGAGGCGCCGGCCTGCGGGACGCGGATCTCGATGGCGCGGATGTTCCCGGGAGACAGATGCGATGACTGCACCGCGTGCAGCGCGGCCTGCGCCGGCGTCTGCGCGAAGTTACAGGCGGGCACCGGCTTGTGATAGACGGAGAGGATCTCCGGCGGCCCGTCGAAGAGGTGCACGGCATCGGCGGCCGACCGCTTGCCGAAGGAGGCGAACAGGCCGGCGACACCGTCGAAGGCCGACGGCGACGCGAACGCACCGGCCGCGGCGAGCCGTGCACAGGTCACGGCGTTGCGCGCCGCGAAGCCCGCGTGGAAGAACATCTCGCTGCCACCGGTGTGCGCCCACTGGTTGAAGCCCGCCGTCGTGTTCGCGGCAAGGCCGACGGCACTCGCGATCCCCTCGACAGGAAGACCCATCAATCGCGCGCAGGCCGCGGCAGCAGCGATCGGCCCGGTGATACCGGTCGGGCGGTGGATGGCGGCGATGTCGCGATCCATCAGGGCGCGTCCCACACGACCGCCCACCTCGTAGCCGGCCACCAGGGCCGCAATGAAATCGCGCCCGCTGACAGGCCGCGTCTCGGCCACGGCGAGCATGGAGGGGATCACGACGATGCCGAGGTGGCTGATGCTGCCGGGGTGCATGTCTTCACGGACGAGGCCGTGGCCCATCACCGCGTTGGCGAACGCCGCATCGGCAGGCGCCACCGCGTTCGGATGACCCAGTATGGTGGCGCCGACGTCGACCCGGACGGCGAGGGATCTCGCCTGCCGGCTCCACGGCAGATGTCGCGACTCGAACACGCAGCCGACGAGGTCCTGCAGGCAGACGCGCGCCTTCGCCACGACCTCCGGCGCCAGGCCATCGAACTCGCACGCGTGCACGGCCTGCGCGATGCGCATCGCAAGAACGGCTTCCGCCTCGGCGGATTGCGGCGCATGGGCTGCGTTCATCGTCACTCCCTCCCCCCTCGCCGGCACGCCGCGATGCGATCGTGCCGCACGGTGCTCAACCGCGGACCTGTACGCCGCCCCACGACTCGACCAGGCGACAGATCGACGTGAAGTCGGAGTCCGCGCCATAGGCCGCATTGGTGATCGCCAGCATCTCCCGCACGGCCGCACCGACGACCATCGGCACGCCCAGCGACTCGGCTTCGTCGACGCACAGCCGCACGTCCTTGTACGAGAGGCCCGTGGCGAAACCGAAATCGAAGGTGCCGGGAAGAATGGCGCGCGGAAACTTGTCCTGCGTCGCGCTGTTGCGGCCCGACCCGGCATTGATGACGTCGAGCATCACCTTCGGATCGAGGCCGGCCTTCACGCCCATCACCATGGCCTCGGACGACACGACGAGAGCGGCGGCCGCCAGCAGGTTGTTGGCGAGCTTCATGGTCTGCGCCTGACCGGGCTTCTCACCGAGGTGGAAGGTCTTGCCGAAGAGGGCCAGCAGCGATTCGATCGCGTCGTACACCGGTTTCGGGCAGGCCACCATCACGGCGAGCGTGCCCTTCGTCGCGCCCGCGACACCGCCGCTCACCGGTGCATCCACGTAGTCGATGCCGCGCGCGCCGAGCGCTTCGGCCACAGCCGTCGCGGTGATGGGGCCGATCGTGGAGAAGTCGACGACGCGCTTCACGCGCGCACCCTCGATCACGCCGCCGGGGCCGAGCACGGCCTGCTTCACGATGTCGGGGTTGGGGAGGCTGAGGAAGACAGTGTCGGCGGCATCCGCCACGGCAGCCGCCGACGTCGCGATCGTGGCGCCACGCTGGCGCACTGCCTCGCATGCGGCCGCACTGCTGTCGTAGGCACAGACGGATCGCCCGGCCTCGAGCAGACGACCGGTCATGGGGCCACCCATGCGTCCGACGCCCACGAAGCCGCAGGTTTCCAGGCTCATCGCCCCTCCCTCCCTGGCGCATCGATCCACCGGCGCCCCGGTGGAGTGCCCGTCGCGGTCGTGCTTGTGGGTCGCCATGCTAACGATGTGGGCGTCCCGATGCATCCTCCGCGTGCAGAAAGTTTGCTGCGCGCGGTGGAACGACCTGCGGGAGGCGTCCGTCGGGGGCGAAGTGTCTGGGGGGCGTTGCGTTCAGTGCGGGCGTATCGTCACGGCCGCACGGAACGCGAACGCCGCACCTTGGCGTGCGGCGTTCGTCCGTCCGAGGCTGCCCGATCCGCCGGGCATGCCCCCATGCCGGATCACTCTTCGAGGATGCTCCGCAGCATCCACGCCGTCTTCTCGTGGATGTCGAGGCGCTGCGTGAGGAGGTCCATCGTGGGCTGGTCGTTGGCGTCGTCCGCCGCGGGCAGCAGGGCTCTCGCGGTACGCGCGACGGCGTCGTGCCCGCTGATGAGCAGCGCGACCATGTCCTCGGCCTTCGGCACGCCTTCCACTTCTTTCACGGACGAGAGCTTGCCGAACTGGGCGTACGTCCCCGGCGCAGGAAAGCCCAGGGCGCGGATGCGCTCGGCGATCGGATCCACCGCGTTCCACAGCTCGGTGTACTGCGCCATGAACATGGTGTGCAGCGTGTTGAACATCCGGCCCTTCACGTTCCAGTGGAAGTTGTGGGTCTGGAGGTACAGGGTGTAGGTGTCCGCGAGCAGTTTCGCGAGGCCCTCGGCGATGCGGCCACGGTCCTTGGCGGAGATGCCGTTGTCGATGAGGGAGATGGGGGCAGGCTTGCTCTTCTTGGCCATGTCGGCTCCTTGGAGGTGAAATGAGGAGGACGCGCGCTGGTGCGGTGCATCACGAACTGGTACGAGCGCACTGGAATACGGAGGGTTCCACGAAAGCGTGGCGGTCTTCCGTGCGGTAGCGCTCCGCCTCAGAAGAAAGCGATCGTGCGGACCTCGATGCTCTCGCGCGGCGTGGCGTCGGGCGCGCTGGTGGGGTCCTCGAAGGCGCTGTGGGCCATGAATCGCGCGCGGCCGTCCTCCAGCGAGTCGTAACACTTGAGCAGCAGCGCCTGATCCGCTTCCATGTACGGGAAGTAGTACCAGCGATGGTTGGGCGAGTAGCGCATCGTGTAGATCTCGCCCGTCCGGTCCGAGTACTTCAGTTCCATGCGGATCATGTCGCCCGGCGCCGTCGATCCGACATCGCACATCGCGAGCGGCAGCTCCTCCACACGCTTCAACGGCTTCCAGACGTTGAAGAACGCGTATGGCCTGCCGAGCAGCGTCTCGGCCTCGTCGGGCAGCACGTCACGTACGCGCTGCGGGCCCGACTTCACCGTGTAGTCGCTGTGCACCAGGCGCACCGGATTGGCGGCCGAGGTGGTCAGCGTCTGGATGGTCTTGCTGCGGATGTTGTAGTCGAAGACGTGCACACGTCGCGCGCCCACGTGCTGGCGGACGAAGTCGGCCACGCCGGCGAAGAACTCGGACCGCACCGCAGCATCGTCGGAGAAGCGATCGAAGTCGATCGGGCAGGGGCGCAGCGCGAAGCCCTCACGGTTGAGATCGAAGTCCTTCGCGCGGGACCACCCGTCGTGAACCTGCACTTCGCGGGGATCGTCGCCGGGCGGATGCTTCACCGTCCCGGCCGGCGGCTCGTAGAAGTAGTGGTCCGGGGTGATCCCGGTATCGCGCGTGTAGTTGAGCGTGGTGCTCACGGAGCCTTGATCTGCCATCGTGACCTCGAGTGACTGTGTTCTGAAACCGGCTGCAGTGTCCATGCCTCCGCCCGGGACTTCGCCTGCACCGGACCATGCCGGCAACAGGCGGTCGCCTTGTCATTCGAGGGCACGAGGAGTATAGCTGCGGGCAGGTTCGCTGGTCCTCCACCAGCACGTGAAGCGATGTGCCCGGAGGCGGTCCTTGCGTGACCTTCGCCGTCTGCAGTTCCACCAAAAAATCCAGAATCGGGAGGTTGCATGAAGCTCTATTACGATCCCTGCACCGTCAACTGCCGCAAGGTGCTCGCCGGCCTCGACCTCATGGGCGTGCCCTATGAGACTGCCAAGGTCGACTATTTCACGGGCGAACACAAAGGCCCTGCCTATACCGCCATCAACCCCAACCAGTCGCTGCCCGCCCTCGTGGACGGCGACTTCGTGCTGTGGGAGTCGAACGCGATCCTGCAGTACGCCGCCGACAAGAGCGGGAACGAAGGGCTCTACCCGAAGGACGTCGCGGTGCGTGCGGACATCAATCGCTGGCACCTGTGGGAAGCGAACCAGTGGTTCCCGAGCTGCTACGTGTATCTGGTGGAGAACGTGGTGAAGCCGATCCTCCAGGCCAAACCGGACCAGGCCGTCCTCGACGCGCAGGCACCGAAGTTCCATCAGCTCGCGGGCATTCTCGAGGAACGTCTGGGCCGCAGCGCCTGGCTGAGTGGCCCGAACGTCACGATCGCCGACGTCGCCGTCGCGGCGCCGATGCACCTCCACCGCCATCAGCAACTGCCGCTTGATGGGTATCCGAACCTGCGCCGGTGGCTCGGTCAGGTGGAAGCGATGCCGAGCTGGAAGAAGACCGACGTCGCCCCGATCCTCGGTCTGCAGTAACCCCGCCTCAGGACACCCACGGCGCCCGGGCGGTGCCGTGGGTGTTCCGCCTCACCCGCGATCCAGACCGTCCGACGCGATATAGCCGCCGTCCACCGGGACGCACACACCGGTCACGTTGTCGGAGGCATGCGAGGCGAGCCACACGCAGGTGCCGACGAGATCATCCGCCTCGCCCAGCCGACCACTCGGGATGCGCCGTTTCGCGGCGGCCTCCAGCGATGACCCCCGCAGTTCCTCTGTCATCTCGGTGTAGTGATACCCCGGTGCGATCGCATTCACCTGGATGCCGAGCGGTGCAAGCTCCACGGCGTTCACCTTGGTCAACCCGATGAGGCCGTGCTTCGACACGGTATACGGGACCTGCAGCCCCTTGCTCGGCGCGGTGAGCCCGTAGATCGACGAGATATTGATGATCTTCCCCGAGCCCTGCGCCTTCATGACCCGTGCCGCATGCTTCGTGCAGAGGAAGGCACCGGTGAGGTTCACGTTCATCACGCGGTTCCACACCGCGAGATCGAGGTCCATGACGGACTGCCGGCTCACCGTGCCGGCGTTGTTCACGACGATGTCGAGGCGACCGTAGCGTTCGACGATCCCGGCGATCGTGCGCTCGACCGAGGATTCGTCGGCGACATCGAGTTCGAAGGCGGAGGCATCGGCTCCGAGCGCCGCCACGACGGCCGCGTTCCGATCCGCCCGGCGGGCACCGACCACGACCTTCGCGCCGGCATCGCGGAAGGCCATCGCGATCGCGCGACCGAAGCCGCTGTTACCGCCGGTGACGAGTGCCACTCGGCCTTCGAGAGAGAAGAGGTTGACTGACATGGGTGCGCTCCTGGGGTGAGCGCGGGATGGTACATGCAGCCCCCGGTCTCCGGTCGTCCGACAACGGTCGGACGCGACCTACTTCTCACCCCCGAGGAAGGACGCCATCTTGGCGCGGGGAACGCGCTGCATCTTCGCGAGCAGGTCGTGATCGACGTCGACGAGCCCGTGGCCGTCGATGACATCGCGTGTGATCCGGCACCAGAGATGGCTCGTCATCTCGGCGTCCGCCATGGCGCGGTGCGCGCGTGCGGCCTTCGGCAGATGCAGCAGTTCGACGAGCGTGCCGAGTCTGTGATTGGGAAAGCGCGGGTAGAGGCGCCGCGACAGCAGCAGGGTGCAGGCGAAGGGCGGGCCGGTCGGGATCGACAGAGGGTCGAGTTCGGCCTTCCAGAATCGGCTGTCGAATGCGGCGTTGTGGGCCACGATCGGCGTGCAACCTACAAACCGCGCCGCCTCGCGCATCACCTTCGACACGGGCGGCGCGTCCGCGACCATCTCGTTGGTGATCCCCGTGAGGCTCGTCACTTCGGAGGGAATCCAGCGGCCGGGATTCATCAGGCTCTGGAACCGGTCGACGATCCGCCCGTCACGGACGAGCGCCACCGCGATCTCGGTGGGTCGATCGCCGCAGGCGGGGCTCAGCCCGGTGGTTTCGAAATCGAGGACGGCGACGGTTTCCATCAGGGCTGTTTCGGCTGGAGAGGGTTCGTGGACACGCGTTTGAGTTCGGTCTCGGACATTCCACCGCAAGTCTGCCCGGAAGTCCGTGGGGATATCGGGATTTCGCGTTGCGACAAGGGTTGTCCGGGGCAACGGCATCGGAGCTGAACGCAAGGAACCGCGCCCACCGGAACGATCGCTTTCGCGGGCACGGCCCGCTCCTGCAAGGGCGTAGCCCATGCCGACCGTTGGAGGTGCACCACGGGGGATGTACAAGGGGCCCTCCCCTTGTTGGTACGCCACGCGGCCAAGCCGCCGCGGGCCACTGGCCCGAGAGGCGGCCCATGGCCCCGAAAGCGGTGAATGCCATGGCAGCGACTCGACCGGCACCATCGCTTTTTCAAGCCCGACCTGCAGACTCACCGGCCCCGGCGCGCCCCGGGGCCCGAACGCACACTCAAGCCGGCAGCGTCCGCACCGAGTGCAGCGTCCCGAGCAGGGCCGGTTGGGAGTTGTACAGCGTCGGCGTGACGGTCGCGGTGACCTCGATCGGCACACCGCCCGTCGGCCGCAGCAGCATGTGCCGTTCGCTCCGGCGGCGGTGCACACCATCCCCCGTCGGCAGGGACGCTTCCCAGGGGCCGCCCGCGCTCCGGGGAAGCAGGTCGGTGAGGCGCAGCCCCAGCAGCTGATCGGCGGCGGTGGACAGCATCTGGGCGCAGGCGTGGTTGACGAACACGACATGGTCGTCCTGCACGATGAAGATGCCATCGCGGATCTGCTGACCCACCAGGTCAGCAGGATGCAACGTCGCGGACAGGCAGTCCTCCACGAGCACCGCCGCCGTGACCTCCTGATGACGCACCATCACCCGCGTCTCGCCGGCGAGTTCGAAGCGCACCAGGCTCACCTTGAACCAGCGTTGCGCCGTCGGGCTGTGGCAGGGGTACTCCTGTTCGAAGGACGTCAGCCGCCCTGCGATCACTTCCCCGAGCCCGGCGGCAAAGCGGCGTGACAATTCGGCGTCCGGACCATCGTCGGCGGCGCAGATGTCGAGATAGCGCATCCCGACGCCGTATGCCGGACTAGAGGCACCGTTCGTCTGTCCGAACTCCCGCCAGTTGCGGTTGACCGACAGGATGCGCGAGTCGGCGTCGAGGACGCAGACGTTGGCCGCCATGGAATCGAGGGTCGCGTGCGCGAGGTCGCGGGCCTCGGCGAACGCGCTCAGGTCGGTGAGTGTTCCCAGGACCCGACGCGCCCGGCCGTCGGCGTCGTACTCGCCGTGCGCGCGGCTGGCCAGCAGGCGCACGTGTCCGTCAGCGGTCTGCACACGGAACTGCGAGGCCCAGCTGCGGCGGGACGACAGTGCCCGCTGCGCCTCGCCCGTGACGCGCTTGCGATCTTCCGGGTGCAGCAGTGCGACGAAGGACGCCAGGGTGCCGTCGAAGTCGACGATACCGAGCACGTCGCGCATCTCCGGAGACCAGTGCACGCTGTTGTCGTCGCGGGTCCACTCCCACACCCCGGTCAACGGGGCGCCCGAGCGTTCGCGTGGTACCGGCGGGACGCCTTCACAGGCCTCGTCGATACGGATCCCGAGGCAGTTCTCCTGCACGTCCCCGCGCCGCTTGTCGCGCTTGTTCTCATACATGGCAGCATCGGCGCGGCTCAGCAGTTCCGCGACCGGTGTGGGTTCCATCGGGTCGTAGGGAATGATGCCGACGCTGAGGGACAGCCTGTAGGGCCGATCGCCGCGCGCATTGTGCGCATCGATGCAGTGTTTCAGACGATCGTGAATCACGTCGACGGCGTGACCGTACGTCCCGGTGGCGAGCACGGCGAACTCGTCGCCGCCGAGGCGGGCCAGGATGTCGGATTCGCGGAAGCTCTGACGCAGCACTTCGGCAGCATCCGTGATGACGTTGTCGCCGGCCTCATGGCCCAGTTCGTCGTTGATCGGCTTGAGGCCATCGACGTCCGCGAACACGAGAAGGAGCTGCCCGTCGATGCGCCGGGCGAGTTTGAGCTGCTGCTCGGCGTGCGTGATGAATCCGCGCCGGTTGAACAGGCCGGTGAGCTCGTCGTGCAGCGAGAGGCTGCGCAGCGCCTCCTGCACGCGATTGCGCTCGGTCAGATCGGTTGCGACCACGCAGACACCCGGGTTGCCGCCGCCGAGATCGATCGGGCTGACCGACCATTGCGCAGGGGTGAACCCGCCGGTGTGCCGCTGCATCGCCAGTTCGCGGCTGCCGGAGCGAACGAGGCCGTTCGCGAGAAGGCGCGCTGCCCCGGCCCGTTCGCCTGGCGGGACGAAGCTCAACACCGTGGCACCGATCACCGCTTCGAGGGGTCTGGCGAGCATGGCGGCGAACCGCCGGTTGCAGTACACGAGCGTGCCGTCCCGCTGCACGATGGCCGCGCCCTCGCTCATCGCCTCGACCAGCGCTCGATAGGTGGATCCCGTCTCGCCGAGCGTCACCGTACGGCAGTCCTCGCCCTCGGCGACGAACAATGCGTCGACCTCGCCGGCGCGGATCGCCCGCATCAGGTCTTCGTACTCAGCCACCTGGGCGCGCAGCGCCACCACCTCTTCCAGCCGAGCCTGCAGCTTGTGGATCCCCATCTTCGCCCGGATTGTTTGCTGTCCTGGACGGATATAGCGGCATCCGGCCGACCGCTCTTGAGTCAGCGTTTCAGCAACTGGAGCCCGGAGAGCACACGCTCGACATCGGAGAGATCCCCGACCAGGCGACGCAGCGGCGGCGGCAGGCTGCGGACGAGGGTCGGGACGGCGACGATCTGCTCATCCCGGGCCAGACCTGGCTGCTGGTAGATGTCGATGACCTCCAGCTCGTAGCTGTCCGCCAGATGGGACTCGCAGAACGCACGCGCATCGAGGATCGCCTGCATCGAACGCGGCGTCGTGCCGGCCACGTACAGACGCAGCACGTAAACGGCGCCGCCGGAACGTGTCGCCGCCTTCACCGCATCGGGCCGACGCTTCTTGTTGGCTGGCATCTCACTTCCTTCCGTACGGTCGCGGCGCGCTGTTGCGCGGCCTCCGCGTGCAGGCGCTCCCGGTCGAGCGCGTTGGTCTCGAGTTCGACCTGCAGCGCTTCCACCTGGACCTGCAGGGCCAGGTGTCGCCGCTGCAGTTCGCGCTCCCGGCGATTCACCTCTTCGAGCCGGGCCGCTTCGGCGTCGCGTTCACGTGCCTCCTGGGCGAGCCGCGCGGTACCCGTGAGCACGCCTGCGGATCCGATGTACGCATCCACCAGATGGATGCCCTGCGGCGAGAGCCGGAACTCCCGGACCTGGTTCGAGTGGGCCATGCCGCGCGCCTTCAGCACATGCAACAGGCGGTTGCGCTCGCCGTTGTGCTCGACATCGCGCAGCATCAGCCAGACGTCCATCAGCGAGGAGATCCCGACGTCGGAGGTCTCGATGTCGCGATCCCCGTGGATCAGGCTCGTGAACAGCGCCGTGACCTGTCGCGTCTTAAGGAAGTCGATGAGCCGGATGAGCAGCGCGCGCGCCTCGGCGAACGTGCTCACCGATGCCAGATTGGTGATCGGGTCGACCGCCACGATGGCCGGATCGAACTCGGCCGTCAGCCGGTGGATGGTCTGCAGGTGGGATTCGAGCCCGCACAGCGTCGGTCGCGCCGCGTGGATGCGCAGCAGACCCCGGTCCACCCAGGCCGCGAGGTCGATGCCGATCGAGCGCATGTTGCGCAGATACTGGCTCGGCGACTCCTCGAGCAGGAACACCAGGGCGCGCTCCCCGCGACTGCAGGTCGCGTTCGCGAAGTGCGCGACGAGACTCGACTTGCCGGTCCCCGCGGTCCCGGACACGACGACACTGCTGCCGCGGTAGTAGCCGTTCCCGCCCAGCATCTGATCCAGTCGCGGCACGCCGGTCGAGATGCGCTTCTCGCTCGCCTCATGCGTGAGACCGAGCGAGGTGATCGGAAGCACCGACAGCCCGGTTTCGCCGATCATGAACGGGAACTCGTCGGCCCCGTGGTGTGATCCGCGATACTTCACGATGCGCAATCGCCGTGTCGCGAACTGGTTGCTCACGCGATTGTCGAGCAGGATCACGCAGTCGGACACGTACTCCTCGAGGCCATGTCGGGTCAGGCTTCCCTCCCCCCGCTCGGCAGTGATCAGTGCGGTCACACCCTTGCTCTTCAGCCAGCGGAACAGGCGATGCAGTTCCGCGCGCAGCAGGGAGGTGTCCTTCAGCCCGGTGAAGAGGGTCTCGACCGAATCGATGGCGACACGCTTCGCGCCGATGGTGTCGATGGCATGGCCCAGCCGCACGAACAGGCCTTCGAGATCGTACTCGCCGGTCTCGTGGATCTCGTTGCGCTCGACCAGCACATAGTCGACGACGAGTTTACGCTCGGCGATCTGCTGCTGGAGATCGAAACCCAGCGACGCCACGTTCTGCGCCAGTTCACCGAGAGTCTCCTCGAAGGTCATGAACACGCCGGGTTCGCCGAACTGGTTCGCGCCGCGCACGAGGAACTCGATCGTCAGGAGGGTCTTGCCGGACCCGGCCCCCCCGCAGATCAGCGTCGGCCGACCGGCGGGCAGGCCGCCATCGAGGATCTCGTCGAGTCCCGTGATCCCGGTGCTGGCCTTGCGCAGTCCCACCGGTGGCGCACGGCGTGTTGCACTTCCTCGTCTCATGAACTGTGTCCCTCAGGTCACTGGGCAGTGGTCTGGCTGGCAAGGGTCTGGGCCATCCAGGTCTACAGGGGTTGCAGGCGGGGGGGTGAAGGCGTGGGAAAGCCGCCGTTGTGATGGTGGCGATCGGCAGGGGACGCGAGAAAGGCCGGGGCATGGGTCACTTTCGGCCGCAAGCCCGAGGGACATCACGAGGGGGCGGGACGTGCCTTTCTGCATCGACAACTGGAATGCGGATGCACGCGACATCGACCTTCCCTTCGTGAGGTCGGACGGGCGCCTCATGGCGCCTTCGTCCGAGTGGTGAAACTGACGCTGTCGATACGCGTCGCCCGCATCGGAATCGCCCGTCCCGTCGACAAACACGGAGGGGCTGTACAAAGCAATGACGTGTCCCATCGGCACTTTATCCACGGCCCGAAAGCCGGTCAATTCCGCCACGACTCCGAAAGCATTCCTGTCTCGGAATGGCTATCCGAACCACCGCAAATCTCCCGTTTTGCGTGATTTTGTTGGCGTCCGCATACCGGTCGATCGCGTGGCCATGGTCCGGCACTTCATCGTCGCCACGGGTCAGGCTGTGGGCATGACAAGGGCGTCTTCGGCGCATTGCGGGTGCAGGCCGTACCTGTACGGGGCACGCCGACTGCACTCTCTGGCGCGCACGCCACCCGCTCTCTCGATCCACGCAAGAACATCGCCGTTTCGACGAAGCCCCAACGGGTGCTGCCGACGAATCGCGCCGTGCTCGATGCCGTGGTGATCGCCTCTTGCGCTGGCACTTTCCTCGCCGGTCCAAGATGCCGACATTCGCGTGCTCGCACTTTGATGTAAGTCATTTGGTTGCCATTCGAATCCACGTCGCCGACTTAGGGGGCCTCTGATCCATTCGCGCGGATCGCGGTGCTGCCGCCCTGCGGTGCTGGCAAGGTGCGAGGTGCAGCTCGCATCGGGAATACGGGCGAGCCGAGCAACACCGCCAGCGCCGCAGGGCGGCAGCAATCCGAAGGGACGGCACGCCCCAGGGCCGCTGGCACTGTCGGCCGGGATTGATATGCATCAAGAGGTTTGTCGAAAACGCGGCAGCCCGAACCTTCGCGCCATCGGCCCAGGGACGTACCGTCGCGACCGTGCGGATGCATCAGAGTCTCCCTTTGGGAGCCCTGCACAGCCTGCGCGGTCGCGATGAAGGTCTTCCAGGCGGATGACACCACGGCTTGGCACATCGTCGCGGGTCGGCACGTGCCATGTGGAAGCATCGGACCCCACCGTCAGAGGATGCGTGGTATGCCTTCCGAGGTTTGTAGAATGCCTTCCTCACGCACCGCGCCACCACGGAACCCTCGATGACCCAGCAGTCGCAGCGCCCGGCGTTCGCCGGATGGCTTTCCTCCACCAACGACATCACGCGGACCTTCCTCGCGGCCAGCCGCGTTCCGGGGCTCATCAACATGGCGGGCGGGCTGCCCGAGCCGACGACGTTCCCGGTGGCGGAACTGGCCGCCATCGCCGCCGATGTCGTACGCGTGCACACGCAGGATGTCCTGGGCTATGGACCCGTGGAGGGGCTGCCCGAGCTGCGCGATGCGCTGGCGAAGCGTTTCAGTTCGCCGGACCTGACGTTGACGCGCGCCAACGTCTTCGTCACCTCGGCAGGCATGCAGGGCCTCGACCTCGTCGGCAAGGTGCTGCTGGAACCGGGGCAGCTGATCGCCTGCCAGTTTCCGACCTACCTCGGCGCCCTCGACGCCTGGCGGCCGCGTGAACCCACCTATCGAAACATCGTGCTCGAAGACCCGGCGTTCGACGCCGTCGCCGCGCTCGATGGCGCGCAGTTCGCCTACACCGTCCCGAACTTCTCCAACCCGTCGGGTCGACTGGTCGGGGTCGAGACCCGGCAGGCGCTCGTCGATGCGGCCCATCGCACGGGCACCTGGCTCGTCGAGGACGACCCGTACGGCACGCTGCACTACGACGGCCCGCCGCTTCCCCGGATGATCGACATCTCGGCACGCGCGCAACCCAGCGTGCCTTACGCCGGGCCGGTGGTCTACATGGGGACGCTCTCGAAGGAGATCGCGCCGGGCCTCCGGGTCGGCTGGGTCATCGCGGCGCCCGAGTTCATCGAGGCTCTCGCCATGGCCAAGCTCGGCGCGGACATGTGCACGAGCGGGCTCACCCAGCGCGTCGCGCTCGCCGCGATCGAGGCCGGCCTGATCGAGAAGATTCAGCCCACGATCCTCGACATCTATCGCAAGCGGCGCGATGCGTTGTGCGCGGCGATGCGGGAACACCTCTCGGCATGGCTCGACTGGGAGGTCCCGGTCGGCGGGATGTTCGTGTGGGCCGTCGGCCGCGATCCGTCGCTGGATACCGATGCCCTGCTGCCCCACGCGATGGCCGCGGGCGTGTGCGTCGCACCCAGCAGCGTCTTCGATGCCACGGGCAGGAACCGACGGGCGCTGCGGATCAACTTCACGCGCAACGACGAGAGCCGATTGACCGAGGGGGTGAGGCGGCTGGCGCGGGCGTTCGAGGCACTGCACGCGTCGAACAACTAGCAAGGTTGTGGTTCGTGGAAGCGCGGCGTCGCTGCACAGGCGACATGGGAGACGGATGCCGAGCCCTGGCATGGAAAGACCTGCCCCCGATGCCCTGAGTTGTACGCCGACGCAAGACGCGACCCCCGCGGTCCACTCGATAGGGGAACCCACAAACGACGAGCCCCGCCGAAGCGGGGCTCTGGTCATGCAGCGTCCCCGGGATCAGACTCGACGGCGACGGCGCCCGACAAGCGCACCCGCCGACGCGGCGAAGCCCACGAGGGCGAGCACGCCAGGTTCAGGTACCCGGTTTCCGCTGTCGGTCAATCGCACCGAGAACGTTCCGTCTGCCGGCAAGGCCAAGTTAATTCTGGTCTCGTCGCAAACAATGGAACCAGTGGTGCGGTCCACGTTGCACCGCTCTTGGACCAGAACGCCTGCCGCCACGTACTCCATGGTGTCTGCGCCGAAGAGACGGACCGTATCCGGCGCATTCACTGACAGGAAGCCAAAGGGAATGTACCCATCAGCGAGAGTGAATGCCACGCTGAAGATTCCATCGCTCGTCACAGTGTCGGACGCGTCGATGCCGCTGGGGACGTCCGTCCCGGGCGCCCCGGAATCCGCGTCAAAGCTGGAGAAATTGAAGATCCCCGTGCCCGGCCCGGTCTCCGCACCGATGGTGAAGCTTCCCGACACGGTGTAGCTGCCGGCCGTGCCGCTGAACGAGTACTGCTGCCCGGTGATGTACGCGGCGTGTCCCGTCGACGCCGCCAGGGCGATCACGCTGCCCGCCACGCCCGCCAGAATGCGCCGGATCGAACTCCTCATTTGCTGCTCCTTGTTGTTGTTGTCTTGTGATGTCGCCCAGGGTCGCCGTCCACCACTGGAACCGGACGATGCTCCCTGACATGGTGTGCATCGACGCGGCGGGGACGCGCTAACGCAATCGCCGGGCCACACGGGGAGCCTTCCCTATGGGGAGGGGGCTTTGTTCACCCCCGTTCGGCAGTTCGCGAGGGGGATGTGTAAGGCGCATCGACGCTGAGCGATACGGTGGTTGCGCGGGGGGCCGCGGCACGCCGACCGCAGCCCAGGCTCCCTCGGCGCCGGCTATGCAGAGGCTCCTAGACGTTGAACCGGAAGTGCATGACATCCCCGTCGCGCACGATGTAGTCCTTCCCTTCCAGCTTCATCTTCCCCGCCTCCTTCGCACCGTGCTCGCCCTTGAGCGCCACGAAGTCTTCGTAGGCGATGACCTCCGCGCGGATGAAGCCTTTCTCGAAGTCGGTGTGGATCACTGCTGCGGCCTGCGGTGCGGTGTCGCCCTTGTGGATGGTCCACGCGCGCACTTCCTTCACGCCGGCGGTGAAGTAGGTCTGCAGGCCGAGCAGGGAATAGCCCGTCCGGATCACGCGATCGAGGCCAGGCTCCTCCATGCCGATGTCGGCGAGGAAGACCTGCTTGTCCTCGTCGGAGAGATCGGCGATCTGCGCTTCCATCGACGCGCAGATGGCGACGACCGGAGCGTTCTCCTTCGCCGCGCGCGCCTTCACTTTCTCCAGCAGCGGGTTGTTCTCGAAGCCGCCGACCTCGGCGACGTTCGCCACGTACATCACCGGCTTCATGGTGAGCAGGAACAGCGGACGGAGGACGGCCTGTTCCTCCTTCGTGAGCGCGACGGTACGTGCGGGATGCGCCTGGTCCAGCACGGGCACCAGCTTCTCCAGCACGGCGACGAGCCGCGCGGCGTCCTTGTCGCCGCCCGACTTCGCGACCTTCACGCTCTTCTGCAACTGCTTCTCGACGGTGGCGAGGTCCGCGAGCGCGAGTTCGGTGTCGATCACCTCGATGTCGGACAGCGGGTCCACACGGCCTGCCACGTGGATCACGTTCGGATCATCGAAGCAGCGTACGACGTGCGCGATGGCGTCGGTCTCGCGGATGTTCGCGAGGAACTGATTGCCGAGGCCCTCGCCCTTCGACGCGCCAGCCACCAGGCCCGCGATGTCGACGAACTCGACGACGGCCGGCAGCACCTTCTGCGGCTTCACGATTTCGGCGAGCTTGCCCAGTCGCGGGTCGGGCACTTCGACAACGCCCACGTTCGGCTCGATGGTGCAGAAGGGATAGTTCTCGGCGGCGATGCCGGCCTTGGTGAGCGCGTTGAAGAGAGTCGACTTGCCGACGTTGGGCAGTCCGACGATGCCGCATTTGAGGCTCATGGCAGGGGCTCTGGAAAGGGTATGGAAAGGAGGTTGAGCGAAGGGCAGTCGGGGCGGGACACCCGCGTCACGATACGCCCTTGCCGGCGTCCGGCTTCGCGGGCGCACCGGGCTTCGTGTGCAAGTCGAGCATGGCGGCTTCGAGCTTGCCGGCGCGGATGGTCGGCCATGCCCTGAGGCTGCGGTCGATGGCTTCGTCGATGGCGTCCTGCTCCTCACGGCGCGGATTCTGTAGCACGAAGTGGATGACCTGCGCGCGATCGCCCGGATGGCCGATGCCGAGACGCAGCCGCCAGAAGTCCTGGCCGATCGCCGCGATGATGTCCTTCAGGCCGTTGTGACCCGCGGCGCCTCCGCCGCGCTTCAGCTTCACGCCGCCGGGCGGGAGGTCGAGTTCATCGTGCACGACGAGGATGTCCTGCGGGAGGATCTTGTAGAAGCGGGCGAGTGCACCGACGGCGCGACCGCTCGCATTCATGAACGTCGAGGGTTCGAGCAGCCAGCATTCGTCGTCGCCGCGACCGATGCGCGCGACGAGGCCGTGGAAGCGCGACTCCACGCGCATCTGGACACCCTCGGCACGAGCGAGGCTGTCCACGAACCAGAAGCCGGCGTTGTGCCGCGTCGCCTCGTATTCGCGCCCCGGATTGCCGAGGCCCACCACCAGCCGCATCGCCGTCTCGCCTCCCTGAACGAAAAGGCCCGCAGGGAACGCGTGGTTCCGAGCGGGCCTGTCACTGCCGCCGCAGCGGCAGGATTACTTCTTCTCTTCCTTCTTCTGCGCAGTGGCCGGGACGGCAGCCGCAGGCGTCGCCGCCGTCGGTTCCGGCTCGGCCGCGCCGCGCGGCACCTGGATGCTCACCACCGCAGCGTTGCCGCCGTGCTTCAGCTGCACCGACTCGACGCCGGCCGGCCACTTGACGTCGGCGAGGTGGACGGATTGTCCGAGTTCCAGGGCGCCGAGATCCACCTCGATGAACTCGGGCAGGTTCTCCGGCAGGCACTGCACGTCCACTTCGTTCATGACGTGGTTGATGATGCCGTGACCGAGCTTCACGCCGGGCGCCAGTTCCGCGTTCAGGAAGTGGAGCGGCACCTTCATGTGGATCAGCTCGTCCTTGGCGACGCGCTGGAAGTCCACGTGCAGGATCTCGACACGGTAGGGGTGCATCTGCACGTCGCGCAGCAGCACGCGATCGGTCGTATCACCCACCTTCATCGTCAGCACGGAGGCGTGAAACGACTCGTGCTTCAGGGACTGCGTGAGGGCGTTGTGGTCCAGCTCGATGGCCAGGGGATCCTTGCCACCGCCGTACACGATGCCCGGCACACGGCCGGTCCGGCGCAGGCGGCGGCTCGCACCCGTTCCCTGCAGGGACCTCGGCATCGCAATGACTTCGTTCTTCATGTTCACTCTCCTGCTGCAGACACCTGCCGCGACCAGCCGGTGTCGTCTCTGGGATGGAGCGGGTCACCGCTCCGGCTTCTTCGAAATGGCCCTATGTTCAGGGTCACTCCATGAACAGCGAGGACACGGAGTCCTCGTTGCTGATTCGGAGCATCGTCTCGGCGAGCAGGCCGGCGACGCTCAGCTGGCGAATGCGCGGGCAGGCCTTGGCCTCCTCGCGCAGCGGGATGGTGTCGGTGACGACCAGCTCGTCCAGCACGGAATTCGTGATGCGCTCAACGGCCTTGCCGGAGAGCACGGGGTGCGTGCAATACGCCAGCACGCGCTTGGCGCCCTTCTCCTTCAGCGCGAAGGCGGCCTCGCAGAGCGTGTTCGCGGTGTCGACCATGTCGTCCATGATCACGCAGGTGCGGCCCGAGACGTCGCCGATGATGTTCATCACCGTCGACACGTTCGGACGCGGGCGGCGCTTGTCGATGATGGCGAGGTCGGACTCGAGGCGCTTCGCGAGCGCACGGGCACGGACCACACCGCCGACGTCGGGCGAGACGACGATCAGGTCGTCGTACTGGTGCTTCCACACGTCACCCAGCAGGATCGGCGCGGCGTAGATGTTGTCGACCGGGGTCTCGAAGAAGCCCTGGATCTGGTCGGCGTGGAGGTCCATGGTGAGGACGCGATTCACGCCCACCGCCTGGAGCATGTTGGCGACGACCTTGGCGCTGATCGCGACCCGGGCGGAGCGCGGCCGGCGGTCCTGACGGGCATAGCCGAAGTACGGGATCGCCGCGGTGATGCGGCCGGCGGAGGAACGCTTCAGCGCATCGGAGATGAGGAGCACCTCCATCAGGCTGTCGTTGGTCGGCTGGCAGGTGGACTGCAGGACGAAGACGTCCTTGCCGCGCACGTTCTCCAGGAGTTCGACCATCACTTCGCCGTCGCTGAAGCGGCCGACGCTCGCTTTCCCGAGCCGGATGTTGAGGTGCTTGCAGACGTCTTCGGCGAGGCGCGGATTCGCGTTGCCGGTGACCACCATCAGACTGTCGTAGGCCATGGGACTCGGGCTTCTAGGGAAAACGATCCGGATGCTGCTGCCGGCGGCGAACCGGTTTTCGCCCGGCGGAAAATGAAAGCAGCCGCACCATCGGCGCGGCTGCCTCGTACGTCTTGCGTCTGCTTCTCCACTTCGCGCGGGGTGATGCACATCCGGGCCGTTCGCTCCGGGACATCGCACCACCGAACCACCACTTCACGCGCCTTGCCACTGGCTGGGGAGGAAGGATTCGAACCTTCGCATGCCGGAATCAAAATCCGGTGCCTTAACCAGCTTGGCGACTCCCCAAGTTCCTCAATCTTTCGCGCCGAATCGATGGCGCTCAGTCGTTCGTCAGGGCTGCCAGCGGATGCCTGTCGATTCCCGCTGCCACGAACCCCTGCATGCCCTTAGGACGCCTCGCCCACACTGCCCGGGCTTCCTGCTCGGTCGGGTATGCACAGAACACGCAACTTCCGGAGCCGGTCATGCGCGCCTGGCCGTACTGCGAGAGCCACGACAGCGCCTGTCGAACCTCGGGGACCAGACGACTCACGACGGCTTCGAGATCGTTCCGAAGATGCACTTTCGGTGGCGCCTCTCCCTCGACTTCCTGACCGAGGGTTCCGTCGGGTTTTGTCCCCGAAAAAAAGGCCGCTAGTGTGATGGGATCACTATGGCGTGTCAAATCAGGTTGCGAGAAGACCATGGCCGTCGAGACGTGTGCCGGCGGGGCCACCACCACGTACCAGGCGGGCGGGAGATCGACGGCCTGCAGCCGCTCGCCGACGCCCTCGGCGAAAGCGCTCGCACCGTACACGAATACGGGCACGTCGGCACCGAGAGTCCGCGCGAGGCGCTGCAATTCGGGCCGCCGGAGACCCGTGCCCCACAGGTGATTCAGGACGATCAGGGCCGTCGCGGCGTCGCTGCTGCCTCCGCCCACCCCGCCGCCCATCGGCAGGTGCTTCTCGACGGCAAGGTCGGCCCCCAGCGTCGTCCCGGTCGTCTGCTGGAGCAGGCGCGCCGCCCGGACCGTGAGATCGGTGTCCTCGGGTACGCCCTCATTCCCGGCAACACGGCGGATCCGGCCATCGGATCGCACCGCGAATCGGAGCCGATCCGCGTGATCCACGAACCGGAAGACGGTCTGCAGTTCGTGGTAGCCGTCGGGGCGGCGCCCGATCACGTGCAGGAAGAGATTGAGCTTGGCGGGTGCGGGATAGTCCGGGCCGTCCAGATCGTCGATGCCGGCCACGTCAGGTCGCGCCGCGCCACTGGGAGACGATCATCTTCACGGTGAGCCCCGGGCGGTCGAGTTCGAGCCGATCCGGCAGGGTGGGCGCCTCGCCGAAGTAGCTTCGGTACCGCACGCGCCACCCCGACTGGTCGAGCTGCTGCGCCCGGCCTTCCGGCGTCCGCGTCACCTGGGACGTGCCGCCCTGCGGGGCCGGGTCCCCGAACATCCAGTGCGGCAGGTTCGCCAGCGGCAGCTCCCAGCCGAGGACCCGACGCGAGAGCGCACCCGCGTCCGGCTCCGCGAACCGCTTGCCGTCGGCCATCTCCATCACGGCACCATCGGCGTTCTGGGTGAGGCGGGCGTAGAGGGTGCCGATCGGGGTGTAGAGCTCCACGGTGTCGAGTGCCGCCGAGTGCTTCCAGCGCACCGTCCCGGTGTAGCCGTCGCCTTCGTAACGGACGGCGATGCGGCCCTTCACCTCGAAGCCCTCGGCGGACGGCCGGCCGACGACGGCCCGCTCCGGCATGAGGGCGCAGCCGACGAGGAGCGACGCACCGAGGCACGCCGCCAGCAGTCTCGTCATCGGCGCCTTACTGGAGATGGCGGCCCATCGCCGCCTTGAGTTCCTCGTTCGCGGGGTGCGACTGGAGGGACTCGCGCCAGATGCGCTCGGCCTGCACGCGGTCGCCCTTCACCCAGAGCACCTCGCCGAGGTGGGCGGCGATCTCGGGGTCCGGCCGCTTGAGGTAGGCCTGCTGCAGGTAGGCAAGACCGCGATCGAGATTGCCGATCCGGTACTCGACCCATCCCATGCTGTCGAGGATGAACGGGTCCTCGGGGGACAGCGCGAGCGCCTTCTCGATCCAGACCTTGGCCTCGTCCAGCCGGAGGTTGCGATCGGCGAGCGTGTAGCCGAGGGCGTTGTAGGCCTGCGCGTGCTCGGGCCGGATGGCGATCAACTGCTTCAGGCGCGTCTCGAGCACGTCGATCCGGTTGAGGCGCTCCGCGGCCATGGCGACATCGTAGAGAAGCTCCGGCTGCGCGGGTTCCGCTTCCAGGGCGGCCTCGAGGACGTCGAACGCTTCCTGGTAGGCCTTGTTCTCGCGCAGCACCTGCGCCTCGGCCTGGATGAGCAGGACGCGTTGCGCGGGACTTTGCGGCTGCACGTTGCGGAGGTACTCCCGCGCCTCGGCCATCTTGTTCTGGCGGGCGAGGATCAGGGCGTAGCGCACCGCTGCCGGCACGAACTGCTCGCCGCCCTGCACCTGCTCGTACCAGGACAACGCCTCGGCGTCGCGCTTGCGCTCCTCGGCGATCTGCCCGAGGTAGAAGCGGAGCGTGTCGGAATCCCGGTACTGGAGGTCGATGGCGCGCTTCAGGCGGGTCTCGGCGGCATCGAAGTCCTGCATCTGCAGGGACAGCAGGCCGATCATGACCGCCACTTCGGCGTTCTGCGGGGCCTCGCGCTCGATCGTCTCGAACTCGCGGCGGGCATCGGTCGGGCGCTTGTCGGCCGCGAGCATGCGGGCGTACATCAGGCGGGCATCGCGGGCCTTCGGATTCTGCGCGAGGAACCCTTCGAGGTAGGTGATCGCGGCGCCGGTGGACTCACGCTGGAGGAACTGCGACTGCAGGACCGCGCCAGGCTCGAAGTTCGGGTTCTGTGCCAGGGCCTGTCCGACTTCGATCTGTGCGACGTCGGGCTTGTCCGCCCCGAGCGCCATCTGCGCCACGGCGAAATGGGCTTCCGCGAGATTCGGGTACGGCTTCGCGAGCTCGCGCACCATCTCGAAGGCGGCGTTCTTGTCGGGGTAGCGGGAGAGCAGCGGGTGAAGCTGCATGAACGTCGCGCCGGTGCGGGCCTTGTCCGCGGCGAGCAGACGCTGGAGCAGCGGCTTCGCATCCTGGAGCTTGCTGTTGCCCACGAGCGCCGCGATCAGGGTCTGCTTCGCCTGCTGGGAATCGGGCTCGATGTCGAGCCAGGTGCTGGAGGCCTCGGCCGCCATGTCGCCCATGCGACCGCTCATCGCGATTTCCGTGGCGCGGCGGGCGACCCGCGGGTCGCGCGTGGCCTGGGCGAGTTCCACATAGGCGCGGGCCGCAAGCCGGACATTGCCGCGCTGGGCCGCGATCTCGGCGAGCAGGAACTTGTACAGAAGCTCCCGGGACAACGCCTGGGCCGGCAACTTGGCAGCGTTCTCCGGCGTGGCAGTCGGCTTGGGCGTCGCGCGGTACTCGGTGTCCTCGGATTCACCGGTCTGCGCGAGGATCATCGCATCGGGGAACCGGGCCCCGGCGGTCGCGTTCAGCGCCGGGGGGTACACGTTGGTCAGTCTGCCCTTGCCAGGCTGGGCACAGGCCGGCAGGGACACGGGAATGAGGGCGGCGAGAAGAGGAACGAGCAGTGATATCCGCATGGACTGGGGTCCGATCGAGTGGTGTTCGCGCGCCGAAGGGGCGCTCCTGGGTGCCGCGCCTGCATGCCCCGTGTTCGACCACGTCACATGCCGGCAGACACGCTTGGAGGGGTCGAACCCCGTTCTGGTTCTTGGACCGCGAGGTCAGTTTAGGTATATTTCCGAGGCGTCACAAGCTGTGGGCAGGCGTGGCGGCGGGCGGAAAATGCGGTCGCTTTCGAGTGGGATTGCGTGCGATGGCGTACGCATTGACGTACGAATCGGGCGCATGCTCGACAGCCCGGTCTACGGTCCTGGTGCGTCGCATTGTCGGTCCTGCAGTTCCGGCGCACTTCAGCCACGTCAGCGGTTCCATCTTCAGTTTCCTCTTCCGGTCGAACCCTTGAACACCCCTACCGAGCCCACTCTCGTGGCCTCCGGCCTGTCGCGTGATTTCGGCGCACGCCGGGCAGTTCAGGACGTCTCGCTCACCCTCGCCCGCGGCGAAGTGCTCGGGCTGCTGGGTCCCAACGGGGCCGGCAAGACCACGACGATGCAGATGCTGACGGGCAACCTGGCCCCCACGGCCGGCGAGATCCGCGTCTGCGGCGTCGATCTCATCGAGCAGCCGACCAAGGCCAAGGCCCGGATCGGGTATCTGCCCGAGACGCCACCGCTCTACAAGGACTTCACGGTCACCGAGTACCTGCGCATGGCCGCCCGCCTGCATCGGGTCCCGCGGGCCGGGATCGCCGACGCCGTGGCGCGGACCCTCCGCCGCTGCGGCCTCTCGGACATGGGCGCCCGCATGATCGGCACGCTCTCGAAGGGCTACCAGCAGCGTGTCGGCATTGCCCAGGCCATCGTCCACGACCCGGACGTCGTGGTGCTCGACGAACCCACCGTCGGTCTCGACCCCAACCAGATCCGCGAGATCCGGGCGCTCATCCGCGAACTCGCCTCGAACCACAGCGTGCTGCTGTCGACGCACATCCTTCCGGAAGTGGAGACCGTGTGTGACCGCGTGCAGATCCTGAACAACGGACGCGTGGTCTACACCGACACCATCGACGCCCTGAAGGCGCATCGCCAGGGCCACGCGATCACCGTCGCTTTCCGGCGCCCGCCCACGGGCGAAGTCCTTGCGCGGCTCGACGGCGTGAAGGCCGTGGAGGCGCTCGCCCGCCACCGGTTCCGCGTCTTCCATGATGCGGGTGCGGAACCCGCGGAATCGCTCGTGAAGATGTCCGTGCAGAACGACTGGGGGCTCGTGGAACTGAGCCCCGTGGAAACGACCCTGGAGGAAGTGTTCGTGAACCTCACCCAGCGCGACGACGCCGTCGCGCCCGCCACACCGTGATCCTCACCATCGCGGCAAAGGAACTCCGCAGCCTCTTCGGCGCCCCGCTGGCCTGGGTGGTGCTCGCCGTCCTGCAGGTCGTGTTCGGCTACGTCTTCCTCGTGGCGCTCGACCGCTACCAGATCATGCAGCCCCAGCTCGCGCAGTATCCGAATCCGCCCGGCGTCACCGAGGCCGTGATCGCCCCGGTGTTCGGGACAGCGACGTTCATCCTGCTCCTCGTCGTGCCGCTGCTCTCGATGCGTCTCATCGCGGAGGAACGCCGAAACCAGACCCTCACGTTCCTGCTGTCGGCACCCGTGTCGCTCACCGAGATCGTCCTCGGCAAGTTCCTCGGGCTCGTCACCTTCCTGATGGTCGCGTGCGGCCTCATCCTGCTGATGGCCGTCTCGCTGTACGCCGGCGGGCGCATCGACGCCGGACTCGTCGCGGCGAACCTCATCGGCATCGCACTGCTCGCTTCGACGTTCGCCGCGGTCGGCTTGTATCTCTCTACGCTCACGGCCCAGCCGGTGGTCGCGGCCATCTCGGCCTTCGCGGTGCTGATCGGCCTCTGGATCATCGGACTCGGCGCATCGGACCCCGAGAGCCCGCTGCACCTCGTCTCGATCATGAAGCACTACGAGAGCTTCGCGCGCGGCACGCTGCACACCGGGGATCTCGCCTACTTCGTCCTGGTGATGGTCCTCTTCCTCGCGCTCGCCATCCGCCGGCTCGATCGCGACCGGCTCGCCGCATGAGCTCCTCCCCCCGCGCCCGCGTCGCCCTGTCCGCCCAGAACGGGCTCTTCGTCGTCCTGCTCGTCGCCGCGGTGCTGCTGCTCGCACGGCTGTCGCAGGACCACTTCCGCCAGTGGGACCTCACGCAGAACGCCCGCAACAGCCTGAGCCCCGGCACCGTCCAGACGCTCGCGTTGCTCAAGGGGCCGACCACCGTCACGGCGTTTTACACCGCCGAACAGGACGCCTCGGTCGGCGACATCCGTAGCCGCATCGCCGAGTTCATGACGCCGTACCGGCTCGCGAAGAGCGACCTCACGGTCACGTTCGTCGACACCCGCGCCGACCCGAAGCGCGCCGAGGCCGCGAACGTCCGCATGAACGGCGAAATGGTCGTGACCTACAACGGCCGCAGCGAACATCTCACCGCGCTCGACGAACAATCGTTCGCCAACCTGCTCGCCCGCCTCGCGCGGAACTCGGAGCGCCAGGTGTTCTTCCTCGACGGTCACGGCGAGCGCAGTCCGAAGGGCATCGCCAATCACGACCTCGGCGAGTTCGGTCGCCGCCTGGAAGCCAAGGGGTTCAAGGTCAACATCGTGAACCTCGGCGTGGCGCCCGGCGTGCCGGAGAACGCGTCGATGCTCGTGGTGGCGGGGCCCCGCGTGGATCTCCTGCCGGCCGAAGTCGCGAAGCTCCGCGCCTGGATCGATCGCGGCGGCAGCGTCTTCTGGCTGCTCGACCAGGAACCGCTGCACGGCCTGCAGCCCATCGTCGACCTGCTCGGCCTGCAACTGACGCCCGGCGTGGTCGTGGACCCTGCGGCGAACGAGTTGCGCGGCGCGGGTCCGGTGGCGATCGCCTTCGCCTACGGCCGGCACCCGGCGACGCGCGGCTTCGCGCTCAACACGGCGTTCCCGAGTGCGCGCCGCATCGCCGTGAACGAGGAATCGAAAGTCTGGCGCGCGACGCCGCTCGTCCAGGTGGCGCAGGAGGGCTGGGTCGAGACCGGTGCACTCGATGCCGAGGTGAGCTTCGACAAGTCGCGCGACATCCGCGGGCCGGTCACGGTCGTCACCGCACTCGAGCGCGACATCGACGGCAAGCTGCAGCGGATCATCGTCTCCGGCAGCGGCGACTTCCTCTCGAACACGTATGCCGGGCTCCTCGGCAACATCGATCTCGGCATCAATCTCGTGAACTGGCTGGCCGGCGACGAGGGCCTCATCACCCTCGAGCCCCGCTCGCGCATCGACGCGAATCTCGAACTGTCGCGGTCATGGCTCGTGTTCATCGCGCTCACCTTCCTGATCGTGCTGCCCGCCGCGTTCCTCTTCACGGGCGGCATGATCTGGTGGCGCCGCCGCCGCGCCTGATCGGCGCCTCGCGCATGGACTCAATAGTGTCTCGACAAGGAAGTATCGCGACGTCGGAACGCGCCGCGGTGCTCACTCATTGCCCCATGCCCTCCGCTCACCGATCCCGCGATTGCAGTTCATGCTCGCGAACTTCCGCGCCGAGACACTCGTGAAGGGCAAGATCCTCCTGAACGCCGTGCTGCTCGCGCTGGTCGCGGGCCTGGCGCTGTGGATGACCATGCGGCCGGGCAGCACGCCGGTCGCGACGCAGCGCCTGTCGGCGTTGAAGGCCGCGGACGTGAACACGATCCGGATCGCGCGGAACGGGCTGCCGGAGATCGTCCTCGAACGCGAGGGCAAGCGCTGGGTGCAGACGGCGCCGTTCCGCGCCCGCACCGACGCGACGCAGGCCGGCCGCCTCCTCGATCTTCTCGGCGCACAGGCCGCGGTCACGTTCCCGGCGGAGGATCTCGCACGGTTCGAACTCGACAAGCCGTTCGCGACGGTGACGATCGGCAACCAGGCGTTCGCGTTCGGCATGATGAACAGCATGACCAACGAGCAGTACGTCTTGTCCGGCAAGACCGTCTACCTGGTGCCCGCGGTCTTCGCGTACGGCCTTCCCACGCGCGCCGACAGCCTCACCACGCACATGCTGCTGGCCGAGGACGAGGTCCCCGTGCGGTTCGAGCTTCCCGGCGTCACGCTCACGTCGAAGGACGGCAAGTGGACGCGCTCCGACGACGACAAGGCCTCGCAGGACGACCTCGCACGCTGGGTCGAGGAGTGGCGTTTCGCGTCCAGCCTGGCGACCCAGGCCACCACCGGCACGCCGAAGGGGGAGCCGGTCCGCATCGGCCTCGCGAACGGTCGCACGCTGGATCTCGTGATCGTGAAGCGCGAGCCCGAGTTCGTCCTCGCGCGGCCCGATGACCACCTGCAGTTCGTGTTCGGGGCGGACAAGGCCGCCCGCCTGCTCGCACCGCCGGGACCGGCGGCGGGCAAGTAGCCTCGCGAGGCACGGTATGCCCGAACTCCCCGAGGTCGAGACCACGCGGCGGTCGCTCGAACCCGGGCTCCTCGGTCGACGCGTCGTCAGCGTCACCGTGCGCGACCGCAGGCTCCGCTGGCCCATCGTCCCCGAGTTCGAAGCCGGACTCACCGGCGCCACGATCGCCAGCGTCGGGCGCCGCGCGAAGTACCTGCTGGTGGGCACCGACCACGGCACCGCGATGATCCATCTCGGCATGTCGGGCAGTCTGTTGCACGTGCAGGCGAGCACACCCGTCGTCAAGCACGACCACGTGGACGTGGTACTCGGCGACGCGAGCATCCTGCGCTTCCACGACCCGCGTCGCTTCGGCAGCATCCACTGGATCGAAGGCGATCCTGCCAGCCATCCCCTGCTCGCCGCCCTCGCGCCGGAGCCGTCGGATGCCGGCTTCGACGGCGCCTACCTGCACCGGATCACGCGAGGCCGCGCCGTCGCGATCAAGCACGTGCTGATGAACGGCCAGCTCGTGACCGGCGTGGGGAACATCTACGCATCGGAAGCCCTGCACCGGGCCGGCATCAACCCGAAGGTGCCGGCCCGGCGCCTGTCGATCGACCGCTGCGAGCGGCTGGTCGGTGCCGTCAAGGAGACGCTCGCGCGCGCCATCGCCGCAGGGGGATCCAGCCTGCGCGACTACGTGGACGGCGCCGGCAATCGCGGCCACTTCCAGACCGAGTCGGCGGTGTATGGGCGCGATGGTGAGCCCTGTCAGCGGTGCGGAGGAACCATCCGTCTCATCCGCCAGGGTCAGCGGTCGACGTTCTACTGCCCCGGGTGTCAGAAGTAGCGACCCGCCAGGGTTCTCAGCGCGTCATCAGGAAGGCACCCCAGGCCCCGGCGACGGTCAGCGCAATACCTGGCACCACCTGCACGATGAACCGCCGGTCGCCGTGGAGGATCGCGAGCGCGGACTTCATCAGGGCATTCGTCGTGAACGCGGCCAGCACGGGCAGCGCCGCCGCGGTCGCCTCGATCCGCCCTTCCCGCACGAGCGATGCGGCCGACACGGCGGCGGCGTGCGTATCCGCGAACCCGGCCAGCGCACAGGCGACGACGAGGCCGGCATCCCCGGCCCACCGGGTCACGCCGGCTGCGACGACCAGCATCACCGCGACGATCGTTGCGAATCCGAGCGCGGCAGGCACGCTGAACACGCGCCCCTGCACCGTCTCCATGGCGGGGGGCGGCGCGCGCAACCCCAGTAGCGTGAAGACGGCCCCCCACGCCGTCGCGGCGATCCCGGCACCCATGAGGGTGGGCCACAGGACGGTCAGGACCGCCGGACTCGTCAAGGCGAGCACCGCGGACAACTGCACGACCGTCGCCACCGTCGACAACACGGCGGCGGCCGCCGCGGGCCGGGCAGCCAACGGCTCGCGGACGGCGCGCGACGCCATCGCCCCGATGGTTGCGGTGCTAGATACGAAGCCCGACACGAAGCCCGCGAGTGGCAAGCCATAGCGCGTGCCGAGCGCACGGGACGCCACGTGCGCGGCGGCGCCAACAGCCATCACGAGCACCACGATCAGCCAGAGCGTGTGCGGGTTCAGCGCGGCGAACGGCCCCATCGGACGGTCCGGAAGGAACGGCAGGACCACCAGCGCCGCCGCCCCGAGTACCAGCCCGTCTTCCAGTTCCTCCTCGGAGAGCACCCGCTTCACGAATCGATGCAGCCGGGTACGCGCCGCGAGCAGGATCGCGACACATACCCCGAGGGCGGATGCCGCGGCGGCGTCCCGGACGGCCAGCCCGCCGAGCAGCGTGGTGACGACCAGCGCGATCTCGGTCGTCATCCCGGGATCGCGGTCGCGACTGCGCCAGTGGCCGACCGCGGCGAATGCGGCGACCCCGCCGGTCACGACCGCCAGCAGGACGGCACCGCCGAGAAACAGGGCACACGCCCCGGCGAGCCCCGCCAGTCCGAAGGTGCGCAGACCCGCCTGCGAACGGCGCGGCCCCTCGCCCTTGCGACGCTCGCGTTCGGCGCCGATCAGCAGCCCGATGCCGAGGGCCACGGCAAGCCCGATCAGGGGCACCGCCTGCATGCCGGGCGTGCTCACGACGGAAGCGCGGTACCGCGATACCGCGCCATGAACCCGCGATCGATGCGGTCCTTCCACCGCCACGCCCACGCGCCGGTCGCGGCGAAGGGCCCCCATGACGCGATGGCTGCACCGTCACCCGTCGACAGGAGTGCGAGCGTCCGAGGCTGCGGCGTCCACGGCTGTGGAGACGCCCCATCGAGTGCGCGCATGAGATTCGCGAAGAGCGGCGGCCCCTGGCGGACGGCGTACACGCCCGACTTCGGATGCCGATGATCGCGGACCGCCGCGACATCGCCGGCTGCGTACACCGCGGGATGGGAAACGGATCGCAGCGTGGCATCCACCAGCAGGAAGCCTGCGGGATCCAGCGCGAGACCGCTCGTGCGCAGCCACGGCGGCGCCGCGGCCCCGGTCGCCCAGACGATCCATCGGGCCGCAATCGATGTCCCGTCGGCGAACCGGAGTCGCCCGTCGTCGACGTGCGTCACCCGCTGGCCCAGTTGCAGCCGGACGCCGCGCGAGGCGAGCGCCGCGCGCACGTGCCTGCGCGTCGACGGAGCGTGACCCGGCAACAGATCGGGCGACTCGCCGCAGAGCACCACGTCGGTGTCGCGCTGCATCTTCCGCAGTCGCGCCCGCATCGCCAGCGCCAGTTCCACACCTCCGGCGCCCGCGCCGACGACGGCGATGCAGTGCGTGCGGCGCGGACGTTCGTCGAGCACCGTTTGCCATGCAGCAAGAAACCGCTCGACGGGCTTGACGCTCGTGCCGCAGCCATCCGCGCCGGCGATCGCACCCACCGGCGGGACGGAGCCCGTGTCGATGGAGAGGACGTCGTACGGGATCCGGCTCCCGTCATCGAGGTCGACGTGGCTCGCGTCGGCATCGACCGCCGTCACGCGGGCCCGTACGAATCGCGCACCGGCGAACTGCGCGAGCGGCGCGAGATCGATGCACGCCTCCTCGGCGGTGTAGTGGCCGGCGACCACGCCCGGCAGCATCCCCGAGTACGGCGTGAGCGGGAGCGGGCTCACCAGCACGACGTCGAGGCCCTGCGGCTTCGCGAGGCCGAGGCGCCGCAGCACCTCCACATGGGCATGTCCGCCTCCCGCGAGGACGAGACGCTTCATGGCACCGGTCTCCGCGCGACGAGATCCGCGACGAGTGGTGCCAGGTCGTCACGCGCGAACAACCGTGCTAGGTCCTCGGGGCGATCGATATCGGGGCGTACCGTGAGTTCGTGCGCACGAAGGTCGAGCACTGCGATCCGCTGACGCGTGACGCGAAGAACGTCCTCGGTGCTCCACGGCATCGCATCGAACAAGGCCGGGACAGGCTCGCGCAAACCGATCAGCCAGTAGCCACCGTCCTCCGCCGGCCCGAGCACCACGTCCGCACCGTCCCGCAGTGCGCGGGCCGCGTCGGCGAGATCGTCGACGTGGAGATCCGGCGTATCGGTGCCCACGAGGATCGCAGCCCCGGACGTCGGGAGCGTCGCCGCGAACGCCCGATGCATGCGCTCGCCGAGATCGCCGCCGCCTTGCGGAGCGAGCGTCACCGCATGCCGTCGCCGGCAGACCTCGAAGAAGGGATGGATCGTATCCGGCGCACACACGAGGACGACCGGTCCCACGGCAGCGCGCGTCGCGGTGTCGAGCGTGCGACGGGCAAACCGCGCAGCGAGCACGGCGGCACCGCCCTCGCCCAGCGCCGGGATGAGTCGCGTCTTCACGGCACCGGGGTCCGGAGCCTTCGCGAACACGAGGACGGAGACCGGGACGGGCACGTCGTCAGCCACGATGCCTCGGATAGCTGCGCACCAGGCGCGCAGGATCGACGCCGAGGAAGTACGCGAGGCGCAGGCGCCACATCAGCAGCACCGTCCGCGCGATGCCGTGCTTTTCCCACCGTCGCCCCGACGTGGTGACAGGCGCACGCAGACACGCGGGCGGCCCGAGGCGACGCAGACGCTTGGAGATTTCGACATCTTCCATGAGCGGCTGCGACGGAAACCCGCCGACGGCGTCGAAAACCGCGCGCCGACAGAAGATGGCCTGGTCGCCGGTGGCAACGGCGGTGAGGCGCGAGCGCAGGTTCATCATCGCGGCGATCATGCGGAGCATCGCGGGGCGGCCGGCGATGCGCACGTCGAACCGCCCCCAGACGTGGCGTGTCCCGGCGAGCGCGTCGAGCACGAGTCGATCCGCGTCGTCCGGCAACTCGGTGTCGGCGTGCAGGAAGAGGAGCGCGTCACTGCCCGCGAGGCGGGCGCCGGTGTTCATCTGCACAGCGCGACCCGGCGGTGACACCGCGACGCGGTCGCAGGCCGGCGTCGCCAGCGCGACCGTCGCGTCGCGACTGCCGCCGTCGACGACGATCACCTCGCATCCGCGACGGCGCAGCGGCTGCAGTCTCGCGAGCGTCGCGCCGATGCCCGCGGCCTCGTCGAGGACAGGCATGACGATCGATAGCAGCGGTGGAGACAGGGTCGAAGTCATGGTGAGCGAGCCTACACGAACGGGGTATGCTCGATGCGTTTCCGATGCGGAGGATGCGCGATGCTGAAGATCGAGAATCATCGTTTCGTGGGCGACAAGGTGACCTATCGGGACACCCCCAATCGCGGTGGTGCATTGGCGCCCCGCTATCTCGTCTTCCACTACACGGCGGGCCGGTCCGTGGAGAGTTCCGTGGAATCGCTCTGCACCAAGAAGCCGAGCGGCAATGCCTCCGCGCACATCGTGCTCGGACGCGACGGGGCCATCGTGCAGCTCGCCCCGTTCAACGTCGTCACCTGGCACGCCGGGCAGAGCGAGTGGAACGGACTCGTCGGTCTCAACAGCGCGTCGATCGGGATCGAGATGGACAACGCCGGCCCGATGAACCGCGTGGGCGCCGGCTACGTCGCCTGGTTCGGCAAGACGTAGCCGGCGCCCACGCGGTTCATCGGGCCGGCGTTGTCCATCTCGATCCCGATGAACCGCGTGGGCGCCGACGGTCTGGAGGACGTGCTCGGACACGAGGACATCGCCCGTGGCCGCAAGCAGGATCCGGGGCCCGCGTTCCCGCTCGCCTCGATCCGAGCACGCGCGATCGGGCGCGATCACGACGAGGCGCCGCACTACGTCGTGACGGCGACCTCGCTCAACATCCGCAAGGGTCCGGACGGATCCTTCGAGACCGTCGCGCCGGCGCTGAAGAAGGGCACGGTCGTGACCATGCTCGAACAGGGGAACCGGTGGAGCAAGGTGGAGGTGGACGGCCCGACCGACGTCGAAGGCTGGGTGAACAACGCGTTCATCGAGAAGCAACCGGAGGTGCCGGTCCGCGCCGCCGGCCGCGTGGCGTCGAAGTCTCCGCCCGCCGCCCCGAAGGCGGGGGCGAAGCGCCCGAGATGACCGGCCTTCGCGAGGACCCGGGCCCTCAGCGCTTCACGTCGTTGAGCGCCCAGTCGTAGTCGAGGTACCGGACCTTCGCTCGCCCCTCCTCGATCAGCTTCCGGTCGGCGGGCGCGTCCGCCAGCAGCCCGCCGTACATGCCGAGGAACTGCTCGACCGACCTGATGCCGCGCAGGCCGCCGCTGAAGTCCTTCTCGTACCAGTCGAAGAGCTTCGACACTTCGAGCTTCCCGTCGGCGAAGCGGTTGCGCGTACGGTCGCCGAGAAAGCGCACGACCTGCTCGTCCAGCTGACGGTCGAGCCGGGATGCCTCGTAGGGCTCCTCGCGCAGCATCGGACAGCCGACGGACGCGCACACCACTGCGAAGTGGATGCGCGGATCATCGAAGACGCCGCGGGCGCGGATGGTGTCGTGCTCCAGCGCGTCGAGATGCATCGGCTTGCCGAGGAGCGTGAAGAACTTGTCCTTCCACGGATTGCCGATCACCGTGCCGAAGTCGCGGATCGATTTCAGATCGGGATACCGGGTCAGGATCTTCTCGACGGTGAAGGCGTTGTAGGCATTGATGAGGAACGCGAGCTTCTGGCCGCGCTGCCAGCTGCCGTACTCGTCGGGCGTGACGGCCGACACGGTCTTGAGATAGCTGCCTAGCTGCGCGCGGTCGCGCGACATCCCCGTGTAGTCGACCCGCGAGGATCGCGCCCCCTCGCCCAGCACCAGATGGCGCTTGAGCAGCGCGCCCCAGGCCGCGTGGGTGTGGTCGAAGGCGGCCGAGGCCTCGAAGGCGCACATGAGGATCAGGGCGAGGGCAAAGCGCAAGTAGGGCATCGGGGGTCTGGCCTCGGTCGTGGCGTCGGGTGCCGCGGGGCCGGCGCGATCGGGAACCGATGGCCGGAGCGCTCGCATGGTATCTCGTCCTCGGCCGGCCTGACCCATCGTCGGACAGCCGGTCCTGCAATGCGTCGACTACTGGCGCATCCACGCGTGGTACCGCTCCGCCCACCGCAGCGCCGCCGCGGGCGCATGGGCGCGCTTCCAGTTGCCGGCCACGTACTTGTTCGATTCGGCGAGAGTCGGATAGATGTGGATGGTCCCGAGGATCTTGTTCAGCCCGATGCCGTGGCGCATCGCCAGCACGAACTCCGCGATGAGGTCCCCGGCGTGCTCGCCGACGATGGTCACGCCGAGGATGCGGTCCTTGCCCGGCACGGTGAGCACCTTCACGAAGCCGTGGGCCTCGCCGTCGGCGATGGCTCGGTCGAGATCGTCGATGCCGTAGGTCGTGATCTCGTGCGCGATGCCCTTCTCCCTCGCGTCCTGCTCGTTGAGCCCGACGCGCGCCACCTCGGGCTCGGTGAACGTCGCCCACGGGATCACCGAAAAGTCGGCGCGGAAGCGGCGGAAGCGCCCGAAGAGCGCGTTCACCGCCGCGTACCACGCGGTGTGCGCCGCGGTGTGCGTGAACTGGTACGGACCCGCCGCATCACCGCACGCGTAGATGTTCGGGTACTTCGTGGCGAGGAACTCGTCCACCTCGACCGTGCGCGCCTTCGTGACCGGGATGCCGAGCGCCTCCAGCCCGTAGCCGGTGGTGTTCGCGACGCGGCCGACCGCGCACAGCAGCACATCGAACGCGATTCGGACCTCGCCGCCGGCAGCCTCCGCGTACAGGACCTTCTCGCCGCCCTCGACCGCGAACCGCGCGGCCTTGTGGCCCAGGCGCACGTCGATGCCGTCGGCGCGGAAGCTCGCGAGGACCAGCGCCGCGACCTCGGGATCCTCGCGGACCATGAGCCGCGGCGCCATCTCGACCTGCGTGACCTGCGACCCGAGGCGCGCGAACGCCTGGGACAGTTCGCAGCCGATGGGCCCGCCCCCCAGCACGACAAGCCGCTTCGGTAACGCATCGAGTGACCACAACGTGTCGGACGTCAGGCACCCGACGGTCTCGATGCCGGGGATCGGCGGGACGAACGGACGCGCGCCCGCGGCGATCACGATGCTGCGGGTGGTGAGGGTGCGCACACCATCGGCGGTCTGCACGTCGACGGACCACGGTGATGTGATCGTCGCCTCGCCCTTGATGCACTCCACGCCTAGCGACGTGTAGCGTTCGACGGAATCGTGCGGCTCGATGTCGCGGATCACGCGCTGCACGCGGGCCATCACGTCGCGGAAGTCGAACTCGGCGGTGGACGAGCGCACGCCGAACTCCGCCGACCGCTTCGACTGGGACAGGAACTTCGCGGTGCGGATCAGCGCCTTGGATGGCACGCAGCCGGTGTAGAGACAGTCGCCGCCCATGCGGTGCTTCTCGACGAGCGTGACCTTCGCCTTCACCGCCGCGGCGATGTAGGCGGAGACGAGACCGCCGGCACCGGCGCCGATCACGACGAGGTTGCGATCGAATGTCGCGGGCCGCTTCCAGCCGGCGTAGACCCGGCGGGCCTTCATGGCGTCGAGGATCTTCTTCAGCACGAGCGGCAGCAAACCGAGCACGACGAATGATCCGATCAGCCCAGGCGAAAGAATGCCCGCCGCCGTCTCGATGCTGCCCAACTGCGTGCCCGCATTCACGTAGGCGATCGTCCCGGCGAGCATGCCGATCTGGCTCACCCAGTAGAACGTCGCCGCACGGATCGGTGTGAGCCCCATCGCGAGGTTGATGACGAAGAACGGGAACGCCGGCACGAGGCGCAGCGTGAAGAGGTAGAACGCCCCTTCCTTGGCGATCCCCGCGTCGAGCGCCTTCAACTTGTCGCCGAAGCGCGCCCGCACGGCATCGCGGAACAGGAAGCGGCTCGCGAGGAAGGCGAGGGTCGCACCGATCGACGAAGCGAACGAGACCACGAGGGTTCCGACCACGACGCCGAAGAGCGCGCCGCCCGCGAGCGTCATGACCAGCGCGCCCGGCAACGACAGACCGGTCACTGCCACGTACACGATGAAGAACGTGGCGATGGTGAGCAACGGCCGCGCTGCGTAGAACGCCGCGAACTCCGCCTGCTGCGCCTTGAGGTACGCGAGGTTCACGAATCGCCCGAGGTCCAGTGCAACGAACGCGACGATCGCACCGACCACCAGTGCCAGCACGAGCCATCGGCTCTTCGTCATGGAGGACTCCGGCCGTGCGAGGCGTGCGCCATCAATCCGCCAGCGCGCCACCGCAGCTCGACCCCTGCCCGGCCGTGCAGCCGTAGCAGTGGTCGGCGACGGCGATCGGATTGCCGGCGGGATCGTGCGCGAGGAGATCGGCGAGACGCGCCTTGGGACGCCCGGGCAGCGCAAGCGGGAGACCGAGCATCTGGTTGAAGTCGCAGTCGTAGACGTAGCCCCGCCAGTCGACCGAGACGTGACTTCGGCACATCACGCCGTCGACGTTCTCGTCGCGATGGCTGCTGCGGAGCAGACGCATGTAGCCGTCGAACTGCCCCTTCGACACGAGCGTCGACCCGAAGCGCTGGATCGGCATGTTGGCGAGCGTGAAGAGCTGGTTGAAGCGCACGCCGAACATCTCGCCCAGCACGCGCTTGTAGTCGGCCTCGAGCTTCTCCTGCGGTGGCGGGAGCGTCGGCCCCTGCGGGTTGTAGACGAGGTTGAGGACGAGACCCGACCCGTCGTCGCCGTAGCCGAGCGCGTTCAACTGCCGGATGCCGTCGATGCTGCGGGCGTACACGCCCTCGCCCCGCTGACGATCGACGAGTTCCTCGGTGTAGCACGGCAGCGACGCGGTCACCTCCACCCGATGCTCCGCGAGGAAAGCCGCGAGATCCTCGTGCCCGGGCTCGGAGAGGATCGTCAGGTTGCAGCGGTCGATCACGCGACGTCCCAGCGCACGGGCCTCCTGCACCAGCATCCGGAAGTGTGGATTCAGTTCGGGGGCACCGCCCGTCACGTCGAGCGTCTGCGCCCCCGAGACGCGGAGGTAGTCGAGGACGAGGCGCACGGTGTCGGCGTCCATCGCCTCGGTGCGGGTCGGGCCGGCATTCACGTGGCAATGCAGACAGGCCTGGTTGCAGCGGTAGCCCAGGTTCACCTGGAGCGTGGTGACCGCGCCCCGGCGGATGGGCGGGAAGTCCGTCGATGCGAGCATCGGCAGCGTGGCATGCATGGGTGTCTCCGTATCGTCGTGGTCGCAGTCTAGGGGCTGCATCCGCGGACGTATACGGGGGAGAACCCGCAACGGATGCACGGTGATCGCGCGTCCGGTACACACCGCGCACGGAAGCGAGGCATGCGGCCATGGCACGGCGGCGGCCCCATGCAGTACGCTGCCGCGGCGAACCCCGGGGCACGCATGTTGCGGGCTCCGCACGGTCCACGAACGCCACCGGCATCCCGCCGCAGGAGACCCGCCCATGATGAATCTCTCGCCCACCGAGATGGAACGCCTCACGCTGTTCGGCGCTGCGGAGCTGGCGCGCCGCTATCGCAGCCTCGGCATTCGCCTGAGCCACCCGGAAGCCGTGGCGCTCGTTGCGGACGAGGTGATGACGGCGGCCCGGCGCGGGCTCTCGTACGCCGAGGTGGTGGCACTGGGAGGGAACCTGCTGACCACGGACGACGTGGAACCGGGCGTCGCGCCGATGCTGCCCTTCGTCGCGGTGGAACCCACCTTCCCAGAAGGCACGAAGCTCGTCGTGATCTTCGACCCCATCCGGCCGGGCAAGGAGGACACGAGCGGCGAACCGGTCCCCGGCGAGATCATCACGCCCGAGGGCGACATCGAGATGAACGTGGGCCGCACGCGCGTGACCCTCACGGTGACGAACACGGCCGACCGCGCCATCCAGGTCCGCAGCCACGCGCACTTCTTCGAGGTGAACCGGGCGCTCGCCTTCGACCGGGCGAGCGCGTTCGGCATGCGGCTGGACCGCCCGTCGGGCACCGGCGTGCGCTTCGACCCGGGCGTCGCGGTGGACGTGGAGCTCGTAGCGTTCGGCGGCACGGGGGATGTCCACGGGTTCGGCGATCTGACCAACGGCTCAGTCGCGGATGCCGGCGTGCGGGTGCGGGCCATCGAACTCGCGCGGAAGCGCGGCTACCAGGGCGCCTGAGGAGACCACCATGACCAAGCTTTCCCGCGCTGCCTACGCAGAACTCTACGGCCCGACCAAGGGCGACATGGTCCGGCTCGCCGACACCTCGCTGCTGGCCGAGGTCGAGCACGACTTCACGCATCACGGCGACGAACTCACCACCGGCGCCGGCAAGGCGATGCGCGACGGCGAGGGCTTCGACCCGGGCGGCACCTACGCCGCGGGCGCCCTCGACATGGTCGTGCAGAACGCGACGATCGTCGATGCGGTGGTCGGCATCGTGAAGGCGGACATCGGCATCCGCGACGGCCGCATCGTGGGCATCGGCAAGGCCGGCAATCCGTCGATCATGAACGGCGTCGATCCGAAGCTGCGGTGCGGGCCGAACACGACGGTCGTCCACGGCGACGGCTTCATCGTCACCGCCGGCGTCATCGAGACGCACGCGCACTTCCTCTCGCCGCAGCAGGCGTGGCACGCCCTGGCGGGCGGCACCACGACGATGATCGGCATGTCGCTCGGCCCGCACTTCGACGTGAGTTGCTCCGGACCCAACATGCTGGGCGCGCTCATCCAGGGCGCGGACGAGTTCCCGCTCAACTTCGGATTCCTCGGCCGGGGATGCGCGTCACCCACCGCGGTGGAGGAGTCGGTGGCCGGCGGGGCGCTGGGCGTGAAGGTCCACGAGGACTTCGGCGCGTCGCCCGCCGTGCTCGACGGATCGCTGATCGCCGCGGACCGCAACGACTTCTCGGTCCACATCCACACCGACACCATCAACGAGTTCGGCTTCTGCGAAGACACGATGTCGGCGATCGGCGATCGCACCGTCCACATGTATCACACGGAAGGATCGGGCGGCGGCCACGCGCCGGACATACTGCGCGTCAACGGCTACGCGAACGTGCTGCCCTCGTCCACCAACCCCACGAACCCGTTCACGCAGGGCGGCCTGGAGGAAGGGCTGCCGATGACGATGCTGGCGCACTTCCTGTCGTTCTCGATCCCCGAGGATGTCGCCTTCGCCGAGGCCCGCGTGCGGCCGCAGACGATGTCGGCCGAGGACCTGCTCCACGACATGGGCGCCATCTCGATCTTCGCCACGGACACGCAGGGAATGGGCCGCCTGGCGGAGAATGCCGCGAAGTGCTTCCAGCTGGCGTCGGTCATGAAGGACCGCCTGGGCCGCCTGCCGGAAGAGACCACCGCGCGGGCCGACAACGAGCGCATCAAGCGCTACATCGCGAAGCTCACCATCAACCCCGCGATCGCGGCCGGCATCGACCAGCACGTGGGCTCCATCGAGCCCGGGAAGATGGCGGACCTCGTGATCTGGCCGCGGGCCTCGTTCGGCATCAAGCCTTTCCTCGTCATCAAGGGCGGCTTCGTCGCGTGGTCGGTGATGGGTGACGGCAACGGCAGCATCATGATGACCGAGCCGATAATCCAGCGACCCATGTGGGGCGCGCTCGGCAAGGCGAAGAACGCGCTGTCGGCGATCTTCGTGAGCCGCCTCGGCATCGAGTCCGGCGCCCGCGCTCGACTCGGCACCGAGAAGCCCTGGCTGCCGATCCGCAGCGTCCGCGCGCTGCGGAAGGGCGACATGGTGAGGAACAGCGCGCTTCCGGACATCACGGTCGACACGCAGACCCATCAGGTGTTCGCCGACGGGCGCAGGCTCTGGGCCGAGCCGGTGTCGCGCGTCCCGCTCGCCCGCAAGTACATGCTGCGCTGACCACTCCGCCGCGGCCGGTCGGGATCACCGGCGGGCCGCAACGGCAACACGCGAAGCTCTTGCGCCCCTCGTCGGTGCAAGTGCATCCTTGCGGCGCTCCGAAACGGCGCAAGACCACCAGCAACTCGGCGAGGACCACGTGATTCCGATCCACCCGATATCGTGCATGCAGACCCGGCGGCCCCGATTGCCGCGATGCGACGCGACTGTGACCGCTGCACTGCAGCACACGCGTCTCGCATCGTGTATTTCGCAAAGCAGCGACGGGCATGTGGATTGCAAACAGTCGCGCGCCTCCTGGAGCCCGACTGACCAATGACGTCCGCTGTCCCGTTCTTCTTCGACCTGCTCGCGTACAGCGCGATCTTCGTTCTGGTGGGCCTCGGGCTCGGCGTGATCGCCAGCATGATGGGCATCTTCAACTTCGCGCACGGCGAGTTCGTCCTGCTCGGCGCATACACGGTCTACGTGTTCCAGTTGAACGGGATCCCCACATGGGCCGGGATGATCGCCGCGCCGTTCGTCGTCGCGATGATCGGCCTGCTGCTGGAACGCATCGCCATCCGCCGCTTCTATCGAGCCCCCATCGCCGCGATGCTCGGCACCTACGCCATCGCGCTCGCGTTGCGCGAGGCCGTGCGGGCGCTGCTCGGCGGTCGCTTCTATTCGGTCGAGGCGCCCCTCATAGGGTCGTTCGTCTTCGGGGAAGTCTCGGTCTCGCAGTGGCGGACCGCCGTGATCCTCATCACGGCGCTGGTGATGGTGCTCTGCTGGCTCCTCCTCACCCGCACCCGCTTCGGCCTGCAGATGCGTGCTTCGCTCGAGAATGCGGCCCTCGCGCGGTCCTCGGGCATCTCGGTCGACCGCGTCTACGCGACCACCTTCGCTTTCGGATCCGGACTGGCTGGCCTGGCTGGCGGCCTCATGGTGCCCATGTACTCGATCAGTGCGGACATGGGCGTCCCGTTCCTCATCAAGTCGTTCCTCGCGGTCATGCTCGGTGGCATGGGCAGCTTCGAGGGTTCCATCGCCGGCGCAGCATTGGTCGGTGCAACGAGCGCCGCACTGCCGTGGGTGATCAAGCCCGTGGTGGCCGACCTGCTCGTGTTCGTGATCGCCATCATCATCGTGAAGTTCCGGCCGGAAGGCCTCTTGTCCAAATGGAGGAGATAGTTCATGAGTCATGACGACAATGAGCAGCGCCTGCAGTCCTATCAGCGCCGCCTGTTCCTGCAGCGCTCGAGCGCTCTCGCTGGCATGGTCGCCCTGGGCGGCGGCAGCTACATCCTGAATCCGAAGGGCGCCTGGGCCGCGGACCCCATCAAGATCGGCATCGCGACCGACCTGACCGGTGCGATCGGCTACGCCGGCGTCCCGAACGCTAACGTCGCGAAGATGGTCGTCGAAGAGATCAACGCCGCCGGTGGCCTGCTCGGTCGTCCGCTGCAGATCTTCCTGGAAGACACCGCCAGCAACGAACAGCTCGCCGTGACGCGCGTCCGCAAGCTGGTCTCGAAGGACAAGGTCGACGTGGTGTTCGGCGGCATCACCAGCTCGATGCGCAACGCCATCAAGGACACCATCGTCAACCGCGGCAAGACGCTCTACATCTACCCGCAGCTGTACGAAGGCCTGGAGTGCACGAAGTACCTGTACTGCACGGGCCCGTCGCCGGCGCAGCAGTGCGACACGTTCATCCCGTGGCTCATCAAGAACGGCGGCAAGAAGTTCTTCCTGCCTTCCGCCGACTATGTGTGGCCGCACGAGCTGAACAAGTACGCCCGCAAGGTCATCGAGAAGAACGGCGGTGAGGTCGTGGACGAGGTCTACTTCCCCGTCGACCACAACGAGTACAGCGCGGTCGTCAGCAAGATCATGTCGAGCGGCACGAACGTCGTGTTCAACACGACGATCCCGCCCGGCACGCCGGTGTTCTTCAAGCAGCTCTACGAGGCGGGCTTCCAGAAGAAGGGCGGACGCCTCGCCTGCGTGTACTACGACGAGAACGCCCTCAACATCACGCCGGCGAATGAAGTGGAAGGCCTGGCGAGCTGCCTCGACTACTTCAAGGCGGTGAACGATCCCTTCGGCAACAAGCTGCAGGAGAAGTACACCAAGCTCTACGGCACGAAGAACCCCTTCACGGCCGGCAGCGCGTCGACGGGCATGTGGCGCGGCATCAACCTCTGGGCCGAGGCAGTGAAGACGGCCAAGAGCGTGAAGCGCGAAGACGTCGACGCGGCACTCAACAAGGCGAAGCTCGCCGACGGCCCCGGCGGCGGTTGCGAGATGGTGCCCGGCACCTGGCATTCGAAGATGAACATGTACATCGCCGTGGCGAAGAACGGCAAGTACGAGATCATCGAGAAGAGCAACGGCATGGTCGCCCCGCAGGAGTGCCTGAAGGCCTGATCGATGTCCGGCATCGGCGGCCGCGGGCAGTCTCCCGCCGGCCGCCGGTGGCCGCACTCGCGCCTCCACCATGAACCAAGTTTCCAACACCGGTCCGCTGCGCCGCGTTCTCCCCGTCGTCGAGATCGCGCTGCTGGTCCTCGCCCTGCCGCTGCCCTGGATGCTCGATGATTTCTGGGTCGTGTTCGCGACCAAGATGATCATCCTCGCGCTCCTCGCGATCTCCTTCGATCTCGTCTGGGGATACGCGGGCATCATGAGCTTCGGCCAGGCCCTCTTCTTCGGCGTCGCCGGCTACACGGCGGCGCTGCTCGCCACGAAGTCCGAGGTCACGTCGATCTTCATCCTGCTGCCGCTGTCGGGGCTGGTGGGTCTGGTGCTCGCGTTCATCGTGGCCGCCATCGTGATCTTCGGCAAACGCATCCCGTCGGTCGTGTTCGTCGCGCTCGGCACGATGACCGGCTCCTACGCCGTCGAACGACTCGCCCGCGGCTGGTCCTGGGTCGGCGGTCAGAACGGCATCTCGTCGCTCCCGCGGCTTACCGCCGGCACGTTCGAGATCGAGGAAGGCATCGTCTTCTTCTACATGGCGCTCGCGATCCTCGTGGTCGTCTACCTCGCAGTACGCTTCCTCGTGCGTTCCCAGTTCGGGCTGGTGCTTGCCGGGATCCGCCAGCAGGAAGGCCGGCTCGGCTTCTTCGGCTACCAGGTGCAGAGCTACAAGGGCGTGGTGTTCTCGCTCGCCGGCTTCATCGCCGGGCTGTCCGGTGGCCTCTTCGCGTTCCACGAGGGCTTCGTCGGCCCGGGACAGCTCGGTCCCGTGCTGTCGACGCAGGCCGTGCTCTACGTGCTGTTCGGCGGCGTGGGGACGTTGATCGGCGCGGTGCTGGGCGTGGGCGTGATCGAGATGATCAGCTACGCGCTGCCGCAGATCGACGCTCTCGGCACCGCCATCCAGGAATTCCTCGAGACCGGCTGGCCGATCGTGCTGGGCGTCCTGCTGCTCGCCACGGTGATGTTCCGGCCCACCGGGCTCATCGGTCTCGTCGTCGGCGACCGGGAACGCATCGGCACCTTCGGTCGGCGCATGCGCGGCGCCGACGCGAAACGAGAGGCGCCATGAGTCTGCTCGAGGCCCGCGATGTCACGAAGGTGTTCGGCACGCTCACGGCGCTCGACGGCGCATCGCTGACCGTCGCCGAGAACGAGTTCCACGGCCTCATCGGCCCCAACGGCTCCGGCAAGAGCACGATGCTGAAGTGCATCGCCGGCGCCGAGATCCCGACCTCCGGCACGGTGATGCTGGCCGGCAAGGACATCACGGGTGCCACGCCGCCGGAGCGGTCGCGTGCCGGGATGAGCCTCAAGTTCCAGATCACGGCCGTGCTGCCGGATCTCTCGGTCTACGACAACCTCCTGCTCGCCGTGCAGGCGCACCAGCCGATGCTGAGCCTGCTGTTCTCGCGCAGCCGGCGCGCGCTGGACGACAAGGTGATGGATCTGCTCGGACAGTTCCGTCTGGCCGACCGCCGCGACGACATCGCCGGGACGCTCTCCCACGGGCAGCAGCAGTGGCTGGAGATCGCGATGGCGCTCTCGCGCGAGCCGAGGCTGCTGCTGCTGGACGAACCGACCGCGGGCATGAGTCCGCAGGAGCGCCGCGTGACCGGTGACCTGATCGCCCCCATCAAGACGCGCTGCTCGCTGCTCATCGTCGAGCACGATCTCGACTTCATCAAGGACATCTGCGACTCCCTCACGGTGCTCGACCAGGGGAAGATCGTCGCGAGCGGGCCCACGGCCCAGGTGCAGAAGGACGAGCGGGTGAAGGAGGCCTATCTGTCCCATGGCTGACAACCCGCTGCTGGAATCCGAAGGCCTCTGCACGTACTACGGCACGAGCCAGGCCCTGTTCGACGTCGGCATCAAGGTGCCGTCGCGCGGCGGTGTGGCCATCCTCGGCCGCAACGGCGCCGGCAAGACGACGCTGCTGAAGACGCTCGCGGGCGAACTCTCCCCCGCACGCGGACGCATCTCGTTCGACGGCACCGACTGCACGCGGGCTGCGGTCGAGAATCGCGTGCGCCGCGGACTCGGCCACGTGCCGCAGGAACACGGCATCTTCGCGGGCATGACCGTGAAGGAGAACCTGCTGATCGGTGCGATGGGCAATCGCACCGGCCGCGACCACATCGACGAAGTCATCCAGTTGTTCCCGCGGCTCGGCCAGCGGCTGCCGCAGAAGGCGGGGACCCTGTCGGGCGGCGAGCGGAAGATGCTCGCCATCAGCCGTGCGCTGCTGGGGCGTCCGCATCTGCTGATGCTGGACGAACCCACGGAAGGCGTGTGGCACGGCGTGATCGAGGAGATCGCCGTGCGCCTCGAAGAACTCAGCAAGGAGATGGCCGTGCTGATCGTGGAGCAACACGTGAAGCTCGCCTTGCGCGTCTCGCAGTACTGCTACGTGATGGATCGCGGGCGCATCGCGCTCGAAGGTCCGTCCGATCAGATCCGTGACGATCCGGAACTCACCCGGCTGCTCGCGCCCTGATCCGTGCAGGTTCCCGTATCAACCGTCCCATACAACCAACCACACCAAGGAGAGACTCATGTCGGTACCCGCACTCACTCCGGAACAGCTGCTCGAGGCCGCTGACACCATCGGACTGTCGCTGAGCGATGCCGATGTGCAGTCCTATCTCGGCCTCATGAAGGGCTACGTCGATGCCTACAACCTGGTCGATTCGCTGCCCGACAACCTGCCTGTCGTGAAGTACCCGCGCACGCCCGGCCAGTTCCCCGCGCCCGCGGAGAACCCGCGCAACGCCTGGTACGTGAAGACGTCCGTGAAGGGCGCGCCCACGGGCAAGCTGGCCGGCAAGAAGATCGCGATCAAGGACAACGTGATGGTCGCGGGCGTCCCGATGATGAACGGCAGCGCGATCCTCGAAGGCTACGTGCCGGAAATCGACGCCACCATCGTCACCCGCATCCTCGATGCCGGCGGCGAGATCAACGGCAAGACGCACTGCGAGGACTTCTGCATCTCCGGCGGCAGCCACACCGGCGCGAAAGGCCCGGTGCACAACCCGCACAAGATGGGCTTCTCGGCCGGCGGTTCGTCGTCAGGCAGCGGTGTGGTCGTGGCCCTCGGCGAGGCCGACATGGCCATCGGCGGCGACCAGGGCGGGTCGATCCGCATGCCCGCCGCGTGGTGCGGCATCGTCGGCATGAAGGGCACGCACGGCCTGGTGCCCTACACGGGGATCATGCCGATCGAGATCTACGTGGACCACACCGGCCCGATGACGGCCAACGTGAAGGACAACGCGCTGCTGCTGGAAGTGATCGCGGGCAGCGACGGCATCGATCCGCGCCAGTTCACGCCGAAGCAGCACGGCACGCTGGACTACACCTCGGGCATCGCCGCCGGCATCAAGGGCATGAAGATCGGCGTGCTGAAGGAAGGCTTCGGTCGCCCCGAGTCGGAAGCCGCGTCGGACGCCAAGGTGCGCGAAGCCATCAAGAAGCTGGAAGCGCTCGGCGCGGTGGTCGAGGAAGTCTCCATCCCCGAGCACCTGCTCGGCCCGGCGGTGTGGACGCCCATCGGCACCGAAGGCATTGCCCAGACCATGATCGGCGGCGACGGCTACGGCCAGTCGCGCCAGGACCTCTACGTCACCAGCCTGATGGACAAGATGCACGGCTGGGAGTTGCGCTCCGCTCAGCTGTCCGAGACGACGAAGATCCTGACGATGCTCGGCGTGCACATCAAGAAGCACTACGGCAGCCGGTTCTACGGGAAGTCGGTCAATCTCTCGCGGATGATCGCGGCTGCCTTCGACAAGGCGCTTGCCAAGTACGACGTGCTGGTGCTGCCGACGATGCCCATGAAGCCCACGCCGCTGCCGCCCGCGGATGCGCCTCGCGAGCTGTACGTCCAGCGCGCCCTCGAGATGATCGGTAACACCTGCACCTTCGACATCACGCACCACCCGGCGCTCACCGTGCCCTGCGGCATGGTGGACGGCCTGCCGATCGGCCTGATGTTCGTCGGCAAGCACTTCGACGAAGCAACGCTCTACAAGGCCGGCTACGCGTTCGAACAGTCGGGAGACTGGAAGAAGATATGATGTCGCGGTAGTTCGATCTGCCGACGCCGGCACCACGGCGTCGGCGACAGGAACGAAAAAGGCCCCGATCGATGATCGGGGCCTTTTTCATGGCGATGCGTCATGGGGCACGCCCGTGGGATCACTGGCTCGTGACGTCCGGCACCTTCACTTCGCGGGCGCGATGGGTCTGCGTCGTGACCGCACCTTCGCAGGTGGGGCGGGCCCCCGCGTAGGAGACGCGTTCCGGACTGGAGACGCTCGACAGGAAACGGTTCTGCAGGGTGTAGGCCTCGATCTCGCGCTGATACCAGCGGTCGCAAGGAGAGGCGGTGGCGAGTTCCTGGCCGACGTCCTGGAGGTAGTGCACGAGTTCGTGCAACAGGATCGACCGATGGAAGAGATTGGACTCGGGCTTCAGATCCGCGGCAATCATGATGCCGCGCGCAGGTTCGTAGAGCGCGGAGACCTGGCAGTGCGGCGCGTTGGTGGGGCAGCCGCGCTGTTCCAGTTCGGATCGCTCGATGCGGGTCACCATCGGCATCGCGTCCGGATACCGGTACTTGGAGATGGACGCGGCTGTGCGGATCAGGTGGCGCGTCAGTTCCTCGAGCGTCTCGTACCGGGCCGCGTCATCGTGATTGTCGAACTGCGACGGGACGCCTTCCTCCTCGTGGTAGGTGCTGTAGGCCTGCGCCGTGCGGGCCTTCCGACCGGGCTCGCCGTTGCCGGCCTGCGCCGGACCGGCGTGAACGATGACCAGTGCCAACCAGGCAAGGGATGCGACGGCACTCCAGGGGACGAGCCTCATGATGACCTCCTTCTCCCCTCCCGATCGATGATTGACGAGACCGGATCTGCCGCCCGATTCGAACAAATCACCCGATCGTCGGTGCGCGGCACCCGCGCATCCGTGCGCTGGAGCACACCACCGATCCATCGGTAGATCCCGTCCGCCCGCACAGCGGTGGCTTGCGCGACTGCCAGCCCCGTGAATCCGGCACCGGCACCCGAGCGCGCCGCCTCGGACTCGCTCGCATTTCCCCGACGCAGAGGATAGCCAACCCGGCCCTCCACCGCGACATGGACGAAACGCATCTGTCCAGCCTGATCGTCCCCCGACGCCGCTTCGGGGCCGAGCCCATTGGCAGCTACCGGGGAATCCTCCGACCGCCCGAAGGCAATGACAGGATCGTGTCTTTCGTAACGGACCACCTCGCACACTCCTGAAGGCGAATCTTCAGGATGCCCTTCGTCGCCCGTGCAGCGCTGCCTTCCCGGCACTGACCACCCACCGGAGTACGGCGCCATGGAAACCGAATTGCACGAAGCGGGCCACGGCAATGAAGGCACCCGCTGCCGCGTCGCGCACAAGGTGAAGTTGGTCGCCATCGAGTCGTCCCGGTGGGATGGATACGACATGTAAGATCAGACGGAGGAACCGTCGTTGGGCTTCTTCTTCACGGGCTTGGGATACTCGCGGTCGAGCGCGTCCGCACGCTCCGCTCCCTTGGCTCGCTGCCCGGCATCGAGCGTGGACGAGAGGCTTTTCAGCACCCCCTCGTTCTCGGCCTGCTCGGCAGCATGTTCAGTGGTGAGGCGTCGGGCCGCGACCGTGAACCAGGCGAATGCTTCGACGGGATCGGCGGCTCCGGCAGAGCCATCCTGGTGCATCCGCCCCACGCTGGTGAACGCCGGGGCGTATCCGCTGGCCGCCGCCTTCGCGTACCACTCGAGCGCGACCTTGGGGCTCGCTTCGACACCGAGGCCGCCCTGATGCAGGTGCGCCACGTTCCACATGGCGAGGCCGTCACCCTCGCGAGCCGCCTCGCGGTACCAGGTCATGGCGAGCT
>VYME01000053.1_pt1 | contig 67135 bp, 69 predicted proteins | sample 5115281 | NCBI WGS metagenome assembly VYME01 (sample SAMN12291780, study PRJNA351875) | freshwater metagenome | isolation source: freshwater lake | place: USA: Michigan, Wintergreen Lake | collected 2013-08-08
GAGGACTGCGCCAGCGCCCGCTGCACGCCCGCGCCGCGCACCGCGTCGGCGAGACGGAACGATTCCTCGGCCGCCGCCGCCCGCCCGGACCGGGCCAAAGCGCCCATCGCCGCTTCGAACACCATCTTGGTCTGGGCTTCGCGCGCGACCGAGCCCGACTCTTCGTCGTCGGATTGCCGCGAGGATTGCAGCAGCACCGGCAGGGCGGCGTCGAACTCGGCCAGCGCCGCGTCCGCGTCGCCCTGCGCCAGGATCGCCGCGCCCAGCATGCCGCGGCTCATCGCCGTGTCCCAATGGCGCGGCCCGAGCACGCCCGTATTGCGCTCGACGACGCCGGTCAGCACCCGGCGCGCTTCGCCCGCGTCGCCGGTGCGCAACGCGACCATCGCCCAGTTCGGATTGCGTTCGAACACCGCGCGCATCACGTCCGCATTGCCTGCCGCACGGGTCCGGATCTCGGCGTAGGTTCGCGCCGCGCCCTGCCAATCCTCGCGCTGGCTTTGCGCGCGCGCGACGATGCGCAACGCGCGCACCGGGCCCGGCGACGCGGGATCGAACTTCATCGTATCGAAGCTGTCGAGCGAAACGCGGCCCAAGCGCTCGGCTTCCGGCGCGCGGCCTTGTTCGAGGAGGATGTCGGCGAAGGTCGCCAGGGTGGACAGGGTTTCGGGCGAATAGCGGCCGAAGCGCTCCAGACGCTGCACGAGCGCGCGCCGGATTTCGACCTCCGCCTCCATCAATTTGCCTTGGCGCAACAACGCGACGGCGAGATCGACGACGAGATTCTGTTGAAACGTCGAGAATACCCCGGGCGTCGCGGAGCCTTGCGCGACGATCGAGGATTCCTGCGCCACCAGGCGCGCGTTGTAGTCCATCGCGAGGCGCGATTGCCGCTCGGCTTCGGCGAACTTGCCTTCCTCCATCGCGAAACGCGCGCGCGCGCGCGCGAGCAGCGCCTGCCCGTTCAGCACGACGAATTGCGGCGTGCGCGGGTTGTTGACCGCATCCGCGAGCGTCGCTTCCATGCGCGGCAGCATCGCGCGCGCTTGGTCGAGCGCGCCGGTCATCGGTGCCCAGGCGATGACGTTCATTTGCGCGCCCATCCGCAGACCTGTATTGGGCGAGGCCGCGACGCGCTGACGCGCGAGATCCAGCGCCGCGCGCGGCGAGCCCCCGAAAATCTCGGCGAAGCTCTGCTGCTGCAGGATATTGCTGATGCGTTGCGCCGACATTCCCGCCGCGATCGCCACGCGCGCGGCTTCGCGCAAATCTTCGAGGCGCTGGGCGTTGCGGCCCAATTCGCCCGCCGCCATACCCCGCACCAGCAGGAACTCGGCCAGCGGCGCGCCCGCCATCCCGGGTTGCGGTTGCGCGTCGGCCTGCGCGACGAGGGCCGCGACCTTCGCGGGATCGGGCCTCTGCTGATCGAGGATCGCGGCGATATCGGAAATCGTGCGCGGCGGCGGACGGAATCCTTGCCCTTGGAAATCGGCCGTGATTTGGCGCGCTTGATCGAGGCTGACCACCGGACGCTGGCCGTCCGGCTGGCAGCCGAGCAACGCCACGCAGGAAGCGGCTAGAACGAGAACGCGCTTCATCCGTATCCCCCCGGATTTATTCTGTTCGGAAACTATACTCCAAGGCGCGCGCGTTCAACGCGGCCACTGCCGAACGAGTCCGAGAACTAGCGCGCATATGCGTCGTCGACAGCGACGATCCGACAGTTTTCGAGCCGTCCGTGGCATGAAAGGAGCGCCGCGTCGCGCGCCGCCTCCGGCGTCCGATATCCGGTCCGATACGCCCAGTTGCCAACGGCATTCGCCGCGAATGCCTTGTTCGGCGGCGCGCGCAGATATTGTTGCCATCCCGCTTGCGCGGCCGGCGGCAATCCCGGCGGCGGCGGCAAATCCGGCCACGGCGGATCGTCGGGCGGGCTCGGCCAATTGGGGAGCGCCGCTTGGCTCAGAATTCCGTCGACCACGGGACGCCAATCGGGAATTCCCGCGCGGCTGAATATGTCGTGCCCGTCCCTCTCCCACGCGGGCAACTCGATCATTTCCCCCACGCCCCCGGCTCCCCGATAAGCGTCGAACAGACGCCGGGCCAAGGCCGGGGACGCAAAACTGTCGTTCGCGGCGTAAATCCAATGCGTCGGGACCCGCGACGCCGCACCGATACCCGCGACGGCTTCGACGAGCCGATTGACGTTGCAGATGTCGTGCGTGCCGCGCGACCCGCGCACGGGCGCGAACGCGATCGCGCGCATCAGACCGTCGACCGGCTCGGTCCCCATCGACAGCACGGCCAAGCCCCCGGTCGATATGCCGACCGCCAGTATCCGCGATCCGTCGATTTTCGGACGCTGGCGCAACGCGGCGGCGATGGCGCGCATATCCTTGCCGCTTTCGCGAACCGAAGCCACGTGGTCGGAGGCGTCGCATCCCGGCGTGAATTCGATGGCCGGCCCCGACGATTGGCCGAAGCCGCGGCGCAACGCGACGACCGCCGCGTAACCGCGCCGCGCGAACTCCTCGAGTTGCGGCACGAAGGTCATCGGGCTGACTGTGGCGTACGCGGGAAGGCCGCCCCGTGGCGTACCATGCGCGACGATGGCCAGCGGAAACGGCCCCTCGCCGGGCGGCAGCACGGCGACGGCTTCGAGCGTATGCGCCTTGCCGTCGATCGTCGTCTCGATCTTGAAGCTCTCCCGCACCAGATCGGCGCGCGGCGGCGTTTGCGCGGCCGCCATGCCGGCATATTGACCGGCGAGCGCCGCGGCGAGCGCGGCCGCGCGAAACCAACTTGCGCGGATCATCTCGAAAACTCCATGCGCGCGCCGTTTCGCATATCGACATATCCTTCGGCCGAACGCCCGATCGTATGGCAGAAGCGCCGCCGATCGCCCCATGTGTCGTATTGACGGCAAAACTGCCCCGCCTCGATTTCCCACTTGCCGCCGTCGGAAATGCAGCATGTGCCGTCTTGCCGCGTCGAGGATGCGGTGAAGCGGCCGTCGGCGCCGTAGCTCTCCCGGTAGCGCTGACCGCGCGAATTGATCGCCGACATCGTGCTGCCGGGCAACAAGGCGCGCAGCGCCGCTTCGTCGAGCGCAACCGGCGACGTCTGCGCGGCGGCTTCCGCCGCCGCCATCAAAATCAAGAGCGCGACAAGCCCCGCCGCGAAGCGCGCCGGAACTAGAATCATCCGAGTTCCCGCCACCGCCGATACCCCCCGTTGAATACTTGGTCGGCGCGGGCTTGACGGTTGTACAGCGGGCTTTGCGGGTTGTTGCAAATTCCCGTCGCACCGTCGGCGGCCGAGACGCCCGACTTGTCGGCGGCGGCTGTCCGCTGGCCGCCCCAAAAATCGCACGTCGCGCAACGCCGATCCGACGCCTGGAATGTTGCCGCCCGCGCCACCGATGGCAAAGTCAGCCCCGCGCCCAGCGCCACGGCGCCCGCCGCGAGACCGGCAACGTCACGGCGGGTGATGTCACGTCGGAAGAATGCCATTCGCGCCTCCGGTGTGGTGTCTCTGCACGACAAATCGGGAAGGTCCCCGATACCAAACTTGCCATGCGCGACGACGCGCCCTTCGTCAAAACCGCGTGAAACCGGCGTGAATTCAGAAACTTGGGCGCCGGCGATCAGTTGGCCGAAACGGGGCTAGCCGGTTCGGCTTGCGCGCGCGCCTCGAGATCGGCGATCGCGGACATGAACCGCTCCATCCGCTGCGGCAAATGGGAGATCAGAACATGATGATCGATCCGATGCGCCGGCCAGCGCGCTCGCATTTGCCGATAGACCTCCCGCGCGTCGTCCGTTCCGCCGGCGCGATACAACGCGGCGGCGTACCACGCGTAGACGTCGGCGAAGGTCCGGTTGATCGCGAATGCGCGCTCCAAATGCCGGACGGCCGCCGGATAATCGCCGACGAGAAAACGGGCCATCCCTGCGTAAAGCAGCGCGCGGTCGAGCGCGTTTGCGTCCGGTCCCAGAAGCACGGCGAGTTCCGCCATTTCGATCGCCCGCTCGGCATCTCCGCTCAGCAGAAGCATATGCGCCGATTGGGCGTAGCTGGCCGCGTGCTGCGGCTGGATTTGCAGCGTCACGCGCATCGCCGCCAGACCGCGCGCGTAATCGCGCTGCGATTTGTGAACCAGGCCCTGCACGAAGAACGCGACCGGCTGGCGGGCGTTGCGCTCGATCGTCTCGGCGATCAAACGCGACGCCAACGCCGCGTCCTCGGCGCGACGCTCGGACCAGCCGTTCAAAAGATGCATCGCCAAGGAATGCGCCATACCGATACGCGCGTCGGGCGATTCGGGATCGAGTTCGAAGGCGCGACGGAACGCCGCGTCGCTTTCGGCGACGCGCGCGCGGTTGGCCCCGCCGCGCAACGCCTGCCAGCCTTGGCGCACGGCTTCCGCCACTTCGGGCGCGGGCGCGGGCATTTGCGGACGACGGCGATCCATCTCGACGAGCAGCGCCGCATATGCTCGCGCGATCGCCGTCTCGATCGATGCGGCCTGCCGCTCGGGAAAGCCACCGGCATAGCGTTCCGGTCCCGGCACGGAATCGGCCCAGATGACGCGCCCCGATGCGCGCTCGACGAGGCGCAGATTGATCGCAAGACGTTCATCCGGGCCGGATCGGATATCCGACTCCAGCACGAAATCGGTCTGCGTGGGCGTCGCGGCCAGCGCGCTGCCGGGCATCACGGCGAGCGCATTGCGCAAATCCTGAGCCAGCGTCTCGGCAACCCGCAACGTCGAAGATTCGCGGTCGAGCGCGCGCGGCTCGCCGACGGCGAATCGAAACGGCCAGCGCAAGATCGCCGATTCGATGAACGCATCGGACGGCGCCGGCCTTTCGACGCGGCCGAATTGGAACGTCGCCGCGCCAAAGAGTGTCGCGATCGCCAGAAACGCGCATACGGCGGCGGCTTTCGCCGGCGCGAAACGGCGCGGGCCCGGCGAAGCGGCGGCGGAGCCGAGCGCGGACGCGTAGATCGCCGTCGTCTCGGAGGCCGGGCTGCGGCCGCGCTCCCGGCGCAATCGCGCCACGAAATCGTCGTAGATCGCCGCCGCGGCCGCGGCGCCTTGGCCGCGCGCGACGACCGGCAGCATCATGCCGATCGCGACCTCGTTCAAAGGATCGAGCGTCAGCATCCGCGTTGCCGCCGCCGCGAGCGCGTCGTCGGTCGCGGCCGCCCGGGCCGTCGCTTCGAATGCGGCCAACGCGCCCGGCCGCAATCGCGCGCGAACCGCGTCGCGCCATGGAATCCAGGCTTCAACGTCGAGATCGAGATCGGCCGCATACTCGCCGCGCCACAGCGCCGCGGCGGCGGCAAAGTCGTTCGCCGCCAGCGCGGCCGCGAAATCGTCGAGATCGGTCACGCAATCGGCGAGCGCGACATACTCGCGCTCGATCGTCACGGCGCCGGGCGCGATCGCGTCGAGATCGCGCCGCAGCGCCGACAACATCTGCCGCAGGCTTTGGCGGGCTTGCTCCTCGAACCGGCCGCTCCACAGCAATGCGGCCAATCGATCGCGTTTGGCGCGGCGCCCCGGTTCGGCCGCGAGCACCGCAAGCATCGCCCACGCCTTGCGGCCGGCACTCAACTCGACCGCTTCGCCGTCGACCGCGGCGCGAATCGGCCCCAATACGTTCAGCCGAAGCATAGATGTCGCCATCCCCGCTCTGACAAAATTTGCGGTCAGCAAAGCAGATTTTAGCCGATCAAAACACCTTGAAACGACCTGGAGCGGCGCCGCGGTCGCCCGCCGGGAAGTATGGCCCTTTCGGCGCGCGTCGGTGTATGTTCCCCGGCACTTAGGAGAGGAATATCGAATTATGTCCGACGAACGTCCGATTTTGATCACCGGTGCCGCCGGCGCCTTGGGCCAAGTTCTGACCAATGGCCTGACCGAACACGGTTACAGTGTCCGCGCCAGCGACAAGCTGGCCTATAAAGGCGAGTTGCCCAAAGGCGTCACGTTCGACCTGCTCGACGTCGCCGATTACGACAGAGTGATGAAGCTCGCCAAGGGCGTGAAGGCGATCGTGCATTTCGGCGCGATTCCGACCGAGCAGGGCTTCGACGACATCGCCCACGCCAATCTGCGCGGCACCAACCATATTTTCGAAGCCGCGAAGGCCGAAGGCGCGCGGGTCGTGGTCGCGAGTTCCAACCACACCGTGGGCTTCACCGAGCGCACCAAGCGCATCGACGAAGACGCGCCCCACCGCCCCGACGGCTATTACGGCGTGTCGAAATGCTACGGCGAAATGCTGGGCCGCATGATGTTCGACAAGCACGGCGTGGAAAGCGCGCATTTGCGTATCGGGTCGTGCCTGCCCAAGCCGCTCAACAAGCGCAATCTGCCGCTGTGGCTGTCTTATCCCGATCTGCTGCGACTTACCGTCGCGTGTCTGGAGGCCAAGGATCTCGGCTTCCGCGCGATCTGGGGCATTTCGGCCAACACGCGGGCGTGGTGGAAGTCGAAGCATTGGGATGCGATCGGCTACAAGCCGCAAGACGATTCCGAGGTCTACGCCAAGGACGTCGACATGGCCGATACCGGCCCCGTGGCGGAACGCTTTCAAGGCGGCCCGTTCTGTTCGGACGGCTACACGCGCAAAACGCCGGGCCCGGCCGAGTTGCCCTAAGCCGGCACTTCTTGACCTTCCAGCGGCGGGGAGCCTTAAGCCCCGTCGCCGGAGGGCAAGATGAAACGTCGCGATTTCCTGATCGGCACCGCTGCGGCATGTGCTTTGCCGGTTCTACCGGTCGCCGCCCAGTCCCCGCGCCGTCTGATCGCCGCAAAACGGCAGATAGAAGTGCGCGGCCGATTGGCCGGCGTTTATGGCCTGACCGACGCGAACGGCAAACCGGGACTCTTCGCCAATGAGGGCGAGCGCTTCGTTGTCGCTGTCGAAAACCGCATCGACGACGGCTTGATTCTGCATTGGCACGGTCAGACCAAGGCCGACGCGACGCAAGACCGCGCGCGACCCGACGGCGGCGCGCTTGCGCCCGGCGGCGTCGACCATCACGACTTCGAGCTCACGCCCGGCTCGCATTGGATGCACGCGCATACGCTGCACGAGCAATTGCTGCTCGCCGCACCGATGATCGCGCGCGAGAAAGATGCGGGCGACGCGCAGGACGTGGTCGTGATGCTCCACGATTTTAGCTTCAAATCGCCCGACGAAATCCTGATGGGTTTGACCGGCGGTACGGGCGGCGCGCATGGCGGCCACGCAGCGCACGGCGCGCATGGGGCTCACGGCGCTCCGGGTGGCAATGCGCCCGGCATGTTGGCGCGGCTGCGCGACATGATGGGCGGCGGACATGGGGGGCATGGCGGCGGCGCGCCGATGTCGATGGCGCCGCACGCCAACGACGTGGCCTACGACGCGTTCCTCGCCAACGACCGCACGCTGGACGATCCGGAAATCGTGCGCGTCGAACGCGGCGGCCGCGTGCGCTTGCGCATCGTGAATGGCGGCACGGCGACGGCGTTCTTTATCGATACGGGCGCATTGCGCGCGACCTGCGTCGCCGTCGACGGCACGCCGTGCCTGCCGCATTCGGCCGCGCGCTTTCCGATCGCGCAGGGGCAGCGTTTGGATCTGCTGGTCGATATCCCCGCGGCCGGCGGCGCCTTCCCGGTTTTCGCCCAGGTCGAGGCCGCCAAAATGCGTACCGGCATCGTGCTGGCGACTTCGGGGGCCGCGATCGCGAAACACGCGAACGACGGCGCCGATACGATGCCGCATACCGATCTGACGTTCGATGCGAGCGTGCGCGCGCGCAATCCGCTGGCGGCACGCAAAGCGGATCGCGTTCTGCCGATGGTGCTGGGCGAAGGCCCGAATTATCGCTGGACGATCAACGGCCGCACTCACGGCGAGGCGGTCCCCATTCCGGCCAAGCTCGGCGAGCGGGTCGAATTCCGCTTCGCGAATCCGACGACGATGATGCATCCCATGCACCTGCACGGGCATCATTTCCAGATCGTCGAGATCGCGGGCAAGCGTCTATCGGGACCGATGCGCGACACTGTGATCGTGCCGCCGCGCGTTTCGGTGACGATCGCCGTCGAGTTCGACAAGCCGGGCGATTGGTACATTCACTGCCATCACCTGTATCACATGGCGACGGGCATGATGACGGCGGTCAGCGTTTCCTAGGAAATCTCGCGGATCAGTTTGTTGAAGATCGCGTAGGCAAAATCCTGACGGTCGCGCGCCGTGGCGACGAAAGAGCCGGGCCCGCCGATCACGTTGGCTTCGTAGAAGTCGCGCAACGGCCCGGTGCGCATCGCTTGGCCCGAGCCTTCGGCCTGGATCGCCAGCGCGTTGATCGTGATCCCCAACGCCACCGCCCGGTCGCGCGCAACGGAAGCCGGCGTGTGGCTGCGCATATCGGGCCCGTCGCCCGCGAGATCGATCGTCGCGCGCTGCGCGCGGAACGGCGCGACGCGGATGAGATCGGTCGCCATCGTCAGCGCGTCGCCGATGGCGTTGTAGGATTGGAATTCGCGCGGTGCCGCGATCAGCCTGTCGGCGAAATCCCCGGCGTCTTCCGCCGATCCGATGCGCGTCCACGGCAGAATCAGCTTGGGCGACCCCGGGGAGCCCCATTCGCCATAAGCGACCGCGATCGCCCCCAGCCGCATGCCCATGATCGATTGAACGACGCGCGGGTGTTCGATGGCGGCGGCCGTGCCTTCGCGCTGAAGCTTGTACTCCTCCGGGTCAATCGAACCCGATCCGTCATTGAGCAGCACCAGCAGCAGCTCGACGTCGTCCGATTGCGCGAGCGCCGGCGCGGCAACGGCGCCCAGGACACCCATTCCGAAAGCCCTTCGCGTCAACGCCATCGCACCGCCTCCCCGGAAAGACCGAACATAGCAGACGCGATATTCACATCGTATGCCGGGCGCTTGACATATCAGGCTTCAGGGACTCAATTTGTGCCCCCGGCGCCGAAGGCGGAGCCGCAAATCCGCCGCGCCGATTGGGGGGAAGCATATGAATCGATTGGATTTCAGCGCCGCGCTGCCGGCCGACGCCGATACCGCGGCGCTTGTCGGCCGCGTTTGGTTGCCGGCCGTGGGCGGGCCCAGCGTCGTCGCAATCCGGGGCGGCGAGGCGATCGATATCACCGCGACCTACCCGACCGTGCGCGATCTGTGCGAAGCGGCGGACCCAGCCGCCGCGTTGCGCGCGGCGAAGGGCAGCGCGCTCGGCAGCGTCGCCGATCTGCTGGCGAATTCGGACGAAGCCTTCCGCGACCTCAAGAAGCCCTGGCTTCTCGCCCCCATCGATGTGCAGTCGATCAAGGCGGCGGGTGTCACCTTCGTCGCCTCGATGCTCGAACGCGTGATCGAAGAGCGCACGCGCGGCGTGCCCGAACTCGCGGCGGCCGCGCGCGCGGAAGTGCTGGCCCTGGTCGGCGGCGATCTCGCGCGCTTGAAGCCGGGATCGGAAGAAGCCGCAAAACTGAAGGATTGGCTCGTCGCCAAAAACGCGTGGAGCCAATATCTCGAAGTGGGTATCGGGCCGGACGCCGAAATCTTCACCAAGTCGCAGCCGATGTCGGCGGTCGGGGTCGGCGCCTATGCCGGCCTGCACCCGATGTCGCGCTGGAACAACCCCGAGCCTGAAATCGTGCTGGCGATCGCCTCGTCGGGCAGGATCGTCGGCGCGACGCTCGGCAACGACGTGAATCTGCGCGACGTCGAAGGCCGCTCGGCTTTGCTGCTGGGCAAGGCCAAGGACAACAACGCGAGCTGCTCGATCGGCCCGTTCCTGCGTTTGTTCGATGCGCACTATACGCTCGACGACGTGCGCCAATGCGACGTGTCACTGGTCGTCCAAGGCCAGGACAATTTCCGCATGGAAGGAAATTCGTCGATCAAGCTGATCAGCCGCGACCCCGCCGATATCGCGGGTCAGGCGATCGGCCCCAACCACCAATATCCGGACGGCTTGGTCCTGTTCCTGGGCACGATGTTCGCGCCCACGCAGGATCGCGGATCTCCGGGCCAGGGCTTCACCCACAAGGTCGGCGACGTCACCACGATCGCAACGCCGAAGCTGGGCCAGCTCGTCAACCGCATGACGCTGACCAACGAGGCGCCGCCTTGGACGTTCGGCGTCAGCCATCTCTATCGCAATCTCGCCGCGCGCGGATTGTTCAAGGGTTAATCAGGAGAATATCGACATGACTTTCATCGGCAAGAATCTGATCGGCGGCGAGTGGAAAGCGGGCCCCAACGAGGGCAAGGACGTGAACCCGTCCAATACCAACGAAATCGTCGGCACCTACGCGCAAGGTGCGGCCGCCGACGTCGACGCCGCGGTCGACGCCGCCAAGGCCGCGTTCCCGGCGTGGAGCCGCTCGAACCCACAAGTTCGCTACGAGATCCTGAAGAAGGCTTCGGACGAAGTGCTGGCCCGCCGCGAAGAGCTGGGCACGCTGCTGTCGCGCGAGGAAGGCAAGACCAAGGCCGAAGGCATCGGCGAAGCCACGCGCGCCGGTCAGATTCTCGCTTTCTTCGCGGGCGAGACCGTGCGCTTCGGCGGCGAGAACGTGCCGTCGATCCGCCCGAATATCGGCGTCGAGATGACGCGCGAGCCCGTGGGCGTCGTCGGCATGATCACGCCGTGGAACTTCCCGATCGCCATTCCGGCATGGAAGATGGCGCCCGCACTCGCCTACGGCAATTGCGTGGTCATCAAACCCGCGGATTTGACGCCGGGCAGCGCCTGGGCGCTGGTCGACATTCTGCAACGCGCGGGCCTGCCCGCCGGCGTGCTCAATCTGGTCATGGGCCGCGGCTCGGTCGTGGGCCAGCGCATCCTCGAACATCCCGGCATCTCGGCGATCACCTTCACGGGCTCGGTGGGTACCGGCCGCAACGTCGCGGCCGCGGCCATTGCCGCTCGCCCGATGAAGAAGGTGCAGCTCGAAATGGGCGGCAAGAACCCACTGGTCGTGCTCGACGACGCGGATCTGGCCGTCGCGGTCGAATGCGCGGTCAACGGCGCGTTCTTCTCGACCGGCCAGCGCTGCACGGCCTCGTCGCGCCTGATCGTTCAGGAAGGCATCCACGACAAGTTCGTGGCCGCCGTCGTCGAGCGCCTGAAGGCGCTGAAGGTCGACGACGCGCTGAAAGCGGGGACCGATATCGGGCCGGTCGTCGATCAATCTCAGCTCAAGACCGATCTCGACTATATCGACATCGCCAAGAAGGAAGGCGCCAAGCTCGCCTGGGGCGGCGAACTCCTCAACCGCGAAACGCCCGGCTTCTATCTGCAGCCGGCGCTGTTCACCGAAACGACCAACGCAATGCGCATTTCGCGCGAGGAAGTGTTCGGGCCGGTCGCCAACGTCATCCGCGTCAAGACCTACGACGAAGCGCTGACGATCGCGAACGACACCGAGTTCGGCCTGTCGGCGGGCATCTGCACGACCAGCCTGAAGCACGCCACGCATTTCAAGCGCAACAGCGAAGCGGGCATGGTGATGGTCAACCTCCCGACGGCGGGCGTCGACTATCACGTGCCGTTCGGCGGCCGGAAGGGATCGAGCTACGGCTCGCGCGAACAGGGCAGCTACGCGCGCGAATTCTTCACCACAGTGAAGACGGCCTACACGCTGGCCTAACCGCCCGCATACGCCGCTAGGGAAGGGCCGGGTCCCGCCAAAGGAGCCGGCCTTTCCGTTTTCAGAACACCCGATAGCGCAGATAGGCGGCTTGCGGGTCTTCGCCTGCGCGGATCGCCTTCACCATCTCGCCCTCGGTCGACATCTTCTTTTCCGACGCCGCGATAACCTCTTCGAGCCGTGCGTGCGGGACCAGAATGATCCCGTCGCGATCGGCGAGAATGTAGTCGTCGGGCATCACCTGATGCGACCCGATCGAGATCGGCTCGCCAAACGCCTCGGCTCGCCACGCGCAAACGATATCGATCGGCGTCGCGTAGCGCGCGAAGACCGGAAAGCGTTCGTCGCAAATCGCCTGGATGTCGCGGCAGCCGCCATCGACGATATAGCCGCGCACGCCCTTTTTCTTCAGCGCTTCGGCCGACAACCCGCCGAACAGCGCACGCACGTCATCCTGCGGCTGAACCACGACAACGTGACCCGAGGGCGATTTCGACAGCACGCCCGCCCACTCGTAGAGCGAAGCGTGCTTGTCGAGCGTGGGATCGGGACGGCCACGCACCGTGAAGACGGGGCCAGCGCACTTCATCCACGGCTCGAGGCCGAGGATGCTGCGCGGCAGAACGCGAATCGGCACCCCCATATCCTTCATCACGTCGTGCACGACCGAGGCGAAGCAGGCGTGAAGGCGATCGGCCAGATTCATCGTCCGGCGCCCTCGGATCGACTGGCGAATTTTTCGGCATCCACGCACATATGCGGCCTCCCCCGTTTCAACTTGTTTGGATAGAGATTAAAGGCCGCCGCCGGGATCGCAATTCCAAAAACTTTGGATCGACATGCCGTCGCGGCGGAATGTATAAATTCGCGGTCGCGTATCAATCGACGGTTCCGGACAAGCATCCGGACCGCGATCCGCGCGGACGATAGGGGAGGAAATGGAATGAAGCGTATTCTCGCATATGCCGCCGCGGCGGGTATCTTGGCCGCGGCCGCTGTGCCGGCTTCGGCGCAGGAAAAACTCGAAGTCTGGTGGGTCAAGGGCTTCTATAAGGCCGAAGACGACGCGTTGTTCGAAGCGATCCGCAAATTCGAAGCCAGGACCGGTGTGAAGGTCGAGCTTTCGCAATACGCCGTTCAAGACATGATTCCGAAGACCGTCGCGGCACTCGACGCGCGCACGGTGCCGGACGTGGCCTATGCCGACGTGTACGATTTCCAGGTCACCGGCAAGTGGGCCTTCGAAGGCCGCTTGGAGGATATCAGCAGCGTCATCACGCCGATGCTGAACAGCTTCGCGCCCAACACGGTCGAAACGACCTTGCTGTGGAACGACGTGGCGAAGAAGCGCGCCTATTACGCGTTCCCGTTGAAGCAGCAGACGATGCACGTGCAGTACTGGCGCGATCTGCTGGCCCAGTCCGGCTTCCAGGAAAGCGACATTCCGAAGACCTGGGCGGAGTACTGGTCGTTCTGGTGCGACAAGGTGCAACCCGGCTATCGCCGCGCCACCGGCACGCGCGGCTTCGCCATCGGCCAGCCGATGGGCGTCGACTCGTCCGACTCCTTCTACTCGTTCCTGACCTTCATGGACGCCTACGGCGTCAAGCTGGTCGACGACGACGGGAAGCTGCTGGTCGATCAGCCCAGCGTGCGCCAGGGCCTGATCAGCGCGCTGACCGACTACACCACGCCCTACACCAAGGGCTGCGTGCCGCCGTCGGCCACGAGCTGGAAGGATCCCGACAACAACGTCGCCTTCCACAATCGCACGAACGTGATGACGCATAACGCGACCATCTCGATCGCGGCCAAGTGGCTCGACGACATGAACAACGCGACGCTAACCGCCGAGCAGCGCGCGGCAGCCAAGCAAAACTACGAGCAGAACATCGCGACCGCGGGCTTCCCGGCCCGTCCGAACGGCCAGCCGATGGTCTACCGCGCCGCCGTCAAGACCGGCGTCGTATTCTCCGAAGCGCGCAACAAGAATCGCGCCAAGGAATTCGTCGCCTTCTTGCTGCAGGAAGAAAATCTGACGCCGTACGTGGAAGGCGCGCTCGGCCGCTGGTTCCCGGTCACCAAGAACGCGCAGCAAGCCGCGTTCTGGCAGGCCGATCGCCATCGCCAGGCGGTGCAGGCGCAGTTCGCGGCGGGCACCGTGCCCTTCGAGTTCACGAAGAACTGGAGGTTCACGATCCTGAACAACGAAAACGTCTGGGCCAAGGCGATGAACCGGGTCGTCAATGAGCGGATTCCGGTCGATCGCGCGGTCGACGAGCTGATCGCACGCATCAAGCAAGTCGCCGGCTGAGCCGGAGCGCGGGCCGCCGCCGTCCTTCGGGCCGGCGGCGGCCCCCTTTTTTCGAGACACGAGCGACGCCATGACCACCGCCGCCAACACCGCCCCGATCGCCGTTCCCGCAGCGCCGCCCAAGAAGGACGACGGCGGCTGGCAATGGTGGGGCATGATTCTGGTGGCGCCGTATCTCGCGGTGTTCGCGGTGTTCGTGCTGTACCCGGTCGGCTACGGATTCTGGCTGGGCCACGACATCGAAAGCTACGTCGAGATTTTCCACGATCCGATCTTCCTGCGCGCGGCGATGAACACGGTGCTGTTTCTGCTGATCGCCGTGAATCTGAAAATGTTCGTGGCGCTGCTGCTTTCGGGCTTCTTCGCCATTCCGCGCTGGTGGATCCGGCTGCTCGGGCTGCTTTTCATCCTGCCCTGGGCGGTGCCGTCGATCCCCACGATCCTGTCCTTCCGCTTCATGCTGAATCCGGAATGGGGGATCATCAACCAGATCTATTTCAAACTGACCTTCGAAGACGGGCCGAACTGGCTGAACGATCCCGCACTGGCGCTGTCGCTTTCGATCGTCGTCCATATCTGGAAGTCGCTGCCGTTCTGGACGCTGATCCTGCTCGCCGGACGCCTGGCCATCTCCAAGGAAATGTACGAAGCCGCATCGATCGACGGCGCCACCCCGGCGCAGAAATTCCGGCACATCACCTGGCCGTCGATGCGCCAGCTTTACGTGACCTGCACGATCCTTTCGATGTTCTTTACGCTGGGCGATTTCAACAGCGTCTATCTGCTCACCGGCGGCGGTCCCGCCGATCTCACCCATGTGCTAGCCACGCTCGGCATCCGTTACATCCGGCTCGACCGCGTCGATCTCGCGATGGCGTCGATCATCTGCGCGCTGCCGGTGATGCTGCCGATGATGGTCTATATGATGCGCCGGTTGTCGAGATAGGAACGCTCTCCATGCGCAAATTCTTCGGCGAAGCCCGTCTGCTGCTGATCGGCATCCCCGTCTTCCTTTGGACGACGATCCCGATCTACCACATGATGCTGTTCGCGCTGTCGCCCAAGGACACGGCGTTCAAGGGCCATCTCTGGCCCGAGGATCCGACTTTGCGCAATTTCGAACTCGTCTTCGGCCAGAAGCACTACTACCTGAACAATTTCTGGCACCAGATGGGTAACTCGCTGCTCATCGCGCTGGCGGTCGGTTTCATCACGCTGTTGGTCGCGACCGGAGCCGCCTTCGCGATCAGCCGACTGCGCGTCCGCGGCGGCCGCCTCATCATGAACATGGCGCTGCTGACCTATTTCGTGCCTGCCGCGTTCCTGGCGCTGCCGATGTACAAGGCGATGGCGACCTACCAATTGCTCAACACCCAATGGGCGCTGATCCTCGCGATGGTGACGATCGCGACGCCCTATGCGATCTGGGTGCTGAAACAGGCGGCCGACAAATTGCCGCTGGAGCTGGACGAAGCGGCGATCGTCGATGGCGCCACCGCGCCGCAATTGTTCCGCCACGTCTTCGTGCCGCTGATGGCGCCTTCGATGGTGGCCGTGGGTACCTACGCGCTGCTGCTGGCGTGGAACGAGTATCTCTACGCCTTCCTGCTGCTGTCGCGCGACGTGGATACGACCTTGGCCGTCGCACTGGGCGCCTTCATGTCGGCCGACGACTCGCCGTGGGAATTGCTGATGACCACGGGCATCGTCTACGCGCTGCCGCCCGCCGCGATCTATTACACGTTCCGCCGCTACATGGCCGCGGATCTCACCTCCGGCTCCGTCAAGACGTGATGCTCAGCGACGGCGAGATCGCGCACTACCAACGCGAAGGCTACGTCGTTCCATCGTTGCGTCTGCCGCCCGCGCGCCTTGCGCATTTGCGCGTCACGCTCGACCGCCTGATCGCGGAGAATCCCGGCATCCGGCCCGAGCGTCTCGTCAGCGCGCATATCGAAGGCAAAAACGCCGAAGGCGTGAAAGGCAGCGCCGATTTTCTGGAAATGGCGCGCGATCGCGCGATCGTCGACGCCGTTTCGCAATTGATCGGCCCCGACGTGATCTTGTGGGGTTGCCAGATTTTCTGCAAACCCGGCGGCAACGGGATGGAGGTGCCCTTCCATCAGGACGGGCATTACTGGCCGATCCGGCCGCTGGCGACCTGCACCGTCTGGGTGGCGCTGGACGATTCGAAGATCGAGAACGGGTGCTTGCGCATCGTGCCGCGCTCGCACGCGTCGCGCGAGTTGCTGGCCCATATGCGCGAAGACCGCGACGACGTCGTGCTGAACCAGCGCGTCGCCGATCCCGGCTTCGACCCGTCGAGCGCCGTCGATATCGAACTCGACGCCGGACAGATGTCGATGCACGACGTGTTCGCGATCCACGGCTCAAATCCCAATCGCAGTCCGAAGCGGCGGGCGGGCGTGGCCATCCGCTATATGCCCGGATCGTCCGTGTTCGGGCGCGACATCCTCGCGCCCGGCAACGCCAGCGGCTACCGCGTCGATTTCTCGACGCGGCCGATCTGGCTGCTGAAGGGCCAAGACCGTACCGGCCGCAACGATTTCACCATCGGCCACGCGCGCGGCTGAGTTGCGCCGCGCGCGATTGCCGGTTCCGTCCGCCTCCCGCTATCGTGATCGTATTCGCAGGGAGAAGCCGCCTATGGAGTATCGCCGTCTCGGTCATTCGGGTCTTCGCGTGCCGGCCTTGAGCTTCGGCACCGGCACCTTCGGCGGCGGCAACGATTTCTTCAAGGCCTGGGGCAATACCGATGCGGCGGGCGCCAAGCGTCTCGTCGATGTCTGCGTCGATCACGGCCTCAACATGTTCGACAGCGCGTCGGGTTACTCCGCCGGTCTCGCCGAGGAAATTCTCGGCCATGCCATCAAGGGCAAGCGCGACAAGGTTTTGATTTCGACCAAAGCGACGTTCCCCACCGGCCCCGGCCCCAATGATTACGGCTCCTCGCGCCAGTACTTGACCGAGGCCGTCGACAAGGCGCTGAAGCGCTTGCAGATCGATCATATCGACCTGTTCCAGCTGCACGGCCAGGACTACAACACGCCCGTCGAAGAAACATTGGCCACGCTCGACGGCTTCGTGAAGGCGGGCAAGATCCGCTATCTGGGCTGTTCCAACTTCTCGGGCTGGCATTTGATGAAGTCGCTGGCCGCGTCCGACCGCTTCGGCTATCCGCGCTATGTGGCGCATCAGGCCTATTACTCGCTCCTGAACCGCGACTACGAATGGGAATTGATGCCGCTGGGCCAGGACCAGGGCGTGGGGGCGGTCGTGTGGAGCCCGCTGGGGTGGGGCAAGCTCACCGGCCGCATCCGGCGCGGTCAGCCCGCGCCGGCGGGGACTCGCGCCGCGCAGATTCCCGAGACGGGTCCGCGCTACGAGGAGGAGCGTCTGTTCCGCATCGTCGACGCGCTCGATGTCGCGGCGAAGGATACGGGAAAGACGATCCCGCAGATCGCGTTGAACTGGCTGTTGCGGCAGAAGACGATTTCGACGCTGATCATCGGCGCGCGCGACGAGAAGCAGCTGCGCGACAATCTCGGCGCGGTGGGCTGGAGCCTGTCGGCCGAGCATTGCGCGGCGCTGGGGGCGGCGAGCGACGTGACGCCCGCCTATCCGGTGTGGCACCAGCGCGGCTTTCCGATGCTCAACGAGAATCGTTAGAACTCGACGTCGAGTTCTTCGACTTCCTCGGGTTCGGCCTTCGCCGCTTCGGTCCATTCGACCAGCGGCGGGAATCCGAGCATCGTGTCGCGATAGGCGGCACTGGCCGCATCGAGCGCCACGTTGTAAGTGGCGAAACGCGTGCATACCGGCGCGTACATCGCGTCGGCCGCGGTCGGCTTCGCGCCGAAAAGATAGGGACCGCCATAGCGCTTTAGGCAGTCGCGCCAGATCGCGGTGACGCGCTCGATATCCGCCTGCGCGCCGGCCCAAACTTTGAATTGCGCGTGATGAGCCTTCAAATTCATCGGCAGCGCGGAGCGGAGATTCGCGAAACCCGAATGCATTTCGCCGCACACCGCGCGGCAATGGGCGCGCGCAACCTGATCCGCGGGCCACAACCCCGCCGCCGGCTTCACCTCGTGCAGATACTCGGCGATGGCCAGCGTATCCCAGACCTTGACCGGCCCATGTTCCAGGCAGGGCACCAGGAAAGACGGCGACAAAAGCAGCAATTCGGCGCGCGTGGACGGGTCGTCCCACGACGCGACTTTCTCCGTGAACTCCAGCCCGGCCATCTTGCACAGCAGCCAGCCGCGCAACGACCACGAGGAATAGTTCTTGCTACTGATCGTCAGAGTGCTGGTCATGGGCGCCTTTGCCATGGCCTTTCTGGAAGCAAAATCCGAGCCGATCGCCGTGATGCTCTACTCGCTTTATCAATCGGCTGCCGATTCCCTGCTCCCGGCGCGGGCCTTCGCGGCGGCCGCGGGGCGCGGCTTCTCCTTCGGGGAGACCGAAACCGCCGATAACTGGCGCGCGGCCGGGGCCTTGTGCGAAATGATGAGCCGCGCGGCGTTGAGCCACCGCCGTCCCGCTTTCGGCATCGACGCGGTGATGCTCGGCAACGAGTTACTGCCCGTCGTCGAAGAAAAAGTGACGGCGACGCCGTTCGGCACGCTGCTGCGTTTCGCCAAGCAAGGCGCGCCCGTCCAGCCCAAAGTGCTGGTCGTCGCTCCCCTTTCCGGCCATTTCGCGACGCTGTTGCGCGACACGGTGCGCGTGCTGCTGCCCGACCACGACGTTCATATCACCGATTGGGCGAATGCCCGCGACGTGGGCGTGTGGAACGGCCGTTTCGGCTTCGACGAGTATGTCGAGCACATCATCAAGTTCCTCGAAAAAATGGGACCCGGCGCGCATCTGCTGGCCGTGTGCCAGCCTTGCGTGCAAACGCTGGCCGCCGCCGCAATCATGGCGGAAGACGACAATCCCGCCCAACCGCGCAGCATGACGCTGATGGCCGGGCCCGTCGATTGCCGGATCAATCCCACAAAGGTCAATCACCTCGCCACCAGCAAGCCGATGAGTTGGTTCGAGCGCAACTTGATCAGCTACGTGCCGCTGCGTTTCGCGGGCGCGATGCGCCGCGTCTATCCGGGGTTCCTGCAGCTGACGGCGTTCATGAGCATGAACGCCGAGCGGCATTTGAAGGCGCAATCGGATCTGCTGCGGGCCCTGGCGCGCGGCGATACCGAGCAGGCGAACACGATCAAGAGTTTCTACGACGAATACTTCGCCGTGCTCGACCTGACGGCCGAGTTCTACCTGGAAACGGTCGAGCGCGTGTTCCAGAAATACGAACTCGCGCGCCGGGAACTCAAATGGCGCGGCCGCAAGGTCGATACCAAGGCGATCCGCCGGACGGCGTTGTTCACAGTCGAAGGCGAGCGCGACGATATCTGCGCGCTGGGCCAGACTGTCGCCGCGCATGATCTGTGCGACGGCCTGCGCCCTTATCGCAAGCGGCATTACATGCAGGCCGGTGTAGGGCATTACGGCGTGTTCGCCGGTCGGCGCTGGGCTGGGCAGATATACCCGCTGGTGCGCAATACGATCCTGTCGAACGAGTAACGCCATCTGGCGAAGAACACGCCGATCTCCCAAAATTTGGGCGGCGATTTCCTTGCAAATGCACATTCTTTGACGTTGCGGAGTACCTTTGTGCGCCGCACAATGACGGTGTTCCACTCGTGGAGACCGCCATGAACATGCAGGTTATCGACGCTGCGAAACTGGCCTCTCTCGAACACCCCGCCGGCGACCGGCTGCGCTTGAACAGAAGCGCCTTCGTCGCCATCGATCGTCATCGCGACGCGCCCTACAACGCGACCTATCGTCCGCAAGCGCTCTACAGCCGTGCGGAGAACGGGTTCCAGGCGACCAACGAAAGCTTTTTGCTCCACGAGGTCGCGACCAATCTGCCGATCCATCGGCCGGATACCGGCCCGACCGATTTCCATATGCATTTGCCGCCAGGCGGCTTTCAACTCGTCCTCGTAACGTCGGGGATGTTCACGTTCGATTACGACGGACGGCTGCACTACGTCGGGCCGGGCACGGCGATGCTGCAAAGCGCCATCGTCCATCGCCAGCTGTTCTATACGTGGTCGGGGCTCGATACCGACGCGAATCTCGCGACGCCGCAGTCGGCCGTACCCGACGCGATGACGATGGGCTATTCGGGCAAATTCCTCGAAGCCTTCATCACCGATCCGACCGCCTTCCCCAACCCGACGATCGTGCCGAGCGCGGCGGTCGACGAAGCCGAAACGCCGCGCACCGCCTTCGGCCATACGCTGCACGACCGGCCGAAGGGCGCGGATTTTTGGGTGCAAGATCCGCTGTCGCTTGCGGCGCTCTACAAACCCCTGCCCGCCGGCGCGCCGGTCCGATCGGCTGCGCCGGTCTATGTCCGTGATCTCGGGATCGAGGCCCCGAGCGGCCATCTGGTCGCCGGCCATATCATCGCGACCGATCCGCGCGGCTTTCCGCTGCTGCCGAAATCGGCGAACGGCGCCGCCGATCCCGCGATCTTCGCCAAGGGTGCCGTGGCCATGTATCGCGTGATCCGCGGCACGGCCGGCTTCAAAGACGCCGACGGCGGGACGATCGAACTGGCCGCGGGCGACGTCATTACCGCCGGTGCCGATGCGGCGACGCTGGCCGGTCTGGGCGAAGACAGCCAAGTGCTGCGCCTGGGCTTGCTCGACGGTATCGAGAATCTGCGCAAATGGACGCCAACGCAGCGCGACGCGATCGATGGGCTAGGCGGCAAGATCATCGCCCGCACGCAGCTCCGGCCCTTGCGTCTCGACGGTAATCCGGTCGGCTATCTCTACAACTGACTTTTCCGCTTTCCTCGGGGCCCCATTGCGGGGACGATGCGCGTCCGATGACGCGCATTCCCCAATTGAAGTTCGGCTGCACCGGCGGCGGCGCCACGCATAGCGACACGGCCATCCCCGACATCGCCGCCAAGGTGCGGATGATCAAGGATTCGGGCGCGTTCGACTATATCGACCGCTCGCCGCCCGACGAGGAGTTCCGCGATCTGTTGAAGGCGAGCGAGCAATGCGACCTGCCCGTGCACGCCGGCGGCTGGTTCTACACGCTGGGCCGCGACGAAGCGCTGTTCGAGCGCAACATCGTCAAGGCGCGATTGCTCGGTTCCGAAGTCCATAACGTGCAGCTGATGACGCGCCATGCCGACGGCCATACGCTGAGCGACGCCGAGGTCGCCGAATTCTATCTCCGCGCCCATGATTTCGGCATGCGCCACGACGTGACGCCGTGCTTCGAAGTGCACGTCAACATGTGGTCCGAGCATTTCGGCCGCGTGGCGCGCGTCGCCGCCTTGGTCGAAGCGCGCGGCCTGCCGTTCCGCATGACGCTCGACCATAGCCACGTGATCTTCAAGATCGACAATCCGGCCGAGCAGGACGTGCAAGGGATGCGCGCGGATGTGGAAAGCGGCGCGGTCGCGCTCGATCCCGCAAAGCCCGGCAACGTATGTTCGCGCTGGATCGCGGCGAATTTCGTTGCGCATGCCCATGCGCGCGCGGCGATCCCCGCGAATCCGATCAACGCCCGCGCCAGGCATCCCGACGGCAGCTACGGGCGCGGCATCCAATACCCGTTCGTCCGCCCCGAGCCGGGCCAATACGTCGCCGATTGGGACGAAACGAAGCTCGAACCGTGGAAGCGCGTCGTGCGCGAGCTGTTCGCGCATCACGCGGCGGATGCGGCCAGCCCGCTCGCCATGATCTCGTGCGAGTTCATCCCCAACACCGATTACGGCGCGGGGCACGGCTATTCGATTTTCGAAAACAACGTCGCGTGCGCGCGATGGCTGCGCGGCGAATGGGCCAAGGCGCGCGCGGCGCGGTAGGCCTCGAATGCCGCCGCGACGGCGACGGCCCGATCGGCGGCGCCCCCGCGCGGCGTCGCGGGGCGAAAAAGGAAAGGGGCGGCCGAGGCCGCCCCTTCGGTATCTCAGACCGCGCGGATATTGACCGCCGAGGTCTTTCCGTTGCGGCCCGTTTCGAGCTCGTAGCTCAGTTTCTGGCCTTCGCCGACGCTCTGCATGCCCGCGCGTTCGACCGCCGAAATATGCAGGAACACGTCAGCCTTGCCGTCTTCCGGTTGAATGAAGCCGTAGCCCTTGGTGGCGTTGAACCACTTGACCGTACCGATCGCCATGAATTTTTCCTCAACGATAAACGACCCGCCGCGACCATCGCAGCGGGCATCAATTTCGGTTCCGGGAATTCTTCGAGGGCACCAGGAGGGCCATCAGGAATAAGCCCAACCTGCTTGACGAGGCGCAACATGCCCGACATTCGGGTTTCGGGCAATCCGAATCGTGAACGGGGCATTCGCCGGTATCTATTCGAGGCCGTATCCGTTAGGGTGCTGACCGTTCTTTTGCCAAGAATTTCCCGGTGCGGTCCGCTGCCATCGAAAGGTCGGACGCCGGAAAGCCTCGACAATCCAATCGCTTCGAAACGTCCGTGCCCCGCAACGCTGCCGCGTCGCGGCGCGGATTTTTGCCGTCAACGAAAGGTCATCGCATGAGCTTCGCCGCCGTCCGCAAGCCCGCCAATCTGCCCAAACGCCCCGTGATCCATCTTTTCAAGATCGGCCAGGCCGTCAAACTGATGCGCGGCTTCGGCCACCATCCGCAGAACACGAATCTCTATCGCGTCGTCGGCGCGCTGCCGCCGCTGGGCGTCACGTTCCAGTACCGCATCCGCAGCGACCACGAACGCCACGAGCGCATCGCGCTGGAGGACGATCTGGAAGCCGTGCGCATGCCCGCGCAAGGCAAAGGCGGCGCATAAGCCGCCGCCGTGTTCGGCGCGGAATAAACAACGACGCAAGCCGGCCGGGGAACCGGCCGGCGAACACGGCCTTAGCCCGGGCGCGCGACGATCGAGGCCGATCCGTAAAGGCCGATCGCGAAGACCGTGTGGGCGAGGATATTGAAGAGCCGCACTTGCGTCGGATTGGGGCGCTTGGACGCGGCCCAGCCCGCCCCCATGCCCGGCTGCATGAGGAACCAGCCCGCGCCGATCGTGACCATGCCGACGATCCATGCCGGCAGAAAGGTCGGCGCCACGAGCCATTCCGGCCCGGCGAAGAAAATCAGCGCGCCCGCGTAGAGAATTCCGATCGCGTAATGCGCGATCCAGCCGATCGCCAATTCGTGGGGCCAGGGTGCCGCCTTGGCGATGTCGTCGTGAAAGACTTTGCCGCAAGTCAGGCCGCAGAACCAACGACCGGCCAGCGCCCAATTCGGCAACGGCATCTTGAAAGCGGCGTTGAGGAAGATCGCCCAGAGATCCATCAGCGCGGTCGCGCCGACGCCGATAACGATCGATTTGAAAATCAACTCGAGCACCCGGCGCTCACCCTTCGACTTGGTCGCGTTCGCGTTATTTTTTGAAGCGGCGTGACGCTGGCGTCCCCACGGGGATTCGAACCCCGGTCTGCACCGTGAGAGGGTGCCGTCCTGGGCCTCTAGACGATGGGGACAGGCCTTCGGAAGGGCTGAGCATGTAGCCCATCGGCGCGCGCGACGCAAGCCACGCCCCAGCCGTCCGATTTAGGCCCTAAATCGCGGCTTTGGCGATGGCGATCAGGCGTTCGGCGTCGGCTTCCAGGCTGTTCCACGACGCGACGAGGCGCAAACGCCGCGTGCCCGGCCCGAACCAGCGATAGACGCTGAAGCCCGCTTGCTCGATCGCGGCGATCGCCGCTTCGGGCAGATCGACGAAGACTTCGTTGGCCTGCACGGGGTGCGCGAGCTTCGCCCCCGACAAGGCGGCAAGCCCCGCCCCCAATTTCGCCGCGATCGCGTTCGATCGGCGCGCGAGGGCGAGCCACAAATCGCCGTCGAGATAGCCCGCCATTTGCGCGGCGAGATAGCGATGCTTCGAGAACAAATGCCCCGCGCGCTTGCGCCGGAAGGCGAGTGTGGCCGCGAGCGCGTCGTCGAACACGACGATCGCTTCGACCGCCAAGCAGCCGTTCTTCGTGCCGCCGAAGGACAGGATATCCACGCCCGCTTTCCACGTCGCTTCGGCGGGCGTGCAACCGCTTGCGACCAGCGCATTGGCGAAGCGCGCCCCGTCGAGATGGACCTTCAGCCCGTGCTTGCGCGCGACGGCCGACAGCGCGGCGATTTCGGCGGGCGAATAGATCGTCCCCGCCTCGGTCGCGTTGGTCAGCGACAAGGCGGCGGGCTGCACGTGATGCACCACCCCCGCCCCCGCCGCGTTCAACGCCGCGTCGAGATCGGCCGCCGCGATCTTGCCGTGTTCGCCGTCGAGCCCGACGAGTTTGGCGCCGCCGGTATAGAATTCCGGCGCGCCGCATTCGTCTTCCTCGATATGCGCCGCCGCGTGGCAATAGATCGAGCCCCAGACCGGCGTCATCGCGGCGAGCGACAGCGCGTTGGCCGCCGTGCCGGTCGATACGAGGAAGACTTTCGCAGGCCGCTCGAAAATCGCGGCGATTTTCGTTTCCACATCGCGCGACAACGCGTCGTTGCCATAGGGCATCGAAGGGGCGGCGTTGGCGGCTTCGATCGCCGCCATCACCTGCGGATGGACGGGCGCGGTGTTGTCGGAGGCGAAGTTCATGGGCGGGCCCCCAGCAGAATGCGGCCGGTCACGCGCCCGGCCTTCGGGTCGATCACCACCAGGAACGGCGCGGCGCCCGGCGGGTTCACATGCACCACGATCTGATCGCCCGCCGCGAAGGCGCCCGCGACGACCGAGCCTTCGGGCGCGGAAATCGCGACGTCGCCCCAGCCGAGTCCCGCGATCGGCGGGCGCGGCGTCGCGACCGATGGCGGCGTCTCCGGCGATGAAGGCTTGCCCACGCCGCCGATAACCACATAAATCAGAAAGGCGAAGGCGGCGATGCACAGCACGCCCAGGAAAATCACGATCGTCTTCAAGGCGCGCATGTCTGAATCCAGCGAAATCGAGATCGGACCGGAATTGGCGGGAACGCGGCTGGATCGCGTGCTGGCCGACGGGTCGGCCGCCCGCACCTCGCGCAGCCGCGTGAAGGCGTTGATCGAAGCGGGCCATGCCCGCATCGACGGCGCGACCGTACAAGACCCCTCCCGCAAGGTCAAAGCGGGCGAAACGGTAACGCTGGAAATCCCCGATCCGGTCGCGGCAAGCCAAGCGGCCGAGGAAATTCCGCTGAGCGTGGTCTACGAGGACGCGCAGCTGATCGTGATCGACAAGCCCGCGGGCCTCGTCGTCCACCCCGCCCCCGGCCATTCGGGCGGCACGCTGGTCAACGCGCTGCTGGCGCATTGCAAGGGCTCGCTGTCCGGCATCGGCGGCGTGGAACGCCCCGGCATCGTCCATCGCTTGGACAAGGATACGAGCGGCTTGATGGTCGCCGCGAAAACCGACGCGGCGCATCGCGACCTTGCCGAACAATTCGCCGAACACTCGGTCGAGCGCGTCTATGCCGCGATCGTCAAGGGCGTGCCGCGCCCCGCATCGGGCGAGATCGAGGGCAATATCGGGCGCAACCCGCGCGACCGGAAAAAAATGGCCGTCGTCAAAAGCGGCGGCAAGGAAGCGCTGACGCGCTATCGCACGATCGAAACTTTGGCGAAAAGCAGGGCTGCGTTGATCGAATGCCGGCTGGCCACCGGCCGCACGCATCAAATCCGCGTGCATCTCGCCTCGATCGGCTGTCCGTTGCTGGGCGATCCGACTTATGCCCGCAAAGTCGCAGGCTTACCCGATTTCGGCCGGCAAGCGCTGGACGCGTTCACGCTCGGCTTTCGCCACCCGGAAAGCGGAGAAACCTTACGCTTCGTGCGGCCATACGCGCCGGATTTTCTGCGGTATCTCGCGCTTTTGCGGCAGGGTCCGCGCGTGCAAGAATAGCCGCGCGCGCGGCGCTCGGGCCGCGCTTCAGGAGCGCAACCCACGTGAAGTCGCGATTGCCCGTTCCGGACGGGAACCTGACGCGATATCTGCAGGATATCCGCAAGTTCCCGCTGCTGGAGCAGGAAGAGGAATTCATGCTCGCCAAGCGCTGGCGGGAATCCGGCGACGCCGACGCGGCGCACCGGCTGGTGACCGCGCATCTGCGCTTGGTCGCGAAAATCGCCATGGGCTATCGCGGCTATGGTTTGCCGCTGTCCGAACTCGTGTCCGAAGGCAATGTCGGCATGATGCAGGCGGTCAAGCGCTTCGATCCCGAGCGCGGCTTCCGCCTGTCGACCTATGCGATGTGGTGGATCCGCGCAGCGATCCAGGAATACATCCTGCACTCCTGGTCGCTGGTGAAGATGGGCACCACGGCCGCGCAGAAAAAGCTGTTCTTCAATCTGCGCCGGATGAAGGCGCAGATGCGCCAGCTCGACGAAGGCGATCTGCCGCCCGACGCGGTCGCGAAGATCGCGACCCAGCTCGGCGTGCCCGAGCAGGACGTGGTGCAAATGAACCGGCGCCTCGCCGCCCCCGACAATTCGCTGAACGCGCCCGTGCGCAACGACGGCGACGGGGACGGCGAGTGGCAGGATTGGCTGGTCGACGAGACGGACAATCAGGAAGTCCGCCTCGCCGAGGACGAGGAAGGCAAGCGCCGCCAAGCGTTGCTCGACAAGGCGCTGGTGACGCTCAACGACCGCGAGCGCGACATCCTGACCGAGCGGCGCTTGAAGGACGAACCCGCCACACTCGAGGATCTCTCGCAGAAATTCGGGATCAGCCGCGAACGCGTGCGGCAGATCGAAGTGCGGGCGTTCGAGAAGCTTCAGCGCGCGGTGAAGCAGAGCGTGCTGGACGAGGAAAGCGCGAGGGAAACCGCTTCGTCTTAGTGCTTCTGCGCGTCGGCGAATTTCGCCTTTTGGTCGCTCGACGCTTCCTTCTGATGCTTCGCCTTCCATTCGTCATAGGGCATGCCGTAGACGATTTCGCGCGCCTGCGGATCGGTGAGTTCGACGCCCCGATCCTTCGCTTCGGCGAGGTACCATTTGGACAGGCAGTTGCGGCAGAACCCGGCCAGATTCATCAGGTCGATATTCTGGACGTCGGTGCGCTGGCGCAAATGCGCGACCAGACGGCGGAACGCGGCGGCTTCGAGTTCGGTGCGGGTCTTGTCGTCCATGGCGCGCCTCCTTGTCCCCTAGTATAGGGTCGGCGTCACAGCCCCGCCACCGTGCCCGCGATCAAATCGTCGACCACCGCCGCCAGCGCTTGGGGCTTGTCCGCCCCGGCCGCCACGGCCTTGGCATAGGCAAGGCGCTGGCGATGGGCCGAGGTGCCATCGCGCAAGATGTTCCGCACGGCCTCGACTTCGGCGAGGCAGCCAAGGCGTTCGGCATCGGCGCGCACCAGCGCGATCAATTCCTCGACCAGTTCGGCGACGGGCACGACCTTGCCTTTGCCGAAATCGACCAAGCCTTCGTCGGTGCCGTAGCGCTGCGCGCGCCAGCGGTTTTCCTTCACCAGCATATGCGGATAGATGCGCCAGCGCTGGTTCGCGGTCTTCAAGCGCCACAGCATCGAGATCAGCGACCGGTACAGCGCCGCGATCGAAATGGCATGGTCGAGCGACGTGCACATATCGGTCACGCGCATTTCCAGCGTCGGGAAACGCGCCGAGGGACGGATGTCCCACCACAACTTCGACGCGTCGTCGATCAAGCCGGCGGCGACGAGCCGGTCGACTTGGCGGCGATATTCGCCCCAGCTTTCGAAATGATCGGGCAAGCCGGTGCGCGGGAGCTCGTTGAATATGGCGACCCGATAGGATGCGAGGCCCGTATCCTCGCCGCGCCAAAACGGCGACGAGGTCGATAGCGCCAGAAGATGCGGCAGGAAATAGCCCGCCTGATTCATCAGATCGATGCGCAATTCCTCGTCCGCGATGCCGACATGGACATGCAGCCCGCAAATCACCAAGCGGCGGCCGACACCTTGCAGGTCGCGCTCCAACGCGCGATAGCGTTCGCGGTCGGTGGCGCCGATCCCGCGCCATTCGGCGAACGGATGCGTCGACGCCGCGATGGGGGCGAGGCCATGCCGTGCGGCCACTTCCGCCACCGTTTTGCGCAGCGTGACAAGCTGGGCGCGCGCATCGGCCACGTTGGTGCAAACGCGCGTCTGCACTTCGATCTGGGCGCGCAGGAATTCGGGGCTCACCTGCCCCGGCATGCCACGCGCGGCCAGCGCTTCTTCCGTCTGCGCCACCAGATCGGCGGGCGGATCGCGCGCGACATCGCGCGTGACCGGATCGACCAGGAGATACTCCTCCTCGATCCCGATGGTGAAATCCGGCACGGTCATGCGTAAACCTGGAGCCGGTCGAGATCGGGCGCTTTCAACGCCTGCGCCAACGCGTCGCCGAAAATCGCCGCCCATTTCGCGACACCGGACGGCGTGTCGATCAGATCTTGGCGCAATTCGATCAGCGCATGCGGAATGCCGGTCGATTCGCAATGCGTGCCCATCGTATAGCCGTGACCGTCGCGCGCGTCGTAAGGCTGGTTGTCGCCGACCGTGACGCCGGCTCGCGCCGCGCAGGCTTTCATCAAGGGCACGGGCAGGCGCGGATCGGCATTCCACAACACGCCGATATGCCAGGGCCGTTCGAAGCCCTTGAAGACCGGCGTGCAGGAATGGACCGACAGGACGATCGGCACGCGGCCCGCATTTCGATAACGAGCGATCGCCGCCGCCACCGTCGCGTGATAGGGCGCATGGAACGTTGCCAACCGCTTGGCGCGCGCGTCGTCGGGCAGGTTCTGATTGCCGGGGATCGGCGTGCCGTCGGAAATCTCGGGCATGCAGGTGCGGTCGTCGGGCCGCCGGTTGCAATCGACGACCAGGCGCGAATAGCCGGAATGAACCAACGGCGCATCGAAGCGCGCCGAAAGAATTCTGGCGACCGCTTCGGCGCCGATATCGAAGGCGATATGCCGGTCCCATTCGGCGCGCGGCACGCCCAGATCGCCGAGCGCTTTGGGGACGTCGCGGCGCGCGTGGTCGCAGAGCAGCAAAAGATCGGCCTTACCATCCGGGTTGACGGTTTGTACGGCGGGCGCATCGTCGCGGCCCAGCAAGGGCGAAGAATCCGGAATCATGGCAAAGACGGACTATAGCGGCTTTTGCGATTTTACCGCCAAAACTGCTAACGTGCCGGGAAGATGAATCCAGAAGATCAACTGCGCGCCCTATTCAAGGCCGCGATCGACGCCGCCCAGCCCTCGCTCCGGGTTCCCGCCTTTCTGCCGCCTCGCCCCCGGGGCCGCGCGGTCATCATCGGGGCGGGCAAAGCCTCCGCCGCCATGGCCAAGGCGGTCGAGGATCATTGGGACGCCGATATTTCGGGGCTCGTCGTCACGCGCTACGGCCATGGCGCGGCGTGCCGGAAAATCGAGATCGTCGAGGCCGCGCATCCGGTACCGGACGCGGCGGGGATGAACGGCGCCGCGCGGATGCTCGATCTGGTGAAGGGCTTGGGACCCGACGATCTGGTGCTCGCGCTGATTTCCGGCGGCGGCTCGGCGGTGCTGAGCTTGCCTGCCCCGCCGGTCACGCTCGAAGCTTTACGGCGCGTCACGCAAGCCCTGCTGAAATCCGGCGCCAACATCGTCGAGATGAACACGGTGCGTAAGCATCTATCCTCGATCGCCGGGGGGCGCTTGGCGCAGGCCGCGTCGCCTGCCCGGGTACTGACGCTGGCGATTTCCGATGTGCCCGGCGACGATCCCTCGACCATCGGCTCCGGCCCCACGGTCGCGGATCCGACGACGCTCGAACAGGCCCGCGCGGTGCTGGCGAAATACAAGATCGATCCGCCGGCGGAGATCGCCGCGCGGCTTGCCGATCCCGCCTCGGAAACGCCCAAACATTTGCCCAACGCCGATTACAAGCTGATCGCCGCCCCAATCCAATCGCTGGAGGCAGCGGCAGTGTTGGCGAAGCAATACGGCTACGCCGTCCATTCGCTGGGGCCGGACCTCGAAGGCGAAAGCCGCGATGTCGCGCGCCAACAGGCCGATCTCGCGCGCGCGATCCGGGCGGGGCGCGGCCCCGTGCAAGCGCCTTGCGTCGTCCTTTCGGGCGGCGAGACCACCGTGACCGTGCGCGGCAAGGGCCGCGGCGGCCGTGACGCGGAATTCGCCTTGGGCCTAGCCGTCGCCCTCGACGGAATGCCGGGCGTGTGGGCGATCGCGGGCGATACCGACGGGATCGACGGGACCGAGGACAATGCCGGCGCCGTGGTCGCGCCCGATACGCTGGCGCGCGGGCCGGACGCGGCCGCGTATCTCGCCAACAACGACGCCTATGCGTACTTCGCGGAACTCGGCGATCTCGTCGTCACCGGCCCGACGCATACGAACGTCAACGATTTTCGCGCTATACTGATCGAGCGATAAGAACCGGACGGGGAGGAGTACGGCTTTGCGCCGCATGTGTGCCACCAAGATCGTCGCCACGCTGGGTCCCGCCACGTCGGACCCCGCGACCATCGAAGCCTTGTTCCGCGCGGGTGCGGATGTCTTCCGGCTGAATTTCAGCCACGGTGCGCCCGAGGATCACCGCAAGCGTTACGACGCTTTGCGCGACGTCGAAAAGCGCACCGGACGGCCGGTCGCGATCCTGGCCGATCTGCAAGGGCCCAAACTGCGCGTCGGCACGTTCAAGGACGGGCCGGTCAAATTGCAAAAGGGCCAGAAGTTCCGCTTCGAACTCGCCAAGGGCGACGGCAACGCGGATCGCGTGACGCTGCCCCATCCCGAGATTTTCGCCGCCCTGTCGCCCGGGCAGGATTTGCTTGTCGACGACGGGCGCGTGCGCTTGCGCGCCCTCGAAACCTCTCGGGAGCACGCGCTATGCGAGGTGATCGTCGCGGGCACGATCTCGGACCGCAAGGGCGTGAACGTGCCGGGCACGGTGCTGCCGATCTCGGCGCTGACCGACAAGGATCGCCGCGACCTCGCCTTCGCGCTGGAACTGGGTGTCGATTGGGTGGCGCTGTCTTTCGTGCAGCGCCCCGAGGATATCGCCGAAGCGAAGAAGCTGATCCAGGGCCGCGCGGGCGTTTGCGCCAAGCTCGAAAAACCGTCGGCGATCGACCGGCTGGACGAGATCGTCGAATTGACCGATGCGGTGATGGTCGCGCGCGGCGATCTGGGCGTGGAAATGCCGCCCGAGGACGTGCCCGCACTGCAAAAGCGCATCGTGCGCAGCTGCCGGCGCTTCGGCCGCCCGGTGATCGTGGCGACGCAGATGCTCGATTCGATGATCCACTCGCCCACGCCCACGCGCGCGGAGGCGTCGGACGTCGCCACCGCCGTCTACGACGGTGCCGATGCCGTCATGCTGTCGGCGGAAACCGCGTCGGGCGATTATCCGTTGGAGGCGGTCGAGATGATGGAACGCATCATCGCGCGGGTCGAGCGCGATCCGTCCTATCGCCCGATCATGGACGCCGACCACGCCAAACCGGAACCGACAGCGTCGGACGCAATCACGGCGGCGGCCGCGCAAGTCGCCGCGACGATCCGGGCGGCTGCGGTCGTCACCTTCACCACCTCGGGCTCGACCACGCTGCGCGCGGCGCGCGAACGGCCGGAAGCGCCGATCCTGTGCCTGACCCAAAACAAGCGCACGGCGCGGCGCATGGTGCTGTGCTGGGGCACGCATTGCGTGGAATCGGAGGAGTTTTCCGTGTTCGACCATATGGTCGAAAAGGCCGTCGCCGTGGCGAAGGCCGAAGGATTCGCCGATCCCGGCGAGACCATCGCGATCACCGCCGGCGTGCCGTTCGGCACGCCGGGGGCGACCAACATCTTGCGTATCGCGTGGGTGTAGCCCCGCGCGCGCTCAGGAGAGGTGCGCCCGCAGCATCCACGCGGTCTTGCCGTGTTCCTTCATGCGGCCGACCATGATGTCGCCGGATTCGGTGTCGCCCACGTCTTCGACCGTTTCCTGCGTTTCGCGGGCGAGACGCACCAGCGCCTCGTGGTCGGCGACGAGTTCGGCGATCATCTTCTGCGGCGGCAGGATTTCGGTCTGCTCGTCGATCACCGAGAGCTTCTTGAACTGGGCATAGGAGCCGGGCGCCGGCTCGCCCAGCGCGCGGATGCGCTCGGCCAATTCGTCGATCGCGGCGGCGAGTGCGGCGTATTGCGCGCCGAACATTTCGTGCAGCTGGATGAATTGCGGGCCGGTCACGTTCCAGTGGAAGCCCTGGGTCTTCACATAAAGAACATAGGTCGAGCCCAGAACCTTGCCGAGCGCGGCGGCGGCAGCCTTGCGCGCATTATCCTTCAATCCGATATCGACTTTCATTTTTTCATCTCCATCAGACACTTAGGAATCTCCTTGGAGTAATTCTCATTACACCAAGGATATAAGGAGTCGAACCCGGCGCGCCAAGGCGATCGGGACAGCGCCGCTATGCGCGATCAGCATAGGCGTCAAACGAAGACGACTTCAACACTCCCCAATGCGCCGTGATCGGCCTTCACGGCGCACGGGCCTGCGACCTTGACCACGCCGGTGCACGATCCGGTCGTGACGATCTGACCGGCGCGCAAGACCGTCCAGGGCGGCGGCGCATTGGCGAGATCGACGACCGCGAGCAGCGGATCGCCCTTGATCGCCGCACCGGTTCCGCGGGCGGCTTCCTGTCCGTCGATCGTCAGCACGATTTCCGACGCGCCGAAATCGAGGCTGCCGCCCGGTACGACGGGTTTTCCGAACACGAAGCCGCCGCTCGCCATGAAATCGGAGAACGCCTCGACCGGCACGGCCGGCACGACACGCTTGTCGATGAACTCGATCGCCGGACGCACGCTGGCGATGCGCGCCACGATCTCGGCGCGCGTATAGGGCGTGGCGCGCGGCGGGATGTCGACGCCCAGTTCGAACGCGAATTCGCATTCGACCGCGAAAGCGTCGGTGAACGACGCGCGGGGATACTTGCCGGGCGAGGGCTGCGACCATTCGGCCATCAGGGGCGCGCAGACCGGTCGGCCGATGCCGCTGCCCTTCTGCTGCTGTTGCGTGATATTTGCGACCTTCCAGCCGGTGATCGGCTTGCCGGAGATACGCGCGGCGGCGTCGTGGATCGCGTAGACGTCGGCGGGCGTGCCGGGAGCCCCGCCCGGCCAGCCGTCGATACGCTTGCCCGCGAGGCGCGCGGTCCACAAGGCTTGGGCGTTGGCGAAGGCATCGGTCATGGGGGCGCTCCCGTTTCTTTTGGCGTTTCGATCATTTCGACGATGCCGCCGCGCCGGACGCGGATCATTCGCCCGAACAGCGTGGCGACATGCTTGCGGTGCGACACGCAGATCACCGTCTTGTCGGCGTAGTCGTCGAGCAGGCGGCCGAGCATGAACATCTCGGTGTCCTCGTCGAGCGAGGCGAGCGTTTCGTCGAGGATCAGGCACGGCGCGTCGGTCAGCAGCGCACGCGCGAAGGCGACGCGCTGCTGCTCGCCGCCCGAGAACGGCTCGCCCTTGTCGCCCATGGCCATGTTGACGCCCTCGGGCTCGGCGGCGACGCGCTTGTCCATCTTCACGCGATCCAGCGTGCGGTCCCAGGTCGCGCGGTCGAGAACGCGATGGATCGCGATATTGTCGGCGACGGTGCCTTGCACGAAGGCGGTCGAGGCGCGGCCGAAGAAGAACAGCCGCTTGCGGTCGGTCAACGACAACGTCGTCACGTCGCGCCCGTCGATCGTCACGCGCCCGGAACTGGGCCGATGCATGCCCAGCAACAGGAACAGCACGGTCGTCTTGCCCGCGCCGGAATCCCCGAACAGGCCGATCTTGTCGCCCGGCCGGATCGTGAAGCTGAAGGGTTGAAGCAGCACTTCGCCGCGATCGGAGAGCAGCGACACGTCCTCGAAACGGATCTCGCCCCACGACGCGGGCGCGCGGGCTCCCTTCTCCGCCGTCACCTGATCGAGCCCGTCGGTCGAAGCGGAGATACGCTGCAAGGCGAGCCGCGCATCGTTGATCATCGGCCAAGCTTCGCCGATGCGGCTCAAATTCGGGAAGATCAGCATCGTGTAGTAGGCGAAGACCAAAAACTTCCCGATCGGCGGCGGGCCGTCCTTCGACGTGACGACCAGCAGCACGAGGCAGATCGCCGCCGACATGCCGATGACGAATTCGATGATGCCGTGATAGGTGCCGTGACGGCGCCATAGCAGCAGATTCAAGCCCATCAGCTTGCGCGCATTCGTCAGCAGGCGCACGAGATAGGCCGAACCCATCCCCGTGAAGCGCAGATCGAGATTCTTCGAATAGAGCGAGGCGAGATAGCCGAGATAGCCCTGATCCAGCGCCATCTTGATCAGGTATTTTTTCTTGCGCCAATTGGCGTAGAGCGCGATGGCGCCCGCCAGAATCGCGATCTCGATCGCCAGAATGTAGAACAGCCACTTTTCGACGAAGAAGATGATCGTCAGCATCAGCGCGAGCTGCAACACGGCCACGCCCGCGTGCACCAGCGCTTCGCGCAGCAAACGCTGCACCGCCTCGACGTCCCCGGACGCGGCCGCGAGCACGCCGCCCGCGCCCAGCTTGGAAAGTCTTTGATAGGGTCCGCGCAGCAAGTTGAGCGCGATCGACCCGCGGATCGAACGGATGATCCGTTCCGACAAACGCGAGGTCCGGTACTCGGACAACAGGAAAAAGGTCAGCACCACCGCTTCGGCGGCGAAGACCAGAGCCACGTAGAACCAGACGCGGTCGATGCCGCCCAGTGCCCAGGCTTCGACTTGGCCCCACCATGAATCGGGCGGCGGCGGCGTTACCAGCGCGTTGATCGGCAAGGGCCGCGCGACGACCGCGATCGACTGCACGCAGGCGATCAGGAAAATGATCAACAGGCCCGTGCGCCAGCGCGGATCGTGTTTGCGCAGCAGGGCGTCGATCTCGCGCAGAAACATGGCGCTATCCTATCGGAGTGACGGACGCCCTTCGGCGTAGGGTGCCAAGGCCGCGACGACGAAAGCGTGGCTCAAAGCCGCCATGCCCTTGGCGCGGCTGCGGCGCACGACCGCGCCCGACAGCCACGGCAATTCCAACCGCCCGCCCTTCTCCAGATCGTGCAGCATCGACGCTTTCATGCCGTCGGACATCCCCTCGACATTCGCGATCACCTTGTCGATCTGGCTAGCGTCGAAATCGATGCCTTCGGCGCGGGCGAGTTCGACAGCCTCGGCAACGAGTGCACGGAACAGCGCGCGCGTTTCCTCGCGCGACCACACGCCGCCCTTCGGCAGGCGCGTGACCGCCGTGATCGCGGCGAAGGAGGCGAGGAAAACGAATTTCTCCCAGATCGAGCGCGAGATATCGGGGCTTAGCGCCACGTCGACGCCGGCCGATCTGGCGAGATCGGCGAATTTGACCGCGGCCGGATCTTGCGCGGGCCCGAAGGTGCCGACGGTCAACCGCGCGAAGGCGCCGGTCTGCTTGATCGTGCCCGGCTCCGAAATCACCGTCGAGATCTGCGCGATCCCGCCGAGCACGCGATCGGCGCCGAACGCCTCGCGCAGCATATCGGGCGCTTCGATGCCGTTCTGGAAGGATACGACCCGCGTCGATGGCGTCATCAACGGCGCGATCTGTCCGATCACGCTTTCGGTGTCCCATAACTTGGTCGCGATGGCGATCAGATCGGCGGCGCCGAACGCGGCCGGGTCGTCGGACGCGCGAACCGGGGCAAGACGCGCCCCGTCCGCCGTCACGATCTTCAATCCGCCTTGGCGCTTGATCGCGTCGAGATGGCTCCCGCGCGCCACGAGCGAAACTTCCGCGCCCGCTTGCGCGAGCTTGGCGCCGAAATAGCCCCCGACGCCGCCCGCCCCGACGAAGACGATCCTCACGTCAGCGCCGCGCAGGCTTTTTGGATGCGGGTGCAGGCGTCGCGCAGAGTTTCGGTCGCGGTGGCGTAGGAGATGCGGAAATAGGGGGCCAAACCGAAGGCGGAGCCCTGGACGACCGCGACGCCGACGCTTTCGAGCAGATAGGTCACGAAATCCGTGTCGGTTTCGATGATTTTGCCCTGCGGCGTGCGCTTGCCGATCGTGCCGGCACACGATGGGAACACGTAGAACGCGCCTTCGGGCATCGGGCAACGCAGGCCTTTCGCCTCGTTCAGCATCTTCACGACCAGATCGCGGCGTTCCTTGAACACCTTGTTGTTCGCGGGGATGAAATCCTGCGGCCCGTTCAGCGCTTCGACCGCGGCGGCCTGGCTGATCGAGCTGGGGTTCGACGTCGATTGCGATTGGATCGCCGCCATCGCCTTGATCAGCGGCGCGGGGCCTCCGGCGTAGCCGATGCGCCAGCCGGTCATGCAATACGATTTCGACACGCCGTTCACGGTCAGCGTGCGCTCGTAGAGCTTGGGCTCGACCTGCGCGATCGTGGTGAATTCGAAATCGTCGTAGACGAGATGCTCGTACATGTCGTCCGTCATGATCCAGACGTTCGGATGCTTGAGCAGCACGTCGGCCAAGGCGCGCAGATCTTCGCGCGTATAGGCCGCACCCGTCGGGTTCGACGGCGAGTTGAGCAGCAGCCACTTGGTCTTGGGCGTGATCGCGGCTTCCAAGGCTTCCGGCGTCAGCTTGAAGCCCTGGTTTTCCGAGCACGCGACTTCGACCGGCTTGCCGTCGGCCAGGATCACCATGTCGGGATACGAGACCCAGTACGGCGCGGGGATGATCACCTCGTCGCCCGGGTTCAGCGTCGCCATCAGCGCGTTGTACAGCACCTGCTTGCCGCCGGTGCCCACGCTGATCTGGTTCGGCGCGTAGTCGAGATCGTTCTCCCGCTTGAACTTGGCGGAGATCGCCTTCTTGAGGGCGGGCGTGCCGTCGACGGCGGTGTATTTCGTGTCGCCCTTGTCGATCGCGGCCTTCGCGGCGGCCTTGATGTTGGCGGGCGTATCGAAATCGGGCTCGCCGGCGCCGAGGCCGATCACGTCCTTGCCCGCCGCTTTCAGCTCCGCCGCCTTCATGGTGACGGCGATGGTGGGCGAAGGCTTCACGCGCTGCAGACGGTCGGCGACGATCGACATCGGACTCGAGGCTCCTGGCTTGAAAAAAGACCGGCGAAAACTAGTCCTATGGGCCGTCCGAGGCAACGCCCAAACGGCGTAAATTGTCCGCAGACAAGGCTCGGAAAGGCGATTCGGAACAAGGCGTGCCGCAGGGCCCACAGGCTGGCGCAAAATCATCCCGCCAAAAAGCGGTAGCCGATGCCCGGCTCGGTCACGATCAGCTTGGGCTCGGCAGGGATCGTCTCGATCTTCTGGCGCAACTGGCCGACGAAAACGCGCAAATAGGCGACATCTTCGACATGCGCCTTGCCCCAGATTCGCTCCAAAATCTGGCGGTGGGTCATCACCCGATCCGCGTTCGCCATCAGCAACGCGAGCAACTCGAATTCCTTCGGCGTGAGACGCAGCGCTTCACCGTCGCGCGTCGCCTTGTGCGCTGCGAGGTCGAGCAAAATGCCGCCTGCGTCGAGCCGCTCGGGCCCGCCGGTCGCCTGACGCTTGCGCAAACACGCCCGCACGCGCGCGAGGAGTTCGCCGATCCCGAACGGCTTACCGACGAAATCGTCGGCCCCCATGTCGAGCGCCTCGATCTTGCGATCCTCGGCGTCGTTCGCCGACAGCACGATGATCGGCAAATCCGACGTCTGGCGGATCTGGCCGATCACGGTCAAACCGTCGATCCCGGGCAGGCCAAGATCGACGATCGCGAGATCGAAGCCGCCGGCCGCGAACAGCTTCAACGCCGTCTTGCCGTCGGCCGCCGCCGCGACCGTATAGCCCGACGCGGTCAGCGCGTGGCCCAGGAAGCGCTGGATCTGCACCTCGTCGTCGACGACCAGAATATGGGGTTGCGGGTTCATGCGGGCTGCAATCTTTCCGGCGGCAGGCGGATCGTCACGCTGGTTGCGGCGCCTTCCGCGCCCGGGCTGGCGGCCGAAACGTCGCCGCCCAGCGCGCGCGCGATCCCGGCGACGATGGCGAGGCCCAAGCCCGTCCCCTCGGCGTTGGCGCCGGGCGCGCGGAAGAACGGCTCGAATACATGGACGATGTCGCTTGGCGCGATGCCCGGGCCCGAATCGTCGACGCGGAAGACCACCCCGCCGCCATCGCTGCGAACGACGACACGCACCGCATCGCGCGAAAACTTCGCCGCGTTGTCGATCAGGTTGAACAAGGCCTGTTCCAGCAGCGTCGCCTCGGCTCTGACCAGCGGATGCGCCGGGTCGGGCGTCAACCCAATCGTGCGGCCGGAGAACGCGCGACGCGCGCGCGCGACGGCGCCATGCGCCACGTCGTTGGCGTCGATCCACTCGGGACGCAGATCGAGACCGGCACGCAGCCGCGTCATCTGCAACAGATTGTCGACATGGCGCGCGAGCCGCGCCGCTTCCTCGTCGATCGCCGCGGCAAGATCGAGGCGCGCGGCCGGCGGCAGCGCTTCGCCAAATTCGCGCAACGTGGATGCCGCCCCGCGGATCGTCGCCAAAGGCGTGCGCAGATCGTGCGACAGCGAAGCCAGCAGCGCCGCGCGCAGCGTCTCGCGCTCGGCTTCGCGCGCCAACGCCAGACGCTCGATGGCCGCGTCGGCCTGGGCGGCGATCGAGGCGAGCATGGCGCCGCCGGCGGAATCCGCGCGAGCGCCCAGCACGCCGCCGCGGATCGGCGCGAAATCGAAACGGCTCCCCGCCCAGCCGCGCGCGGCGCCTTCTTGCGCGACGTGCCGGCGATGGACGCGTTCCGCCGCGGCGAGGTCGTCGGCGGTCAACGCCGCGTCGGCTTGCGTTTCCAGCCGGCCGTCGCGCTCGAGCAGCAAAACCGGCTCGGCCCCCGCGGCGGCGAGATGCGCGCGGGCGCGGGCGCGAATTTCAACCGCGTCGCGCGCACGGCCGATCTCCTCGGCGAAGGCGGCGAGTTCCGCCAGCATCGCGGCGCGCGATTGGGCGCGCGTCGCTTGTTCGCGCGCGCGGCCCGCCAGCAAGCCGGTCGCCGCCCCGGCGATCAGCAGCACGCCCAACGCCAGCGCGTCGTGCGCGTGGTCGACGCGCAGCGTGTAGCGCGGCTCGACGAACAGGTAGTTGCAGACGAAGAAGCCGAGCAGCGCCGCTCCGATTCCCGCGCGCAAACCCAATTGCGCGGCCGCCACGATCACCGCGACAAGAAACAGCATCGGCACGCTCGCCGACGGCAACGCTTCGCCCGCCGCGAAAGCCGCCAGGGCCGCGAGCGCCACGTAGACGACGGAGAGTGCCGCAATGCGGGTCATAAGCGACGATTTCGCCCGGTCGCGGGCCCCAAGTCCATGATCTTTACGCGTTCCTTATGCGGACGGCGCCGCATCCCCATCGCGTCTTTACGCGCTTCGGCGCGACGCTGCGCCTGGCATCCCGTTATCGAAGGCAGGTCCGTCCATGTCCGCGTCCGCTTCCGTCACGCCGAAAACCGGTTTCCTCGCGCTGTCGCTCGGCTCGCTCGGCGTCGTCTACGGCGATATCGGCACGTCGCCGATCTATGCGCTGCGCGAAACGCTCGCCGTCGGCGGCCATTCGGCCGGACCGCTGGGCGCGGTTTCGCTGATCTTCTGGACGCTGTGCTTCGTCGTGACGCTGAAATACGTCGTGCTGCTGCTACGCGCGGATAACGCGGGCGAAGGTGGCACTTTGTCGCTGCTGGCGCTGGCCAAGGGCGTGTCGGGCCCGCGCACGGCGACCGCGCTCGCGGTTCTGGGGGCGACCGGCGCGGCGCTGTTCTACGGCGACGCGATGATCACGCCCGCGATCTCGGTTCTCTCGGCGGTCGAAGGTCTGAAACTGGTCACACCCGCCCTCGAACCTTACGTCGTGCCGATCACGCTCGCCATTATCGTGCTGCTATTCGCCGCGCAGAGCCACGGCACGGCGGCCGTCGCGGGCTGGTTCGGCCCGATCACGCTGGTCTGGTTCACCACCTTGGCGCTGGGCGGCATCGCGTCCATCGCGGCGGAGCCCGCGATCCTGGCGGCGATCGATCCGCGCCATGCGTTCGCCTTCGCCAAGGAAGGCCCGGCGATCGCCTTCGCCATTTTGGGGGCCGCGTTCCTGGCGGTGACGGGCGCCGAAGCGCTCTACGCCGATCTCGGCCATTTCGGACGCGGTCCGATCCGCTTCGCGTGGTCGAGTGCGGTGTTCCCGGCATTGACGCTCAATTACTTCGGCCAGGGTGCGCTGGTGCTGCGCGATCCTCATGCGGCCGAAAACCCGTTCTTTCTGATGTATCCCGAATGGGCGTTGATCCCGGTCGTGGCGATCGCCACCGCCGCGACGATTATCGCAAGCCAAGCGGTCATCACCGGCGCCTATTCGCTCACGCGCCAGGCGATCCAGCTGAAGCTTCTGCCGCGCATGGACGTGCGCCATACGTCGGAATCGCTCGAAGGCCAGATCTACATGCCGCTGGTGAACGGGCTGCTGCTCGTCGGCGTCATCGCGCTGGTCCTCGCCTTCCGATCGTCGTCGGGCCTCGCCGCCGCCTACGGCATCGCGGTGACCGGCACGATGATCGTGACGGTCCTGCTCGCCTTCGTCGTGGCACGCGGGCTGTGGCGCTGGCCGCTTTGGAGCGCCGCTGCGGTGTTTCTGCCCTTTCTCGCCGTCGACGCGATTTTCCTGGGGGCCAACATGACCAAGGTTTTGGAAGGCGGCTTCGTGCCGCTGCTGGTCGCGGGCGCGCTGGTCGCGATCATGTACACGTGGATGCGCGGCACGGCCGTGCTGGCGGCGAAGGACAAGGAAGCGTCGCTGCCGCTTCAGACGCTGATCCGCGCGATGCGCGACCGCCCGCCGCTGACGGCACCCGGCACGGCCGTCTATTTGACCGGCAATCCCGACGCGGCACCCGCGGCGCTGCTGCACACCCTGAAGCACTTCAAATCGCTGCATGCGCGCGCGGTGATTTTGACCGTGGCGACCGCGCCGATCCCGCGCGTTGCGTCCGCCGAACGCGCGAAGGTCGAAATCCTCGACGAACGCTTCGCGTCGGTCGCGCTGAATTTCGGGTTCATGGAAGCGCCCGACGTGCCCAAGGCGCTGGCCGAGCTTTCCGGCCACGGGCTCGAGTTCGACGTGATGACCACGTCGTTCGTGCTGTCGCGCCGCGCATTGACCGCCGCCGAGCGCGGGGCCCTGCCCGGCTGGCAGCGCAAGATATTCATGTTCCTGTCGCGCAACGCGGTCGGCGCCACCGACTATTTCCGCATTCCGGCGGGGCGCGTCGTCGAAATCGGCGCGCAGGTCAGCTTGTAGAAAAGGACGCATTGACCGGCGCGCGGCGGGGGCTACATTTCCCCGACCCATGCCGATCCAGAAAATCGCCGCCCCGCCGCCCGATTACACGATCAATCCCGCACCGCCGCTCGCGGGCGAAACGGGCGGGATGGGCGCGCGGCTGGAGGTCGTGTCGGATTTCAAGCCGGCCGGCGATCAGCCCCAGGCGATCGGTCATATCACCGACGGCTTGCTGAAGGGCGATCGCGACCAAGTGCTGCTCGGCGTCACCGGGTCGGGCAAGACGTTCACGATGGCGCATGTCATCCAGAACCTTCAGCGCCCGGCGCTGATCCTGGCGCCGAACAAGACGCTCGCCGCGCAGCTGTATGGGGAGTTCAAAAGCTTCTTCCCCAACAACGCGGTCGAGTATTTCGTCAGCTATTACGACTACTACCAGCCCGAAGCCTACGTGCCGCGCACCGACACGTACATCGAGAAGGAAAGCTCGATCAACGAGCAGATCGACCGCATGCGCCATTCGGCGACGCGCGCGCTTCTCGAACGGCCCGACACGATCGTGGTCGCTTCCGTGTCGTGCATCTACGGCATCGGATCGGTCGAAACCTATTCGTCGATGACGCTGACGATCAAGCAAGGGCAGCGCCTGGACCGCAACGATCTGCTGCGCGAGCTCGTGAAGCTCCACTACAAGCGCAACGAAGCCGCTTTCGCGCGCGGCACGTTCCGCGCGCGCGGCGACGGCGTGGAGATTTTCCCCGCGCACTACGAGGACCGCGCCTGGCGCGTGTCGCTGTTCGGCGACGAAATCGAGGCGATCTGGGAATTCGACCCGCTGACCGGCGAGAAGAAGGCCGAGCTGAAGGAGGCGAAGCTCTACGCCAATTCGCACTACGTGACGCCCCAGCCCACGCTCGACCAGGCGATCAGCCAGATCAAGATCGACCTCAAAGACCGCCTCGCCGAACTGAACAAGGCGGGCAAGCTGCTGGAAGCCCAGCGCATCGAACAGCGCACGACCTTCGATATCGAGATGATGGCGGCGACGGGATCGTGTGCGGGCATCGAAAACTACTCGCGCTATCTGACCGGCCGCAAACCCGGCGAGCCGCCGCCGACCCTTTTCGAGTATCTGCCCAAGAACGCGCTGCTGTTCGTCGACGAAAGCCATGTGATGGTGCCGCAGATCGGCGGCATGTTCAAAGGCGACTACATGCGCAAATCGACGCTGTCGGAATTCGGATTCCGGCTGCCGTCCTGCATCGACAACCGCCCGCTCAAATTCGAAGAGTGGGACGCGATGCGCCCGCAGTCGCTGTTCGTTTCGGCCACGCCGGGCAATTGGGAGTTGGAGCGCACAGGCGGCGTGTTCGTCGAACAGGTCATCCGCCCGACGGGTCTGATCGACCCAACCTGCGAGATCCGCCCGACCGAACGCCAGGTCGACGATCTGCTGGGCGAATTGCGCGAAGTGGCGCGCAAGGGAATGCGCGCGCTGGTCACCACGCTGACCAAACGCATGGCCGAGGATCTGACCGAGTATCTGCACGAGAACGGTGTGCGCGTGCGCTATCTGCACTCCGACGTCGAAACGCTGGAGCGGATCGAGATCATCCGCGATTTGCGCTTGGGCGCGTTCGACGTGCTGGTCGGCATCAACCTGCTGCGCGAAGGCCTCGACATTCCCGAATGCGCGCTGGTCGCCATTCTGGACGCCGATAAGGAAGGCTATCTGCGTTCGCGCACGTCGTTGATCCAGACCATCGGCCGCGCCGCGCGCAACGTCGACGGTCGCGTCCTGCTCTACGCCGATACGCTGACCGATTCGCTGAAGGCGGCCTTGGCGGAAACCGAGCGCCGCCGCGCCAAGCAGATCGCCTACAACGAAGCCAACGGCATTACGCCCGAGAGCGTGCGCAAGAAGATCGGCGACGTACTCGCCTCGGTCTACGAGCGCGACCGCGTGACCGTCGATACCGGCGACGACGGTGTCGCGCATCTGGTCGGCAACAATCTGCGCGCCCATATCAGCGATCTCGAAGCGCGCATGCGCGAAGCCGCCGCCGATCTGGAATTCGAAGAAGCCGCGCGCCTGCGCGACGAGATCAAGCGCCTCGAATCCTTCGAGCTCGAATTGCCTTCGGGCGTATCCGAAGGCGCGCAAGCCGCCTACAAAGCGGGGCCGAGCGCGCCCAAGCCGCGCTCCACCGCCGGCGCCGTCAATTCGCGCAAAGGCCGCGCGCGTCGTCCGCAGCGGGGCGGCGCGCGGAAGTGAGCGGTATCGTCGCGACCGTCGCGGTCACCTTCGTCATCCAGGTCGCGGTTTCGGGGGCGGGAATCGCCGGCCCGGTGCTCGCCCCGTTCGCGGGCGCGCAACTGTCGTTGAGCGCGGCGTTGATCGGTTTCTACGTCGCGTTCATGTATCTGACGGCGGCGATCGTCACGGCGACGTCGGGCGCCTGGCTGCAGCGTTTCGGCCCGATGGGCACGAGCCAGCTCTGCCTGGCATTCGCCGGTCTGTCGCTGCTGGCGATTTCGACCGGCACGCTGTGGGGCTTCGCGCTGGGCGGATTTTTCGCCGGAGTCGGCTATGGTCCGACGACGCCCGCGTCGTCGGTGGTGCTGTCGCGTGTCGGCGCCAACCGGTTTCGCAATCTTATCTTCTCGATCAAGCAAACGGGCGTGCCGGGCGGCAATATGGCCGCCGCCGCGATCCTGCCCACGCTTGCTTTGGCGGTCGGCTGGCAGACGGCGGCGTTGGCCTCGGGCGCGGCCGTACTGGCGCTCGCGGCGGCGCTGACACCCTTGCGCAAAAACCTGGACGAAGGCGTCCAAGTCGCGCGCGCTTCGTCGCTACGTGCGGCGCTGAGCGGCCCGATGCGGCGGATCCTGACCACGCCCAAACTGCGGAATTTCGTCCTTCTGTCGATGGCCTATTCGGGCCTTCAGGGCGTGCTGTCGACGACGATGATCGTGTTCCTGATCGAGGAAGCGAAACTCGACGTCGTCGCGGCCGGGTTGATTCTGGCGGTCGCGCAAGGCGCGGGCGTGGGCGGACGCGTTCTATGGGGCGCCGTCGCGGACCGTACGGGCCGTCCGGCGCTGATCCTGGGATCGCTCGGCCTGGCGATGGGCGCTTTCGGGATCGCCACCGCCTATGGCGCGCCGCATTTGCCGCTGCCCGCGCTGGCGGCGCTGGCCGCGTGTTTCGGCGGCACCGCCGTCGCGTGGAACGGCGTCTATCTCGCCGAACTCGCGAGCCTTGTCGAGCCCGCGCAAGCCGGCGAGATCGTTGGCGCGGGCGGGTTGTTCACCTTCGGCGGCGTCGCGATCCTACCCTTCGCCTTCACGCTGATCGTCCTGGCCGCGGGCAGCTATACGGCGGCCTTGGCGATTTTGTCGCTGCCGGCGATGGCCGGCGGGCTTTGGCTGTTGCGCGCCGCCCGGACGCAGGCTAATTCCGGCGGATGATTTCTTCCGCCATCCCCCGAACGGCCCTGGTCACGGGTGCTGCCAAACGCCTGGGTGCGGTTTTCGCGCGCGCGCTGGCGCAAGACGGCTTCAAGGTCGCTGTCCATTATTCGACCAGCCGCGCGGAGGCCGAGACGCTGGCGCGCGACATCGGCGGCGTGGCGCTGCAAGCCGATCTCGCCGAGGAGAAAGACGTCCAGTATCTCGCGAACGCCGCGCATGACGCGCTGGGTCCGCTGGGCGTCGTGGTCAACAACGCCTCGCTGTTCGAGCGCGACGAGATCGGCGATGCGACCCGCGCAAGCTGGGACGCGCATCTCGAAGCCAATCTGCGCGCGCCCTTCGTGCTGATACAGGAACTGGCCCGCCGTCTGCCGCCGGATGCCGAGGGCGTGGCGGTCAATCTGCTGGATCAGCGCGTCTGGAACCTGACGCCGCATTTCGTCAGCTACACGCTGTCGAAGACCGGACTTTGGACGTTGACCCAGACTTTGGCGCTGGCCCTGGCCCCGCGCGTGCGCGTCGCGGCGATCGGTCCGGGTCCGACCTTGCCCTCGCCACGTCAAAGCCAAGCGCAATTCGACGCGCAGGTGGCGAGCGTGCCGTTGAAGCGCGGCGCCACGCTCGAAGAAATGGCGGCGGGGTTGCGCTTCATTCTCGCGAGCCCGTCATTCACCGGGCAAATGCTGGCGCTGGACGGCGGCCAGCATTTGAATTGGAGCCCGGTGTCGGACAAGGCGGGTCTCGACGAGTGAGCAACATCCGCCCCCTGCCCGCGCCCGCTGTCGCGGGCACGCGCCTGATCCTGATCCGCGACCTGGTGCTGCTCGCGCGTATCGGCGTTTTCAAGCGCGAACGCGCGGGCGCCAAACAGCGCGTGCGGATCAACATCGAGCTCGCCGTCGCCGATCGGCCGGTGCGCGACAGCCAGATCGGCGCGGTCGTACGCTACGACCATTTGATCGCCGCGATCCGCAAAATGCTCGATGAGGGACACGTCAATCTCGTCGAAACCCTGGCCGAGCGCGTGGCCGAGATATGCCTTGCGCCCGCCGACGCACGCGACGTCCGCGTGCGGGTCGAAAAGCTGGATATCGTCCCCGATGCGGCGGCCGTCGGCGTGGAAATCCAGCGCAAGCGCGGATAATCCCGCCCCCCTGCAGTTGTGCACACGGGGCGGCGACCGTCATAAAAACGGCGGAAATCCGCCGATTCTACAGAAAAAGTTACCATTCGTTGACGTAAAGTGAAGTCAGTGTCTAGGAATTTCAAAGGCTTAAAAAATCTTGCCTAAAAACAAAGCAAGCCGTTGAGAGCCGTTGAGAATTGCCGATTCGACGGGATCGAGATGTCATTCTCCACAATGTTATCCACAGGTTCCGTGGATAGCGAAAACCATCGGAAATCCGCTGCTTGCCGAACGGGCAGGACTGCGTCCTATCGGCCACAGCTTGAACCGGACCCTTGGTGGCGCTAACGCATCGTCCATGCGCGAGATCGACGCCGACGAAATCGTATTCGACGAACCGCCCGCTGCCGCCGCCCAAGGCGCGACGGTCTTGCGCGCGGCGCTGGCCACGCTGCCGGGCACGCCGGGCGTCTATCGCATGCTCGACGCCAAGGGCGACGCGCTTTACGTCGGCAAGGCGCGCAATCTCAAGCGCCGCGTCTCGCAATATCTCCAATTCCACCGCATGCCGCATCGTCTGCTGCGCATGGTGGCGGAGACGCGCAAGCTGGAGATCGTTTCGACCCACACGGAAGTCGAAGCGCTGCTGCTCGAAAGCAATCTGATCAAGCGCCTGAAGCCGCGCTTCAACGTGCTGCTGCGCGACGATAAATCGTTTCCATACATCGCGCTGATCGAGGATCACGAATTTCCGCAGATCGCCAAGCATCGCGGCGCGCGCGACCGCAAGGGCAGCTACTACGGCCCCTTCGCTTCGGCGGGTTCGGTCAACCAGACGCTGACGGCGATGCAGCGCGCGTTTCTTTTGCGCAGCTGCAACGATTCGATCTTCACGACGCGCACGCGGCCGTGCCTGCTCCATCAGATCAAGCGCTGCTCGGCGCCCTGCGTGGGCCGCATCGGGGCGGCGGATTACGCGGCGCTGTTGGCCGAAGCGAAGGCCTTCCTGGAGGGCCGCAGCCGCGACGCGCAGGACAAGCTCGCCGCGCGCATGCAGAAAGCCAGCGATGCGATGGATTTCGAAACGGCCGCGATGTATCGCGACCGCATTCGCGCGCTGACCGCCGTGCAGGCGCGTCAGGACATCAATGTCGACGATCTGGGCGATTGCGACGTGATCGCGCTGGCGTCGGAAGGCGGACAAGCCTGTCTGCAGGTGTTCTTTTTCCGCGGCGGGCGCAATTACGGCAATCGCGCCTATTTCCCGCGCCACGACAAGGCGCAGGACGAGGCCGATATCGTCCAGGCGTTTCTGGGCCAGTTCTACGACGACAAGCCGCCGCCGCCCTTGCTGGCGTTGAGCCACGAACCGCCGGAACGCGAATTGATCGAGGAAGCGCTGGGCGAAAAGGCCGGCCGGCGCGTGCGCATCCTGGTGCCCGAGCGCGGGACCAAGCGCAAACCCGTCGAACACGCGCTGGCCAACGCGCGCGAAGCCTTGGCGCGGCGCCTAGCGGAAACCGGCGCGCAGGCAAAGCTGCTCGCCGGCGTCGCCGAAGTGTTCGGCCTCGACGCGCCGCCCAAACGCATCGAAGTCTACGACAACTCCCACATCCAGGGCGCGCACGCGATCGGCGGCATGGTCGTCGCCGGGCCGGAAGGATTCATCAAGAACCAATATCGGAAGTTCAACATCAAGGGCGACGGCAAGTCCGACGTCTCGGCCGGCGGCGACGATTTCGCGATGATGCGCGAAGTATTCGAGCGGCGCTTCGGCCGCGCCTTGCGCGAGGACCCGGATCGTTCGGGCGGCACTTGGCCCGATTTGGTGCTGATCGACGGCGGCGAAGGCCAGTTGAACGCCGCGCTCGGCGTGCTGGCCGAGCTTGGCATCGGCGATCTCAACCTCGTCGGCGTGGCCAAAGGCCCTGACCGCAACGCCGGACGCGAGCGCTTTTTCGTGCCCGGCCGCGCCCCCTTCCAGCTCGAGCCGCGCGATCCCGTCCTTTACTATCTGCAACGCTTGCGCGACGAAGTGCATCGTTTCGCCATCGGCGGCCACCGTACGCGCCGGGCGGGGGCGATCCAACGTTCCGCCCTCGACGAGGTCCCCGGAATCGGACCGCGCCGCAAAAAAGCCCTTTTGCTGCATTTCGGCTCGTCGGCCGCGGTCAGCCGTGCCGGTTTGGCCGATCTCGCCGCCGTGCCGGGCGTAGGACCAGACGCCGCCAAAAAAATCTATGACCACTTCCATAGCGGCGGGTAAACTCGCCGCGCTCGAAAACCGGAACCCGCACCGATGTATTATTCGCTGCCGATGTGGCTGACCTTCTCGCGGATCGCCGCGATTCCGGTCATTGCCGCGCTGTTCTGGGTCGACGGCGACGAATGGCGCTACGTCGCCTGCGCGATCTACGGCATCGCCGCCGCCACCGATTGGCTCGACGGCTATCTCGCGCGCGCCTGGGCGCAGCAATCGAAGCTCGGCCGGATGCTCGACCCGATCGCCGACAAGCTGCTCGTCGCGGCCGTCATCTTGCTGCTGGTCGCGTTCGGCAGGATGAGCCACATCACCGTGGCTGCCGCGCTGATCATCCTGCTGCGCGAGGTCCTCGTCTCGGGCTTGCGCGAGTTCCTGGCCGAGCTGCGCGTCGGGCTACCCGTCTCTGCGCTCGCGAAATGGAAAACCGGCGCGCAGATGGTGGCGCTGGGGTTCCTGATCGTGTCGGACGCCAAGGCGACCGAATTCATCCCGTCGCAGGCGATAGGCGAGGTGCTGTTGTGGCTAGCGGCCGCGCTCACGCTCTACACCGGCTACGATTATTTGCGCATCGGCCTGAAACACGCCGACGAAACGTCGGCGCCCCAACAGGGTACGAATTCCGAGTCCGGTCCCGACGTCGCCCGGCGCCGCTCGGCGTGAGGGCGCAGATGCGCGTATTCGGCCTGGCGGGCTGGAGCGGAGCAGGCAAGACGACCTTGCTGTCGAAGCTTATTCCCGCGTTGAACGCGCGGGGCTTGCGGGTTTCCACTCTCAAACACGCGCATCACGATTTCGATCTCGACACGCCGGGCAAGGATTCCTGGGTGCATCGCCAGTCCGGCGCCACCGAAGTCGCGGTCGTGTCGGCCAACCGCTACGCGATCATGCACGAGCTGCGCGGCGCGCCGGAGCCGGCGATCGAAGAGTTGCTGCCGCGCCTCGCGCCGGTCGACCTGCTGCTGATCGAAGGCTTCAAACGCCACAAGCACGACAAACTCGAAGTCCATCGTCCCGCGTTGGGCAAGGCGCTGCTGGCCCCCGCCGATCCCGATATCGTCGCGGTCGCCTCCGATTCGGAGATCGCCGGGCTCGGCGTGCCGCTGCTCGACTTGAACGACATCGATTCGATCGCCGTCTTCGTTCGGCAGCGGACGGGGCTCGGCTGATGGGCCGCCTCGCCGACGATTGCTTCGCGTCGGGCGGCGAAACGTTGCGCGCCGCCGATGCCTTGCGTGTCCTGTCGGCAAGGCTCGAACCCGTCGCGGCGATCGATACCGCGCCATTGCGCCAATTGCGCGGCCGCATCCTGGCCGAGGACATCGTGTCGCCGCGCAACGTGCCGCCGCACGATAATGCCGCCGTCGACGGCTACGCGGTGCATTTCGACGATCTTTCGCCCGACGGCGAAACGCGGCTGAAGATCGGCCCGCGCATTGCGGCCGGGCACCCGCATGACGGCGAGGTGGGCCGCGGCGTTGCGGCGCGGATTTTTACCGGCGCGGCGATGCCGCAGGGCCCCGACACGGTGTTCATGCAGGAGGATGTGCGCCTCGACGCCGACGTCGCGATTTTTCCGCCCGGCCAAAAGCGCTTCGCCAATCGCCGCAGGGCGGGCGAGGACGTCCACGCGGGAAAGACGATCCTGCGCGCCGGGCGTCGCTTGCGCGCGGCCGATATCGGGTTGATCGCGTCGATCGGGCTTACGCAAGCGAAGATATTCGCGCCGTTGAAGATTGCCGTATTCTCGACCGGCGACGAATTGCGCGAGCCCGGCGCGGCCGCGCCGCCGGGCGCCGTCTACGATTCGAACCGTTTCGCGCTGATGGCGCTGCTGGAGCAGATGGGCGGGGCCGTTTCCGATCTCGGCATTCTGCCCGACAACACGGAAACCTTGCGCGACGCGCTCGCGGCGGCGGCCGATACGCACGATGCGATCGTCACCTCTGGCGGCATGTCGACCGGCGAGGAGGACCATGTGCGCGCGGCCGTTGCCGCCAATGGCGCGCTGGATTTCTGGCGCCTCGCCATCCGGCCGGGCCGTCCGGTGGCGCTCGGCAACGTGAAGGGCAAAGCCTTCGTCGGCTTGCCCGGCAATCCGGTCGCGATGATCGTGACGTATCTGCGCTTCGCAAGGCCCGTGCTCGCGCGCCTCGCGGGTGCGGCGGACGCAGCGCCGTTGCGCTTCAAGCTGGTCTGCGGCACGGCGATCAGGAAGAAGCCCGGGCGGCGCGAATGGGTGCGCGCGTCGGTCACATTCGCGGCCGACGGCACGGCGCTTTTGCGTCCCTTCCCGCTGGACGGAGCGGGTATACTGACGTCGCTGGTCGAAAGCGATGGGCTGATCGAACTCGCCGAAGACGTCGCCGACGTCGCGCCGGGTACGCGCGTCGAGTTCCTGCCCTTCTCGGAGCTGCTCGTATGAAGGTTCTGTGGTTCGCTTGGTTGCGCACGCGCGTCGGCACGGGCGAGGAAACCATCGCCTTACCCGGCGGCGTGACCGACGTCGCGGGTTTGCTCGACTTCCTTGCCGCGCGCTCGCCCGGCCACGCCGAAGCCTTGAAGAACCGCGGCGTCGTGCGCGTCGCCGTCAATCAGACCTATGTGAAGCCCGATCACGCCATCGCCGACGGCGACGAGGTCGCGATCTTCCCGCCGGTGACCGGGGGCTGAAATGGGCGTGCGCGTCCAACGCGAGGATTTCGACATCGGCGCCGAACTCGAAGCGATGACGCGCGGGCGCAACGATATCGGTGCCGTCACCAGCTTCGTGGGTCTGGTGCGCGACATCGCGGGCGACGCCAAAATCGGCGCGATGACGCTGGAGCATTATCCGGGCATGACCGAGAAGGAACTCGCGCGCGTCGAGGCCGAAGCCCATGCGCGCTGGACGCTTTCCGCCACGCTGATCGTGCACCGCTACGGGCGTCTGGAACCGGGCGACCGTATCGTGCTGTGCGCGGCGGCGTCGCCCCATCGCGAACAGGCGTTCGAGGCCTGCCATTTCCTGATCGACTGGCTGAAAACCAGCGCGCCGTTCTGGAAGCTGGAAGACACCGACAAAGGCCCGCAATGGGTCGCCGCCAAGGACTCCGACGACGCGGCCGCCGCGCGCTGGAACAAACCCCAATAGGAATGCGCGCGATGCCCGCCGGAGTCTCGTTCGCCCCCCGCACGCTGCTGTTCGGTTTCGCCGCCGCCTATCTGTCGGTACTGACCTTCCACCAGGGTACGATCCTGGTGCTGCATTTTCTCGGCGTCGTGCCGAACTTCCCCTGGAGCACGCGGCCGGTGCCGGTATTCGGCCTGCCGGCGATCGTGCAGATTGCGTTTTGGGGCGGGCTGTGGGGCTGCCTGATCGCGGCGTTCCGCGGCATGTTCAAGCCCGGCCGCTCGCGATTGATCTACGGCTTCCTGTTCGGCGCGATTCTGTGCAACGCCGTCGGCTGGTATGTCGTGGCGCCGTTGAAAGGCAATCCGTCGCCCGCCTTCGGCCTTGCCACGATGTGGCGCGGGCTGACGATCAACGGCGTATTCGGCTTGGGAACGGTCGTGTTCCTCGACCTGTTCGATATCTATTTCGCCAAGCGCGCCAAGTCGGCGCACGACGCCTGAAAACGGGCGCCTAGCGAAGCTTAGAACAAGCGATAGCTGACGCCGAACCCGACGCGGAATTGGTTGGGCGTGCCGCGATCCTTGACCAGCGGGGAGTCGGCCGCATCGCCGATCAAACGCTTGTAGCCGCCGAAGCCGGTCAGCGCCCAATTGCCGCCGAGGGGATGCACGGCGTTGGCCGCGACGCCGACATCCTTGAAGCCCGAGGACGGCGCATAGGCGCGCATGCCCGACGCGGTCGCTTGCGCGGCCGTGACGCCGAAATAGGATTTCATGAAATCGGAATCGGCCCAGGTGGCGCTCGGACCGAAGCCGATCGTCGTCCGGCCGATCGGCGGCAAGCGGTAGCGCAGCCCCAGATCGACCGTGCCGCCCAATTCCGAATGCGAGACGTTCTGCCGTCCGGCAACGCGCAAAGCCAACGCGCCGAATTCGTAGCTGGCGAAGGCGCCGAGATCGACGCCGTCCTTCACGTCGCCCATGCCGCGCAGATCGTCGTCGTCGCCCTGATCGCGCGAGAAACGATAATTGACGAACGGCCCCGCGCGAAACGCGCCGCGTCCGGCGGGATCGCGCAAGGTGACGAGATTGGCGCCCAGACCGCGCTCGGCGCTCAAGAACACCGTGTCGCGCCATTCGATGTCGACGAGCGGCAACGCGCGCGCTTTATAGCTGTTGGAGCCTTCGTACGAGGGCGTCGCGAACCCGATCGCGCCGAGATTGACGCGCCAATCGCCGCGCGGCTCGGCGGGCGCCTGCGCGAAGGCCGGCAGGGCGGCGGCGGCGAGAAATGCGGCGGCGATGTACGAACGCATGCGGGGGAACCTCGTCCATTGATGGCGCTGACCATATGGCGCGCCAGCGCCGCCGCTTCAAGGCGATCGGCGCATAATAGCACTCAGATTTACGAGGCGTATCAAAACGTTACAAATCCGTCACCAGGCCCGCGGCATGCTCGGGCGGCATACCCTCCGCGATCAACTCGGCCTTGAGATAGGCGCGCGCGCTGTTGGCGATTTCGCGCTTGCGCTCGGCCTCGGCCAGCGTGCCGGAATCGCACCCGAAGAGCCGCCACAGCGGATCGAGCACCCGGCCTCCCTTGGCGGCGGGGGCGGTCGCCGCATTCAGCGCCGCGACGCGCGCCTCGTAACGCGCGCGCAGCGCTGCCGGCGCCATCGTCCTAGGAGAGGGGAACTTCGATTTCGCCGCGCGTCGCCCGGCGGAAATCGTCCATCAACGCGCCCGTGATCGAACCCGGCGTGAACTTGTACTCGCCGATCTCCGAGACCGGCGTGATTTCGGCCGCCGTCCCGGTCAGGAACACTTCCTGGGCGCGGGCGAGTTCGTCCGGCCAAATCGCGCGTTCGACGACCTGGATCTGACGGTTCTTGGCGAGACCGATCACCGTGCGGCGCGTGATGCCGTCGAGGAAGCAATCGGGCTTGGGCGTATGCAGCACGCCGTCGATGGCGAGGAACACGTTGGCGCCCGTCGCCTCCGCCACCTGACCGCGCCAGTCGAGCATCAGCGCGTCGGCGTAGCCCGCCGCTTCCGCTTCATGCTTCGAGATCGTGCAGATCATGTAGAGGCCCGCCGCCTTCGACTTGGTCGGCGCGGTGTTCGGCGCGGGGCGCGAATACTTCGCCCAGGTCAGGCGAATGCCCTTGTCTTTGTCGGCGAAATAGCTGCCCCACGCCCAGGTCGCGATGGCGAGATGGATTTTCGATTGCTGGGCGGAGACGCCCATCATCTCCGAGCCGCGCCACGCGATCGGGCGCACATAGCAATCCGGCGCGCCGTTGGCGGCGACGACTTCGTTGGTCGCGGCGTCGATCTCGTCGACCGTGTAGGGAATCTCGAAGCCCAGGATGCGCCCGGAATCGATCAAGCGCTGCGAATGCTCGCGCAGCTTGAAGACCTTGCCGCCATAGGCGCGCTCGCCCTCGAACACCGCCGATCCGTAATGGATGGCATGCGTCAAAACGTGGAATTTGGCGTCGCGCCACGGGGTCAATTTACCATCGTACCAGATCCAGCCGTCGCGATCGTCGAAAGGCACGAGTGCCATGGGTCACTCCCGATATTGGTAACTTCGTTTCGTTCCGCGCACACGCTACGCAACGGAGCGTATATTCGGACTTGCGCTAAGAAACACTCTTGCGCCATATATGTCAACATTACTGTCGTATCTACTTCATGCCGAGTGCTCATGCCTGAATTGCGCCCCGGAATGCAGCATCTCTTTCTGCGCGACGAGGATCTCCGTCTCGGGATCGAGTTGCTGTTCTACGCCTATCGCGATTTCACCGGCGAACCCGACCGGATGCTGGCGCAGATCGGGCTGGGCCGGGCGCATCATCGCGTGGTCTATTTCGTCGGACGCTATCCGGGGATCAATGTCGGCGAATTGCTGGCGATTCTGCGAATCACCAAGCAAAGCCTGTCGCGCGTGCTGGGGGAGTTGGTGCGCGAGGGCTATATCGCGCAGAAGCAAGGCCCGGTCGATCGCCGCCAGCGCCGTCTGGAATTGACGGAGAAAGGCGCGGAACTCGAACGCCGCTTGACCGAAAACCAGCGCCGGCGCTTCGCCGCCGCCTATCGCGCCGCCGGGGCCGGGGCGGTGGACGGCTTCAAGCGGGTGATGCAGAATTTGATCGACGAGCGCGACCGCGCCAAAGTCGCGGATATCGGCATGGCGAAGCCGCCCAAGCGGCCATGACCACGGCACCGGAAGCGTAGTATCCTCGATTCGCAAATGAGCGAAGGCGCCCATCTCCTCGTTGTCGACGACGATACGCGAACCCGCGAATTGCTGCGGCGGTTCCTGGCAGATCGCGGCTATCGCGTGGCCACGGCCGCCGACGCGACGGAAGCGCAAGCCCAGCTCGACGCCGTGGAATTCGACCTAGTCGTGCTCGACGTGATGATGCCCGGCGAAGACGGCATGAGCTTCACCAAACGCCTGCGCGACGCCAAACGCCAGACGCCGATCGTGTTGCTGACCGCGCGTGCGGAATCGGCCGACCGGATCGCCGGCCTGTCGCTCGGCGCAGACGACTACCTGCCCAAGCCCTTCGAGCCGGAAGAGCTGCTGCTGCGCGTGCGCAACGTGTTGCGCAGAGCGCCGCCGCCCGCGCCGCCGGCCCCGAAAAGCGTGACTTTCGGCCCGTTCAAATTCGACCTGACGCGCGACGAGCTGACGCGCGGGGCGGAGGTCGTGCGCCTGACCACCGCCGAGATCTCGCTGCTGGAAGTGCTCGCAGCATCCCCCAACGTGCCGGTGGCGCGAGAGGAATTGCTGCGCCGTTCGCGCCTGACCGGCGGCGCGCGCGCGGTCGACGTCACGGTCACGCGCCTGCGCCCGAAGATCGAGGACGATCCGCGCAACCCGCGCCATCTGCAGACGGTACGCGGGGCAGGCTACGTCTTGAGGGCCGAGTAATGGGGTCGCTGAGCCAAGCCATTCGCCGCTTCCTGCCGCGCACGCTATACGCGCGAACGCTGATCATCATCGTGGCGCCGCTGATCCTGGTTCAGCTGGTCGCCGGGTTCGTGTTCTACGAACGTGTCTGGCAAACCGTGTCGCGACGGCTGTCCAACGCCGTGGCGGGCGAGGTCGCGGCCGTCGTCCAGGCGATGGGCCGCTACCCGGGCGAAGAAGACCGGCGCTGGCTGTTCGAGACGATGCATCTCGCCGCCGGGTCGGTCTACACCTGGAAGCCGGGCGCCATCCTCGAACGCACGGGTCCGGCCGATCCCGAAACGATCCTCGAGGATTATCTCGTGCGTGCGCTGGACGAGCGCGTGCGCCGGCCCTATTGGCTCGACGCCTGGGGCCAGCCTGCCGATATCCATATCGAAGTGCAGCTCGCCGGCGGCGTGCTGGTGTTGGAAACGACACGCCAACGGGTTTTCACGACGAACGTCTATATTTTCCTGCTGTTCATGGGCGGGAGTTCGCTGATTCTCATTGCCGTCGCGTCGATCTTCATGCGCAACCAAGTGCGGCCGATCAAGCGCCTGGCCGAGGCGGCCGAAGCCTTCGGCAAGGGCCGCGAGGACGCCGATTTCCGCCCGCACGGGGCGGCCGAAGTCCGCCAGGCCGCCGCCGCCTTCATGACGATGCGCGAGCGTATCCGCCGCCACATCGCACAACGCACCGAAATGCTCGCGGGCATCAGCCACGATTTGCGCACGCCGCTGACGCGCATGAAGCTGGAACTGGCCATGCTCGGCGACCATCCTTCGGGGCCGGGCTTGAAGTCCGACGTCGACGACATGGCGCGGATGGTCGAATCCTATCTCGCCTTCGTGCGCGGCGAAGGCGAGGAGAGAATCGAAGCGATCGACATCGAGCCCATTCTCGCCGAGATCGTCGAGAGCCATCGCCGGGCCGGGAACGCCGTCGCCTATCAAAGTCCGGGTCCGCTGCCTTGCGCGGGCCGGCCGCACGCGCTCAAGCGCAGCCTCAACAACATGATCGCCAACGCGGCGCGCCACGCCGCGCAAGTGCGCGTCGCCGCCGAATTGCGCGAGAGCGATATCGAGATCGTCATCGACGACGACGGTCCCGGCATTCCGGCCGAGTCGCGCGAGGACGTTTTCAAACCCTTCTTCCGCCTGGATCCGTCGCGCAACGCCGAAACCGGCGGCGTGGGGCTCGGCCTCACCATCGCGCGCGACGTGGTGCGCGGCCACGGCGGCGATATCAGGCTCGAAGAATCCCCGATGGGCGGCTTGCGCGCCCGTATCCGCATCCCAATTTAGGACCATGACGCCCGAACAGATTTTCGACTTCGCCAAGTTCAACGCCACGCCGAAAAATCCCGTGCCGTTCGATCATGCGCTCGTCCCCGCTTTCGTGAACGCGGGCGCCCTCGACGCAATCAACGCGGATTGGCCGGAGATCGGCAAGCCCGGCTCGTTCCCGCTGTCGGAAGTCGGGCCGTTGAAGCCAGCCGTGAAGGATTTCGTCGCGGCGCTTGAGTCCGACGCGTTCCGGTCGGCGATCGAAGCCAAGTTCGATCTGAACCTGAAGCCGCATCCCACGATCATCACCTTCCGCGACCGTTGCCGCGCGCGCGACGGCAAGATCCATACGGATTCCAAGGACAAGGTCGTGACGGTGCTGGTCTACATGAACAAGCGCACCGGCGGCTGGCAGGACAAGGGCGGCAAACTGCGACTGTTGCGCGGGCCCGAAACGCTGGAGAATTACACCAGCGAGATCGAGCCGGTGGACGGCAACATGCTCGTCTTCCGCTGCACGCGCGACGCCTGGCACGGCCACGAAAGCTACGAAGGCCCGCGCCATGTGATGCAGATGAACTGGCTGGTCGACGATGCGGCCTTGCGCAAGAACGCGACGCGCCATCGCGTCTCGGCGTTCTTCAAGAAGCTGTTCGGCTAGAACAGCTTCCCGCCGTCCGGCACGGCGATCGACGGGCCGATCAGCACGACCGCGCCGTCCGCGTCGGGAAAACCGAGTGTGAGCACCTCGCTCATGAACGGGCCGATCTGGCGCGGAGGGAAATTCACCACCGCCGCGACCTGTCGGCCGACCAGCGTGTCGAGCGCGTAATGGGCGGTGATCTGCGCCGACGATTTTTTGATGCCGAGTTCCGGCCCGAAATCGATCTTCAATTTGAACGCGGGCTTGCGCGCTTCAGGGAACGGCGCGGCCTCGACGATCGTACCCACTCGAATATCGACGCGCTCGAAATCCTCGTACTTGATGGTATCGCCCATCGCTTCGCTCCGAACGAAAAACCCCGACCGCACGAAGCGGCCGGGGCTCATTCGTTAGCCCGTCGGGCGCTTTCGCGCCAGAGGCTTACTTCTTTTTCGCGATCAGCGTCTTGATCTCGTCCAAGCTCTCCAGTACGCGCTTCTGGACCACGTCCAAAGCCTCGTACTGCGACTTGGCGAGCAGCTCGCTCATTTCGCGCGTGTTCGCGATCGCGCGCTGGAAGGCGTCCTTCATCAGGTCGGCCTGCTTGGCGGCCTTTTCCTCGGGCGAGCCGGCGGCCATCACTTCGCGCGCGGCGACCGACGCTTCTTCCATCACCGAGCGGAAGATTTCCGACTGGCGACGCGCGACGGCCTGGAAGCTCTCGACGGCAAGCTGATTGGCCTGAGCCAAGGCTTCCATGTTCTTGCGCTGGGCGGCGACGAGGCCTTCCATATCGAACGACGCGAATTTGAAGTCACCCATCTGCTTGGGCATTTCGAACATTTTGGCGAGATCGAATTCACCGAACGGCATTTTGCTTCCCTTCATTTTGCGCCCCCTCCTCCCCCAAGCAGCCCAAGGCTGCGGATCGGGCCGGCCCAGTCCAGAGCACACCGGATCCAGAGCACAAAGGAGGCAAACCCGTCTCAATCACGGCGGCAACGACCCCGCCGTGATGGTTAAATTCTGTCCGGCGGAATACCGAAAGTCAAGTGGAATTGTGCGCCGCAAAAAGACAACTCAGCTTTTGGCGGTTTCGGTCCGGCGCTTCAGAAATGCCGGAAAACTCGATGCCAAAGCTTCGAGGCGACCGAGCGATTTATCGAGTGCCGCCATCGTTTTTGCTGCATCTGCACTGTCGTCGTCGAGCCAGATGCGCAAGGCAGAAAGATAGGCGGCGGCTAGCGCGTTGATCTTCAACGGTGCCAGCGGCGAGGCGGTGCGGATACCGGCCACCTCGGCCGTCCAGCGCATTGACCGCAAAAGTGACGGCAGGGCGCAGAGTGCGGCGACCGGCGCGCGCGGCAAATCGGCCAGGATGTTTTTCACCGCCGACTTGTGAGGGCTGAGCGCGTCGAAGCGCCGCATCAGGATTTCGAAAAGCTTGTCCTTCACCGAGCCGTCGGCGTCGATCTTTGCGGCCAGCATCGCGCTGTCGATCCGCCGCGCGAAGGCCGCCATCAAGGCGGGCTTCGACGGGGCCGCGCGCAGCATGTCGGCCAGCGACAGCCCGGCTTCCTCGGCGATCTCGGGCAACGAAATTTCCGACCATTTGCGCGTTTCGGCCAAGCGCAACGCGGCGTCCAGCGCGGCATCTTCGGGCGTCGCGGCGGGTGCGGCGTCGATCTTTTTGCGCTTGGCGGCCATGGGCGATCTCCGTCCGGGGGAACGCCAATTAGGTAGGCGTCCGGGCGGCGATGTCAAACCCGGCGCATCTCGTTCATTTCGGCGCGATGCGGTTGCGCTCGACGATTTCGCGGATCGCTTCGGCCGAGGCGGCGGCAATCTGGAACGAAATCTCGGCCCATTGGCGGTCGATCATCTGCAACGGCAGGGCGTTGGCCATGTCGACGCGGCCGAGTTCCGCATCGCCATTCGCCACGCGCCAGACGACCGCGAGGCGCCGCGCCTCCTGCCCCTGCACCGGCGGTACCGGCGTTTGCGTCACCTGCCCGGTCACGTCCAGCGCCGCGACACGCTTGTCGTCGGTGACTTTCACCCCGGCGCGGTCGAGGTGATAGGCCAAGGCCTGCGCCAGGGCCAAACCGCCTTGGCCGGGCGCGCCTTCCGGCATCGCGATGCGCACGGGCAGCAACTCGCGCTGCGCGAGCGTCTCGGGCTTGATCGCCTGGACGATCGCCGATGCCACGCGCTTGGCGATGCCCATCCAATCGGCGGGCGCTTCGCCGCCGCGCGGGCGCGCGTCGGTCAGCGCGCCGTCGCTCAACACTTTGCCGTCGGCGTCGACGAGATGGGTTTCGACCGAAACGCTCGCGCTCGGCCTGTCGGCGACGAACAGGTCGAGGATCAGGCTGTGCCGGTTGCCAAGCCGCGTATTGGCGGGAATGTCGTTGGCGCGCAGCGCCTCGGCCACCGCATCGGCGAGCGCGCGCGCTTGCGCATCGGGCAAGCCCGCCGCCGGCGGCACGACGATCCCGCCGTGATCGGGCAAGCGCAGCAGCGGATTGCTGGTCGCGTCCTTGTCGTCGAGCCGGAACGGGCGCGGAACCGGTCCGCACGCGGCGAGCAGAACGGCGAGCCCCAGCAACAAGGCAAGCGCGCGCTTCATTTTTCGAGCGCGATCGCCGACAAACCGCGGCCGTAATCCTTTTCCCCGCGCAAGCACGCGCGGCGATAGGAGAAGAAACGGTCCGCCTCGCCGCAGGTATCGTTCGGCACGGCCTGGATTTCGCCGATACCCGCGCGGCGCAAACGTTCGCCGACATAGCCGCGCAGATCGAACATGTGATGCCCGTCTTTGCGCGATGGCGCGAAGAATCGGGCATTGGCTTCGTCTTCCGCCAAGAAAGGCGCGGGGAATTCGGGGCCGACTTCGTAGGAACGCTGCGCGATGCAAGGCCCGATGCCCGCGACGATACGCGAAGGCAAGGCGCCGAGTTTCGCCATCGCTTCGACGGTCGCGTCGAGCACGCCGCCGAGGGCGCCCTTCCAGCCCGAATGCGCGGCCCCGATCACCTTGGCGTGACGGTCGCAAAACAGCACCGGCACGCAATCGGCCGACAACACGCCCAGCGCCACGCCGGGCGTGCGCGTCACCAGCGCATCGGCTTGCGGGCGCTCGCCGTCCGGCAGCGCGGCTTCGAGTTCGACGACCTTGCGGCCGTGCACTTGGTAGAGCGTCGTCAGCGCGGTTTCCGGCAAGTCGATCGCCGACATCGCGCGTCTGCGGTTTTCGCGCACGGCGTCGGGCGAATCGCCCGAGCCGAGGCCGCAATTGAGCGAGGTGTAGAGACCTTCGCTGACGCCGCCCTGGCGCGTGAAAAACGCATGGCGCACGCCTTCGATATCGTTGAACGCGCCGATCGTGATCGGGGCCATGTTCAGTGTCCGTCCATCGGTATCGGGGGCGCCGAACCCTTCGGCAGCAGCAGCAGCACGCGAAACAACGTGCCCATTTCCGTGGGCTCGATCAAGCGCCGCAACGCCGCTTCGATACCCGGGCGCGATGCCGGATTCGCCGCACTCAATGCGGCTGCGCGCGCATGGGCCCCGGCCCGGCGCAGGAAATCGCCCTGCCCCAGCGCGCCAAAGGCCGCACAACCGCCTTGTTCCGCCGCACGCGACAATGCGGCGAAATCGACATGCGCGGTCAAATCGGTTTCACCCGGGCGATCGAACAGATCGACCTTCTTGTGATCGCGCACGGCTTGGAGCGTATCGCCCCAACCCGATACCGGCGATCCGTAGTCGACGATCAGCGCAGCCCCGCCACGGCAGGCGATGCGCGCACCGATGTCGCGCGCGATCCACTCGCCCGCCGGACAGGTCTCGACGATCGCGCCGTCGGGCACGTCGTGCGCGACCGGCGGCGGGACTTCCGCGCCATCGGCGAATTGAAAATCGGGCGTGACGATACGCTCGACCCATTTGGCGCCGACACGCCGGAATTGGCGCACCGGCAGCGCGTCGAAGAATTCGTTGGCAAGCAGCAAGACCGGCACGTCCGGTAACGACGCGATATCGTCGTGCCAGATCGACGAATATTCGGCGAGCTTGGCGGCTTGCGCGGCACGGAAGCTTTCGTTGATCTCGACCAAATGCACCGGCAACCGCGTCTTCGTCGCCTTGGCGAAAGCGCGCGCGGCGTCGTGCATCAACGTGCCGCGCCCCGGCCCCAACTCGGCGAGAATCGCGTTCGGGACCGTACCTTGGTCGAGCCAGATTTGCGCGAGGACGAGGCCCATAATCTCGCCGAAGATCTGCGAGATTTCGGGCGCGGTCGTGAAATCCCCCGCCGCGCCGACGCGCAAGCCCCGCCGGTAATAGCCGTGGTCCGGATCGGCGAGGCAGGCTTCCATCCAATCATGCACCGTCATCGGACAGCGCTTCGACAGGATGTCGCGGAACTCGTTCACGCGGGCTTGGGCGGGCGCGACATCAGCCACGCCCCGGCCGCCAGCATCGGCAACGACAACACCATGCCCATCGTGATGGGCCCGAACAGATAGCCCAGATGCGCGTCCGGCTCGCGGAAGAATTCGCCGATGATGCGCGCCACGCCATAGCCCGCGAGGAAGGCGCCCGCCACGAAACCGTCGCGCGCGCGCGCATATTGCGTGCGGCCGACGACGAACAACACGGCGAACAGCGCCAAGCCTTCCAGCGAGGCTTGATAAAGCTGGCTGGGGTGGCGCGGCTCCGGCCCGCCATGCGGAAAGACCATCGCCCAGGCGACGTCGCTGGGCCGGCCGAACAATTCGCCGTTCACGAAATTGGCGAGCCGGCCGAAGAACAAGCCGATGGGCACGGCTTGCGTCACCAGATCGCCGAGGCGGAAGAGCGAGATTTTCTCCTTCCGCGCGAACAGCACGATCGCGACGATCACGCCCAAGGCGCCGCCATGGAAGCTCATCCCGCCCTTCCACAGGAACAGGGCTTCCAGCGGTTCGGCGATGTAATAGCCGGGCTTGTAGAAGAACACGTAGCCCAGGCGCCCGCCCGCGATCACGCCGAACGTCACCCAGACGACGAAATCGTCGAGCTTCTCCTTCGTCACCAGCGCCCACGGGCCGGCGTTCAGATAGGCGGCATAGCGCCAGCCGCCGAGAATGCCCGCGATATAGGCGAGGGCGTACCAGCGGATCGCGATCGGGCCGATGGAAATCGCGATGGGATCGATATCGGGAAAGGCGAGCGCCATCAGATATACGGATCTTCTTTGACGAGATGATCGAGCACGTATTTTCGCACGCCGTCTTCCAGCGGCGTGAAGGGCCGCGTGTAACCCGCGGCGCGCAGACGCTCCATCTTCGCTTCGGTGAAATACTGATATTTGTCGCGGATCGCCTCGGGCGTGTCGCGCCAAGCGATCTGCGCGTTCTTGCCGAGTGCGGCGTAAACGGCGGTCGCAAGATCGAGGAAGCTGCGCGCGTGGCCCGTGCCCAGATTGAACAGGCCCGAAACCTTCGGATGATCGCGCAGCCACAGCATCACGTCGACCACGTCGCCGACCCAGATGAAATCGCGCTGCTGCCCGCCGTCGGGAATGCCTTCGCGATGCGAGCGGAACAGCGGAAACGCCTCGCCCTTCGCCGCGACGGGCTGCACCTGATGCACGACCGAACGCATGCCGCCTTTGTGGCCTTCGTTGGGGCCGTAGACGTTGAAGAACTTCAGGCCGACATGCTGGCGCGGGCGCGCGGCGTTCTTGTCGCGCAGCAGATCGGCCACGCGCCGGTCGACCATGTGCTTCGACCAACCATAGGGATTGAGCGGCTTCAATTTGGCCAACGCGGCGGGCGAGGAATCGTCGTCGAATCCATTGGTACCGTCGCCATAGGTCGCCGCCGAGGACGCGTAGATGAACGAAGCGCCGTTGGCCGTGCACCAATCCCACAGATCGAGCGTCGCGCGGATATTCCTGCGCACGATCGAATCCACGTCGGTTTCCGTGGTCGCCGAATTGGCGCCCATATGGAAGATCGTCTCGATCTTGCCTTTGCGCGCGGCGAGAAAATCGGGGAGATCGTCGGGGCGCACCACGTCGGCCAGCACGCGCTTGGCGACGTTCCTCCATTTGTCGCCCGTGCCGAACCAGTCGACGCAGACGAGTTCGCGCGCGCCTTGCGCTTCCAAACCCGCCAGAAGATTCGAACCGATGAAGCCGGCGCCGCCGGTGACCACGATCATGGGCCGCTTATAGGCGCGACACGATGGCCGTTGCAACGGCACGGGGCCGCCGCCATATTCCCTTCATGCAGACCGACAACAAAATCCTCGACGATCTGTCGCGCGCGGCGACCGGCGCGCTTTCCGCTTTCACGGCCATGCGCCAGGAAGTGGAAGGCCAGATGCGCCTGGTGCTGGAACGCTGGCTGCAGACGCAAAATCTCGTGGCGCGCGAAGAATTCGAGGCCGTGAAGGAAATGGCGTCGAACGCGCGCATCGAAAACGAGCGCTTGGCGGCGCGTCTTGCCGAATTGGAATCCGAAATCAATCGGTTGAAGAACGGTACCCCATCGGCGTGACCCCCTAGGTTTTGCGTTCGATTCGGGTTCGGCTGCGCAAGTCTTCAAAATCTTGTGGGTCGTCCGGGTAAAGTGCTTGATCCCTTGACTCTCGTTTGGCACGCTAACCCTAGTGGTTGAACGTCGAGTCGCAAGATCCCTCCATTGCGGTCTTGCGCCTGGCGAACGCCGAGAGGGTAAATCCCGACGGGGAGTCTACAGGGCATGGTCGACGTCTCGGTACAGACTTCCGAATACGCCTCTAACCCCCTGGATATCATCGAAGAAATCGTCACCGCCAACGAATGGCCGTTCGATCGATCGGCCGAGGAAGAGTTGGTGGCGCAGGTTCCCGGGCGCTGGTGCGACTACCGCATCTACTTCGCCTGGAACGAGGATATGAGCGCGCTGCATTTTTCCTGCGCGCTGGACCTCAAACTGCCCAAACATCGTCGCGGCGTGGTAGCGGAACTGCTGGCGCTCGCGAATGAGCGGTTGTGGCTCGGCCATTTCGATCTGTCGGGCGACGACGGATTGCCGACGTTCCGTCACGCCGTGCCCTTGCGCGGGGCGCGCGGCGCCACCGTCGAACAGATCGAAGATCTGGTCGATGTCGCGCTGTCGGAGTGCGAGCGTTTCTACCCGGCTTTCCAATACGTCGTGTGGGGCGGCAAGGATCCGGCCGAAGCGGTGGCGGCCGCGTGCCTCGATCCCATGGGTGAGGCGTAAAGCCTTCTCGTCCGCTATACCCGTTCCGCACGGAACGGGAGTGAAGCGATGCGCACCAGTATTCTGTTGATCGGCTGCGGCAAGATGGGCGGGGCCATGCTCGAAGGCTGGCGCGCCGATCCGGCGCTGGGGCCGTTCGTGACGGTCGAGCCGGGCGACGGCGACGCGCCGTTTCGCGACAACAAAGACATCACCTGCGTGAAGCGCGTCGACGAAATTCCGGCGGGCTTCGCGCCCGACGCGCTCGTCGTCGCGACCAAGCCGCAAGTCATGGAAACGGTGCTGCCGCCCTATCGCGCGATGGCCGCGAAGGCGCTGGTGCTGTCGATCGCCGCGGGCCGCCGCATCGAATTTCTGGAAAAGCATCTGGGCGACGTCGCGGTCATCCGCACGATGCCCAACACGCCTGCCGCGATCGGGCGCGGCATTTCGGTTTGCGTCGCCAATGCGCGCGCCAGCCAAGCGCAGCGCGACCTCGCGGCCAAGCTGATGGGGGCGGTCGGCGAGGTCGGCTGGGTCGACGACGAAACGCTGATCGACGCCGTCACGGCCGTCTCGGGCTCGGGCCCCGCTTATGTGTTCCTGCTGGCCGAGGCGTTGGCGGCGGCGGGCGTCAAAGCCGGCCTCTCCGAAGAACTCGCCACGCGGCTTGCCCGCGCCACCGTGTCGGGGGCGGGCGAGTTGCTGCGCCAATCGAGCGAAAGCGCCGCGCAATTGCGCAAGAACGTCACCTCGCCCGGCGGCACGACCCAGGCCGCATTGGACGTGCTTATGGGCCCGGGCGGCCTGCCCGAACTCATGGAGAAGGCGGTCGCGGCCGCCCAGCGCCGGGGCCGGGAATTGGCCTAGAAATCCGGCAAAAATCCCCGTTGCGCCGGCGTTAAACCGGCGGTGGACACATCGCCCCCTCGCTGTTATTTTCCGCGCGCCCGCGTAACCCGGGAGTCACCTCGGGTCGCGGGCTTGTCGTTATTTCGACGATTTTTCAACGGCTTAAAGGGCTCGATCCGGTCGCCATGAAACTCCTCGCCGGGAACTCCAATCGACCGCTCGCCGAACAGGTGGCCAAGAGCCTGGATCTGCAGCTGACGCACGCCAATGTGCGCCGCTTCGCCGACCAAGAGGTGTTCGTCGAAATTCTGGAGAACGTGCGCGGCGAGGATGTATTCGTCCTGCAATCGACCTCGTACCCCGCCAACGACAATCTGATGGAATTGCTGGTCGCGATCGATGCGCTTCGGCGCGGCTCGGCGCGGCGCATCACGGCGGTAATGCCCTATTACGGTTATGCCCGCCAGGACCGCAAATCCGGCCCGCGCACGCCGATCTCGGCCAAGCTGGTCGCGAACCTGATCACGCAAGCCGGCGCCAATCGCGTCGTGACGCTCGACCTGCATGCGGGCCAGATCCAGGGCTTCTTCGATATCCCGCTCGACAATCTGTTCTCGGCGCCGACCTTCACCAAGGATATCCGCGAGCGCTTCCACGGCAAGGACCTCGTGATGGTCTCGCCCGACGTCGGCGGCGTCGTCCGCGCGCGCGCGGTCGCCAAGCGGCTGGAAGCGGATCTCGCCATCATCGACAAGCGCCGCGAACGCGCGGGCGTGTCGGAAGTGATGAACATCATCGGCGACGTGAAGGGCCGCACTTGCGTCCTGATCGACGATATCGTCGATTCCGCCGGCACGCTGTGTAACGCGGCCGTCGCATTGATGGAGGAAGGCGCTTCCGAAGTATGGGCCTACGTGGTCCACGGCGTGTTGTCGGGCGGCGCCGTGCAGCGCGTCGCCGCCTCGCCGCTCAAAGAACTCGTCATCACAGATTCGATCATCGCGACCGACGCGATGAAAGCGACCAAGAACATCCGTCAGATTCCGATCGCGCCGCTGCTGGCGGAAGCCATGCGGCGCATCAACGAGGAGCGTTCGGTCTCCAGTCTTTTCGACTGAGGACCGGACATCCCGGCGCTTGGGACAACCCTGGAGGTCCGGCGCCGGCAACCGAGAGAGAAGGAAGAGAAAACGATGGCTACCATCAACAAGCTCGCGGCCGAGCCGCGTGAAGGGGCTGGAAAAGGGGCCGCCCGTGCCGTTCGCCGTGCGGGCCGCGTGCCCGCCGTGATCTACGGCGAAAAGGCGACCCCGACCCTGATTTCGCTCGACCCGCGCGACGTCATGCGCGAAGCCTCGAAGACCGGGTTCTTCACCCGTCTTTACGAAGTCGAAGTCGGCGGCAAAACCCATCGCGTGCTGCCGCGCGATATCCAGTTCCACCCGGTCAACGACCGTCCGGAACATGTCGACTTCCAGCGCGTGGGCTCGGCCAGCCGCGTGCGCGTCGAAGTGCCGGTCAAGGTCGAGAACGCGGAAAAGTCGCCGGGCTTGAAGCGCGGCGGCGTCGTCAACCTCGTGCGCCACACGATCGAGTTGTGGTCGCATCCCGAGAAGATTCCGTCGAAGATCGTCATCGATCTGAGCAGCCTCGACATCGGCGACTCGGTCCATATCAACTCGATCGCGCTGCCCGACGGCGTGAAGCCGACGATCGCGCGCAACTTCACCGTCTTGGCGCTGCGCGCCCCGTCGGTGCAGAAGGAAGCGGAAGCCGCCCCGACCGCCGCCGCGGCGGAAGGCGCCGCCGCCGCCCCGG